>Ga0335085_10010868_pt1 | contig 13565 bp, 12 predicted proteins | sample Lox_Sample_45_FD_206712 | JGI IMG/M metagenome (GOLD analysis project Ga0335085, IMG submission 206712) | Soil microbial communities from Loxahatchee National Wildlife Refuge, Florida, United States - Lox_Sample_4.5 | ecosystem: Environmental > Terrestrial > Soil > Wetlands | place: USA...
CTTTGGTCGAGAAAGGCCATCCGAACATCGGCTGGCTGTTCAGCGATCCGGTTGCCGCGGCCAAGGATTATTTCAAGCGCACCGGGTATTTCCCGATCATGCATGTGGTCGGGGTTCGCCGAACGCTTGCCGAGCAGCATCCATGGCTTCCCGGCGCGGTCTATAAGGCGTTCGAGCAGGCCAAAGCGCTTTGCGTCAGGAAACTCTCCGACACGTCGGCGACGAAAGTGACGTTGCCGTTCGTCGAGGAAGCTCTGAGAGACGCCCGCACGCTGATGGGCGAGGATTACTGGTCGTATGGGATCGGGCGAAACCGCAAGGTGCTCGATTATTTCCTCGGCCAGCACCACGCGCAGGGGCTTTCGCCACGCCGCGTCAAGGTGGAGGAACTGTTCCATCCGGGAACGTTAGAGACGTTCAAACTGTGATGCCGACGACATTGACCAGTTTTTGGAATCTGTAGAATTGGCCGCGATGGATAGTGCTCTCTGCGCCGCTTGGGTTGTACTACCTTGATTGGCGATGTCTTTGCCCTTGCTTCGGCCCTTCTCTTCGCCATGGCAAGTATCGCGATCGCCAAAGCCGCACACAACAGATCCGCTGATAACGGCGTTCTCCTCTCGATCGTCATGACGGGCGCTCTGTCAGCCGCAGCGCTCTTGCTTCAGGGGAAGTTGCCGGCGGCTGACACCAAGTCAAGCATGGTGGCCGCGGTCGGTTGGTTCGCTCTGTCGGGCATACTCGCCATCGTTTGGGGACGGCTGACCATGTTCAAGTCGGTCGCGCTTGCGGGCGTTGTTCGGGCGACCACAATTCGACGGTTGACCCCCTTCTTTTCTGTATTGCTTGCCTGGGTATTTCTTGGCGAAACCATTTCGGAAGTTGGCGGACTGGGAATGGCCCTCATGGCGGCGAGCTTCGCCTTGCTCTATTACGACAATCGGCAAAAGCTCTCCTCGCACGATTTGTTCCCTGGGGCGAATCTCCAGCGCGGTTACCTCTACGGTCTGATCTGCACCGCGCTGTACGCGACGAGCTACGTCGTTCGCAAGCAGGGGCTTGACGGTGTGCATGATCCTTTTTTCGGCGCCTTGACGGGGTCTCTTGCCGCGCTTGGATATTACGTCGTCGGTTGCCTGTTCAGCTCAAAACTGAGAGCCGAAGTAGGTTTGCTCACGTTGCGGCCGGATCCGTGGCAAGTCGCGGCTGCAACGCTCCTTGCCTTGGGGCAGATTTCGCAATTCGTGGCTTTCAACAATTCAGGCGTTGGACGCGTTACGATCATAAATTCGATGGAGATATTTCTGTCGTCCTACTTGGCCATCATGGTTTTCAAAACAGAAAAGCAACCATCGGCCCTTGTTGCCGGCGCGACGGTCGTCGCGACGGCAGGCGTCATATTTGTCGCGCTTGGTTGACCCGGAGGCGACCTAGTCACTTCGCCGGCTTCAGCCGCACGTGGATGTTCTTTTCCTGGGTGTAGGCGAGCATTTCCTCGAAGCATTCCTCGCGGCCGATGCCGGACTGTTTGTAGCCACCGAACGGCGCGCCGAGGAAATGCTTTGAGACCTCGTTGATCCAGACAAACCCGGCCTGTACCGCAGCGGCGGTGTTGTGCGCGGTCGACAGATCGTTGGTCCAGATCGAAGCGGTGAGGCCGTATTCGACCGAATTCACCTGTTCGAGCATCTTTGCCTGATCGCTCCATTTGAAGATTGAGAGCACCGGGCCGAAGATTTCCTCGCGCGCGATCCGCATGTTCGGTTGTACGTCGGCGAACACAGTGGGCTCGATGAAAAATCCCTTGGCGAGCGCCGGATCGGAAGGCCGGCCGCCGCCGTGGAACAGCCGCGCGCCTTCCTGCTTGCCGGACTCGATGAAGCCGAGGATGCGCTCGTACTGGGACTTGGAAATGATCGAGCCCATGGTGGTCGCGCGGTCGGTGGCGACGCCCGGCTTGAAATGGGCGATCTTGGCTTTCACCTTCGCCAGCACCGCGTCGTAAATTTTCTCATGGATGAAGGCCCGGCTGGTTGAGCCGCAGGATTGGCCGCACCAGGTGAAGTTCATGCCGCCGACAACGCCGCCCGCAACATCTTCGGGATCGGCGTCAGGGTAGGCGATCAGCGCATTCTTGCCGCCGAGCTCGAGCATCACCGGCTTCAACGTATCCGCGGCTGCCTTCATCACCGCACGGCCGGTCGGCACCGAGCCGATCAGCGCGATCATGGCGACGTCGGTATGCGTCGTCAGCGCCGAGCCCGCTTCGCGGCCGCCCGGCACGACGTTGAACACGCCCGGCGGCAGGATGCCGCCGATCAGTTCGGCAAGGCGCAGCGCCGACAGCGGAGCCTGCTCCGGCGGTTTCATCACCACCGTGTTGCCGGTCGCAAGCGGCGCGCCGGCTTTGCCGGCGCAGAACATGAACGGATGATTGAACGGGATGATGCGGCCGACGACGCCGCGCGGCTCGCGCACGGAGAAGTTCACAACACCGGGCCCCATCGGGATCGAGGCGCCCTTCATTTCGGTGACGAGGCCGGCGTAGAAGTCGATCTGCGCCGCGGCGACGGTCGCGTCCATCACCATCTCATGCACCGGATTGCCGCAATCGGCGGCGTCGATCATGGCGAGTTCGTCGGCGTTCTCGCGCAATACGTTGGCGATGCGTTTGAGTAGCCGCGCGCGTTCGAGCGGTGGTGTATTGCGCCAGCCGTCGAAGGCTTTCTTCGCGGCGGCTACTGCGGCGTCGATATCGGCCGAGCCGCAATCGGCCACGGGGCCCAGCGTCTCCGCGGTGCCGGGGTTGATCGAGTCAACGTAGCGTCCGGACTTTGGCTTGTGCCATTCACCGTCGTAATAGGCGTCACGGTGGTCGGGCAGGCGAAGCGTTTCGGCCTTGACGGATTTGAGCGGCACTGCGGTGTTCATGTTTCCTCTCCTTAGCTTTTGGCGCGTGTCATCGCCGCGGTCATGTTTGCGGTATAGCCCGGCTCGACGCGCACATCGACCACGGCCACGCCGCCGGCATCGACGGCGGCAATCGCCTGCCCCAGTGCGGCGGCGAGATCGGCCGGCTTGGTGATCGGACCAAAACCGACCGCGCCCTGGGCGCGGCCCATCGCGGCAAGATCGATTTCGGGATCGGCCATGCGCTGGCCGATCCATTTGTTCTCGATCGGACGCGCCCGCATCCGGGCCATGCGCTCCTGATGCAGTTCGTCATTGTAGAATGAGCGGTTATTGGCGATCACAAATAACAGCGGAATTTTATAGTGCACGGCAGTCCACACCGCGGTCACGCCCATCAGAAAGTCGCCATCGCCGCAGACTGCGACCGGCAGCCGGCTGGAATTTTTCAAAGCGAGCGCCGCGCCGACCGAAATGCCCGGTCCGCCGCCGACGCCGCCGCCGCCGTCGGACCCGAGGTAGTCAAGCGGATGGCGGAACGCCCACCAGCGATCCTCCCAGGAAATCGGCAAGTGGGTCAGAGTGGTCGGCCGGTCGCCGAGCACCTGACGCAGCGTGTAGGCGATGATTTCGTTGGTGAAGCCCGCCGGCTCCTGATCGTTCGCCGGTGCGCGCCGGCTTGGCGCGACCCGCGGGCGGCTGCTCGCGCCGATCTCCTTGACGAGTTCGGGTACAACAAGATCGGGGTCGGCGGAGAGGAACAGATCGACCGGCGGCAAAGCCTGATAGTCCATGCTCCAGGCGCTGTGAATGCGGTAGTCGAGCGAAATCTGGATGATCTTTGCCGAAGGCTGCGGACCAACGGAGCGCAGCGCACCGGCAAGATCGACCCAGTCGAGACTCAAGATGACGTCGGCATTGCGGATCGCCGGCACGCTGTCCGGCGTCACGTCACGTGGCGCTCCGGCATAAAGCGGATGATCGGTCGGGAAGCTCGCGCCGATTTTCAGATCGGTGACGACACTGGCGTTGAGCGCTTCAGCAAGTGCGACGCGGGCATTCCACGCTTCCTCGCTGCGCGAGGCGCGGCCGGCGAGGATCACCAGCTGCTTGGCGGATTTCAACATTGCGGCGGCCTTTTGCACCAGGTCGGCGGGCGCCGCGGTTGCAATCGGCGGCATGTACCGCGCGGCATCGATCGGCGGCAGTTGCTCGGCGAGTTTTGCTTCCTGCATCTCGGCGTCGAGATTGACGTAAACCGGACCCATCGGCACCGTGTTGGCGATCCAGGTCCCGCGCAGCAGCGCTTCGCGGGCGGCGCCTGCCGAGGCCGGCTGATCGTCCCACTTGGTGTAGCCGCGAATGAGCGCGCCCTGGTCGCGTGCGGTGTGAATCCAATCGATCCAAGGCCGCCGCTTGACCGCGTCGACCGGGCCGGTCGCGCCGAGCACCAGGACCGGCATGCGATCGCACCAGGCGTTGAACATCGCCATGGTGGCGTGCTGGAGGCCGACGTTGGAGTGCACGGCCGCAGCGATCGCCTTGCCGGTGACCTTGGCGTAACCATGCGCAATCGCCACTGCGGATTCCTCGTGCACGCAAAGCAGCATCTGCGGCGTAGAGTTGCCGAGATAATTGACGATGCTGTCGTGCAGGCCGCGATAGCTCGCGCCCGGCGTCACCGCGATATACGGAATCTCGAGCGCACTGAGCGTTTCGGCAACGACGTCGCTGCCGAAGCCGGGCGCGTTGGCGCCGGCCGGGGTCGGGCGCTCGAGCGCTGCGATTGAGGCGTCGGCCGCGGCCGGCTTGTCCTTGCTGCGCGCGGTCGCGGATTGGGCGGGGGTCATCAGTGGCGTTCCTCAAATTCGGCTTTGTCTGGGGGGTGGATCGAACCGGATCACGAGCCTTGACGCAAGCGGGTGAAGAGCTTGACGCCCGCGGAGCCCTCCGTTGACTGCATACCGACCTTGCGCTTGGAGGTCGTTCGACCCGCGCTGATCTTCCAATCGGTAGTGGCGAGTTGAGGTATTACCAAAGCCGCAGGTCGAAATCAGCCTGATTGCGGATCGATTCAGGCCCGGTTGTGTCGCGGTACTGCCCGTACATGATGCGGGTGTAGGTCCCCTCCGTTACGCCCTGTGCCACGGCTTTCGTCGGAAATGCGTCGATCCACTGCTCGAATCAGGTGCGGGTGTCTTGCGCGACTGCGGCTTTCGGCAACATGAGGCTTGCAAGCGACCCGGCGATGGCCTTTGCCGACGATCGCCTCGCAATGCCCCGCGCCGCCGGTCTCAACTTCGTGGATTCTAGACTCAGTTCGAGTTCCGGTTGTGCTTGCGGCAGTCGGCTCAACTTTGGCGGCGCGGTTTGGCTCGCCCGGCGCCGTAGTCTCCGCCGACCGTTGCGCCGGAACTTCGGGTTTGACGATGGCGGCCGCGGTCCAAGGGTTCATGTCGGCTGACTGCTCTGCGGGGAGCGACGCAAAATTAGCCGCCGGCATCGCATCGCTGTTGCCTTGCGCGACGGCTTCGGGCCATGCCGCCTCAGGCTCTTGCAGCTCGGTGATGAGCGCGTCGAGGCTGTTGGCAAAGCTCTGGACGTTGAAATTGAGCGGATCGTCGTGGCCGTTGCGGATGTGGGCATCGATCGCTGCGTGAAACGCCGGCACCAGCCAACGCCCGGCGCGAACGCTGGCGATGGTGTAGATCAAAGCCAGCCGATCGTACTGAGCCGTCGTGAAGCTCGGGTTGGGAGTCTGCGCGTCGTTGCGCCAGCGCCCGGCGCTCCGCCGCGGCTGGATCATCTCGACATGAAGAAAAAGCCCCTTCAGGGCTCCGGCAAAATTGACAGCGCGCTCGAACTTGGTCTCGCGCCACGGCACCGACAGCTCGTGATCCAGCAGCATGCCGCCTTCGCGATTGACGACGACATGAGCTTTGCCCCAGCCGTCGGTGCATTTGAAGCCGGCGAGGCTGTTGACTTTTGGATTGACGTCGATGTCGGACGGAAACGATCGGCGGCCGAAGCTCGGTCCGCTGGTATCGTGGATCACGAGATAACGCGCCATCGGCGCATCGGGATCGTTGTCCTCGGCGCGCGACAGCGGTTGCCAAAGATAGGCGGCAAAATCCCATTCCAAATTTTGCTTCGACAGAAAAGCGCTGAGCACGTCTCGCGCCGGAAGCCCGCTGTTCTGTCCGATGCGGCTTGCGAGTGCGGGCGGCAGGGCGTCAAGCGGGCGTCCGAGATTCCTGCTCGCGTCCATGCCGCGCATCAAACATCTGGCTTGCTCGGCCGGCGCGCCGGCAAAGCTCAAAGTCTCCGGATCGAACCCGCAGGCGCCCATATCATTGAGCATGATCAGAGGCCTTGGGTGACTTGGCTTGCAGCCGTCGCTCAAAGCCGTACCGGCACTGGTCGCCAGCATCGCGCATGTCAGCCCGATCGTCAGCCCGATCGCGACCAGGCCCAGGCGTGAATTACGCCCGCTAAAAGCGCTCTGCGGAGCTTTTCTCCAAGAGGCTAAGCGCGAAGCGCCGCTAAATTTTGCCGCAGCACGCACGGCTTCGATCCTGATCGTCAGACTTCCCACTATCAGTAACAACGCCGGCTTTGCCAAGTGGTGCCATGTCGCCAAGGACCGAAATACACGTAAAACTTTCTCCATCGCGGTGGGCTGGTAGATGATGTTGGCTCAGTGAATGAATGTTCAGACCGCGAGCCCCTAGGGTGTGCGCTTACGGTGCATGGCGGGTTTGAATGCGGGGGCGGTCGCCGCCTCTTACCCGGCTACAGCCCGGGGTTTATGTTTGCCGGGTGGATATATGGCGTCCCGCGCGAAGGAGTTGGCAATGGATCAGGTCCTGGAACGGCAGCCTGCCCCCGAAACGGTCCCGGAGATTGAGGCGACTCTCAATTATCTCGTTAACGATGGCGTGAAAATCTTCACCGAGGCGAGCGGCGGCGGGGCGCCCGACAAACGCGGCGGCACCACCGATCCGCGTCGCGTCGTTATTCACAATGGCCGCCCACACGCCGGGGACTTCGTCCTCGATCGCGAGGGCTTTCGGTTCGTGCATCACGACACCAAAATGGCGGACTTTTTTGACGAGGCCGAAATACGACGGGTTTATTATCCGGAGATGGAAGCGCTGGTGAAGGCGGAGAGCGGCGCTTCCCGTGTCGTCATTTTCGACCATACCCTGCGCACGGCCGACGACGCGGTGCGGGAAGCGCGCAAAATCCGCGAAGTCGTACCGCGCGTCCACAATGACTATACCGAATGGTCCGGGCCGCAGCGGGTGCGGGACATCCTGCCGGACGAAGCCGAAGCACTGTTGCGGCGGCGTTTCGCCATCGTCCAGGTGTGGCGGCCGATCCGTCTCCCGGTCGAGAGTTTTCCGCTGGCGATTTGCGACGCGCGAACTGTCTCGACCGACGATCTGGTGATTTCGGAACGGCGCTATCCCAATCGGGTCGGCCAGACCTACGCCATTACCTACAATCCGCAGCACAAATGGTTCTGGTTTCCGCGGATGCGGCGAGAAGAGGCGATCGTGTTCAAGGTGTTCGATTCAGAAAAAGACGGCCGCGCCCGGTGGACTGCGCACACCGCGTTCGACGATCCGACTTCGCCGCCGCACGCCCGTCCTCGCGAGAGCATCGAAATTCGCACGCTGGCGTTCCTCTGACCGGCAACGAGGCGGTCGGATCACATTGACGCGTCGACGGCTTTCCAGCCGGGCATGTTCGCGAAGGTTTCGGCGTAGGAGTGCGAAAACGCTTCGATAATGTTTCCGAAGGGGTCTTCGCAATAGACCAGCCGATACGGCCTGCCGGGCAGAAAGGCGTAGATCTTCGTACGCTGGCGGCCACCCTTGGCGACGATCCGCGCCACAAGCCCGTCGAGATCGTGTTCGGTTACGCAAAGATGGAAAATACCGGTCTGCCAGTACGGGAAGTTCTCATCCGGCGCCTCGACCGGCGGGTCGAGGAACTGGAAAAGCTCAATGCCGACCCCGTTTGCCGACAACAAATGCGCTTGATGCGCTCGGGTAAACTTCGGACCGAAAATTTCGCGGACCTCCGGCACTTCGGGCCGGTATTCGATGAGGCGGCGAAAAATAAGTCGGAAACCCAGCACCGAGCCGTACCAATCCACGGCGCGGTCGATATCAGGAACCGTTATTCCAACGTGATTGAACGCGAGCGCCGCGGTCATTTCGGCTCCTCGGAGACCGGGCCCGCGATCGAAAGTTGGCGGTACCCGCGACCCTGGCCTACTACTTCGCCCGCTCCACGTAGCTGCCATCGGCGGTCATCACCACGATCTTGGTCCCGGTCGTGACAAAGGGCGGCACCATGGTGCGGACGCCGTTGGATAGCACCGCCGGCTTATAGGACGATGCCGCCGTCTGGCTCTTGATGCTGGGCTCGGTCTCGACCACTTCGAGGGTGGCACGCGGCGGAAGTTCAATGGCCACCGGCACGCCCTCATGCAGACTGAGCGTGACCTCCATCTCCGGCTGCAGATAGGCCGCCTGGTCTCCGACAATGTCGGCCGGTACGGCGACCTGGTCGTAACTCTCCATATTCATGAAATGGAAGCCGTCGCCGTCCTGGTACATGAACTGGTGCTTGCGGTCTTCGACGAAGGCGCGCTCGACCTGCTCGGTGGTCTTAAACCGCAGCGAGACCTTGACGCCGTCGGCGATCCGCCGCACGTCCATCTGGGTCACCGGCGTGCCCTTTCCGGGATGGATATTCTCGGTGGAGACGATCACGCCGAGCTTGCCGTCAATCTCGACGATATTGCCTTTTCGCAGCGAACTGGCGATGACTTTCACAGTTTCCTCGACATTTGGCGTCTTGCGTCGGGGCGCAACATAGCGATCTTGAGCCCGATCGCCACATATTTCCTCAAGCCCCTGTTTCCTCAAGCATTGCCGACAAGGACATGCCGGAAAGCTATCCTGCCGCTTCGCCGTTTTGGGCCCCGCATGTCCACGCCGACCGCCGGCCCTTTCTGCTGGCGCGCGGCCGGATCGTGGCGGCATTGCGGGCCTGGTTTGCCGCCAACGGCTTCATCGAGGTGGAGACCGGCGTCTTGCAGGCTTCGCCCGGCAACGAAACCCATCTGCACGCCCTTGCCACGACACTTGCGGCCCCGGATGGCGCTTCGTCGCGACTTTATTTGCGCACCTCGCCCGAATTTGCCTGCAAAAAACTCTTAGTCGCTGGCGAACGACGAATCGTCGAGTTTGCCAAGGTTTTGCGCAACCGGGAGCGCGGGCCGCTGCACCATCCGGAATTTACCCTCGTTGAGTGGTACCGCGCGGATGAGCCTTACGAGACGCTGATGGCCGATTGCGCAGCGATTCTGGCGCTGGCGGCAAAAGCCGCCGGGACACAACAACTGATATTTCGCGGCCTTTCAGCGGATCCGTTCGCCGAGCCGGAACGGCTGACGGTTGCCGAGGCATTTGCGCGTTTCGCCGGCATCGATCTGTTGGCGACGCTGCGGAACGGCGAGCCTGACCGTGACGGACTTTCCCGCGCAGCGCGCGCAGCGGGTATTCGGGTGAGCGACGACGATACGTGGGGCGACATCTTTAGCCGCGTGCTGGTCGAGAAGATTGAGCGGCAGCTTGGCATCGGTCGCGCGACCATTCTCGATCGGTACCCGGCTGGCCAAGCCGCTTTGGCGCGGCCGGCCGACGACCGGCGGGTCGCCGAGCGCTTCGAGCTTTATGCTTGCGGCGTGGAACTCGCCAATGGCTTTGGCGAATTAACCGATGCCGCCGAACAACGCCGGCGGTTGGAACGGGAAATGGCCGAGAAAGAGCGTATTTACGGCGAGCGCTATCCGCTTGATGAGGACTTCCTTGCCGCGCTGGCAGCGATGCCACAGGCTTGCGGCATCGCGCTCGGGCTCGAGCGCCTCGTCATGCTCGTAACCGGCGCCCCGCGTATCGATAAGGTGCTATGGAACCCGCTGCCGTGAAATCCGCCGCAACGACATTGCGAAGCGCACCTGAGCTTTGCGACCAGGCGCTGGTGCCGCGCGAGCGCATCAATGAACTTGCGGATGTCGCCGCCCGTTACGCCGTCGCCATTACGCCGGCGATGGCTGACTTGATTGACCCGGCCGATCCGCTTGATCCAATCGCCCGGCAATTCGTGCCCGACGTCAGGGAACTCGAGCAAGCTCCGCAGGAACGCGGCGATCCAATCGGCGATGCTGCGTTCAGCCCCGTCGAAGGGATCGTCCACCGCTATCCCGACCGGGTGCTGCTGAAAGTTGTCAACGCCTGCGCGGTTTATTGCCGGTTCTGCTTTCGCCGCGAGGTGGTGGGGCCGGGGAGGGGCGGATTGTCGCCGGCCGCGCTCGCCGCGGCGCTCGATTACATCCGCGCGCACCGGCAAATCTGGGAGGTCATCTTAAGCGGCGGCGATCCGCTGGTACTTTCGGCGCGGCGGCTCAATGATTTGGTCGAATCGCTGGCTGCGATCGAACACGTAAAGGTGATCCGCGTACATACGCGCGTGCCGGCGGTCGCGCCGGAACGCGTTTCTGCGGCCCTCGTCCGCGCGCTGCGTGCGCGGGAGATGGCGACCTTCGTCGTCCTGCACGTCAATCATCCGCGCGAATTGACCAAAGACGCCCGCGCCGCCTGCGCGCGCTTTGTTGACGCTGGCATCCCGATGCTGTCGCAATCGGTGCTGCTGCGCGGCGTGAACGACGATGTCGACACGCTCGGTGCGCTGATGCGTTCACTGATCGAGTGCCGCATCAAACCCTACTACTTGCATCACGCCGACCTTGCGCCCGGCACCGGGCATTTACGGACCACTATCGCCGAAGGTCAGGCACTGCTGCGCGCGCTGCGCGGCCGCTATTCGGGCCTGTGCCAGCCGACCTATGTGCTTGATATCCCAGACGGTCACGGCAAATCGCCGATCGGTCCAAACTACCTCAGCGAAGACGGTACGATGGTCGAAGATTTTCAGGGGCGGCGGCACCACTATCCGCCGCGGGCTTGAGCATCAAATATTTTTGAACGCTAAGCAGCGGCCTGCTGCGGCGCGGCGAAGAACACCGTCGTCTCGAATCCGTAGCCGCAGCCATCGCACGACCAGCTGTGCCGCACGCTTCGTTCGTTGACGTGTTCCGACCAATCAGGCGCAAGCAGCCAACCGCTGCACTGCGGACAAATGTTTTTATCGTAAGTGGCGAGACGCGTACGCGCTGTATCTTTATGCACGGTTTCCTCCCTGTCTCCCTCCTCCCGAAGCGCAACGTTAGGCAGCGTCTGTGGCATCTCCATGACCCTGCTGAGTCAAAAACCATACGGTGCACTGCAAAAATCTTTGCGCACAATAGCGCATCGCCAAATATGTCAAACGTGCTGATGCTTCCTCAAAACATCGTCTTCGAAAACATGGCCAACAATTAATTAGCCGGCCACCGAGCGGAAAGCTTCTGCGCCTTAGCCTCTTGGTCGCGTTGCATACTTTCCTGGACCCTTCTAGGCCCGCAACGACAAAGAGGAGCGTGTCATGAAATCTTTAATCAATACCGGAATCCTCGCTACGTCGCTGGCGCTCGTCGGAACCACCGCAATGGCAGCTCCGACCCAGGCCAACCCGGTTCCCGGGTACGCGCAGGCATACACGCAGCCTTGGCAAACCCGCGCCGCGCTGCAGATCGCAGCACAAAGGCCGTTGGTTCGTGGCCGGCTCAATGCCGATGTTGCGCAGTTCGTCCGCGGTATGCTCGGCGGCGGCCCGGTGCCGTACGCCAATCTGGTCCGGGATGTCCGTAGTCTGCGCGGCTCCAGCGGCGGCTCCTACGATTGGTCGTCTTCGCCGTCCTATGACAATTCGGCTGCGGCCAGTTCCGCAGCTGCCGATGCTCAGGCCGCATCCGACGCGGAGGTTCAAGCCATTACGGAAATGAACGACACCAACGCCTTGACCGCGTCGATGGCGGCGGCCGAGCAGCAAAACGACGCAGCGAACGCGGCAACGCTGCAGACCGAGATCAACGCCGGCATGTAGTGGTGCCGACGACCAGGCCAGGGCGAGTGTAGTGCGTGCGTGAGAAAGGGCGTCGGTTTCGGCCGACGCCCTTTCCGTTTTTATGTGCCTGTTGGCCGGTGCAACGCAGTGCGCGTGCGCTGCCGAATGAGCCATTTCGAACGGCCCGCAATCCCGAGTGCGGCGGCACGCAACGCCGGCGGCCACGTCGTCGGTAGCCCGAGAAAATAGGAGATGCGTTGGGTGTGCTCGGTGAGGGGACGCTCCTCCCGTTCCCAGGTCCCGAGCGCGGCCGAAACTTCGCCCTCGCGATCGAGGTAAACGGACAGCGACAACGCGTTCATCATGGCGCAACCGCCGCCCTGACCGATATTCGGCGGCAGCGCGTGCGCCGCATCGCCGATCACAGCAACCCGGCCGGCTGACCAGCGTTTGAGCTTAATGAATTCGAAGCGGTCATAGCGCCCCTGGGCGCCAATTCGGTCAATCAACGCCCCAAGGTGCGGGAACGCCCGCTTCCATTCGTCCTTCCGCACCGGCACCGCTTTCGCGTCCGCATCGCCATCAAGCATGGTGAGCGCGATATAAATCTCAGTTTCGCTGCACGGCGTGTACAGTACCCGGCGTGTGCCCGACCAATATTCGATCGTTGTGGCGCCCGTGTTGGCGCCGGTCTTGGTGCCGTCCGCGGGTGCGCGTTCAGCTTCGGTCTTATCCAGCAGCAGCCGGGTCGAGCCATCGACCAGATATTTTCGTTTCGACAACAGACCGAGCGCGTCGCGCAGCCGGGAATTGCTGCCGTCGGCCGCGACAATGAGATCGGCTTTGACACTCGGGCGGTCGGCGAGCATCAGCTCGCCGTCCGGCGTTGCCCCCGTGGCGATGGAGTCGGTGCAGATTTCGACGCCGGCTTTGGTCGCTGCCGCGGCGAGCGCGTTGATGACATTCTGTCGCACAATGCTGAACACGCGGCTTCCAGTCCAGTGGTGCTCCGAAATCAGCCGATTGTTGCCATCACGCACCTCGCGCGTGTGGGCAAATGGCGCGCCCTTGATCGCGGCGTCGTAGGCGCCGACCGCTTCAAGTACGCGCAGCCCGTTCTCGTAAATGTAGATGCCGGCGCCGGTGGTTCGCAGCCGCTCGGCGCGCTCGTGCACGCGCACGCTCCAGCCCCGCTGCGCCAGCGCACATGCCGCCGTCAGACCCGCAAATCCGGCGCCGACAATTTCCGCGCGTCGATTTTTCACTCTGCTGTAATGCCCAGCTTGCCGGCGTATCGCCGCTACTTGATGAACTGATTGGTGTAAAGCTCGTCAAGTGGGGTCTTCCGCTCAATGATCCCTTTCGCCAGATAAAAGTCCTGCAGCTTCGCAAGCCGCTCGGGATTGACCTCGCCGAGTTGAGTTTGCCCCGGATAAACAAGCCTGTCGTAATACGTGAATGCGGCCTTGATCTGCGCCGTCTTGCCGGTCCATTCCGGCACGAACTTGACGAAATCGTCAGCCGCCGCGCCGGGATCATCCATAATGTCCTTCATGCCGTGCAGGGCGGCTTTGACAAAACCGCGAACCATGTCCGGCTTGTCCTTGATGATCCGGTCGGACGCGCCGATG
>Ga0335085_10010870_pt1 | contig 13563 bp, 10 predicted proteins | sample Lox_Sample_45_FD_206712 | JGI IMG/M metagenome (GOLD analysis project Ga0335085, IMG submission 206712) | Soil microbial communities from Loxahatchee National Wildlife Refuge, Florida, United States - Lox_Sample_4.5 | ecosystem: Environmental > Terrestrial > Soil > Wetlands | place: USA...
TTCGCGTATGGGACAGCAAAGCAGGCGTGCCGTCGCATTGGTGGGACCTCTTCTTAAAAGACAGGTCCGGCAACCTGTGGGCGCGGAACCGTGATTCATTGATCGAACTGCCATCCGACGCGGATCACTTCCGGACGCTGGGACCGGATCTGCCCGGGCCGATCTCCATCCGTCCGGAACTGGCGATGGATCGAAACGGCCGCATTCTGGTAACCGATAATCTGGGCCTGGTGATCGGGGACGGTGGCGGCTGGCGCCGCATCACCGAGAGGCAGGCACTGCCGGCGAGCTTCGTGACCGCCGCCCTCCAGGACGACGAAGGGTCCATATGGCTTGGTACGTACGGGGCGGGGCTGGCCCGCTGGGCCGGTTACGAAACATGCCGGAGTTTCACGGTGATGGAAGGCCTGGCCGGCAGCTCCGTAATGACGCTGCTGGAGGATCCTCAGGCGAACATTTGGGCCGGTTCCGCCGGGGGCTTGAGCCGGGGAGTCTATTCCAAGGGCACATGGACCTGGTCGGAGGCCCGCATTCCTGGCGTTGGATTGGCCTCCAGTCTCACGCGATCCGCAGACGGCGCGCTCTGGATGCTGACCAATGGTCACTATGTAGTGAGGTACGATCCGGTCCGCCATATCTCGCAGCGCCTGGGGCCGTTCGGAGATGGACCATTCGACCTCCGCGCCGATGGCGCAGGCAGATTGTGGATTGCCGATTCCGGAAGTGTGACGGTGGTGGATACCGGGTCGCGGCGGGTTCTCGAGAGAATACGGCCGCCAGGGACCACCGAAAATTCGTCCTTCACCACGACGCGGGAGGATGCGCACGGGGACGTTTGGATCGGATCGTTCTCCGGACTGTTCCGGCGTTCGCGAGGCGGGTGGTCCCACTACGGCATTGGCAGCGGTCTGCGTTCCAACCGTATTGCCGACATGGCGTTTTCTCCCGATGGTGACTTGTGGGTCGCGTATGCGGAGCCTAAAGGCGCCGACCGTGTTCGGGTAGTCGGCGACGTTTTGCAGGTGGAGCATTTCGACCGGTCCAAAGGCCTGACTTCGGATCGCGTGAATTCGGTCGGCTTCGACCGCCAGGGCCAATTGTGGCTGCTGAACGACCATGGAGCGGAGGTCCGGCGGGGCAGCAAATGGGTGCAGTACAGCCGGGCTGACGGTTTGCTGACCAGCGGGTCAACCGGCAGGGCCTTTTGGGCCTCCTCGGATGGAGCGATCTGGATCGGAAGCGAGCGAGGCCTGACGCGGCTGGCTCCCGCGGTGGCGGACAACGCGCCGGCGCAACCACTCGCCGTACAGTTCTCCGAAGTGCTGATCGGCAACAAGATGGCGGACCCGGCAGTGGCGTCGTTTATTGAGGCCCAGCCGCAGACCTTCGCGGCCAAATTCAGCGCCTCGGTGCTCGGGCACCCCGGAGACGTGCAGTACCGCTACCGGATTGCGGGATTCGACGATCGCTGGCAGGAAAGCGCCCAGCCCATTGCCCGATTCGATTACCCGCGTCCGGGGAAGTACCGGGTCGAGGTGCAGGCGCGTATGGACGGGCAGCCCTGGAGCGGGCCGGCTGCGGCCCTGCAGTTGGACGTTCGCCCGCGATGGCACGAGACTCTGGTATTTCGCGCCACTCTTGTGGCGCTGTTTATTTTGGGGTTGTGGCTGCTGGAGAAGTACCGGCAGAGAAGAGCTGCCGCGGCGCGGCAGGCGCTGGCGCGCATGGTTGAGGAGCGCACCGATCAGTTGCGCGAGAGCGAGCAACGCTTCCGAACAATGGCGGACAATGCTCCGGTGATGATCTGGGTGTCCGGGCCGGACAGGCTCTTCACATTCGTCAACAAGACCTGGTTGAATTTCACCGGCCGCACGTTCGAGCAGGAGCTGGGAAACGGTTGGGCGGGCTGTATCCATCCGGAAGACCGGCAGCGGTGCCGTGAAACGTTCGTTTCGGCTTTCCACGCACGGCGGAGTTTTCAGTTGGAGTGCCGGCTACGAAGGGCGGATGGAGAATACCGTTCGACCCTGTGCAGCGGGGTGCCGCGTTTTGCGCCTGGGGAAGCCTTCGAAGGCTATATCGGCACCAGTCTCGACATCACGGATCTGCAAAGCGAGGAACGCTTCCGGCAACTGGCGGAGAACATCGATCAGGTTTTCTGGATGCTGGACCTGGACACGAATCGAATGCTTTACGTGAGCTCCGCATTCGAGAAGGTATGGGGCCGCAGCTCCGAGGGCTTGTATGAGAGCGGCGAGTGGCTGTCGGACAGCGTGCATGCGGAAGACCGCGAACGCCGCATGCGGTTTCTGGCGAGAATCCGTTCGGAACCGGCCGACGAGTCCTATCGAATCATCCGGCCTGACGGCCGTATTCGATGGATCCACGATCGCGCCTTTCCGGTTTTCAACCCGGAAGGCAAGCCGTACCGCGTGGCGGGTATCGCGGAGGATATCACCGCGCAACGGGAACTCGAGGAACAGCTCCGCCAGGCCCACAAGATGGAAGCGGTCGGAAGGCTGGCGGGAGGCGTGTCGCACGACTTTAACAATCTCCTGACGATCATCTGCGGGTACTCACAAATGGTGCTGGACGACGGCGCGGTGGCACGACCCACTCGGGACAGAGTGGAGCAGATATTGAGTGCGGCGAATCGCGGCAGCATTCTGACGCGCCAATTGCTTGCCTTCAGCCGCCGTCAGGTCTCGCAGCCTGCGCTAGTCAACCTCAACCATCTCCTGACCAACATGATGGCGCTGCTGGGTCCCTTGGTTGGGGAACAGATTACGATCGAGACCGAATTCGACCCCGAGGTGAGTTGCATCCGGGCGGACTCCAATCAAATCGAGCAGGTGGTAATGAATCTGGCCGCCAATGCGCGGGATGCCATGCCGAACGGCGGCCGATTCCGCGTCGAGACCGCGATGGCCGGCCCGGCCGACGGACGCAGCGAGATGATCAACGGAACCGGGAGATGCGTCCGGTTGAGGATCAGCGACACGGGATGCGGTATGGACGACCGAACGCGCGAGCGAGCCTTCGAGCCATTCTTCACTACCAAGGGGCTCGGGAAGGGGACCGGCCTGGGCCTCAGCACCGTCTACGGCATTGTTCGCCAAAACCACGGTGAAATTCACATATGGAGCGAGCCGGGCCGTGGCACGGCGTTTGATCTCTATTTCCCGGCCGTGCCGGGTAGCGAAACCAGAAACGATACGATGGTGGACAAGCCTGCGAAAGCGGCGGCCACGGAAACGATCATGGTGGTGGAAGATGAGCCCGCGGTTCGTGTTTTGGTGAGCCAAACCCTTCAGCAGCTTGGATACACGGTTCTGGAGGCGAGTGACGGATATGAGGCGCTGAGCGTCATTAAGCGCCATGCCGGCGGGCTCCATCTGGTTCTGACCGATGTGATCATGCCTCTGATGAATGGCTGGGAACTCGCGACGCGGCTCAAGACGATTCGCCCCGGCACCAGAGTGCTTTACATGTCCGGCTATACGGACGATGTATTGGCGTTTCACGGCGTATCCCAACCCGAAGTCCACTTCATCCAAAAGCCGTTTAGCAGCACTCGTCTGGCGGAGAAGGTAGAGATGGTGCTGTCGATGCACAGGGGGAGCCGGTGAATCGATCCCGGTCATCGCGCGCAATCGATGTCCAGCCTGACCGTACCAAAAGTGGATTTCAACAGGCGGAAGCCAGATTTCATGAGCAGTTGCAGAGCCGCTCGGTTATCTGAGGGGGTTACGGCCCATACGGACGCCAGCCCTTTGGCCGACGCCCACTTCAGCGCCTTCTTCACCAGTTCCGCTCCTACCCCTCTCCTGCGAAACTCCTGGCGCACGAAGACCGCGATCTCCGCGGAGCTCGGCTTGTCCGCGGCAAGGAAGCAATGTCCAACGACTTCTCCGGCCGGAGAGAACGCCGCTACCGTAACCATTTGGGCCAGAGCATTCCCGACCCACTGTTGGCGCGCCTCCGAGGTGCGAGGCGGAAGCCCCAATGCGGCGCCGAGGGGCTCGAAGCGGTCATACATGGCGATCAGGAGCTCCCGCTGCGGCGGGCCGATGGTTCGGATTTGAACATCGCTGTTCATGGTGCTTTGCCCAAGCTGCCAATTTGGCGAAATGCCGACCGCGGTGGCGAAAGACTTTTCGACTTGCTCGTCAGCGTTTTCGGTTACTGGCGACCTCATGCGACCGCGGCCGCGGCTTCCGGGAACGGCGTTCGCATTACACGAATGCCGAGACGCTGCATCCGGGACTGCAGGGTCGTGCGTTTCACTCCGAGGCGGGCCGCGGCGCCGTTCGGCCCTGCAAGGACCCAGTTCGTTGTTTCCAGGGCGCGAATGATCTGAGCCCTCTCCATCTCCTCGGAGCTATGCCGCAAGGTCTCGAGGGTCGCCGGCGCCAGCGCTCCACTCGGAGAATCGAGCTCGGAAACCCGCACCACGAGCGTTGGCCCCGGGGAAAGGATCACCGCCCGCTCGATGACGTTCTGGAGCTCTCGCACGTTGCCCGGCCAACTGTACCGGAGCAGGGCGGCCATACTTTCGGCGCATATCACTTCGATTCGCCGCCCATGCCGGCGGCTGAACTGCCGCGCGAAATGCCGCACCAGCGGCGGAATGTCTTCGGGCCGCTCGCGTAGCGGCGGAACGTGTATCGGGAAAACATTGAGCCGGTAGTACAGATCGGGCCGGAACCGCCCTTCCCTTACGAGCGCCTTCAGGTCGCGGTTGGTGGCCGCGATCACGCGGACATTGGTGCGCAGCGTGCGCGCGCTGCCCAACCGCTCGAACTCGCGCTCCTGGAGAACCCGAAGAAGTTTCGGCTGCGACTCCAGCGGTAGCTCGCCGATTTCGTCCAGGAAAATAGTTCCACCGTCCGCCAGCTCGAAGCGGCCGATCCGTTGCGCCGCGGCGCCGGTGAATGCTCCCCGCTCGTGGCCGAACAATTCGGCCTCGAGCAGTGCCGCCGGCAGCGCCGCGCAATTCAAGGTAACCAACGGGCGCGACTTGCGGAGGCTGTGATCGTGCACCGCGCGAGCGATGCGTTCCTTCCCCGTGCCGGTTTCGCCATCAATCAAAACCGTGGAGTCGGTCGCCCCGACGATATGGACATCACTGAGTACACGACGGAGAGCGGCGCTCTCTCCCACGAGGTCGTCGAACGTGCTCCCTTCGGCATCCTCGATTTCCAGCGTGAGGCTCTCGCGAGTCAATGGAACTGGCGGCGCTCCTTCCCGCCGCAACTCTTCGAATGTGACAACGTTCTGCATAGACTCCTTCGCTTCCCCGGAGCAACTGGCTCCGAGCCCGATCGTGCCGGTCTCTCGCGGCGGTCCCGGCCCGGTTCGCCGGGCCACCGCAATCCACCGGTCACACCTCCAGTCGTCCGCATTTACGGAGCCTGGAGCGTGATCTTCACCTTGTCCTCTGTCCGCGCGCGGCCACCCCTCCGGCTCTTTTGCTGCGGGATCCGCAGGCCGAGACCGCTTCTCATGTCTACGACGTCGACCAGAACGCACGCGCCATCGTTGCACTCGAAAACCAGCTTCGACTTGCCATCGCTCGCATCCCGCGGCAGTTCCTCGGGACTGTAAAGCGCGACGCCCATGCGGTAGTTCTCCAGATTGCAGAGAACCAGTTGAAGAGGCGAGTTGTCGCTCCGGACTTCGTACGTGCCCGGACGGAACTCCCTTCCATTCATCGAAAACGGGAACGGCACTTCTGCCCGCAGCACAGTACTAGCTTGCGCGACGGAAGCCCCAAACAGGGCGGCCGTCGCGAGAATCATGTTCATTGTGAAAGTTTTCATCGTCTTCCTCTCGGTTGAGTCGTAAAGCCGTGGATTCGGAATGCGCCGGCGCCTGGGACCGCTCCCCGCAGCGCCCATGCCGGCATTCCCGAAAAGCTCCGACACAATTACTTGCGGAATCCGCCAGCCAAGGTGAACGGAATTCTTTCACGTGTTCCGATTGCCCGCGGATTCCGCATATCGAAGTGAGATGGCGTCACTCTTCTCGCGGGAAATGCCCCACCGCGATGACCGGCGGACTGCCTGCCTGAGACCGGGGCATTTTCCGAATGCAGCCATACCGTGTATCTTCCCTGCGCAGCCGGAGGGAGGTTGACCTCTTGATTTCGAGCTTTTACCGGCAACTGCACCGCATCGCCGAAGCCTGCCTGCGGCGCGAGCCAAGCAACCACCCCATGCAAGCCACAGCGCTCGTCCATGAGGCATATCTGCGGCTGGCGGAGCATGGCCCGCGCGAATACAACGGGTCGTTGCATCTGTTCGGCGTCGCCGCGCGCGTCATGCGGCAGGTCCTGGTTGATCACGCGCGCTCCCGCAACGCGGCGGAACGCGTCGCCGGCGTCGAGGTTCCGTTCCCCTTGCCGCAGGAGCGCAGCCGCGTCGTCACCGCGTTGGATGAGGCGCTTAGCGCGCTGGCGCGGGATGACGAAAGCGCCGCCCGCATCGTCGAGCTCCGGTTCTTCGGCGGGCTTACAACGCGCGAGATCGCCGCTCTCACCGAACTCCCTCCGCACGCCGTGCGGCGGAGACTGCGCGCGGCCCTGGCGTGGTTGCGTCGCGAGATGGAATCGGACGCGCGCATCCGCGGCCGTACGCAAATGTAAATAGAGCTATTGACCTATTGGGCCGGACTGTGCACTCCGATATAATGATTGACAACTCGTTGCGCAAATTTCCCGCAACGGGATGCGTGTCCGGAGCACAATCCAGTCAATGCACTCTGATGATCTGAATACCTGCCCGCACACTACTCATGCGCCGAGTTACCCGTTGGCCGGCGTGTGTCCCGAAAACCCGGCGCAGCCTGCCCACGGCGGGGCGCCCATCACCGAGCTGCTCTCCCGCGCCAGCGGCGGCGATCGTGAGGCGTTCGACCGGCTGATCCCGATTGTGTATCAGGAACTGCACCGTCTCGCCGAAGGCCATCTCCGCCGCGAGTGGCGAAACCGCACCCTGCAGCCGACCGCGCTGATTCATGAGGCCTACGCCCGCATGGTCGTCCACTCCGGGCAGCCGCAAGACCGTTCCCAGTTCTTCGGCATCGCCTCGCGCGTGATGAGGCAGATCCTCGTGGATCATGCGCGCTCGCGGAATGCCGCCAAACGCGGACCCGACGCTCAGGTGACGCTGCAGCCCGGACTCGATTTCGCGCCCGGTCGCGACCGCGTGGTAATCGCCCTTGACGACGCGCTGCGCTCCCTGGCCCGCGCCGACGCGCGCAAGGCCGAGCTCGTCGAAATGCGTTTCTTCGGGGGAATGACCGCGGTCGAAATCGCGGAGTGCCTGGCCCTCCCCGTTCACATCGTGCGGCGTGAACTCCGCGCCGCCCAAGCCTGGCTGCGGCGGGAAATCGAAGCGTGAATCTGGAAGTCGAGCGGCTCCTTGAGCTGGCGTCTGCATTGCCGCCCGCCCGCCGGGCCGCGTTCCTTGACCAGGAGTGTGCCGACTTGCACGTCCGGTCCGAGGTCTTATCGCTGCTCGACTACGCCGCCGGGGCCGAAACGTTCTTCGAGGAGGCGATTCAAGGTGTGGCCGCATCCGTGAGCGGCGGCCGCGAGCTCGAAGCCGGAGACCCTTTCGGCCCGTATCGTATCGTCTCCCTCCTTGGCCGCGGCGGGATGGGCAGCGTCTATCTTGCGGAACGCGTGGACGGCGAAGTGCAGCAAAAGGTCGCGATCAAACTACTTCGCGCCGATTGCTACCGTCCGGAATGGCGCGGCCGCTTTCTGCTGGAACGCCAACTGCTGGCATCGCTGCACCATCCGTCCATCGTTCACCTGATCGACGCCGGGCACACCGAAGAGGGGCGGCCCTTCCTCGTGATGGAGTACGTGCAGGGCCTGCCAATCGATGTCCACGCGATCGGCGTCAACATGCGAGAGAAGCTGAAGCTCTTCCTTCGCGTGTGCGACGCAGTTGCGCACGCGCACCGCCATCTCGTGATCCACCGTGATTTGAAGCCGTCCAATATCCTGGTGGAGGCGTCCGGACAGCCGAAACTTCTGGACTTCGGAATCGCGAAGCTGATGAACAACGCGGGCGACGCTACCGGGACGGTGGAGCGCATGTTGACGCCCAAGTACGCCAGCCCCGAGCAGCTTGCCGGCGAGGCCCAAAGCACCGCAACCGACATCTATTCGCTCGGCGTGGTGCTCTACGAACTGATCACTCGCGGCGCGCAGTTGCGGCCGGGAAAAGGCGTCACCACCCGTCCAAGCCGCCTCAACCCGGAGGCGCCGCGCGATCTGGATTTCATCGTCGATAAGGCGCTTCGTCCCGAACCCGAAGACCGGTATCTTTCGGTCGACGATCTTGCCGCGGACGTCCGTGCCGCGCTCGACTGGCGTCCCGTGAGGGCGCGCTCCGGCGACCGCTGGTATCGGACGCGCCGCCTCCTGCGCCGCTATTGGCCGCCCCTTGCCGCGGCGGTTGTGGCGGTCGGAAGTCTTTCGGCCACGTTGTACGTCGTCAACCGTCAGCGCGTGGTGGCGGAGCGCCGTTTGACGGAAGTCCATCGGCTTGCCGACAAGCTTTTCGATATCGATGCGCAGGTGGCGCAACTGCCGGGCGGTGCCCGGGCGCGGCAGTTGATCGTTGAAACCGCGCTCGATTATCTCAGCCGGATGTCCGACGACGCGCCGATGGACTCGACCCTCGCGCTCGACATCGGGACGGCGTACATGCGGGTCGGACGCGTTCTGGGTGTGAACATCGCGCCGAACCTCGGCAAGACCGAACAGGCCGACGAGGCCGCGGCTCACGCCGAGGCGCTCATCGATTCCGTGCTCGCCGGCCGCCCTGGGGACAGAACGGCGCTGCTTCGCGCCGCGCAGATTGCGCACGACCGGATGGTTCTCGCGGGAGACCAGCGCCACGACGCCGACGCCTTGAAGTATGCCCGCAAAGCGCAAGGACGGCTCAACGAGTTCCTGCACGTCGCCGCTTTGAATGAAAAATCGGACCGCGCGGAATCACAGCAGGTCATCATCGCTTTCATTAACATCGCGAACCGCTACGTGCTGGCGCGTGAACTGGACGACGCGGTTCAGGCCTGCACCCGGGCTATCGATATCGCTCGCGCCACCGGCTGGCCCGTTCAGGCCGGGGCCGCTGAGATGGTCCTGGCCATGGCGCGCCGCGAGCAGGGGGACCTGGATGGCGCTCTGCTTGCGGCCAGCGATTCGGCTCGCATCCTCGAGCCACGGCCGGAGGACAGCGACTCGCGAAAGTCGACGTACACCCTGGCCTTGATCCGGCAGGCCCAGATTCTTGGCGACGACGATTCCGTCAGTCTCGGCAGGTCGAAGGAAGCGGCCTCGGTGCTGGAACGCGCTATCCAAATCGCCCGGGAACTGGCAGACCACGACGCCTACGATTTCTCGCGGCAATCCCGGATGGTCTTCGCCGAAACCACGCTCGCCTCCAATCTCCGCCACACCAACCCGCGGCGCTCCCTGGAGTTGTATGACGACGCCGCCGGCCACCTCGCCGAAGTGCGGCACAACGCCGGCACTCCCCGGCGTGAGATTGCGGTTCTGGCGGGAAGCGTCTTCCCGCTGCTGCAACTCGGCCGGCGCGCCGAAGCGCGCAAACGGCTCGACGCTGCTTTCGCGCGCCTCGGCGAGATCCACCTTTACCCGGCGGCCGGGATCGAGCTAGGAGGCGAAGCCGACCACGCCTTGCGCGCTCTTGCGAAGTACGAAAGCACGGGCGGCAATGCGCCGCGCGGAGCCGAAATCTGCGAGGAGATTCTTCGCGGCGCGCTCCCGGTGAAGTCGCTCTCGGACGCGCTGGCGCTGTCGACCCTCTACGGGACGGCCTCGGAGCTTTGGCGGGGGTTGGGCGAGCGGAAGCGCGCGGCGGAACTTGCCGAACGGCGGGTCGAGCTCTGGCGTCACTGGCGAGCGAGACTGCCGCAGAGTGAGTTCGTCCACCAACAGCTCGAAGACGCGTCAATTCCGTAGAAGACACTCTGCCATATAATCGGCTTTCGATTCCGCATATCAAAAGTGTATGAGCGAGAATGATAAGCAACCATCAAACCGCCGTTACCTGGCGGTGGACGACCCGGAATTAGAGGCGCTCATGCAAAACTTCGAGGCGTACTTCATGTTGGGCACGGTGCTCAAACAGGGCGGCGATGCCGGGTTGGAGGCGCAATTGGAACGGCCGGGCAAGGGTAAGTAGCATGCGCTGGGCGGCTCTTCTTCTGCTTACTCCCACGGTGGCGGCCCAGACAATCACCTTTTGCAAGGACATCGCTCCGATTCTGTATGCGCAGTGCGCGAGCTGCCATCGGCCGCACGAAGCCGCTCCATTCCCGCTGCTGACTTACGACGATGCGAAGCGGCATGCGGCGCAGATCGCTGCCGTGACGGCGCGGCGTTACATGCCTCCCTGGCCGCCCGCGCCGGGGAACGGCGACTTTGCCGGCGCCCGACGCTTGGCCGATTCGCAGATCGACTTGCTCGCCCGCTGGGCACGGAGCGGCGCTCCCGAAGGGAATCCAGCTGACCTGCCGGCGCCGCCGCGATTCATCGAGGGCTGGCAACTCGGTGAGCCCGACCTGGTACTGCACATGCCCCAACCGTACCGGTTAGCGGCGGATGGGACCGATGTCTTTCGAAACTTCGTATTCCCGCTTTCCTTGAAAGAGTCGAAGTATATTCGCGCGATGGAATTGCGGCCCGGAGACAAACGCGTGGTGCATCATGCCAACCTGGTGGTGGACCGATCCCGCGTGCTGCGTCTTCGAGACGGCCAGGATGGACAGCCGGGCTTCAACGGGATGGACATCGAGACGGAAAGCAGCGGTGAATTCGACCCCGACTCGCATTTCCTGTTCTGGAAGCCGGGATCGCCGCCCGTCGCGGAACCTCCCGATATGGCGTGGAAGCTCGACCCCGGTTCGGACCTGATCGTGAATCTTCATCTGCGGCCATCGGGCAAGCCCGAAACCATTGACGCCGTGGTGGGGCTGTACTTCGCGGACCGCCCGCCAACCAAACTTCCGATGCTGTTGCAGTTAGAGCACGATGGCGCCATCGACATCCCGGCCGGCGCGGCGGACTTCGTGGTGACCGACCACCTGAAACTCCCGGTCGCGGTCGACGTGCTGGCGATCTATCCGCATGCCCACTATCTGGGGAAACAGGTTGACGCGTGGGCCGAATTGCCCGACGGCAGCCGCCGGACACTGGTGAAGATCGCGGATTGGGATATCAACTGGCAGGCCGTCTATACCTATCGAAGGCCGGTTTCACTGCCCGCAGGAACGGTGGTGGCGATGCGGATCGCTTATGACAACACGGCCCGGAATGTCCGGAACCCGAGCCATCCGCCGCGGCGCGTCCGCAACGGCGACCGCAGCGAAGATGAGATGGGCCACGTCTGGCTGCAGGTGCTGCCGAAGCAAGCCGGAGCGGTAGACCCCCGTCTATTACTGCAAGAAGCCTTGATGAGACGGCGAATCGAGAAGTATCCCGCCGATTTCGAAGCTCACTTCAATCTCGGTGCGGCATTGCAGACCATGGATCGGAATCGCGAGGCGCTGCCACACCTGCGAGATGCCGTTCGCATTCGCCCGAACAGCGCAACCGCGCGTAACAACCTGGGGGTGTCTCTGCTGGCGAGTGACCAGATCGATGCGGCCGTGCTGGAGTTTCGGGAAACGCTCAAGCTCGATCCGGGATACCAGAACGCGCGATTCAACCTGTCGCGGGCCCTGGCGGCTCAGGGCGATTCCGGGGGAGCACTGCGGGAGGCCCTGGCTTACCTGCAAGCGGTTCCGGGGGACGCCCAAGTGCACGAGCTTGCCGGACAATTGTATGCCGCAACGGGGAAGCTGGCGGAATCGCTCCCGCACTTTCGAAAGGCGGCGGAGTTGATTCCCGAAGATCCGGTGTTCGAGGCGAATCTGGGCACCGCGCTGGCGAGGTCGGGCGATCTCGATGGGGCTGTTGCCGCGTTCGAAATTGCGCTCAGAGGCGACCCAGGGAATGAAACGGTAAGGGCCAACCTGGCGCGCGCACGGGCCAGACTGAAGGAGAGGCGTTAGGCGCGGAACCGCTGCGTTTTGATGATGCCCGGCGCTTCTTCAATCGTTATCGGTTGATCTGCCGGTGTTACTCGTCGAACGATGCATCGAACGCAATGAGCCGCCCGGACACGATGAGTCCGGCCCAGAGAATTAGCGAAAGAACCGCTGCCATCCTAGCTGTTCGCGTGACCGAGATGTCGAGCTTCTCTGGACGGCCGTAGACGCCGGAATGGAAGATCAGCGCATGGACTCCGACCAGGGCGAAGAACACCATCTTCACCCAGAAGGACGGGCTGCGGTAGAGCCGGACCGGTTCGGCCCACATGAGGAGCAATCCCGTCGCAACCACCACGACGAATCCGACCCACTTCCAGGGCCGAAGTTGCGACATCACGTCGGATACCGTGCGGCGCTGCATCGCCCAACCTAGCAGCCGCAGGTCGGTGACGAGCACCATCCCACCAAACAGAGCGATAGCCAGCAGATGGATACCGCCGATGACCGGGTACGGCAGCCCGCCTTCCCGGATCGCGATGCTCAACCACGTGGTCTCAATCCATTCAACGGCCGCAGGTACGGACATTTCGCATCCTTTAGATGAAGGCGATCATGCGGCCGCCCGCCACAACACCGGTCCATAAGAGGAGCGAGGCGGCCGCCGCCAGCTTAGCCAGAATCGGCGACACGCCTTCGCGGGTTGCCCGGCGGTGCAGTGTGAAGTGAAACAGGAGGGCTACCGTCAGGCAGACCATCTTGAACTGGAACGACGGGTTGTTGTGGTAGCCCACCGCATCGGTGGAGAACATCAGGAACCCGGTGACGAGCATGACGGCTATTCCGCCGCGCGTCCACCACTCCAGATCCGAGGTAATCTCCCCGGAATTCTGACGGCGCATCCCGAGCCCGAGCATTCTAAGGTCTGTAATGGCGATGGTCCCGATCGACAGGGCAAAGCCCATGAAGTGGCAGCTCTGCACGGCCGGAAAAACCCATTCGGCTGCGTTCATGGCGTGCGACCATGGGCTGTTGACGAGCCAGGTGAAGAACTCTGTGAACATGGAGCGCGAAGTTTACTTGATTGTCTTGGCCTTATCGGTCGGGAACTGATTCTCATCCGGAGCGCCCGTGCCGGTCGAGCCCAGGAAGAGCTTCCGGCCATCGGGGAACGTCACGTTTCGCGCGTTGGCTCGCTTTTCCGAGTGATCGCGCGCCTGGTAGCCGTCCACTACAATGTCCGTTCCTACGGGGAACGTGTTCTTGTTGGCGCCGCGGCGCAGCAGCGTGTTGGGGCTGCCTCCCTCCACCATCCACGTTTCCTTCGTGCCGTCGTCCCTGACGATCTCGACATGAATCCACGTGTGGGGATTGACCCACTCGATCTTAACGATCTTGCCCTTCAGTAGGACCGGACTGTTCGCATCGAACTCCGATCCGAACGCGTGATGAGCCACCGCGCGCGGCAGGAGCATAGAGACCGCAGCC
>Ga0335085_10010871_pt1 | contig 13563 bp, 11 predicted proteins | sample Lox_Sample_45_FD_206712 | JGI IMG/M metagenome (GOLD analysis project Ga0335085, IMG submission 206712) | Soil microbial communities from Loxahatchee National Wildlife Refuge, Florida, United States - Lox_Sample_4.5 | ecosystem: Environmental > Terrestrial > Soil > Wetlands | place: USA...
CACGAACTCGATCGCCGGCATGTGCAGGCGGTGCAACACCGGCGCCGCGTGCCAGAGCACGTCGCGGTAGCCGTCGTCGAACGTGATCAGCACCGGCTTCGACGGCAGCGGCCTGCCGTACTCGAGTGCCTCGAACGCCTGCAGCGCGCTGACGGCGTGGAAGCCGTGCGCGTGCAGCCACTCCATCTCCGCCGCGAAGTCCTGTGGGCTGACGCTGAGCCGCTGCGTGATCGCCGGCAGCGCCGGCGTGATCGGCCCGATGCGGTGGTACATCAGCACGGGCAGTGCCAGCGTGCGTGACGGCAGCGGGCTCGGGAGGCGAAGCGCGCCGCCGCCCGCGCCCGCGGCGGGGACGGCCGCGACGGCGGCGACGCACGCGAGCAGGCACGCGCGCCGCAGCATCGAGCGACTCTGCATCGACTGCAGTCTGACGAAGGCATCCGCCGCCATGCGCTGTAGGCTGAGACGCGGTGCTCGGGATCGCAAGGTCTTCCCGCCGTACCGGGGTCGTCTGCGGATCGGCGCTGGTGGTGCTCCTCGCCGTGACCGGCTGCGGCGGCGCCCGTCACGCGGCGACGACGGCGGCCACCACGACCACTGCGTCGCAGCCGGCCGCCCCTGCGACGAAGCCCGGAGCCAGGCCGAAGCCCGCGCTTCGCCGGCTGCGCGTCACGGTGATCGACGGCGACACCGGCATGCCCGTCCCCGGCGCGCGCGTGACCGCACCCGGGGCGAAGGACGACGGCCTCGTCCTGCTCGCGCACCCGAGCCTGAGGTCGCTGCTCGTCACGGCGAGCGCGCCGCGGTACACGCCGCGGACGCTCGAGGTGCGGGCGAACGCCGGCAGCACGACCGTCACCCTCTACCGCCCCGACGGCCAGTGGCTCATGTACGGGGCCGGCCCGACACGGACGCAGTACCAGCCCGCGATCCAGCTGCGGCCGCCCTTCCACATCCTCTGGGGACGGAACCTTCGTAGCCTGATCGAGTTCCCCGCGGTCGTCGCCGACGGGGTCGCGTACGTGTCGAACGCCCATGGCCACCTGTTCGCGCTCGCGATGAGGAACGGGAGCACGGTCTGGGAGCTCAACATGAACACCCACGACGAGGCCTCCTCGCCCGCCGTCGTCGGCGGCAACCTCGTCGCGCACGCCAAGGCGGGCCGGGTGCTGCTCGTGAACCGCGCCACCGGCCACGTCCGCTGGAGCTACGACGTCTCGGGCGAGATCGAGTCGTCGCCGGTCGTCGCGGGCGGCGTCGACTACCTCGGCGACTGGGCCGGCGACGTCTACGCGCTCGACCTGCGCACGCGCAAGGCGCGCTGGGTCTACCACGACGGCTGCAAGATCACCGCGAGCGCGGCGGTCTCGGGCGGCACGATCTACCTCGGCGACTACTGCGGCCGCGTGATCGCCCTCTCCCGCGCCACCGGCCACCTGCTCTGGAGCGCGTCGGCCGGCAGTCCCGTCTACGGCACCGCCGCGGTCGCCGGCGGCCGCGTGTTCGTCCCGTCACGCGACCTGGGCGCGCTCTACGCCTTCACGACCCGCGGGCAGTACCTCTGGCACGTCTCGACGGGCGGCCTCGTCTACACGGCGCCCGCTGTCTGGCACGGCCGCGTCTACTTCGGCTCCTACACGGGCTACCTCTACTGCGTCTCCGCCTCGAGCGGCCGGGTGCTCTGGACGCTGAACGCCGGCGGCAGCATCTCCGGCTCACCCACGGTCGTGGCCGGGATCGTCTACGCGGGCACCTTCGCGCACCGCATCGTCGGCGCGAGCGCCGCCACCGGACGTCAGGTCTTCAGCTTCCCGCACGGCGAGTACGTCCCGGTGTCCGGCAACCGCGGGCGCCTGCTCCTCTACGGGTGGGCGAGCCTCTGGGCGGTGACGTCTCAGGCGAGGACGGCGAGCCCGTCCCTGAGGACGATCCGGTCGTCGCACGCGGCCTCGAAGCCGTAGGCGCCGCCGCCAAGGTCCCAGACGCGCGTCCTGAGCTCGTCGCCCGGGAAGACGGGAGCCGAGAACCGGGCCGCCAGGCGCCGCAGCTCGCCGCCTTCGGCGGCGTCGCTGACGGCCTGCGCCGTGAAGGCGAGCGTGCAGAAGCCGTGGAGGATGCGGCCCGGAAGGCCGACGGCGCGGGCGGCGTCGTCGTCGAGGTGGATCTCGAACCGGTCGCCCGAGGCCTCGGCATAGCGGTCGGGCTGGTCGGGCGCGACCCGCCGCGAGATCTCAGCGAGCGGCTCCGAGTCACGTGCATCGTCGGGGAGCCGGTGGCCGGCCGGCGGCTCCCCGCGGTTCTCGGCCGTCTCGACGCCGCGGAAGAACTCCGTCACCCACTGCTCGTTCACGAGCTCGCCGCCGACGGTGCGCGTCTCGGTGTGGATCACGAGCGCGGTGCCGCTGCCGCGCCGGAGCAGCGCGGCGGGCGTCGCGGTCGAGACGAGCTTCATCCCGGCCTCGAGCGGGCGATGCAGCACCATGTCCTGGCTCGCGTGCACGACGCGCTTGCGCGCCTCGTCGCTCGCGACGCGCCTGGACGCAGGTGCGATCGCGTCCCAGACGGGAACGATCGCGAAGACGGCGGGCGTGCGGCCCGGCTGATCGTCCGTCGCGGCGGCGTACCTTCGGAGCGCCTCGCCGGTGACCTCGTACGCCACCGCGTCGCCCCTCGAGCCGATGCCGTCGACCTGCAGCAGCTCCCGAACCGTGCTCATACGGTCATCCCGGTCGTCTGGCCGCCGCTCGCTGTGATCACCTGGCCGTGGACGAAGTTCGACCAGGGCGAGCAGAGGAAGAAGATCGGCCCCGCGGCCTCCTCCGGGGTGGCCGGACGGCCGAGCGGGATGACCTCGGATGCGAGCTCGCGCATCCGCTCCGGGATCCCGAGGGGGATCTCGACCTCGCCGGCGCTGAAGCTCTCGCCGCCCGCGGGCCCCGTGAGCCGCGTCTCGACGAAGCCGAAGGCGACGGCGTTGACGTTCACCTTCGACGGCCCCCACTCGCGGGCGAGCGTCTTCGTCAGCCCCACGAGCCCGGCCTTCGCGGCCGCGTAGTTGGCCTGCCCCACGTTCCCCTGCGTGCCCGCGATCGAGGTGACGTTCACGACCTTGCGGAAGACCTCCCGGCCTTCCGCTGCCTCCTGCTTCGCCGGGTCGCGGAAGTGGGGCGCGGCGGCCCGGAGGATCCGGAACGGGACGACCGTGTGGATCTCGAGCATCGCCCGGAATTGCTCGTCGCTCATGCGGTGCGCGATGCCGTCCCACGTGTAGCCGGCGTTGTTGACGACGATGTCGAGCTGCCCGAAGGCCTCGACTGTCGACGAGACGAGCTCCTCGCATACTCCCACCTGCGTGAGGTCGCCCGCGAAGGACTCGCCGCCGAGCGTGCGTGCCGCCTCCTGCGCCGGGCCCTCGTCGAGGTCGGCGATCATCACGCGCGCGCCGTGCTCCGCGAGCAGGGCCGCGGCGGCGCGGCCGATCCCGCGCGCCGACCCGGTGATGAGCGCAGCCTTCCCCTCGAGCACCTTCATCTGCCGACCTCCCCGAGCAGCGCGATTGACAGCGCGTCAGGCTACCTGATAATCAGCGATCGGGAAGGCCGGCGTGGAGCGAGCGAACCGACGACACGAGACCGTGGTAGAGGGCCGAGCGCTCGTCGCCGCCCAGGTCCCTGAGCATCTCCTCCTCCATGTCGTCGACGGCGCGATCGCACGCCTCGAGCACCTTCATCCCCTTCGCCGTCAGCCGCGCGGGCATCACGCGCCGGTGGTTGGGGTGGCGGCTCCGGGCGATGAGCCCCTTCGCCTCCAGCGCCTCGATCACCTCGCTCATCGACTGCGGCGTCATGTACGACCGGCGCGCGAGCTGTGCGTTCGACAGGCCCCCGCGGCGCCCGAGGACGCTCAGGGTCGTGTACTGGAGCGTCGTCAGGCCGTGCGGGCGGACACGCTCGTTGATCGCGGCCCGGATCGCGCGCTCGAGACGCGCGACGACGTAGCTGATGCGCGCCGCGCCGGTCTCCTCGCGCTCCCCGGCGATCGCCGGCTCGCTCATGTTCAGGATCCTACGCACACATGAACGTGAACCTCGCAACCATCCTGAGCGGCCGCCGCGGCGACGGGGCGCCGGCGCTCGTTCACCAGGGACGTACCGTCGCCTACGGCGAGCTGGAGGCGCTCGCGCGCGCGTGGGCGTCGCGGCTCGCCGGGGCGGGCGTCGTGCCGGGTGACCGGGTCGCGATCGTGCTCCCGAACGGGCCCGAGTGGGTCGGCGCGTTCTTCGGCGCGCTCTGGCTCGGCGCGGTCGCCGTCCCGCTGAACGTCCTGCTCGCCCCGCGCGAGGTCGAGGAGCGGGTCGCCGCCGCCTCGCCGTCGGTCGTGGTCGCCGGCGACACCGAGGCGGGCCTCGCGCGCTCGAGTCACGGCGCGCCGCCCGTCGACCGCGCGGAAGCGGACGCCGCGGTCATCCTCTTCACCTCGGGGACGTCGGGCGACTCCAAGGGTGCCCTCCTCACGCACGGCAGCATCCGCGCGGCGGCTGCGAACGCGGCGGAGGCGCTCGGCCTCGGCCCGGCCGACGTCGTCCTCGGCGCCGCGCCGTTCTCGCACGTCCTCGGCCTCTCGACCGGTCTCGTCGGGACGCTCGCCACCGGCGGCACGGTCGCGATCGTGCCGCGCTTCGAGCCGGCCGAGACGCTTGCGCTGATGACGGCGACGGGCACGACCGTGCTCCTCGGCGTGCCGACGATGTGCGTCGCCCTGTGCGGGGCCGCGCGGGGTGCGGCGCTGCCGCCGCTCCGCATCGCGCACGTCGGCGGCGCCGCCGTCCCGGTCGAGGTCGCGCGTGAGTTCGAGGAGACGTTCGGTGCCGACGTCTACGAGGGCTACGGGCTGACCGAGCTCTCGGGCATCGCCACGACCTACCGGCAGGGGCAGCTCCGCAAGCCCGGTTCGGTAGGCGTGCCGCTCGGCGACACCGAGCTCCGCGTGGTCTCGGACCGCGGTGACGAGGTCGCGGCGGGCGAGGTGGGGGAGGTCCGCTTCCGCGGCTCGAGCGTGATCCGCGGCTACTGGCGCGGCCCGGGAGCCGAGCCTCTGCCGGTTTCGCCAGACGGCTGGCTCGCGACCGGCGACCTGGGCTATGTCGACGAGGACGGCTACCTCTTCCTGGTCGACCGGCTCAAGGACATGATCATCCGCAACGGCTACAACGTCTATCCGCGCGAGGTCGAGGAGGTGCTCTACGCGCACCCGGACGTGCTCGAGGCGGTTGTCGTCGGGGTGCCCGACGCGCGGTTCGGCGAGGAGGTCGTGGCGCTCGTGCGGCCGCGGCCGGGGTCGCAGTGCGATCCGGACGCGGTGCAGGCGTGGGTGCGCGAGCGCGTCGCCGCGTACAAGTACCCGCGGCACGTGCTGCTCGTGGACGAGCTGCCGACGGGGCCGACCGGGAAGATCCTCAAGCGCGCGATCGACCGCGACGAGCTTGCCCGCCGCGTCGCCGCAGGCTAGTACTGCATCCCGTCGTCGTCGGGCGGGCCGAGACGCGGGCCGTAGGGTGCGGAGTCGAGCCATCTCCCGGCGGCCTCGTCCGCCGGGGCGGCGTCTGCGGCGGCGCGCCGCTTCGCCCATTCGGCCTCCGAGGCCGGCGCGAGGTGCGCGAGCGCCTCGCTCGAGGCGGCGCGATTCCGCTCGGCGGCGGTGCGGCGCGACTCGGCGAAGTGCGCGACCGCGGCGCGTGCCTCTGCAGCCGACGGCGCGTCGAGCGCGGCTCTGATCGCCCGCGCGGCGACGATCGCGTCGGGGATGCCGGAGTTGAGGCCGCGCGCGCCGAAGGGTGCGAACAGGTGGGCGGCCTCGCCGACGAGGAGCACGCGCCCCGTCGGGTCGGCGAACTCGCGCGCCAGCACCTGCAGGAAGACGTAGGTCGAGACCCACGTGACGCGGTCGGCGTACTTCGCGTCCATCACCACGGGCAGCCAGCTGCGGACGCCGTCGAGCCCGCTGAACGCTTCGGCGTCGTCGTCGGGCCGGCACTGCAGGTCGACGCGCCAGTGGCCGGCGAAGGGGACGAAGAGGACGTTCCGGCCGTCGACGGCCGGGTGCTCGTAGTGGAAGATCCGCTCCACCGGGAGCGGCGCATCGGGATCCTCGGCCGTGTCGACGATCACGAAGGCGTTTTCCGTGCGTGGCCCCTCGAGCGGGATCTCGAGCGAGCTGCGGACGTTCGAGCGGGCGCCGTCGGCGCCGACGGCAAAGGCGGCGTCCAGCCGCTCGCCTGCTTCCGTCACCACCGTCACGCCGTGCGCGCGCGCCTCGACGCCGGCGACCGGCTGCTCCCAGACGAACTCGACGCCGGCCTCCTGCGCCGCCGCGAGCAGGAGCTGCTCGGTCACGAGCTGCGGCAGGCTCGTGGCGGCGGGGATGACGTTCGCAGGCGGCGGTGGGTAGGTCTTCGCGTACAGCTCGCGCCCGCGGTAGAGGGTGCGCTTCGTCAGCCAGATCAGGCCGTGCTCGGCCAGGCGGTGGCCGAGACCCGGGTGGAGGCCCTCGAGCAGCGTCATCGAGGCGCCGTGGATGAAGATCGCGCGGCTGCCGGGGCGGATGCGGTCGGCGGCGCCGGCCTCGACCACCGTCACCGGCACGCCGAGCGAGCGCAGCGCGAGCGCCGCGGTCAGGCCGACGGGGCCGGCGCCGACGACGATCGTGCGACCGCCGGTCACGCGGGGACCACCAGCGCGTCGAGCGCGAGCAGTCCGCCTGCCGTGACGCGCAGCGGGTTGACCTCGATCTCGGCGATGTCGTCGCGACCGGCGATCAGCCCGCCGAACGCCGCGATCGCGGCGGCGAGCTCGTCCTCGTCCACGGCCGGCGCCCCGCGGGCACCGCGGAAGAGGGGCGCGGAGGCGAGCTCGTCGAGCATCGTCTCGGCCTCCGCCCGAGGCACCGGCGCGATTCGGGTGGTCGCGTCGTCGCCGGCCTCGACGCCGGTGCCGCCGAGCCCGAGCGCGACGAGCGGCCCGAAGACCGGGTCGCGGCGCGCGCCGAGGATCAGCTCGGGGCCGGGCGGGGCCATCTCCTCGACGAGATAGCGTCCGCCCGCGATCCGGTCGATCGCGTCGAGCGCACGCTGCAGCGCGAGGTCGTCGGCGACGCCGAGGTGGACGCCGCCTGCGTCCGTCTTGTGCAGCACGCCGGGATGGAGCACCTTGACCACGACCGGCGGCCCGAGCTCCGCGAGCGCCGTGCGCGCCTCGTGGTGCGTCGTGCACACGCGGCGGCGCGGCGTCCGCAAGCCGAGCTCCTCGACGAGCCGCTTCGCCGAGTCCTCGTCCCATTGCCCTTCGGGCCGTGTCCGGGGCCAGGCCCCGGACACGCCCTGAAGAGGCATGTCCTGCCGGCGGGAGCGCAGCTGCGCGTCGCGGACGAGGGCGGCGACCGCGCGGGCGGCTCGCTCGGGGGTCGGCAGCACGGGCACCGCCCCGGCCAGGTCGGCGCGTACGGCGGTGAGCCGCTCTGGTGTGGCCGTGAGCGCCAGCACCGCCGGCCGCGGCGCCGCGGCGAGGAGGCCCGAGACGTCGGCGGCGTCCGGCTCGTCGAGCAGGTAGACCGTCAGGAGGTCGACTGCGGGGTCGCCGGCGACCGTAGCCAGCACGTCGCCGAACGACTCCGCCGGGCGGCCGGTGTCGACGGGGTTGCGCTGGAAGGTGATCGGAGGCAGGAGCTCGCGCAGCCGGTCGGTCGTCGCCGCCGCGAGTTCGGGGAGGGCGACCCGCTGGACGCCCAGCTCGTCGGCGAGCAGAAGGCCCGGTCCTGCCTGCCCGGTCACGACGCCGACGCCGGGCGAGCTGCCCGGCGGGAGCCGGACGAGCCCCAGAGCCTGTGCGGCGTCGATGAGCGCGGTCGTGTCCTCGACGACGACGGCGCCGGCCTGGGCGAGCGCGGCACGCGTCACGCGCCAGCTGCCGGTGAGCGCGCCGGTGTGCGAGCGGGAGAAGGCGTCGACGTCGGTGCGGCCGGCCTTCAGCGCAACGACCGGCACGGACTCCGTCAGCAGCTGGACGGCGTCGACGAGCCGCCGCCCGTCCGCGACGCCCTCGACCGCCAGCACGACCACCTCGACCGCCCCGTCGTCCGCGAGATGGTCGAGCACGTCGGCGAAGCCGACGTCGACGGCGTTGCCGAGGCCGACGCCGAGGTGGATGCCGAGCCCCTCGGCGGCGGCGAGGAACGCGAGCGCATGGTTGACGCCGCCGCTCTGCGCGACGATCGCGAGGCCGCCGGCGGGCAGCGAGGCCGCGGTGCGCACGAAGCTCGCGCAGAGCGAGGAGCGCAGGCTGAAGAAGCCGGAGGTGTTCGGCCCGAGGACCCGCAGGCCGGACTCCCGTACGACGGCGCCGAGTGCCGCCTGCAGCTCGGCACCCTCGGCCCCCGCCTCGGCCCAGCCGCCCGAGTGGACGACCGCGGCGCCGATCCCGGCGGTCGCGCACTCCGCCGCAACGGCCGGCACGGCCGCCGCCGGGATCGCCAGCAGCGCGAGGTCGACCGGCTCCGGCAGCTCCGAGACCCGCGTGACGCCGGCCCGCCCGGCGACGTCCTCGCCGCGCGGGTTCACGGCGTAGACGGCGCCGGGGAACGACTCGAGGCTCGCCAGCAGGGCGTTGCCCGCCTTGCCGGGCGTCGCCGAGGCGCCCACCACCGCGACCGAGCGCGCACCGAACAGGCGGCCGAGCGGCGTCATGTGACAGAACCCTAGACGGATACCGCACAAAGTGTCAATAATGCCGGGGTGAGGTTCGAGGGCGTGTCGATTCCCGTGCGGGCGGCGTGGTCGAGCCCCTTCGTGCGCTGGCAGGGACCGGCGGCGGACCTCTCGAGCCTCGACCTCGCGCTCCAGGTGACGCACGACGGCCTTGCGCGCAGCGGCGTCGACTGGTCGATCGACGACCTCGTCCTCGGGATCACGGTGCCGCAGAAGGAGTCGTTCTACGGCGCGCCGACACTCGCCAGCCGGCTCGGGATCGGCCACACGAGCGGCCCGATGCTCGCTCAGGCATGCGCCACGTCGGTCGCCTGCATCCACTGGGCCGCCGCAAACGAGGCCGGCACCGGCCGTGGCGCCACGCTCGTCGTCGCCACCGATCGCACGAGCAACGGGCCGCACCTCGTCTACCCGAGCACCGGCTCGCCCGGCGCCACGCCCGACTCCGAGAACTGGGTGCTCGACAACTTCGGCCGTGACCCGGTCACCGGCCGCGCGATGGTCGCGACCGCCGAGCAGGTGGCGGCGGACGGGCGGATGGAGAAGGCCGAGCTCGACGACCTGGCGGTGCGACGGTACGAGCAGTACCTCGACGCGCTCGCGGACGACCGCGCCTTCCAGCGCGAGTGGATGGTGCCGATCGCGGCCGGCAGCCGCCGGAAGCCCGTCGAGATCGCGGAGGACTGGGGCGTGCGGCCGGTCGTGCGCGAGGAGCTCGAGGCCCTCGGGCCGGTCGAGCCGGGCGGGGTCGTCAGCTACGGCACGCAGACGCATCCGGCGGACGGCTGCGCCGGCATGGTGGTCGCGAGCGACAGCGAGCTCGAGGCCACCGGCTACGACGGGCCCGTCGCCCGCGTTCGCTCGACCGGCTTCGCGCGGGTCGAGCCTGGCGCGATGCCGAAGGCGCCGGTGCCGGCCGCGCGGGAGGCGCTGGCCGACGCCGGTGTCGAAGTCGCCGACCTGGCCGTGATCAAGACCCACAACCCGTTCGCCGTGAACGACGTCTGGCTCGCCCGCGAGCTCGGCGTCGACGCCTACGAGGTCAACCCCTTCGGCTCGAGCCTCGTCTACGGCCACCCTCAGGCGCCCACGGGCGCGCGCGGGGTCGTCGAGCTGATGCACGCCCTCGTGCGGCGCGGCGGCGGCCTCGGCCTCTTCACCGGCTGCGCCGCCGGCGACACCGGCGCCGCCATCGTCCTCGAGGTCGCATGACGGTCGCCGCGGCAGCCGACGGTGCGCTCCGCCGTCGCAGCGTCGGCCCGCCGGCCGCGCGCTCGGGGCTCCTCACCGTCCTCGGCGAATACGTGATGCCGCGCGGCGGCACGGTATGGCAGGAGGCGCTCGTGGTCGCCCTCGCCGCGCTCGGCCATACCGAGGAGGCGGCGCGCCAGGCGGTCGCGCGCAGCACCCGCGACGGCTGGCTCACGGGCGCGCGCTCGGGGCGCCGGACGCGGATGACCGTGACGCCGGCGACGACGCAGATGCTCGCAGAGGGGCGCGAGCGGATCTACGGCTTCGGGCACGCCTCGAGCTGGGACGGCCGCTGGCTCGTCGTCGTCCTGCGCGTGGCCGAGAACCGGCGTCGCGTTCGGGAGAACGTCCGCGCACGGCTCTCTCGTGCGGGCATGGGGTCGCTCGGCGGCGGCGTGTGGATCGCGCCGCATGCCGACCGCGAGCCGCTCGTGGCGGCGGCGCTGCAGGCTGCCGGCGCCGCCGACGAGGCGCTCTCGTTCCGTGCCGGCATGGGCTCGCTCGGCAGGCCGGAGGAGCTCGTGTCGGCGTGGAACCTCGACGAGCTCGCGGACGAGTACGGCCGGTTCCTCGACCGCTTCTCGGCGCTCCGGCCCCGCGGTGGCGCGTCCGTGTTCCGCGCGCACACGGAGCTCGTGAACGGCTGGCGCCGGCTCGCCTACCTCGACCCGGACCTCCCCGGCGAGCTGCTGCCGCGCGACTGGCCGCGCCCCGCCGCCCATGCCCTCTTCCGCCGGCGCGGCGCCGCCTGGCACGCGGAGGCGCAGCAGTACTTCGGCGAGGTCACGCGTACAGTTCTCCCATCGTCCAGGAGGAGTGAATGAGCACCATCGACGTCAAGAACGCCAATACCGTCGAGGTCGGCTACGACGAGTTCTGTGGCGCGCTCGCGGCCCACGACCTCCAGGCCCTGTGGAGCCTGCAGCGCAAGATCATGCCGGACACCCCGATCCCGGCCACGCAGCCGTGGCTGTGGAAGTGGGACACGATCTTCCCGCTGGCCAAGCGCGCCGGCGAGCTCATCACGATCGAACGCGGCGGCGACCGCCGCGTGCTCGCGCTCGCCAACCCCGGCCTGCACGGCCTCCCGTTCACCAGCACGACCCTGTGGGGCGCGATCCAGTACCTCGGCCCCGGCGAGACCGCGCCGGCGCACCGCCACAACCCGTCGGCGATCAGGTTCGTGATGACGGGCTCGGGCGTCTACACGACGGTCGACGGCGATGCCTGCGAGATGCAGCCCGGCGACCTGATCCTGACCCCGAACTGGATGTGGCACGACCACAACAACTACGGCGACGAGCCGATGGTGTGGTTCGACGGCCTCGACCTGCCGCTGTTGGTGAACCTCGAGACGATCTTCTTCGAGAACCACCCCGACCTGCAGCAGCCCGTTCGGGGCCACGGCCTGTCGGAGCAGCTGCATGCCGGGCCGGGCCTGGCGCCGGCGGGCGAGGACCGCGACCCGCTCAACTCGCCGCTCCTCCGCTACCGCTGGGAGAACACCGAGCGCGAGCTCGAGGAGCTCCTCCGCCTGCGCGGGGGCAGCGAGGCGACGGTCGAGTTCCTGAACACGGCGAATGGCGGCCCCGCGATCCGCACGTTCGCCTGCCAGATGACGCGCCTCCTGCCGGGGGCGCGGACGCCGACACGGCGCGCCACCGGCAGCTCGGTGCACGTCGTCTTCCAGGGCTCGGGCCGCTCGGTGATCGACGGCACCGTCTTCGAGTGGGGCCCCGGCGACATCTTCGTCGTGCCGTCGTGGGCGCCTGTCGACCACGAAGCGGGCGAGCAGTCCGATCACTTCGTGCTCAGCGACCGGCCCGTGCTCGAGGCGTTCCGGCTCTACAAGCGCGAGAAGCTGCCGGACCGGCAGGAGGTGCGCGGCGTGTTCGAGCCGCGGTGACGATCACCGACTGGGATCCGTACGCGCCCGAGGCGGCGGCCGACCCGCCCGCGTCGTGGGCGGAGCTGCGCGGGCAGTGCCCGGTCGCGTGGACGGAGCGGATGGGCGGCTTCTGGGCCGTCTCGCGCTTCGACGACGTCGTCTCGATCGCTCGCGCGTCCGACCGCTTCAACAACTCGGGGGGGCCGCAGTTCGGCACGAGCCGGCCGCCGCTCGAGGTCGACCGGCCGGAGCACACGTTCTTCCGGCGCGTCCTGCAGCCGTACTTCGCGAACGAGAGGGTCGCGCAGCTGGAGCCGGCGATCCGCGGCTTCGTCGGCGAGATGCTGGAGCCCGCGCTCGAGGCTGGCCAGGCCGATCTCGCCGAGGTGCTCAGCTACCCGCTCCCGGCGCGCACGCTCTGTCTCTGGCTCGGGCTGCCGGACAGGGAGTGGTCGTACGTGAAGGGCGTCGCCGAGAAGCTCTTCGACGCCGAGGAGGGGCGAGGCGACGATCCGCTGACGCGCGCGGCGTGCAACGAGGAGCTCTACGCCTACTCGCGCCAGCTCGTGCGCGAGCGGATGGAGCACCCGCTCGACCCGGAGGTCGACCTGATCACCGGCATCCTCGGCCAGGCCGACGGCACCCACACCGTCACCGAGGAGCTCTGCGTGCAGGTCGTGCGGCTGCTCCTCGCCGCCGGCCACAACTCGACCACGAGCGGCATCGGCAACGCGCTGCTCCGCATCGCGTCGGAGCCGGACGTGCAGCGCCGCCTGCGCGAGGAGCCCGCGCTGATCCCCACGGCGATCGAGGAGTTCCTCCGCCTCGAGACGCCGGTTCAGGGGATGCCGCGCTGGGCGAACGAGGACCTCGAGCTCCACGGCCGCGAGATCCGCGAGGGCGAGATGCTGATGCTGCTGTGGGCCTCGGCGAACCGCGACCCGGAGCGCTTCCCGGAGCCCGACCGCTGCGTCCTCGACCGCTCGCCGAACGAGCACGTCACCTTCGGGCGCGGCATCCACCGCTGCATCGGGATGGACCTCGCCCGCCTCGAGCTCCGGGTCGCGATCGAGGAGCTGCTGGCGCGGACGGAGTGGGTCGAGCTCGCGGGCGAGCCCGTCCGCACGACGTTCATCCGGCTCGGCGTCTCGTACCTCCCGGTGCGCCTGCACACATGACCGCGTTGGACTTCGATCCCCTCCAGCCGGAGACGTTCGAGAGCTTCCACCGCGAGTTCACAGCGCTGCGCGCCCGCTGCCCGGTCGCGCGGAGTGACGCCTGGAACGGGTTCTGGGCGCTCCTGCGCTACGACGACGTCCTCGCGGCCGCGGGTGACCCGGCGCTCTTCACGACGACGGTGCAGAACGTCGTCCCGAGGCTCGCGTTCACGGGCCGCCGGCCGCCGCTCCACCTCGACCCGCCGGAGCACACGCCGTACCGCCGCGCCCTGAACCCGTACTTCGCGCCCGCGAAGATGGCGAAGCTCGAGCCCGCGCTGCGGCGCATCGTCGGCGACCTGCTCGACCCGATCGTCGCGGCGGGCGGCGGCGACTTCTGCGCCGAGTTCACGCACCGGCTGCCGGGCTACGTCTTCGCCGAGTTCTTCAACCTGACGCCCGAGCTCGGGATGGCGATCCGCGAGGCGACGCGGGAGTTCGTCAACGCT
>Ga0335085_10010872_pt1 | contig 13562 bp, 11 predicted proteins | sample Lox_Sample_45_FD_206712 | JGI IMG/M metagenome (GOLD analysis project Ga0335085, IMG submission 206712) | Soil microbial communities from Loxahatchee National Wildlife Refuge, Florida, United States - Lox_Sample_4.5 | ecosystem: Environmental > Terrestrial > Soil > Wetlands | place: USA...
ATCCGAACCGGCCGTACCGCATCACCGATACCGCGGCCGCTCCGTGGCTGTTCGAGGGAACGGGCCTCCACGACGGCAGCATCGTCGGCAACTACGGGATCGAGGTCGACGAGCCGAATGCGTTCTCCCCGCCGCACACGCACGTCCTGGCGGTCATCCCGAACGAGCTCGGCCCCGGCAAGCCGGCCGAGATGACGATCTACACGCGCGGCCGCTCGACCGTCTTCGACGCGGGCGCCATCAACTTCGAGGCGAGCGCCCACTGGCCGGCTCTCTCGCAGTTCTTCTCCAACCTGTGGAGCCACCTCAGCGGAGAGAAGGGCGCCGTGTGAGGAGTCGCCTCGTCGCCGTCGGAGTCCTCGCCGCGGCCGGCGCTCTCGTCTCGTGCGGGGGCAGCCGGCCGCGGCCCACACCACCGACGACCGTTCCGCCGCCCGTCTCTCTCCCGGCGGTGACACAGCCCGCGACGACGCTGCCGGCCGCGCTTCCGTGGCCGACCTACGGAGCCGGCAACGCCCGGGTGCGCGCGGTCGAGGCACCGGGGCTGCGGCCGCCGTTCCGCCGGCTCTGGACGTTCCACGGCCGGCACCTGCTCGAGTTCCCGCCTGTCGTCGGTTACGGCAGCGTCTTCGAAGAGGTGTTCGACGGCCGCCTCTACTCACTCGATCCGGCGGACGGCCGCGTGCGCTGGCGCTACGACTCCCACCTCTGCGGCTGGTCATCGCCGGCGCTCGCCGACCACCTCGTGTTCGCCACGTTCATCGGCAACCGAGAGTGCCACGCGTCGAGGGGCGGCGGCGAGCTCATCGCCTTCGCCGCGGACACGGGCCGCGTCCTCTGGCGCCGTGCGATCGGCCCCTCGGAGTCGTCACCCCTCGTCGCCAACGGAACCGTGTACATCGGCGACCAGGACGGAGGCGTGTACGCCTTCGCCTCGCGCACCGGCCGGCTGCGCTGGAGCTTCGACACCGGCGCCCCGATCAAGGCGTCGCCGTCGCTGGCCTACGGACGGATCTACGTCGGCAACTACGGAGGAGAGGTGCTCGCGCTCTCGGCCGGCACCGGCCGGCTCGTCTGGCGGAGCGGCGGGCACGGCAACTTCTACTCCAGCGCTGCGATCGACGCAGGGCACGTCTACGTCGGGTCGCTCGACGGTCATGTCTACGCGTTCTCGGCCCGCACTGGAGACCTTCTCTGGAGCTTCGGGACGGACGGCTATGTCTACGCCTCGCCCGCGGTCTGGCGCGGACTCGTCCTCATCGGCTCCTACGACCACGACTTCTACGCGCTCGACGGCAACAACGGCTCGCAGCGGTGGGGATATAGGACCGGCGCATCGATCTCGGGCGCGGCCTCCGTCGTCGACGGCCTCGTCTATTTCTCGAGCTTTGCCCACCGGACATACGCGCTGACCGCAGCCGGAGGCCGCCTCCGGGCGGAATGGCCGGACGGCGAATACTCGCCCGTCGTGGCCGGCAACGGCCGCCTCTACCTCGTCGGTCTGGGCCGGATCTACGCGCTCACACCTCGCTGAGGCCGGCCGCCAGCTCCTGATAGGCGGGCAGGAGCTCCTCGAACCGCACGTTCGCGTCACAACGCTCGCCGCCGGCGAGGTACGAGGCGAGATCCTCGACGTGGACCTGAATGCCGGCGCCGTAGGGAGCCAGCAGGTCGACCGGCATGCCGCGCTCCTCCCAGACGATGTCGGTCGCATCGCCGTCCGCGGTCAAGGTGACCTCGAAGGCGTGTGTCGTGTCGTAGGCGGCGGCCGGATCGTTTGCGTCCCTGGTCAGAACGAGCAGATGCCGCTCCGGCTCGAACGCCTCCACCCGTCCCCTGCCTTCCCAGCCGCTCGCGAAGTAGCGCGTACGGTACTCGCCGCCGAGACGCAGGTCTCCTTCGAACTCGCCGAGCCAGTCGGCGAGGCGTTGCGGATCGGTTAGCGCCGACCACACTTCGGCAACACCGGCCTCGATGTGGTCTTCCATCCGGACCGCGCCGCTGCCGTCGTTGGAACGCAGGCTGCCCAGGATGCGGTCGCTCTCACTCGTGTTGGTCATCTCGTCCTCCCTCGCTCGCTGTTCCCTGCCGATAAGACGCTACGTGACGTCACGCTTCATCCCTCTTCGCGGCTTGGTCCTCGTGAGTCTGCTGCTCGCCGTCGGCGCAGGGGCCGCTCCGGCTTTCGGGAGCGCGATCATCGGCCGCAACGTGTCGCGGCCCACGCTCACGATCGACCGTCAGGGACGCGCTCACGTGAGCTATTCCAGCGGCGGACGAAGAGTGGTGCTGACGGCTTGGGGAGCCATCAACGCCCTCGCGCCGAACCGAGCCCGGCCCCAGGTCACGTTCCAGCTTCGCTACGGGGAAGGCGGCAAGGGAGTCTGTCTCCCGTACGACGGGCCGCCGCTCGCGTGGCTGGTCAAGGCGTGCAAGGCTCCCGACGGCAGCTACTGGGCGCTGCAGTCCTGGCAGCGCCTCAAGCCCAACTACGGCGGCACCCAGGGGGCCTGGGAGCTCCATCTCTCCCACTGGCGCGGCCCGCCGGCTCAGCTCGTCGTCTACCAGAACTGGGCCTACGGCCGCTATCGCCACTTCTTCGGCAGGCTCACGTATCGCGGCCGCGGCGTCTACGGCTACACGGCCACGGGACAGGGAGCACCGCTCGACGGCTACGGGCGCAACATCTACGTCGACACCTTCGACTCGGCCTATGGGAAGGGCTGGCATCGCGAGAACAGCTTTCTCACCCATCATCGGGGCCACACCCTCGGAGACTTCTGTTACGGCTTCTTCCCGCACTTCGGGCATCCGACCGGCGAGGGGACGAAGTACCGAGCAACCGCAGAGGGGCCCGGCGTCACACCGGACGTGATGTGGGCGGCAAGCGACGTCGGCCAGTTCGACGCGGGCGTCCAGCGCCAGATGCAAGGTCTCGAGCGGAGCTGGGGCGACCCCAAGTGCCGCACGTGAGCGCCGGCTGATCCGCTTTCAGGCTCGGACGCGCCGGGCGAAGACCCGTTCGAGCGCCGCGTCGACACCTGCGGCGAGCGCACCTTCGATCACGGCACCTTCGACGAGCGCCGAGACCTCGAGCCGCGGCGCCGGGAACGGCAGCCACTCCTCGAGATGACGACACACCGGGCGGAGCAGGTCGGGGTTCGCGCCCACGCTGCCACCGAGCACGACGAGAGGGAGGTCGAGCGTCGCCGCAAGCGGAAGGACGTGGAGCGCGATTCGGCGGGCCACCTCCTCGACGACTGCTGCGGCAACCGCATCGCCCGCGCGGGCGGCTTCGTAGACGTCTCGCACCTCGAACGGCGGGCCGAAGCCCGTCTCCTTGCCGGCGGCGAGCTCGGAGGCGAACTTCGAGATCGACGCTGCACAGGGATCGACATCGTCGCGACGGCCCTCGCGGACGGCGTCGAGCTCGCCCGCATTTCCGTTGTGGCCGCGATGGAGCTTCCAGTCGAGCACGAGCGCGGCGCCGAGCCCGGCGCCGACGAGCAGGAAGGCGAAGTCGGCGACGCCCGAGGCAACGCCGTGGCGCTGTTCGGCGATCGCGGCGAGGTTCACGTCGTTCTCGAGCATCACGGGCACGCGTAGCGCCTGCTCGAGCTGCTGACGGAGATCGGGCGCTCCCAGCCCAGGAAGGTCGGCGGAGGAGACGCTTCCGTCCGTCGGTGAGACGACCGCCGGGACAGCCACGACGGCGTTCTCGAGCAGATCGGGAGGGAGCTTGCTCGTCCGCAGCAGCGAGCGGACCGTCCCCGCGAGCAGGTCGATCCGCTCCTCGACCGAGCCGCGGCTGCGCATCTCCTCGCGCGCCCGCACCCTGCCGCCGAGGTCGCAGAGGGCCGTGCGGACGGCGCGCGCCCCGAAGTCGACGCCGAGCACGACGGCCACCTCGGGATCGGCCTCGTAGAAGACCGCACCGTAATGCGGCCCGCCGGCCTCGTGCGACGTCTCTCGGACGAGTCCGTCCTCGAGCAGCGAGCGCAGCACGAGCGACACCGTGGGCCTCGAGATTCCGGTCCGCCGGGCGACCTCCGCGCGAGAGACCGGGCCCGACTCCCGGACCGCATCGAGCACCGTGCGCTCGTTCAACGCCCGCAGCAGCGCCGGTACGGCCTTGGCTTCCGTCACCTCGTAAGTAACATTAACGAGAGTGAAGGTCGCAGTCGTCGGTGGCGGCTCCACGTACACGCCCGAGCTCGTTTCGGGACTGACTCGACTTTCGGTCGACGAGCTCGTGCTCGAGGACGTCGACCCCGACCGGCGCGAGGTGGTGGGCGGCATGGCGCGGCGGATGCTCGCGCGCCAGGGCTTCGAGGGCCGGCTCGAGGTGACCGGCGATCTCGACGCGGCCGTCGACGGCGCCGACTTCGTCCTGATCCAGATCCGGGTGGGCGGCCAGGAGGCCCGGCTCAGAGACGAGACAGCCCCGCTCGCCTGCGGGTGCATCGGCCAGGAGACGACCGGCGCAGGCGGCTTCGCGAAGGCGATTCGCACCGTTCCTGTCGTCCTCGAGATCGCCGAACGCGTCCGGGCACTCGCAGCACCGCAGGCCTGGATCGTCGACTTCACGAATCCCGTCGGGATCGTGACGCGCGCGCTGCTCGACGCCGGGCATCGCGCCCTCGGCCTTTGCAACGTGGCGATCGGCTTCCAGCGCCGCTTCGCCGGTTTGCTCGGCGTCGAGCCGGCGCGGGTCGTCGTCGATCAGGTCGGGCTCAATCACCTGACCTGGGTGCGGCAGGTGCTGCTCGACGGCGAAGACGTGCTGCCGGCCCTGCTCGCGGATCATGGTGACGAGCTCGCCGAAGACGTCGAGCTACCGCGCCGCCTCCTCGACGAGCTCGGCGCCGTGCCGTCCTACTACCTCCGCTACTTCTACGCGCACGACGCGGTGCTGCACGAGCAGCTGGAAGGCGAGCCCCGCGCCGCTGTCGTGCGGGAGATCGAACAGAGCCTCCTCGATCTCTACCGCGACCCGACCCTCGACGAGCCGCCCGATCTGCTCATGCGACGCGGCGGCGCCTACTACAGCGAGGCCGCGCTCGGACTGATCGCGTCGCTTACCTCCGGCGACGGCGCCGTGCACGAGGTGGACCTCCGGAACGACGGAACGCTCGCGGGGCTGGCCGACGACGACGTGGTCGAGGTGCCCGCCCGTGTGGGCCGTGACGGCCCGGAGCCGCTGCCGCAGGAACCACTGACGCCGGAGCTGCTCGGACTCGTGCAGCACGTCTCCGCCTACGAGCGGCTGACCGTCCGGGCGGCTCTGAGCCGTGAACCGGTGGACGCGCGGAAGGCGCTCCTCGCGCACCCGCTGATCGGTCAGGTCGAGCTCGTGGACGGTCTGCTCGACCGGCTCGCCGCCGAGGCGGTCCGCTGAGAACCGTCTTCGCCGTCGACGGCGGCGGCTCCAAGACCGACGCCGCGCTCCTTCGGGAGGACGGAGCTGTGCTCGGCTTCGCGCGCGGACCGCTCAGCCACCCCCACCACATCGGAGTCGAGGCCAGCGCCGCCGTGCTCGACGCGCTTGCCGCGGAGGTGGGTGCGCCGGCGGATCTCGCAGTCCTCCTCGTTGCCGGGCTGGACTTCCCTGACGAGGAAGAGGCCTACACCCTCGAGGCCGGGCGCCACGCGTGGGCGCCGGAGATCATCGCGGGCAACGACACGTTCGCAGTGCTCCGTGCGGGGAGCGAGCGCGGTTGGGGAGTCGCAGTCACGTGCGGCTCCGGGATGAACTGCGTCGGTGTCGCGCCCGATGGGCGGGAAGCCCGCTTTCCCTCGCTCGGGACGATCAGCGGCGACCAGATGGACGGCGCCGGAGCAATCGGGCTCGCTGCCGTGTCCGCCGCAGCGCGCAGCCAGGACGGCCGGGGTCCGAAGACCCAGCTCGAACGTCTCGTTCCCGACTACTTCGGGGCTCCGGATACTGTCGCGCTCGCCCGCGCGTTCCACGCCGGCCACATCCCCTGGCGCCGGTTGGGAGAGCTTTCTCCGCTCGTATTCGATGCCGCCGGGTCCGACCCCGTCGCCGGCGAGCTCGTCGATCGGCAGGCCGCAGAGGTGCTTGCGTTCGTTCGCGCGGCGGTGGATCGGCTCGGTCTGGCGAACGAGGAGGTGGAGATCGTGCTCGGCGGCAGCGTGCTTCAGTCCGGCAACGAACGGCTGCTCGGCGGGATCGAGGACGGGCTACAGGAGATCGGGCCGCGGCTGTCGATGCACGTTGCGCGGTCGCGGCCGATCGTCGGCGCCGCGTTCCTCGGGCTCGACCGACTGGGCGCCGAGCCCGACGCCTACGAGCGTGCGCGCGAGGAGCTCGACCGCGCAACCGCTTCAATCGGCGACGTGGCAGGCGACGCGGCGGCCGTCACCGAGCTCCCGTAACGCCGGGGTCACCGTCTCGCATTCGGCGACCGCGAACGGGCAGCGGGGCCTGAAGCGGCAGCCCGGCTTCGGGTCGACGACCTTCGGCGGCTCGCCCACGTCGCGGGCATCGGCGAGGCCGAGCTCGGCACGCGGATCGGGAACCGCCGAGACAAGCAGCTGCGTGTACGGATGCTTCGGGCGCTGCAGCACGTCGTCGGTCGGTCCCTCCTCGACGAGGTGGCCGGCGTACATGACGAGGACCCGGTCGGCGAGATAGCGCGCGCTCGCGACGTCGTGCGTGATGTAGAGGAACGAGACGCCTTCCCGCTCGCGGAGCTCGCCCATGAGGTTGAGGACGCCGACCCGGATCGAGACGTCGAGCATCGAGACGGGCTCGTCAGCGACGATCAGCTTCGGCCGCAGCGCAAGCGCCTGCGCGAAACCGACTCGCTGGCGCTGGCCGCCGCTGAGCTCGTACGGGAACCGCCGCCGCGTGTCGGCAGCGGGCACGAGGCCCACAGCCTCGAGCACCCGATTCAGCTCCGCCTGCTTCTCGGTGCGCGACAGGTCGCCGCGGTGGAGCTTCATTCCGCGCAGGATCCCGTGCGAGACCCGGTAGGCCGGGTTCATGGAGCTGTACGGATCCTGGAAGACCATCGGCACGTCGGCGCTGTAGGCGAGCCTTCTCGATCGGCCCCGAAGCCGGCTGAGGGGCCGGCCCTCGAACCAGATCTCGCCGCGCGTCGGCTGATAGACGAGGGCGAGCAGCCGGGCGATCGTGCTCTTGCCGCTCCCGCTCTCGCCGACGAGCGCCACGATCTCGCCCCGGCCGATGGCCAGGTCGACGTCGTCGACGGCGTGAAGCGTCTGCCGCCGCGACGTGAGCTTGCCGACCTGGAAGTGGCGGGTCAGGCCCTCGGTGCGGAGGAGCGGCTCGGTCACGAGACTGGCTCCTGCAGGACGCAGCGGACGAGACTCCCGTTCCTCCGGTAGAGGGGAACCTCGGTTTCGAGACAGCGCGCCTCAGCGCGCGGGCAGCGCGGCGCGAAGCGGCAGCCTGCCGGCGGGTGGGCGAGATCCGGCGGCGCGCCCGGGATCCCGGCCAGTCGCACCTTCGGGCCGTGGATCGACGGAAAGGCCTCGAGCAGGCCCTGCGAGTAGGGGTGGAGCGGCTGGTCGAACAGCGCCCGCGTCTCCGACAGCTCGGCGACCTGGCCCGCGTACATCACGAGCAGCCGGTCGGAGAAGTGGCTCACGAGGGACATGTCGTGCGTCACGAAGATGACCGCGAAGCCGAGCCGTTCCTGCAGCTCCTTGATCTGGACCATGAGCGACCGCTGCGCGACGACGTCGAGAGCCGAGGTCGGCTCGTCCATGATCACGAGCTCGGGCGTGAAGAGCAGTGCCATCGCGATCATTGCCCGCTGCCGCATCCCACCCGACAGCTGGTGCGGGTAGCTGTGCAGGTGGACCGGATCGATCGAGACGAGCCTCAAGACCTCGCGCGAGCGCTCGTCGATCTCCTTGTTCGTCATGTTCGAGTGCGCGCGGCAGGCGTCGCGCATCTGCTCGCGGACGGTGAGCACCGGGTTGAGCGCATTCATCGCGCTCTGCATCACGACGGACAGGTTGCGCCACCGAACGGCGCGGAGCTGCTTCTCCTCGAGGAGGACGAGGTCCTGACCGTGGAAGAGGACGCGCCCGCCGACGATCTCCCCCGGCAGCGGCGAGCCGAGGAGGCGTGCGATCGCGTACAGGAGGGTCGACTTCCCACAACCCGACTCGCCGACGATGGCGAGGAACTCACCGCGCGCGAGCTCGAGGTCGACGCCGTCTACGGCGACCACCGGTCCCGCGTCGGTCGCGTACGCGACGGTCAGATCCTCGACCTTCAGCACCTGGCTTTCGTCGGCCGGGCCGGGCGGAGTCGGCTCGGCGGGCGACGGTGGAGGCAAGCGCTTCGGCACGCGGGCACGGTCGAGCTTGCGCACGCGCAGCGCGGGGCTACTGATCTCGTCGAACGCGTAGTTCAGGAGCGCGAAGGACGCACCGAGGAGGGCGACGCAGACGCCGGGGGCGATCGCCCAGAGCGGCATGCCGGCGAAGAGCGCCTCGTTGTTCTGCGCCCAGTAGAGCATCGTCCCCCAGCTCAAGCTGTTCGGGTCGCCGAGCCCGATGAACTGCAGCCCCGCCGCCGTGAGCACGGCGTAGATCGCGGTGCCGAGGAACGTCGCCACGATGAGCGAGGTCATCGTCGGCAGGATCTCGTAGAGGATCACGTAGGAGCGCCGCTCTCCCCGCACCCGTGCCGATTCCAGGAAGTCGCGCCTCCGCAGCGACAGGGTCTGCGAGCGGAGCTGCCTGGCCCCGTACGACCAGCCGAGTACCCCGAGCACGACGACCAGCGTGAGGAAGCCGGCGTTCTTCTCGTAGGTGGCGATCACGATGATCAGCGGGAAGATCGGCAGCACGAGGAGCACGTCGGTGACGAGGGAGAGGAACCCGTCCGTTGCGCCGCCGAGATATCCCGCGGAGACGCCGACGAGGACTGCGAGCACCGTGGCCACTACGCCGACGGCCAGCGCGATCACGAGCGACAGTCGGGTGCCCCAGATCAGCTGGGAGAAGATGTCCTGCCCGTAGGACGTCGTGCCGAGCAGGTGCTGCCAGGACGGGCCCGCCGACCGTGGGAAGTTCGTCGAGGTCGGGCTGTAGGGCGCGATCTGGCCCGGGAAGATCGAGAGCACGACGAAGACGGCCATGATGAGCACGCCGGCGACCGCCTTCCGGTTGCGGCTGATCGCGCGCCAGAGATCGCCCCAGCGACCGTGCCCGACCGCCGCGACCATCGGCGCCGGCCCTGCCGGCGGCGTCGCGAGCTGGTCGGTCGCGCCGACCGAGGACGCGCTCATCTCCCGCTCCGGCGCCGGCCGAGCCGCCGCCTCCGCTCCTGGGTGAGCTCCGTCGAGCCTACGCTCATCGCATGTCCCTCGTGCGCGGATCGAGGATCACGGTCGCCGCGTCGGCGGCCAGGATCGCCGTCAGCACCGCGACGGTGATGAGCAGGAACAGCGCCTGCATGAGCGCGTAGTCCTCGTTGGTCACGGATTGCAGGAACATCCAGCCGACGCCGGGATAGTTGAAGACGTACTCGACGAGGATCGCGCCGGCGACGACGAAGCCGAGCGACATCGCGAACCCGGTCAGGTTGGGCAGGATCGCGTTCCGGCCCGCGTACGTCCACATCACCTTCCAGGGGCTCAGGCCCTTCGCGCGTGCCATGCGCACGTAGTCCTCGGTCAACACCGAGACCGTGTTGTTCCGCATGGTCAGGATCCAGCCGCCGATCGCCGTGATCAGAATCGTGAGCGCCGGCAGGATCGAATGGACGAACGCGTCATCGGCGAAGTGCCACGTCCAGGCGGGGGTGTCGACGACGTTGTAGCCGCCGCTCTCCGGCAGCCAGCCGAGCGTGACCGAGAAGAGCCAGATCGCAAGGCCGGCGACGAAGAAGTACGGAAACGCGGACGTGATCACGAAGATCGGCGGCATAGCGCTGTCGAGCAATCCTCCACGCCGCCAGGCTCCCACGAGCCCGATCAGCGTGCCGAGGAGGAATGCGAGGACGGTCGTCACGCCCACCAAAGCGAGCGTCCACGGCAGCGCCTGGAGAACGTCGTGCATCACGGGGTCCGGGAAGAAGGTCAGCGAGATCCCGAAGCGCCCGCGAACGACGTTGCCGAGGTAGGTGAAGTACTCGCTGACGAGGCTCTGGTGCGCGTGGACGCCGAACGCGATCTCGAGCGCGTGCAGGGCCTGCGGATTGATGTGCTCGCCGCGGTAGCGGGACATCATCGCGAGCGCCGGGTTGCCCGACATGAGGCGCGGGATGAGGAAGTTCACCGTGATCGCCGCCCAGAGCGTGATCACGAAGAACCCGAGCCTGCGGAGGACGAACCTCAAGACCCACGCCTCATGTCAGTTGAACTTTGCCTCAGGCGGCCGTCATCCCTTGGGCTTCAGGTGGGTGAGGACGACGCCCCAGTCGGGCACCTCGTAGGGAGAAGGCTTCGCGTAGGGGTCGCCCGGGGTCACCCAGCCGGTGATCGACTTCGTGTTGTACTGGTAGAAGTCGACGGCCTCGGTGATCGGGACGATCGGCACGTCCCGCACCATCGCCCCCTCGAGCTGGTCGATGATCGAGTGCTGCGTCTTCGAGCTCGTCGTCGTCGCGTACTGGTTGATGAGCTTGTCGACCTTCGGGTTGTAATAGCGCTCCCAGTTCGTCGAGGCCGACTTGCCGATCGGCGCGGAGTTCTTCGAGTAGAGCTCCTGGCGCAGCTCATAGTACGGGCTCGGCCCACCGGCTTCGTCGCCGTCGTACGCGAGCTGGAAGTGACCGTTGAAGGTGTCGTCGTCGTACGTCGTGCCGGAGATGTTCGACGTCGTGACCTTGATCCCGATCGCCTTCAGCTCCTGCTGGACGACGTTGGCCGACGCGATCCAGTCGGTGTAGCCGCTGATGTTGATCATCGTGAACGACAGCGGCTTGCCGTTCTTCGCGTGGAAGACCCCGCCCTCGAGCTTGTACCCGGCCTTCGTGAGGATCGACTTCGCTTTCGACGGGTCGTAGGTGAACTGCTTGGCGAGCTTCGGGTCGAGCCAGCTCTTGAAGGTCGGCGTCACGATCCCCGTCTGATTCGACGCAGGCTCGTAGCCCGACTCCCCGATCTTCGCCACGCGCGGGCGGTTGACTGCATACGCGATCGCCTTGCGGACAGCGAGGTCCTTGAGGAGCGGATTCTTGAGGTTGATGAAGATCGAGACGTTCGCCACCGGCGGGAACCAGTAATGGTTGTCCTTGCTCCTCGCCGAGTAGTACGTCTTGATGTTCGGGATGAACTGGCCGCCCCACTGGTCCTGGCCGGTCGCGAGCGCGAGGTTCGCGGGCGAGTTGTCGGTGTAGGCCGGGTAGACGACCGTGTCGACCTGCGGCTTGCCCTTCTGCCAGTACTGCGTGTTCTTCTGGTAGATGATCCGCTGGGGGTTGCAGTTGCTCCCGCTCACGGTGTAGGGGCCGCTGCCGACCGGGGTCTTGTCCGTGTACTTGACGGGGTTCTTGATCTTGGCCCAGATGTGCTTCGGCACGATCGGCGTCTGATCGGCGACGTAGTAGAAGTACGGCGCCGCGGCGGACTTGAACTGGAACACGACCTGGTCGCTCCCCTTCTGGCTCACGCTCTTCAGCACCGACCAGACGGCCTGTAGATCCAGGGCCTTGTACTTCTTGAGCAGCTGGAAGGTGAAGAGAACGTCGGCGGCGGTGAGCGGCTTGCCGTCCGACCACTTGACGCCCTTCCTGATCGTGAACGTGAGCGTCTTGGCGTGGTTCGACCACTTGTACTTCGAGGCCAGCCACGGAGTGGGCGCACCGCTCTTGAGCTCGTTGACGAATACGAGCTCCTCGTAGATGGGGCCGAAGGAAAGGAACTGGACGGTGCTGTTGAAGGGGTTGAATCCGCACGTCCAGCTCATGCCGGCCACGTTCGCGATCGTGACCGACGAACCGCTTGCCGTGTGTTTCGTGCCGGCTTGGCTGCCGACGGCCGTCCAAGCGGCCGCGACGACTCCGGCGAGCAGCAGGACGAGAAGCCCTCGTCTCATCTCGAATCCCTCCTTGGCCGCCGAACGGCGGTCCTCCCGTTGAGCGATGCGCGGCGCCGAGCCCGCAGCCATGCGCCTTCCATGAGTTAGGAAACTAACCTATCTTTATCCCGGTGACAAGCTTGTGACGACACCGAGTACTAAGACGAGGGCGGCCCGCCCGAGTTTGATGCGCACGCTCAACGAGCAGCTGCTGCTCGAGCGGATGCGCGAGAACGGACCCGTTTCCCGTGGGGAGCTCGCGAGTGCCTCCGGCCTCTCGAAGCCGACTGTCGGGCTCGCCCTGGCCGGCCTCGAACGGGATGCGCTCGTCCAGCACGCCGGGCGCACATCCGGCGGCCGTGGGCGGAGCGCCCAGCTCTACGAGCTCCGGCGAGACGCGGGATTCGTGCTCGGCCTCGACGTCGGCCGGGAGTTCGTGCGCGGCGCCGTCGCCGACCTGGGAGGCGCCGTCCGCGTTCGCGAGAGCCGGCCGGCCCGCTCGTCCAGCGGCGTGGCCCGGGTGCGCGAGCTCGCTGCACTCGCCGACAGCCTCCTCGCGGACGCCGGTGTCGGGAACGGCGGAACGCTTCTCCAGACGGTCGTCGGCAGTCCCGGAATCGTGGAGCCGGACGGACGTGCTCTGCAGCTGGCCCCGAATCTCCCGGGCTGGGAACGGCCGGCGGTGCTCCGCGACCTCCGGCGTCTGCTCGGTGCCGAGACGACGATCGAGAACGACGTCGACGCTGCCACCGTCGCCGAGCGCGAGCACGGCCACGGCCGCGACGTCTCGACGTTCGCGTTCGTCTCCGTGGGCACGGGAATCGGGATGGGGCTCTTCCTCGACGGGAAGCTCCATCGCGGAGCTCACGGTGCCGCCGGCGAGATCGCGTTCCTGCCGCTCGCTGACGGCGGGCTCGACCCACGCGAGGCGCGGCGTCGAGGCGCACTGGAGTCGATTGCCTCCTCCGCCGCCGTCGTCAGGGCCGCGCGACGGGCCGGCACGCCGTTCCGCAGTGCGCGCAGCGTCTTTGCCGCGGCCGAAGCCGGCGACGACCGCGCGCGGGAGATCGTCGCCCGGGAAGCCACTGTCGTGGCCCTCGCCCTTGCCTCGGTGATCGCGGTGGTCGATCCGCAGCTGATCGTGCTCGGCGGTGGGATCGGCCGGGCGCCCGGCTTCGCCGAGGAGGTCGGCCGCGAGCTCGCTCAGCGCTCACCCGTCGTCCCCGACATTCGCCCGAGCGCCCTCGGCGAGGACGCCGTCGTCGACGGCTGCCTCGCCGTCGGTGGCGACCGGCTGTGGCAGCGCGTTCTGAGCTCTCGCGGCGCATAGAGTCAATGCCGCGAAGCGATTCCTCGCGGTCAGACGCCGAGCGCGTAGGCCGACTCGCCGTGCATCGCGGCGTCGAGGCCTTCTTCCGTCTCCTCCCCGACGCGCACCGGCGTGACGAGGTCGATCACGCGCAACATGACGTAGGTGAAGCCGAAGGCGTAGAGGGAGCAGCCCACGCCCGCGGCGAGCTGCTTGAGGAAGAAGG
>Ga0335085_10010873_pt1 | contig 13562 bp, 19 predicted proteins | sample Lox_Sample_45_FD_206712 | JGI IMG/M metagenome (GOLD analysis project Ga0335085, IMG submission 206712) | Soil microbial communities from Loxahatchee National Wildlife Refuge, Florida, United States - Lox_Sample_4.5 | ecosystem: Environmental > Terrestrial > Soil > Wetlands | place: USA...
ACGGGCGCCCGCGGCATGACCACGTACAGCAGAGTCCCGTCGGGCTGCTCGAAGAGCTGCCCGCGCATGTGGTCGCGCTTGACGGAGTCGTCAGGCAGCAGCGGCGTGATCGGACGCGATCCCGGGGGCAGCGTATTGAGGGTCGTGTTGACGACCTGCTCGGTCTGCCCCTTGAGCCGGTCGCGGTGCGTCTGGTCGGCGGCGTCAGCGCGCTGCACCTGCGGCAGAGTGACGACGGCAAGGGTCGTCAGCAGCAGGTTCGGGATGACGTCTACCTGAGTGCGGCGGCGCAGACCGCGTCCCAGATTGTTGTCAGTGATAGCTCCGGGGACACCGGGATTGATGCCGGTGTTGAGCATGAGCACGTTCGCCTGAGCGTCGGAGGCGAAGACCGGCCCATGCTTGAGCTTCTGGTCTGCGAGGTCTATGAGCGCCGCTTGCGGAAACGGCGACGGGCTCTCAAGCAGATAGCTGCCTGAGCCGTCCTCTAGCTCATAATGGCCTGAGCCGTCTTCAAGCTCATAATAGCTCGCCACAGTGTGCTACTCGCCTTGTTCACTCGGCAGCGCAGTCTTGGATCGTGTAGACGTAGCTGCCGATGTGCCCGACCTCTTGGGAAATGTCGTGGTCGATCATCGCTGAAAACCCGGCGTCTCGCGCCGCGGAATAGAACGTCGCATCCTCGATCTTGTAGTCGCGATAGTCCGTCTGCCAGCGCACGTCGAACCACGGCAGAGGCGTCTTCTCGAACACCTGCCGCTCGATCAGGACGCACCCGAGTCCACTGCAATGCACCTCTTCGAGTCCGCGTTTCCCAACGCTGCCAACGCGCTTACCGTCGCGAGTTGAAACCGGCACCGCCGGTATCCTCTTGACCACGTAGTTGGCGCCGACGATCGGCAGCTTGTGTGCCAGCAGCCGAAAGGCTGTGTCTGCCGGGAACACCATGTCGGTGTCAAGGTAGAGCACGTGCGTGGCGCCGTCGCTCAGCGCCGCGTCCGCAAGGATGTGCCTGTTGTTCGAGATCACAGACCCAGCCACGTGGTTGTAGCTGTAGCGCTCGACGCCGAGACGGCTTCCGTGCCGCTGCACGCACGAGATGAGTGCGATCAGACTGTCTCCAAAGCCACCGGCCCACGCTCCGGTGCTCGGGACGCAGATAGAAACATGCGCGCTCAAGTGTCCGTCTCGAAGTACAGCGAGCACAGATCCATGCCGACGGCGAGCGCGGTGGCGTTGTTGCAAACCCAATGCCGCCACGCGAGGAGCGTGCCCGACTGCGGAAGATTGACGGCGCTGGTGCTGCTCATCTGGTGGGTGACGATGACGCCAGTGCTCAGATTCGTAAGCTGCAGGTTGTAGACGCCATTCGCTGTGTTCGCGCAGAAGATCGCAAGCTCCCACGCCGTCGTCGAATTTCCGGCGGGCGCACCGATTCCGGTGCCGACGGCTGTAGTGTCATAGGCCGCCGAGCTTCCTGCGCCGTACCAGTACCACTGCGTTGCGTCGGAGGAGAGCTGCATGATGCCGACGGCGTTGGTGAGCGTGTTCGGCTCGACGTTCGACGGCGCGCCGGTGGTGCTGGTCATTCCAGCGAATGCGCGGCGTCCCGTAACCGAGGCCGGATCGCTTTCGACCCACCGCTCCACCATCATGAAGCCTGAGCCGTCTCCGGCGGTCCCAGATCCGCACGAGAACTGCGCGACGCTGATCCGCGCCCCGGCAAACGAACCCGCGGTAGTCGCCGACGGGTAGCCAATGCGCCGCATGCGATTGGCGAGGTTCGTGGTCGCCACGTTTCGCGCGGTCGCGGTCCCGCTGGCGGTAGGCGCGGTGATGCCGAAGACACCCGGGACGGTCGTGGCGTTGCCCGGCGGGTTCCAGTAGCCGACCTTGTTACGCGCCAGCAGCGGCTGCAGAGCGCTGTCGAGCCCGGACGGCCCGATCTGCCCGAGCATCATGCGGCTGGCGATAGCCCGTCCGAAGATCCGTACTGCTCCGGTCGGCGACGCCGGAGTGCCGGTTCCTTGGCTCGTATAGTCTGAAAAGGTCGCGTGGACGTCCGCGGTGAAGAGATCGGCGGTGGTGGCGTATTTAGAGACCGACGTCCCGTCGGCGAGAGCGAATTGCTCGGTGCCGACAAGCGGCACTGTCGCGTGAGTCAGGGCGCTGATCTTGGTGTCGGCCATGGTGGCCTAAACGCGCCAGATCAGCGTCCGGGCTGCAGTAGATTCGTCAGCGGCAGATCGCGGTTAACGCGCTCGACGACCTCGTCCATGATCTGCTTGAAGGTGCGGCAGACGCCGGTGCGCTTGTACGCCGGGCCGCAGTTCTCGCAGAGGTAGTGATCGCAGCCCTTGCACCACGTCGGCGACTCCGCCCGCCGGTCGATCACCCGCACCGCGCAGCAGTGATTGCAGGTGAAGGTTGGAGCCTCGAATAGCCCGCGGCCGGCGGCGGCTGGGAGCCCCACCGAGCGCAGCAGATGCTCGGGCATCGGCGCGCCGTAGCGGTGGTCCTGAACGAAGTATCCTTCGTGGTCTCGCTTGCTTCCCATGGTCGAAATCCTATCAGAGACAAATGGCGCCGAGGAGCGGTGGGCCGGCGGGCGGTGCAGATCCTGCGAACGTCATAACCAGAGCATCGGTGTTTCCAGACGCTTGCGTATCTGTATACACCCAGCTCTGCATGGCGTTTGTCGAGAAGTAGTAGGCGCCCCAGCAGTCGCCGCTCGACATATACGATCCGTCGGTCTGCCCCGTGTAGGTCGGAGACAGGAAGACGGCTCCAGAGGGCGTCACGATGCCGCTCGGCGGTCCTGTCCCGAGGCCCATGACGCTAAACGCAATGCCTTGCGATACTCCCGGGGTGATCGTGTTGGCAGGCGTCGGGCCTGCCGGGAACGATCCACCAGTCTGCGCTGAGTAGGTATCGAACGAGCTGACGTTCACCATGTCGAGGCAGATGCCGAATGCCGTGAGCCCTGTGCTAAGAGTTCCGGTGAGCGTCAGCAAATCTGTGGGCGCAGGGGTCGCGCCCGTAATATGCGCTCCAGTCGGATAGGCAGAGCCGGCGACAATCTGTCCCCACGATCCCGTCGACGAGCCGCTCGTAGCAGACCAGTCGAACAAGCTATTCTGTATCGAGCAGTTGATGGCGCCAGCGGTGCCGAGCAGCGGCGACTGCACCACATAAGGGGTCGGGCTATCGGCCTGAGAAAGCCGATACCACTGGCCGCCAATGATGCGTGGTGCCGTCGCACTCGGTAGCGTGCCGGCGCTGGCCGCAAAAAGGGCTATCGTGATGCTCGGCCACGACGAGGCGCTCGCGGTCCACGTGCCGCTGAATCCCGGATTGATCGCTCCGGCCGCAGGCTGGACGTAGTATTGGCAGGCATAGCCGTCGTCAATTTTCGCTTGGAACAGCGTGAAGTGACCGCTGCTATCCGGTGTCAGGTTCGTGAGCCCATCGAATGCCCCGGACATTCCGTTGATGCCGTTGTCCGTGATCGTGATGAACTGCAGGATCAGATCGCCGGCCGCAGTCGTCGTGATTGAACCAGATTGAATCGTCCCGCCGATTGAAGGGCTGACGAGCGTCGAGCTTTCCTTATCGACCGGGCTACTGGTCGCGATGTTCGCCCATTCTTGGAATGCCGGCAGGAAGCCATTTACCTTGGTGGTGCCAGACGAGCCAAACCCGACCTCGATAATGGTCACACCAGCGGCGGCGTTCGGCAGGATGAAGATGCAAAACTTAACGCCGTTCCCTGAGTCGGTGACTGTGTAATTTGCGCTCGTCGGCCATGTATTTCCGGCGTTGTCGCTGACCTTGATCGTGCCGGTGCCAGTAGTCGACACCTGAAACGCTAGGATCAGGCAGTTATTGGCGAGCGTCGCGTTCTGAATCGGCAAGAAGAATGGTCCGCCGGTTTCAGGATCGCCGCTGCTGTTCCACGCCCAGCGCTGTATGAGTGTTGGCGTCGGCATGACGCTATGGCTGAATGAACGGCGTGCCAGCGTTCCAGCGCGCCAACGCCGGAAGCCCGCTGCCGCTGCAGCTATTGAGCTGGGTGTACGGTGACTTGACTGGCGTCACCCACGGCCAAGGATATTTGCAGGACGCACCGATGAAGAACGCCGGCGCCGACGACAGGTATAGCGACACAGGAAGAGCTGCGGCCGGCGTATAGCCGGCGACCGAAGCGTGGATCGCCCCGTTGACGTAGTCGTAGTTTCCGTGGATGAAGATGTAGGAACCAGTGCTGCCGTCAAGGTTCGGATCTTGTCCGCCGTTGCCAGCGTTCCAGCCGAGCGCGAACATCCGGCTTCCGTTCCAGTCGCCCTCATAGCTCCAGCCGTTAGCGGTCGTTGTGTTTGATGCCCCGAGCACATTTCCAACGAACGCGAACCAGTAATTATAGCTCTGCGGCCCGGCGGCGCGTAGCGGTCCGGGGCCGTTAGCCGTGCAGCCGCTTTGATAGGCGATACCGGCGAAGTCGTTTACCGTCAGGCTGCAGGACGGGTCGATGAACGTGGTACGGTAGCCGGGCGCGTAGTTCCTGAAGAACGTGATGTAGGTCGCGTTGCCGTGCGTGTTATCGCTGTCGAGGTTGTCTGCCCAATTCCCCTCAAACAGCACATGATGATTCCCGGACCAATGGCTCGCATTGGCGCCCTGCTCAATCCAGTAATCTCCGATGTCGGAGTATTTGTCGTACATCGAATCGTCGATGTAGTTGTAGGAGATGACCGAGCCGCCGCCGGCCGCGCGCGCGACCATGCCCTTCCCGGCAAAGTTGGTGATGCTATTGGTGAGCAGGATCTCGGTCGAGCCCAAGTCAAGCGCAAACGGATACTCAGAGCCGTTGTTAGTTGAGTTGGCGCAGTGATGAATGTAAACGGTGTTGAGTTCGCTGCGCACCGAGTATTGAACGTCGACGCCGCCGCCGTACCAATAACCGACGTCCACGTTCTTCAGCCAGCAGTAGGCGCACATCTCCATTTCCACGCCGCCGGTAACTCCGCGCAGCAGAGAAATGTTCTCTACGCCTGCTTCGGTCAGAAAGGAAATTGGCGTGCCGGTCCCAGATTGATTCCCGTAGAGGCGCGCGTAGATATGGGCGCCATGCGCCGCCGACTGCATTGCTTCGCTGCCGACGGTCTGAGAGATGCTCACCGTCCAGCTCGTTCCAGACCCACCCGTGATGTATGTACCGTCCTTAATAGCCGTTACGGCGCCGGGTGCTGCTACTATCAGTTGCCCTTTCGCGAGCCCAGATCCAGAAGTTAGAGTTAGCGTGGTGCCGGAGATCGAGGCTGTGATGGGGATCGTACCGCTGACACGGAATGCCACGGTGAGCGGATCGTCGAAGGTGACTGTGCAGTTGGTTCCCGGGCATGGTCCGCCTCCGATCGCAGTCACCTTGTGGATCTCATTCGTTACCCGATCGCAGTAAGAAAACCAGCATCCGGGGTCGTTCGCTTGATACGGATATTGGCTGGTCGTGAAATCCCACGAGCTATTCTGCGCTTTCGACCAAACAACACGCCCGGTAGCCGGGCTGCTGGAAGAGCTGAGCCAGTCGAGCGCTGCCCAGATACTTCCGCCATAGCCGGAGTACGCGCTCATTGGGTCGGCCACGAAGCCAGCGCCGGATGCTTCATCTATCAGCACCCATGAGCCGACGGTGAAGTTTGCGGTGCTAGTTACTTGCACCGTCGTCGCGCCCTGCGGCGCATCGGCTGCTAGAGGCGTCGCACCGCAATTGCTGCCTGAGTCGCTACCAGCATTTCCGCACTGCTCCCAGCTATAGCCGTAATACGGCGAGAAAGGAGCGATCAGGATCATCCCCGGGCCGCCGCTTGGGCACGCCACCTCATGGGAGGTGTCAGTGCCGCAGTCACCCCCTGTATAGGTCAGCGCGCCGTTTGCCACACTGATCGAGGTTTCACAGTAGGCCGCTCCGAGCGCGCCGCCTGTAGTTCCGTTGCAGGAGCCGGCCCCTCGAAGAGAGATGCCCGTTGAAATCTGAATCGGCAGGTCCGCCATGTTGACCTTGAAGGCGCCGTTCAGCAGGACATAGTCGCCGGCCGTGCAGGCGTTGATGGCGTTTTGGATCTGGGTGAAATCGTCTCCGCCGCTCGGCGTGAGCGTCGAGCCGCACTGCGTAGTGCGATTCGGAATGCCGCCGATCAGCACGGTTCCGGCGTTGCTCCAATTGGCTGCAACACTATTGACCGCGGGGATCGCCGGATGCCAGATGACTCCGCCGCCCGACGAGAGCATCACCGTCCCAGATCCGCTCTTGATCGCCTGCGCCTGTGCGAGCGAGCACAGGAGGCACAGGATCAGTGCCCGGTGCATCCGAACGTCACCTTGTCGCCCGTGGTGGCGATCGTGCCAGAGAGCTTGATCGAAGTCGTGGTCGAGCTGCCAGTGCCCCAAGCGGTGGTGCTAGTATCGTCGTTAGCCCAGCACGCCCATCCGTTAGGCGCCGTCGGCAGGTTCACGACGATCGTCGAGGCTCCTGCGGTGCCGGTGCAGAGGAATTCTCCGTTCGCTGAGCCGCCTTTGAGGGTGCTGGTCGATGCGCACGCGCCAGTCCCTGAGCTGACGGTGAACGTGGTGCCGGTGTCGATGAGATAAGTGACGGTCGGGAGGTTGCTCTCGATGAACGTGAGCACCTGAGCGAACGTCGCCATGTAGGTGGTCGTGCCGTTGTCGTCGACGGTGCGATCGGTCGATGACACCGAGCCGGGCTGCGTTGGGATCTGATTGAACTTGGTCTGCTCGAAGGCGACGCTGGGCAGCAGCAGCACGAGCAGCCACAGGAGTTTGCGCATCGGAAAGGCGCTCCGTCAGCTTGAGGTTTCGACGTCGACGCCGGCGTCAGTCTGCACGTCAGACCCGGCGTCGGTCTGAACCTGATCGGTGCCGCCACCGGAGGTCGGTGGAAGCAGCAAGTTCGCCTGAGTCTCGAAGACGATGGGCATGCTGGTATGAACGCGCGCGACGGGCAAACGGGGCGGTGCCGTTCCGTGGCTCAGCGTCAATGCTTCCCGCCCCGGCCCGGAGCACTTAACGGTCGCGATCACGTTTCGGCTGAAAGCGACTGCCGCGGTTGCGCCTCCACGTCAGGCCGTCTGACCTGTGATGCGGATAGCGCGGGTTCAGTTTGAACTTCTTCAGCGGAGGTTGGTGCAGCCGGGACGCTCCGCCAAAAAGAAGCCCCGCTCAACCGTGCAAGGGTTCGGCTGGCGGGGCTGAGTCATCACCGAGCGCTGTAACGCAAAAATTCACGCCGGTGGTCGGTCGCTTGCCTGCGGGCAAGTTTTGGTAGCGGGGAAGGGACTCGAACCCTTGTCTCCGTAGTTATGAGCCACGTGCTCTAGGCCGCTGAGCTACCCCGCGAAAATCTTCAGACTGAGGCTCCGGCGGCATTGCGCCAGAACTTCCCGGTCCACGTAAGAACCTTCGAGAGCGTCGTATCGTAGTAGGTCTTCCCCTTGTCCTCGACGCCGTAGGCCGGCCGCTGCGCCGTGGTGCCAGTATAGCCCACGTTCAGCCATCCGTTCGCCGTCAGGTGGTCCGCATCGAAGTCCGGCACAGCCAGCGCCGTGCCGACGACGCCGGTGTAGGTGCGGCCGGCGACGGTGATGGGATTGACCCCCAGCCCGGGCTCGGGAGGAATCAGGTTGACGTTCTGGCCGGTCTGCTGGTTCTGTGCCATGGCGGCGCGCTCGCTTCCTTGCTAGGTGCGGGGAATCAAACGCGCCGCCGGCGCAGGGGTTCAGACCTCAGAGACGAAGCCGTAGAGCTGCTCGATCTCCAGCTTGAAGCCGAACGAGCCGCTCGTCGGCGGCCCGCTGCTCTTGTAGGCGCTCCCGCCCCCGCTCACCCGTGCGGCGATCCCCGGTACGTCGACGAGGAAATCCATCGCGAGGTTCGCGATCTGCTCGGCGAATTCGACGGCCTTCTGCTCGTCGGGGACGCTCGCGGTGCTCCTCTTGGCGGCCTCGAACTGCTTTGCCAGCGCCGACTTGACGGCCGACGGCTTGCCCAGACAACTGACGCTCCAACTCATGACGGTCTCCTCGGTGGTATGCCGGCGCTCGCCGGCAAGATCTTGCGCGCGGCCTGAGCCTTCATGGTCTCGGACGCCAGCGCGCGCTTGAGCATCTCGATATGCTCGATGATGAATTCCTCGGTGGTGATCCCGAGCTTCGCCTTGACGAGCTTGGCGAATGCGGCGTGTCCGCTCTCGTTGATGACCTGATCGAAGTAGAGCTGAGCGTTCGAGGCAAGCTGCCCGTTCGCTTCCAGCGTCTGGCGCACCGCGACGCCGAGCTGCTTCATGGTCTGCTGCATTGTGGCCGCAAGCTCGGCGAGCGGCATCGGCGCGGCTGCGACCTGCTCAGGAGTCGGCTGCTCGGCGCCGTTGGCTGCCGGAGGCGTGTCTTTCGGGAAGTCGGTCATGATCCACCGCCAGTGAAAACGAACGTGTGATGGCGCATGCGCAGCGCCGGGCGCGCTGGCTCGTCGCTTTTGAGCGGCTCCCAGCTAAAGTCGTCGAGCATCTCCAGCGCCAGCGCCATGATCTCCAGCACCCGCTCTCCGCGCTCGATCCCGATCACCGCGCCGCGGGTGCGCTGCTTGAGGACGTGGCTGAGGAAGTCGTGCGAGGTGCGGTTCTTGCGGTACTTCAGCCGCTTCATCTGCTTTTCGTCGGAACGCATCTTAGCTCGTAACTTGCCGATCTGGCTCTGAATGTTGTGCCGCTCGTTGTTGAGCCGAGCGCGCAGCGCGCCGATCAGATCGGTCTGCTCCGGGAGATCCGAGGCATCGAGCGCCGAGCTGAACAGCTCGCTCAGCATCTTCGACGCCTCGACTTCCAGAGATTGCTGGGCGGACGGCTGTTCGCCGCCGGTGTCATAGCGCTCGCGCGCCGCGTCGTCAGACAGCAGCGCATAGGCGGTGTTGAGCTGCTTCATGGCCTCGGCCGATCCGCCCTTGCGATCGGGATGGGCCTTGGCCGCGCGCCGCCGGTACGCGCGCTTGATCTCTTCCTTGCTGGCGTCGGGGCTGACGCCGAGCGTCTCGTAGGGATCGCTCACGCCGCGCGCCCGGTCGCAATCGACGAGATCGACCCGCGGTACTTCAGCCGATCCATCCGAACGTGCCGGATCTTCTTTCCGGTGCCGTCGTCGACGAGCGCGTAGAAGCGATCGGACGCAGTGCCGACTACCTTGGCGCGGAAGACGTGCGTGGTCTTGCTGATCGACGCAAACTCGACGAGCGCTCCGACGCTGAAGACGTTGCCGCTCACAGCTTTCCCTCGAATGCCTTGCGCCTGAGCTTGTCGCCGGGATAGCCGCGGCGGACCTTGTCTGGCGTGTGCGCGTAGCGCTGGCGCGCCTCGTTTTCGAGATACGGCGGGCGCTGCTGTCCGTGTTTGACCTTCACGACGGCAGCTTCCCATGCTCCATCATCGTGATGACCAGCTCGCCGTCGACCGGGATCGTGTAGACGTCGGCATCCATGATCGTCGCCATCTCAGCGCCCTTGATCTTGATCGCGCCGCCGGCGCGCTTCAGGAGGATCGCCAGAACGATCTCGCATTGGCGGAGCTTGTGCTCGGCGAGCTGCGCGCGCACCGCCCACCTCAATTCGTCCGCTGGCACCGTATGAACCGGCGGCGGCTGCCGCTCCGCTGGCTCGCGGATCATCTTGCTCATATCTCGACTACGCCCGGGTCGATGGTGACGTCGTTGCAGACAAGTCCGACGTTCCCGTCGATCTGAACCGCGGCGTCTGCGCTGACGATCGCGTCCAGATCGACGTCCGCCAGAATCTTGGATGGGTCCTCGACATACGGCGCGTGCGGACCAACTCCCCAGCACTTGAGCCGAAACTGAACGCCGCGCACCCCGCGGATCGTGACTGGCTTGACAGCTCCCATGTTGGCGTCCCAGATCCGCATCGCCTCGTCGAGCGGCATGGCGCCAGTGGCGGTGAGCTTGCGGCATGAGCGCGCCACCGCGACCGGATACTGCGACTGTCCGTAGAGCCAGTGCGGCTCGTCCTCGGCTCGCACCGAGAGATTCCCAAGCGTGATTTCCTCCGGCCCGAGCCAGCCGCCTGCTGGCGGCAGGAAGATCGTCCGCTTGGGCTCAAACGCTTCGACGATCTCAGGAATCAGCGGCGCCGCGAGCGCGACGACTGGCACGCCCAGCAGTGCGCGCTTGAGGAACTGGCGGCGGTTCATGCGACTCGGTTCTCTTTGCAGGTGTGGAGCGCGTCCGTGTAGGGCAGCGCGAGCTTACAACCTTCGCAGGCGACGACGCCATGGTCGGCAGCGACCACGTCCGCGGGCGTGTCAGCCGGCAGCAAGCCGTTCTCGATGAGGAGCTGGTTGATCGCCTTCCAATCGGCGAGCCTAGGCGGGCGCATCGCCGCCGACATCATCCGGGTGCTGACGTAGACCCGGCGATCCTCGGCGATCTCAGCGAGGTAGCGTGCGCATTGCATTCCGACGCGCAGCGCCTGCTCGATGGTCTCGATGTGATGGAGCATCAGCTCGCAGACCTGTGCGCGGGTCTCAGGGATCGCGAGTCCGAGCATCGTGACGTTGGACGAGAGGCCGCGGTTGACGCGCGTCTCGGCGATCAGCACTTCGAGCCGCTCGCCGATCAGCGCCGTCTGCTGCATCCACTCCGGTGTCATCGCAGTGCCTCCCGAGCGCGCCGGCCGGCGTCCTCGCAGATGATCCGCATGTCGCGCGACTTGCTCGCGCCCATGCTCTCGGCATACCACTCCAGCGCGGTGGCGAGGCGCGTGAGACGCGAGACGAGCTGCTCGACGCCGGCGCGGCTCATGATGATCTGCCCTTGACCGGGCGGACCAGCGAAGACGCTCTTGAGGTTCGAGCGTTTGAGCGCCAGCTCCAGAACGGCGACGGTCTCGCCGGCGCTCGGGAGTGGCGGTTCGATCTGCTGCCGTGGCACAGCTTTTGCTACGGATGATCCACGTGAAACCTTGCGTGTCATCGAACCGAGCCAGTTGGCCTCCACTGCTTCGGATCGAGCCGGGGGTCCGTCCCTGCTTTCTTCGCCTCGTCCTTCTTCGCGTTTGCGGCTTCGACCTTCTGCTTGATGAAATTGAACAGCCCCATCGACGCAGCCGACTTGATGATCGGCTGCAGGGCGTAGCGTACCGCATCCCAGCAGTGATTGTGCTTGTCGATGATCTCCCGGGTCACGGCGTCGGTGAGGCGATCGAGCTTGTAGCTGTACAGGCGTGCCTCCTCGACCGTGTGAACGCACCGCGGGTGAATCACGATCTGGTCGAACTGGCGCAGGATCGCGATGCCGTCCTCGACGCTGCCAGACCACTTCTCGGCGGCGATCACCTGACCCCAGCCGTCTTGGCCGCGCATGTAGCTGATCGTCTCCGGGCGGCTGTTATCGGCGCGTATCAGCGCGCCGCGGGCGCCGGGGACGGTCGCGAACAGCTCGCCGGTCTTGTTGAGGTCGACCTTGAGCCCCCACGCCTCGGCTTCGATGTAGAGCCGGTTCGCGCAGATCCAGCACTTGACCAGCACCGTGGGATCTTGGCTGAAGCCCCAATCGGCGCCGAAGTACGGCCCGTCCCAGCCCACTCCGCCGGCGGTGAAGGACTCGACGACGTACTTCCCACGGAAGATCTGCGCGTCCGACTGGCTGCGGAATTCGCCCTCCCACACGTGCAGGTAAGCGTCGTGGTCGGTGCGCTCCAGATACTCGCGCTCGGCCGGCAAAGATGTCTGGTAAAACCACGGGTTATCGCGCCACGTGATCTTCTTGATGATCGCGTAATCGGTGCCGTCTGGGCGCTTCGCTGGCGGCGGGTTGAGGATGAATCGCTTCGACGTCGGGTCGTTGCGATCGCGGGAGTTGAACGTGACCCAGATCTCGGCCTCATCGAGTCGATCGAGCGTGTAGAGCCGGGACTTCTTGCGGATCGTCGGGACGAGCGTGCGCCAGCTCTCCTCGGTGACGGTCTCAGCCTCCTCGACCCATGCGATCTGGACGCCTTCTAACGACTTGATCTTGTTGACGTTGGCGTGCAATCCCTCGAACAAGAAGTACGACGAGCCGTCGGCGGTGTAGAGGCTGTTTTCGTAGATCCTGAACCACGGCGCGAGCCCCATCATCTCGATCTGGTCGCACAGTAGCTGGTAGACCGAGTCGGTGATCGACTTCTGGTACTCGCGGAAGCACCCGATGCGCAGCGGCGCGACCGTCAGCGCCGAGTACGCCTTGATGATCGCAGCGCGCGCGAAGCTCCATGAGCGAGCGCCTCCGCGCCCGCCATAGGCCACCTTGTATCGAGCCGGCTTGAAGAGGAACGAGCATGCCGGCGCGATCTCGATCCGGCTCTCAGGCTGGTCCGGGCTCTTGGGTTGAGACGACTGAGTCGACTCCGACTGGCTCCCCGGCGGTAGATCCGTGCTCGGCTGCGGCTGGTCTGTCACTGGCGATGCTCTCGGGGAAGACGACGACGAGGCGCGGCGCGATCTGCAGCGGCGAGCCGCCCGGGCCTGTGTGCTCGACCTTGTCCTTCTGCCCGAGGAGCTGCTTGCCGAGCCAGATCTGGGCCGTCACGCTGCCCTTCTTGGCGGATTTGAACTGAGCCCGTCGCAGGCTCATCGTACCCTTCGCGCGCTCTTCGTTGACCAAATTCCCGTAATTGCGCTCCAAAGTGGAGACGCCGATGTTAAGAATCCGCGCCATCTCCTCGTAAGTACAGTGAATATTGGCGAGGGATCGGAGCATGCGGATGCTGACACGAATTTTCGGGCGTCCGCGTGGTCGGCCCCTTCCCCGGCGTTTGGCGTGGACCGGGTCGACGGGGACGATTTCAGCGTCTGGCGTTGGCACCAGATCGGTGCCGGGAGCGTCTTCCATGGGAGGGCCTTGAGGGTGCTGACCCGGTGCCCGGCGGGTCTCGTCTTGGGGCCTAGCCCCTAACGATTTTCGAGGGGTTTGGTTCCGTCGCCCCGGGCAAGTCCGTGAGGACCTTGAACTTTAATCCGGTGCAGAGCGGAGTGCCTCGCGCGCCCACATACCAGACCCGGCCGCACGAGCACTCTTCCTGCCCTTCGGCGTTGACGGTCCAGCGGTGCCTGTGACCGCCGACTTCTGTGGCCTCGTCGATGAGCATCCGCCACGCCCGGGCGTAAGAGCGATCCTGCTCGGTGAAGCGCTCGGTCTCAGATGCGATCGTGGGAAAGAGCCGGCGCCAGATTGCTTTGATGCTCATCGCGGCGGTGCTCCCGGTTCAGCCAGAGAGTCGATCGGTCTGGCGTCGGGTCCGAGGTACATTGCGCACAGCGAGTTGCTCCCGGGAAGGAACGCCCGGCATGGGTATGGGCGATCGGCATACACACCGCACCTCCCGTTCGGCTGAAGGGCGTTGCACCTGAACCGCCACTCCGAGTACATCCTGCCGCTGTCAGGATCTCTCCACGTCGAACCTTCGCACTTGCGGACTGGAACAAACGGCATCTCGCCGTTGCTAGG
>Ga0335085_10010874_pt1 | contig 13561 bp, 13 predicted proteins | sample Lox_Sample_45_FD_206712 | JGI IMG/M metagenome (GOLD analysis project Ga0335085, IMG submission 206712) | Soil microbial communities from Loxahatchee National Wildlife Refuge, Florida, United States - Lox_Sample_4.5 | ecosystem: Environmental > Terrestrial > Soil > Wetlands | place: USA...
ATGCCGCGCCGGGCCGGTCGCGAGGGAAACTCCAGATGAAACCGATTTCCTTTCGGTTGCTCGCGCGATTAGCGTTCGCGATCGTGCTCCTTGCCGCGGCGACCGTCTCCGGATTCACAGCGGAGGATTTCTACAAGGGCAAGCAGATTCGCCTGATCGCCGGCTTCCCTGCCGGGAACGATTACGATCTCGGCGCGCGCCTCTTGGTCAAGTATCTCGGCAAATATATTCCGGGCCAGCCCAGCATCATCGTCCAGAACATGCCGCAGGCATCGAGCGTCGCTGCGGCCAATTATCTCTATACGCAGGCGCCGAACGACGGGACGGTGCTCGGCACGTTTTCGCGCAACATCGTCAACGACGCGCTCACCGGCCAGCCCAATCTCACGATCGATCCGCGGCGTTTCATCTGGCTTGGCGCCACCTCGCGGCCGGCGCGGCTTTGCGTTCGCTCCGCCACGGCGCCGGTGAAGACGCCGGCCGATCTCTTTACCCACGAGTTTATCGTCGGCGCCGCCGGCGCGACGTCCTCGCTCGCCATCCTGCCGACGGTGATCAACAAGGTGCTCGGCACCAAGTTCAAGATCGTCGAGGGCTATCAGGGAATGGGCGATACGGTTCTCGCCATTGAGCGCGGCGAGCTGCAGGGCGAGTGTGCCTCGCTCCAGCAATTCCGCGTTCACGAGCAACTGTTCCGCGACGGCAAGCTGTTCTTCCTGCTGCGCGCGGAGGAGGCGCCGATCGCAGAAGTGCCGGACGTGCCTTCGATCTTCGATTACGCCAAGACCGACGAGCAACGCCAGTTGATGCGCTTCGTCTTCTCGTCCACCGAGTTCGGTCGCCCCTATGTCTTTCCGCCAGAAGTGCCGAAGGATCGGGTCGATATCATGCGCAAGGCCATCGCCGCTGCCGCCAACGATCCGCAACTCGTCGCCGAAGCGGCGAGCATCAAGATGGACATGACCTACACGCCGCCCGAGCGCCTCGAGCAACTGGTCGCCAAGCTCTATGAGACGCCGCCGCGCCTGATCGAGACGATCAAGGCGATCTTACCGAACGAGAAATAGGCCGATCGGCAGCGGACAAAAAAGGGCCGGCGCGAAGCCGGCCCATCCCCCAATAATCGCTGGAAAGCGACTACCCCATTATTTGTGGACGACAGGCGGAGGCTGCGTGGCGCATCCGCCAATGCTTGCCAGTGCAAGCGTTGCAATAATGGCGAGTGCAAGTTTCTTCATGGTCGGCCTCCTCCCTCTCGTTGCAATGCGACCATACAAGTGTGGTCATGGGCTCTCTAGTGCAGAAAAGACACAGTGAGGACTTGATTGCGCGTCGCGGTTTCTCGTTGCATTGCAGGATCTGGCTGACCTCCCGCGATGCGAGCTTGTGCAGGGATCAAACTTCGATTTTTGATGCGGGAAGTTGCAGATTGCGTGCGACCGATGATTCTTGCCGCGCGGTTTCCAGCGAGCTGCATGCGTTGCAAATATGCCGCACCCGACGAAATCCCGACACCGGCGGCATGTTTGCCATTGGGTAATGGGCAAACTGCCACCATTCTGACTCGCGAATGCTGCGGGGCGCGGGATTAGATTCGGGAACGGGCGGACTTGCACCGAGCGAGATACAGCGCGATCGCCGCGATGGCCGCAGGCCTCGTGCTTTCAGCATGCGCGACGAACCCGACCGGATCGGGCCCTGCCAACGCGAGCGCGCCGCCGCCTGCCGCCCCCCAGCCTGCCGGTACCGCGTCTGCCAGCGCGGCCACGCGCGATCTGACGCCCGAGGAGAAGAAGGTCATCATCGAGGCGGTCGCACCATCGCTGCGCAATCCCGGTTCGGCAAAATATCGCTGGGCGAAGCTGTCGACCGCACCGGCCGAGGATGGATCGTTTAATTATTGCGCGACGGTCGATGCGCAAAGTCCCTATGCGGCCTATAACGGCCGGCAGGCCTATATCGTCGAACTCAAAATGTCGTTCGGCAAAGTAACGGGCGCCGTCATGGGCCTTATTACCGGCGGCAAGGACGCCGCGATCGTCTCCAATATGTGCGCCAAATACGGCCTCGATCCCAACAAGGCCACCTGATCTCAGGCCTGCAACGTCCACTCTTCCGGGCTGGCGCCGGCGAGCGACTGTACGCGGGCTTCGTCGGCGGCAAGCTCGCGCGCCGGGCCCGAGTAGACGACGTGACCGTCGTCGAGCACGTAGGCATGATCGGCAATCTCCAGACTCATGCGCACATTCTGCTCGACCAGCAGCACGGAGATTCCTTCGGCGCGCATCTGCGCCACGATGCGAAACACCTCGCGCACGATGAGCGGCGCCAGCCCCTGCGACGGCTCATCGAGGATGAGAAGCTTGGGATTGAGCAGAAGAGCGCGAGCGATCGAGAGCATTTCCTGCTCGCCGCCGGATAGTTGCCGGCCGCGATTGGACCTGCGCTCTTCGAGCCGGGGAAACAGTCGGTAAATGCTCGCCAGCGTCCAGTGGCCCGGCCGCTCCAGCGGGACCATCAGATTTTCCTCCACCGTAAGATTGGAAAAGATCTTGCGGCCTTCCGGGACGTAGCCGACGCCCAATGCGGCGATCCGAAATGGCGGCCAGCCGGTGGTTTGCGTGCCGAAGATCGTGACTTGGCCCTCACGCGGGGCCGTCAATCCCATGAGGCTGCGCAGCGTCGTGGTCTTGCCCGCACCATTGCGGCCAAGCAGCGCCGTGACTTGGCCCTCGGCAGCCTCAAGGCTGACACCGTGCAGGATATGGCTCTTGCCATAATAGGTGTGGAGCCCGTCGGCAGTAAGTGCGGCGCTCATGCGGCTTGGCCCAGATAAGCAGTCTGAACCGCCTCGTTCGCGGCGATCTCCTGCGGCGTGCCTTCGGCGAGGAATTTGCCCTGATCGAGCACCATGATGCGATCGGCCAGATGAAACACGACGCGCATGTCATGCTCTATCAGTACGATCGTCAACTTGTTGTCCTTGTGCAGACGACGGATAAGCTGAATGATCTCATAGGTTTCCTGGTCGCCCATGCCGGCCGTCGGTTCATCGAGCAGAAGCAAGCGGGGATTGAGCGCCAGCGCCATCGTGATCTCGGTTGCCCTCTGATCGCCGTGCGCAAGTTCTCCCACCAGGCGATCCGCCTTATTGGAAAGGCCTCCCATTTCAAGCAGGGTGGAGACGCGAGCGCCGACCTTTTCATTGTCCTCGCGCGAGAGCCAAGGACGCACCCGAAAGCCGGAGGCGACTTCGACCGGGATGCGCAGATTCTCGCGAACTGATAGTTCGGGAAAGACTTCGGTGACCTGAAAAGTGCGGGCGATACCGCGCCAAACCCGCCGCGCCGGCAGCAAATTCGTGATGTCCTCGCCGTCGAATGTAATTCGACCCGAACTCGGCGTGAGAAATCCGCTGATCAGGTTGAAGAACGTCGTCTTGCCCGCTCCGTTGGGGCCGATAACTGCGCGCAATTCACCGGCTTCCACCGTCATCGAGACATCGTTGACGGCAATCAGGCTGCCGAATAGCCGCGATACGTGCTCGATTTGCAACAGGCTCACGATACCGTCTTTCGCTGAACGAGGCCGAGCACGCCGCGCGGGAAGAACAGGACGACGAGTACGAAGAACAGGCCCACGAAGGACATCCAATTTGCGGTCTGGCTCGACAAGTAGTCCTGCAACACAATGAAAATTGCCGCACCGATCAGCGGTCCCCAAAAGCTGCGCATGCCGCCGAGCACGGCCATGATGACGAAATTACCCGATTGATCCCAGCGAATAGCGCGCGGATCGACGAAATCGTTCAACAGCGCGTAGAGCGTGCCAGCGATGCTGACGAAGAAGCAGGAGATCACCCAAGACATCCAGATATGGCGATCCACGGGAATTCCCAAGAAACGAGCGCGGCGCTCATTCTCGCGGATCGCCAGCAGGGTGCGCCCGAAAGGCGAGCGCAACAGGAACGCCATCGCACCCACCGATGCCGCAAACACCGCCAGCACGAAGTAATAGAACGACTTGTTGTTCTCGAGGATATCGAGGGTGGCAAAGCCAAGATCGATCGGCATGCGATGCCAGGCGCTAACGCCATCGTCGCCGTGGGTCAGCGAAAACCACTGAAACGCGATGAAGTAGAACACCTGGCCGAAGGCGATCGTGCACATGGCGAAATAGACACCCCTGAGCCGCGCGATCATCGGACCGATAATCGCGGCGGCAGCGGTGCCCACGACGATCCCAACCAGCATCCCCAGAGGGGTGCTCGGGTAAAGGAGCTTGATGGTCAAGGCAGTGCCGTAGGCGCCCAAGCCGAAATAGGCGGCATGACCGAACGAGAGCACGCCGGTGTAGCCCAAGAGGAAATTAAGCGCCATGGCGGCGAGTGCGTAGATCAGCACTCGGCTGCCAAGCTCGACATAACCTCCGACATGCGTGAGCCAAAACGGCGCCGTCAGCAGCAGCGCCCAGATCAAGGCATCGGCGGCGCGCTTATCGAGTTTCGGCATCAGAAGCGACCCTCTTCGCCGAGCAGACCGCGCGGTCGCACGATCAGCACCGCAGCCATCATGACGTAGATGACCGCCTCGCTCGCCGAGGGAAAGAAGACGCTGGTGACGCCGGCCGCGACGCCGATCAGCAATCCCCCAAGGAGCGTACCCGGCAGCGAGCCGAGGCCGCCGACGATGATGGCAATGAAACTCGGCATGATGAGATTGTCGCCGACCGTCGGCTGCAGACCCAGCATGCCAACCGCGAGCACGCCAGCGAGGCCGGCAAGATATATTCCGAGGCCGAAATTCAGATTACGCAATACCCGCACATTGACGCCGAGCACGGAAACGGTCTCGAGATCGAGCGTGCCGGCGCGAATGCGGATGCCAAGCCGCGTGTAATTCAAGATCACGAAAAGCGCGGCCACAGCCGCCGTCACCAGCAGCACCATGAACACGCGGTAGCCGGTGAGGAAGAAGTATTCGCTGCTGAGCGGGCTCGACAGCCAGGCCGGGATCGAAAACGGCAGGCTCTGCGCACCCCAAATAAAACGCGTGCCGTCCTCGATCATGAACGCCAAGCCGAAGGTCAGCAGCAGGCTGTAGAGGGGGTCGCGCCCGTAGAGCTGGCGGATCAGCACGCGCTCGACCAGGACGCCGATGCCGGCGACCAGGAACGGCGATACCAGCAACGCACCCCAATATCCGAGATACGGAATCAGCGTGTAGGCGAGATAGCCGCCGATCGCCAGAAAGCCGCCATGGGCGAAATTGATCACGCCCGAAAGGTTGAGGATCAGCGACAGCCCCAGCGCCATCAGCGCGTAGAACGCACCAATGATGAGACCGTTGAAGACGTTGAATAAGACAAGTTGCGTCATACGCGAGACAACTTCATACCCGACCGCCGATCACGCCACCATTCTTGGCCCGCGCGAATGCGGTCACAATCTACGAACGCCAGATAATTTAAAAGCCCCCAAGAGCCGGAATTCCGGGCGCCGCGACCAAGCGGCGCCCGTTCTTTCCAGCGATCAAGCCGGCCACTGCAATTTGCAGCCGGTCTGGTCCACCGACAATGCCGCCTCGTCGCCCTTGACCAGTTGGGTCACCTTGAACAGGTCTTCCGGATCGCCGCCCTTCGGCGCCGGCTGAGATTGCCCAACAAACAACGTCGGCATCAGTTGGTTGTCGCCTTTGCGGTAATACGGACTGTTGGGCATCAACGCGACCTCGGGCGGCAAGACAAGGCCCTGCATCGCCTGCGCCATCTTCACCGGATCAAGCGATTTCGCCTTCTCCGCGGCAAGCTTGCAGGTGTGGACCGAGGCGAACCCGAACCACGTGCGGGCGGTCGGCACCTTGCCGCCGCTGCGCTTGCGGACGTCGGCGACGAATTCCTCGACGTGCGGAACGCCGGGCTGCTTCCAATACCACTCGAACACCCAGTCGCCGAACAGTGCTTCAGGTGGCAGGCCCTCGTTGACTTCGAGCTCCTGCTGCGCGCCGGCAATGTGGATTTTTTTATTGAGCCCGAACTGCACCGCCTGCTTGAGGCAGTTGATCATGTCGTCGCCCGCAAGCAGCAGGATGAGCGCGTCGGGATTCTTCGATTGCGCCTTGATCAGATAGGACGAGAAGTCGGTGGACTGCAGCGGCACCATATCGCCGCCCAGTTCGGTGCCGCCGGCCGCTTTCAGGCTGGCCTCGAATCCCTCCTGCAAGGAGTGGCCAAAGGCATAGTCGGTGGTGATGAAGTACCACTTCTTGCCGTAGCTGTTCAAAAGCAGCTTTGAGACCGAATTGGTCTCCATGCGCGTCGTGTTGCACACGCGGAATACGTTCCAGTGGCATTGCGAGCCGGTGACGCTGTCGGTGTGGCCGCCGGGCACGATATGGAACACTTTCTTTTCGAAGCTGACATTCGCCATCGCCTGCGCCAGCCCCGAGTTGATGTTGCCGAGCAGAAAGTCGACCTTGTCACGTTCGATCAGCTTGTTGGCCTTCTGCACCGCGGTGGCGGCGTCGGCGCTGGTCGAATCTTCAACCAGCAGTTCGACCTTGCGGCCGAGGATGCCGTTCTTGGCATTGATCTGGTCGAGGGCGAGTTGAGCGCCGATCAACTCGTTCTTGCCGAGCGCCGCATAGGTCCCGGTCAACGGGTTGTCGAGACCGATCTTGACCGGTTCGTCGGCGCGCGTCGAGATAACAAAGGGCGCGGCGATTTGGACGAGACCGGCAACGGCGCCGGCCTTAACGATGGTGCGGCGGTTTACGGCGCTGAGATCAACGCGTTTGATCATTTTATTCCTCCCTAAAGGGCTATTTCGATTGGCAAACTTGCCTGATGAACGATCTTGGCTTGGCGCCATAGCGCCGACAAGGGGCGCCGTCGCCGCAGCCCTTACCTTATTCGGCCGCCGTCAGCCTTTTGGCCGGAAAATAGTCACTCCACACGCGCTGCAGTTGGGCGAGCGCCCCGTCCACCGGCAATACAGAAAGTTGGTCGCCTTCTGGTCCGGTTTGGCGCCTCAATAAGCCGAACCGGTCGAGGATCGTCAAAGCGTCATTGACCTTAAAGTCGAGCTCTAATCCGAAAGTCTTATACAACCAGCCTTCTATACGGCCGTCGAGTTCCTCCGCCGTCAGCGCCGCCGGCGACATATACAAGAAGTGATAGGCCAGCATGGCGCCTTTGGATGCCTGGTTCTCCGCCGCGTTGATGATGTAGTCGAAAATCCCCGCGTTGTTGTTGATGTTGCGGTAGTAGACGTTGTCGGTGAGCTCGATCTGGTGCTTGAGCGACTGGCGCTGGTATTTGACCCATTGCCCTACAATGAAGCCGCCGAGTGCCACCAGCCCGGTCAAGGCACCCAGAGCGGTCTTCATATCTTTGTCCTGCACGGCGCCGCCGACGCCCAGATAAAATCCGATCACCAGAAACAGCACGGTGATGGTTGCATAGAGATTGAGCAGGATCGGAATGCCGCCGGCGATGGCCGGAACGCCGAGCAATAGTTTGTCCACGTTGCTCATCACCACGCGCGCATTCGGAAACAGCGCGCGAATATCGGTGCTGGCGATATTGCGGAAGTATTTGAGCAGGACCGAACCGGGCACGATCTTGCGGCGTTCGAGAGTCCGCAGTTTTCTCCGCGAATTGATCTCGGCGTGCGATTTCATCGCCACCATCAGGACGACGTCGTCATAGACATCGACTTCGATCGCGCGGCGGCGCAGGCCGAACCATTCGTTGACCTCGAACTGCTCGGTATGTCGGCCGCGGCCGTAGAGTCGCACTTCGCGGAAATCATCGAGCGACGCCCTGATCGCGACCCGCAGCACCGAGCGCCGGCGGTGCGCCGCCTCGATCTCTTCTTGCCGCAGCTCGGAGAAATTCGCGCCCTTGAGAACCTTGTCGAGGGATTGCAGCAGATCGGCATAGGCGCTTTCGATCACCGCGCTATCCTGCGGAACGTGCGAGGCGACCTCGGGGCTGAAATAATAATAGTCGTGACGCAAACGATCGAGCAGGTCGAAATATTGATAGTGGCAGATGGAGGTGAGCGTCCGCGACAGCACGCGCAGCTTGTCACGTTCCTCGTCGCTGGCAAACGCGCCCTGTTCGGTCAGCGCCGCGAGAATCTCGCTCCGGCGAACCGCGATGAACTGATCGAGCCCATCGCCGGCATCGTGGTGGGTCACTTCCGACATGGCGGCTTCTAGGGCGATGCGTACATCGTCCGTGCGTCCGTGGTGAACGCCTTACGGGAGTCCGGATCGAGGTAGAACATGTGGCCGCCGCGATAAAGCTTGAGTTGGGCACGCTCTTCCCCTTCCGAGCGGGGAAGGTGATTGAGCACATAGCGCGTCACCGCATAGGGCGTAACCATATCGCTGTAGCCATGGGCGATCATCAGGTGGAACGACGGCGTCAGCGCCAACAGTGTCCGCAGATCGTCGCTGACGCTCGGCTGGCCGTGGCCTGCCTCCCAGTCCCACTTCCCGGAAATCTCCGGGGCGAGCAGGTTGTAGGTCATCTCGGTCTTGAAGCCCAGTTCGTCGCGGGCGTAGCTGACGAAGGCGCTGCCATAGCCGCGGATGACCCCATCGAGGATCGGATCGGGCCCGCGCGGAACGGGGGATTCCGGATAGGGATCGTCGGACGCAAAAGTTGCATCGTAATGGCTGACGATCTTGTGGTCGCTCTGGTGCAGGTTCTTGACGTAATCGTCGCGAATGAAGCCGTGCGTCTCGGTGAGCGCGTCGACTGAAAGACCTGTCATCTCGGCGACGCGCGCGTAGAAGGCCTTCGCGGCGTCGCCCCGGAGCGGCGGGCCGGCAAGGGTTGAAAGATAGTCGGTCAGAGCGAAATGCTCGGCCTCGGCCAGGGCCGCCTTGCTGAAGGCGCCTTTGCGCTCGAGCTCGGCCGCCGCGAGCGACGGCAATTGCAGCGCGGCGCCGAGCGCGAAGCGCTCGCCGCCGAACTGGAACGCGCCTTCGAGTACCGGCGACACCATCAGCATCCCGGAGACCAGGATGCCCTGCTGGCTTTGCAGCGAGCGTCCGACCTTGGCGGCGCGGAAGCCGCCGTAGCTTTCGCCGAGGATGAATTTAGGCGAGCCGGCGCGGCTGTTCTTGGCGACATAGAGCGCGATCGCTTTCGCCATCGAGTCGGCATCGCTACGGACCGACCAGAAGGCGCTGGCGCCATCGGGCTTCGCCGCGCGGCTCCAGCCGGTGCCGACCGGATCGATCAGCACCAGGTCGGTGAAGGCGAGCCAAGTGTCTGGATTGTCGATGAGACGGACATGCGCGCCATCGTGTCCGTTCATGCCGAATTCGGCGACGCGCGGACCGACCAGCCCGAGATTGAGGAACGCCGAGCCTGCGCCGGGGCCGCCATTGAAAACGAAAGTCAACGGCCGCGTCGCCGGATCGGCCGACTTCGCCACATAGGCCGTATAAAAAATCGCGGCGGAACGCGCTCCCGACTGGTCGAACAGCGACAGCGTGCCTGCGGTCGCCGTGTAGTCGAGCTTGCCGCTCGGCAGATCGATGCCGTGCTGGGTGACGGCGTCCGCCGGCAAGAGTGACAGCACGCCCGGCCCGGTCGATTCCTGTTGTCCCGCTTCATCCTGACGGCGCTCGCCGCCGCGTCCAGGCCGATCCTGGGCGACGGCAGCGGTTGCGACCATCGCAACCGCGATGGCAGCAAACAAACGACGAAGATCAATCATGCAACCTCTCGGTTTTGGCGGAGCGTGCGGTCTCGCAAGCCGCTCATTCGAGCTCGACGGCGCCTTCGATTTCCACCGCGAGGCCTAACCCGTCGACCGTCAGCATCACCTTGGCGGGCAAAGCCTCGTTACCTTTGAGCCGGCCGCCGCCGATGGCGGCCCGCACCGCCTGTTCGATCTCGCGCTGCGAGGTGATGCCGACCTTCTTGAGGAATTTACGGACGCTCAGATTGAGTACGTCTTCGTTCATGATCGCCTCGTGAAAGTGCCGGAAAGATGGCCGAACACCGCACTATTTTATCGGATCGGCGCCGGCGTTACGACCGGCTGCAGGCGCCGGCGAGCCGGTGGACAATAACCTTAAGATCGGGGAAGTTCTGGCCCTTCCGGCGCATCCGCCGGCAAAAATTCGGCCGGCAAGACACCGGCGTTGGAGGCGCTCGCGATGCCGTTTCCCCATGCTTCGAAAGCTCTGGCGCGCTTCACGGTGCTCGACCTCACGCGCGTGCGCTCGGGACCGACTTGCGTGCGCGAGCTCGCCGACTGGGGCGCCAACGTCATCAAGATCGAGACGCCGCCCGGGCTGGAAGAGCCGATGGGCGGGCCGCGCGAGGGCGGCGACTTTCAGAACCTGCACCGCAACAAGCGCAGCATGACGCTCAACTTGAAAGCACCCGAAGGGCTCGCCGCGTTCAAGCGCATGGTCAAGAAGGCCGACGTGGTCGTCGAGAATTTTCGCCCCGACGTGAAGAAGCGGCTCGGCATCGACTACAAGACGCTCGCCAAGATCAACCCGCGCATCGTCTATGCCAGCATTTCGGGCTTCGGTCAGGACGGGCCGTACGCCAACCGCCCCGGCTTCGATCAGATCGCGCAGGGCATGGGCGGGCTGATGTCGGTCACCGGCATGCCGGGCCAAGGCCCGGTTCGCGTCGGCATCCCGATCGCCGACCTCAGCGCCGGCCTGTTCGCCTCCATCGGCATCCTGGTCGCGCTGCTCGAGCGCGAGAAGTCCAGGAAGGGGCAGCATATCGAGACGTCGCTCCTCCAAGCGCAGATTTTCATGCTCGATTTCCAGGCTGCGCGTTATCTGGTCAGCGGCGAAGTCGCCAAGCAGGCCGGCAACGATCATCCGACCAGCATTCCGACCGGCGTGTTCAAGACCAAGGACGGCCATGTCAATATCGCCACCACGGGACAGAAGATCTGGCAGCGCTTCTGCGAAACCGCCGGCGCGACGGCGCTCATGGCAAGGCCGGAATACCAGACCGCCGCGGCGCGTTCGAAGAATCGCCAGGCGCTGAATGCCGAGATCGATACCTACCTCGCCGGCCGCACGTCCGCCGAATGGGTCGAGCTGTTCAACAAAGCCGGCGTACCTTGCGGGCCGATTTACGCCATCGATCAGATGTTCGCCGACCCGCAGGTCGAGCATCTCGGCATGGCGCAGAGCGTGACCAAGAAAGACAAAAGCAAGATGCGGCTGGTCGCCCAGCCGGTCAAACTCTCACGCACACCGTCGCGTTTCGTGGCGCCGCCGCCGGCGCTCGGCGAGCACACCAATTCGGTGCTCAAGGAATTCGGCTTCAGCGCCAAAGAGATCGCGGCGCTGCATAAGGCCAAGGCGATTTAGTGAATTAACGTCGTCGCGCCCGGCCATGACGAGTGAAAAAGGACTTAGGCAATGACGCAAACCGACAAGATGCTCTCGCGCAGGGAAGGCGGCGTCGGCATCGTGACCTTCAACAATCCGGAGCGGCACAATGCGGTGTCGCTCGATATGTGGGAAGCGACCAAGCGCATCCTCGACAATTTCGCCGCCGACCAGGATATCCGCGTCGTCGTGCTGACCGGCGCCGGCGGCAAGGCGTTTGTTTCGGGCGCCGACATTTCGAAATTCGAGAGCGAGCGCGCAAACCTCGAAGCCGCCCGCGCCTATAGCGCCAAGTCCGAGGCGGCCTATGCCAGCATCTACGAATTCCCCAAGCCCACCATCGCCATGATCCGCGGCTATTGCATCGGCGGCGGCCTCGGGCTCGCCACGTGCTGCGACCTGCGCATCGCATCAGACAATTCGCGCTTTGCCGTTCCGGCGGCCAAGCTCGGCCTGGGCTACGGCTATGTCGGCCTCAAGCGGTTGACCGACATCGTCGGGCCGTCCTTTGCGAAAGAAATTTTCTACACCGCGCGCCAGTTCGACACGCAGGAAGCGCTCGCCATGGGGCTGATCAACCGCGCAGTGCCGCCCGATCAGCTCGAGACTTATGTGAAGAGCATCACCGACATGATCTGCGCCAACGCGCCGCTGACCATCAAGGCCGTCAAGGCCACGGTCAACGAAATCCTCAAGGATGAATCCAAGCGCAACGTCGCCCACACCACCGCGCTGGTGGAGCAATGCTTCGCCAGCCGCGACTACAATGAAGGCCGCGCTGCCTTCATGGAGAAGCGCAAGCCGGTCTTTACCGGCACCTGAGCGCGAGTAATTGCCGCGCTACCGGCGCTACCGGATGCTCCGCCGGAGCCTGTCATCGGCCGGCCACTTCGGGCTGGACCCGTTGGCGGAGCATGACAAGCGAGGACTTACGGGATTCGCTTCACCACCTTCGTATCAAGCCCGAACACCCGCGCCGCGTTGCCGCCCAGGATGTTGCGCCTCGCCGTCTCGCCGAGGAACGGCAGGTCGTAGATCACGCCCGGCGTATCGAAATCCCAGTGCGGATAGTCGGACGACCATAGGAGCTGCGTATCGGCCTTGATCATCTTGAACGTCGCTTCGAGGATCGACTTGTCGTCCGGCTTCTCCATCGGCTGCGACGAGTAGAACATTTCGCGCATGTATTCGCTCGGCTTGCGCTTGAGCGAGGGGCAGTCCGACGTGCGCATCATGAACGAGTGATCGAGCCGCTGCATCAGCGCGTAGGCCCAGGTGAGGCCGCTCTCGATCCATAAGACTTTCAGCTTCGGGAAGCGCTCGGGCAGTCCGTTGATGACCCAATTGGTCATGTGAATCATGTTGAACCACATGAAGCCGAGCGAGTGCACCGAGATGAAACGGTTGGTCATCGACAGCGCGCGGTCGTCCCAGTTGTAGGCGGCGTGGAACGAGATCGGCTTGCCCATCTCCTCGAGCAGCGCGTAGGTCTTCATATAGGCGTTGTCGTGCACCGGCTTGTAGCGCGGCGACGTCACCATGAAGCCGACGACGCCTTTCTTGTCGCCGAAATCCTTCACCGTCTGGTAGGCGGCGTCCGGATCGTTGAACGGAATGTAGAGCATCGAGATGAGCCGCGGCTCGACGGCGAGCAGCCGCTCGCACAGCCAGCGGTTATAGGCGCGGCACAATGCGACTTCGATTTCGATCTGCGGATGCAGCCCGAGAAACAGCATCGGCGTCGGGAACATGCAGGCGTAATCGACGCCGAGCGCATCCATCCACTCGATGGTCATGGCGACGTCGCGATGCCTGCCGTCGGCCGGCACCTTCTGCAGCTTGCGCAGATTGGAGCGGGTGATGCGGCCGCCGAGATTCTGGTTGCCGACCGATGAATTGAGCATCGCCGAGCGGCCGGGGCGCTGCGCCGAGTCGATCACATCGTGGCGGATCACTGGGCTCTCGATGTACTGGAAGACCTCCTTGTAGGACTCGTTCTCGTAGTGGTGCGCATCGACGTCGACGATCAGGAAATCCTGGTAATTGCGCGCGCGCGCCTGCTGCGCGGCATGCTCGAGATGCTTCGCGGTCGAGTAATCGTCGAAGTTGAGCTTGCGGACTTCGTTCGGGGTCGTATCCATGAATGTCTCCCTCAGGCGACGACGTAGAGG
>Ga0335085_10010875_pt1 | contig 13561 bp, 33 predicted proteins | sample Lox_Sample_45_FD_206712 | JGI IMG/M metagenome (GOLD analysis project Ga0335085, IMG submission 206712) | Soil microbial communities from Loxahatchee National Wildlife Refuge, Florida, United States - Lox_Sample_4.5 | ecosystem: Environmental > Terrestrial > Soil > Wetlands | place: USA...
GCGACAAGTTCAAAACGCTGAAAGAGGGCCAGAGGGTTGAGTTCTCGATCGGCAAACGTGAAGGCACCAACAAACCGCAGGCCGAGGCTGTTGTGGTAATAGCTGAGGCACCAGAAAGAGAGGGTAATCATGTCCAGGGAAATTCCGTTCGCAGCTAGCAGCCACGTTAAATCCGTGGTCTACGACGACGAGACACAAATCTTAACCGTCGGCTTCGCCCGCGCGACGTACATCTATAAAGGCGTCGATGGCAACACCGCTGACGGCTTCTCAACCGCCCCAAGCGCCGGTCGGTATCTCGATCAGTTCATCAAGGGTCAGTACGAGTACGAGAAGGTCGGGTGAAACGCCAGTGACTACCCATTACGTTAATCCGAAGTCGTGGCATTACCGCCTCGTTGAATGGTCGCGCCGAGATGACGAAAAAGGAAAGCCATTGTCGGTTTGTGATTACTGGGGAAGAATTGTAACTTTCCCATTTTTACTTCCACTGTTTGCGGCTTTTTTCGTTGTATTATCGCCACTTTTCCTGATTGAGTGGCTTTCGGAAAAATACAACTGGAAGTCTCCACGTTGTCCATTTGGGGAGATAGCACCACGCAAATGACTCTCGAGCAGAAACGCCAAATCGAGACTGAGTGGAACCAGGCGGTGGACGAACTCAACAAGGCGCAGGACCGCTGTTCGGCTTTGGTCGGCAAGCGCTCGACTATGTTCCAACGCTGGATAGCGAAGCGCAAACTGGCAGCGGCCAAACTGCGATTCGAGACCGCCAACGGTTTGCTGTGCAAGATCAACTCTTCTTGGGAGACGACAGAACTGTAAGAGGAGGTGGTGTATGGGTTTCAAGGTGTCGATTGATTTTCGGTGCGACGGCTGCGGCAAGTCTCTGCGGTCGGAAGTAAAGACTCGTCGCGGTCGGCGCTGGACGTCGTATCAGATGTCATCTTCTGTGTACGAGGTGAGTACCTATGCGGGAGACCTCAGAGTAGTCCGAGGGCCGACGGTGTACGAGGACGAGGATTCCTCTCTCTGTTGTTCGAAAGCGTGTGCAGTCAAGGTGGTAACGAAGAAAATTGGGAGCTTAAAGCAGTCAGAAGATTAGAGATGCCCAAAGGCCTAAAATTCGATTCCGGTGCGCGACTGGATTACTCGCTGGAAAAAGGACTCCCGGCAAGCCTCGACGCAGAGCGGTCAATCCTTGGCAGTGTGCTCTTAGACAACCGGCTCTTCGACCAGGCAGCGGAGATACTGACGGCTGACGACTTCTTTCTGGACGCACACCGCCGCATCTTCCATCGCATGTGCGAGCTGATAGCGCCTGAAGACCCCACGATGGAGTCGAAGCCTATTGACATGATCACGCTGTCAGAAGAGTTGCAGCAGCACAAGGAAATCGAAGCGATTGGCGGTATGGCGTATCTGTCGTCCTTGATCGACGGTGTCCCGGAGCGGCCCTCCATCGTTCACTACTGCAAGATTGTGCGCGGCAAAGCTATCCTGCGGGGTGTAATTGGGATAGCGCAGTCAGCGATCGCGGAAGCGGCAGACAACAGCGACTCGCCAAACTTAGTGCTGCAGCGCGCAGAAGAGGCGCTGTACGACCTTGCGGACAACATTGATACCGACAGCCAGGCGTACACCATCCTGGACTCTGCGCGGGAAGCTGGCGGCTTGGATGCTTATGCCTCGCGCATATTAGACCCGGTAGCGCTGACCGGGATACCGACTGGCTACATCGAGATCGACCGGGTAATTGGTGGATTGAAGCCAGCAACGATGTACGTGGTCGCGGCCAGGCCAAGCATGGGAAAGTCGAGCTGGGTATCGAATGTCGCAGAGAACATCCTGAGTCGAGACGCCGAACTGGTAATTGCGTTCTTTATGCTGGAATCCTCACGCCAAGCGTTTGAGACGCGGAGACTGGCGGCAGTTGCTGGCGTCAACATTCGCAAAGTCGCAGGTGGCCACGCTTCAGAAGAAGAAAAGCGCAAGCTAGCAAAAGCGTTGACTGATATTGCGGAGCGTAGCCTATGTGTGGATGACTCGATGAACCTGACGCCAATGAAGCTGAGATCGCGGACCCGACAATTAAGGCGCAAGAAAGGTCGCTTGGATCTGGTGATCGTGGATTACGTTCAGTTGATGGCTGGCGGAAAGAAGTTCGAACGCAGGGACCTGGAGATTGGCTTTGTGTCGCGGTCACTGAAAGGGCTCGCAAAGGAACTAAAGGTTCCGGTGATTGCGCTAGCGCAACTGAACCGCGGCGTAGAAGACCGCAAGGACAAGCGGCCGCTGCTGAGTGACCTTCGGGAATCAGGCAATCTCGAGAACGATGCCGACGTCGTACTGTTCATTCATCGGCCAGAAGTGTACGAGCCCGAGAACACAGACTTACAGGGCATCGCGGAGATCACGATAGCGAAGAACCGGGATGGGCCGACTGACAGATGTAAGTTGGCGTTCATCTCAGCGCATACCAGATTTGAGAACTTGGCGTACGAGCGGTCGGACTGAATGTGATGGACATAGAACAGACCTTACAAGCGATGGTTAATTCGGGTGCAAGTCGTATCCAGATAGCGGCATCGTTTGGCTATTTTGATGCTCGTGCAGCAGTAATGCTCTACCAAACCCACGGATTGCACTTCTCTGACATGCTACCGATCTTGAAGCGGCATAACCTCAAAATGGATTGGTCGGGTGTAGAGTCAGAACTTCAACTGCAATGCGGGATGAGCGATGAATCATCTCGTTCAGTGGTTGAAGAAGCTAAAAGATTTGAGTTGTTCTTAAAACCAAGAGTCTTAACCACGGAGGCTAAATGAAACATTTTCTGCTGTTCACCCTGATCTTCGCTGTCTCTCTGACTGCTGTTGCGCAGAAGCCAGAGACAGCGCCAACTCCAATCCAAACTCCCACACTGCCACCAGGAACACTGACTGAGGCACAGCAACTAAAGGTGACCCAAGTCGAAGTGCAGTTTCTTCAGCTACAGCAACAGCAAGAGAAAGTGAAAACTGACTTCACTAGGCTGCAGACAGAATTCTGCGGCAACCGGCCATTGATCAAGACTCAGCCTGACGGTAGTGGTCAGTGGGCTTGTGCGCCGCAACCGCCGCAGCAACCCACTCCAAAGCCGCCGGCAGAGACACCGAAACCGAAACCATAACGCAGGAGGTGCAACATGGCATTGACAAAACTTGAGGTTCAGGAAAAAGTCGGTTCGATCATCACAGAGCAACTCGGAACCTTCGACAATATCGGCCCTGAGTCGAAGCTGGTCGAAGACCTGAACGCGGATTCGCTGGACTGCGTCGAACTCATGGTTGACTTGGAAGATAGCTTTAACATCGAGATCGATGATGAGCAAGCAGCAAGGCTCGTCACCGTCGGCGACATCTGCAACTACATTGCGGAGAAGACCGGGGCAGAGTGAAGCGCTCTACACCAATTCGCCGCAGTCCAATGAGGCGCGGCCAGCGCATCAAGAAGCCTGTGCCGCCGAAGACCTTCAGCGTTCAAGGCGTAATCCACTATCCAGACGGGCGGGAGAAGTGCGACACAAGCAAGGCTGGGCAGTTGGAGTACGCCAGACGTCGGGAGATCATGTGGAAGCGGCAACACGGCATTTGTGGACTGCGTATCTCATCGCGATGCTCGGTATTTGTGCCGCTAGATAAAGCGACCTTCGAACATCAAGATTCTCGCGGCATGGGCGGAAGTAAGAGGGACGACCGCACGGAAATTGACGGCCAACCGTACAACTTAATGTCGTGTGTCGCGTGCAACATCGCCAAAGGAAGCCAGTCGCTTGCGGCTGTGAAAGAGAGGCAAGATGGCAAATGAAGAGTGGCAGCAGGGAGACAAGCGAATCCCAATGATTCCCTACAGCGCCGAACCATCACTGCCAAAGCGCACGTCGCTGCGAATCTACTACCGCCAGTCCACGCACAGCACTATCGTAGAAACCGATGGCGAAGTTGTTGGCGAATTGGTAGACGGGTTGCCGCAATCGGTGCAAGACGAGTTCTGGGCGGCAATGCGGACGCCGCGCTGGATTGTCAAGGAGAAGCCAGATGCCGTTCCCTAAGTCCGAAGCTGAGTTGATTAAGGCTGGCTACACATTCGAGAAGCGCGGCAAATGCCGCGGCCCTAACTGCGGGGCGGAACTTGAATGGTGGGTGACGCCTAAATCGAAGCGCATACCGCTCACTGCTGGAACGCTGGAACCACACTGGGGGGAATGCCCAGACGAGAAGGAGTTCAGATGAGAGAACTGTTTGTGTTGGAAATAAAAGACGCGCTCTATCCGGATTGGTCTCCGGTATCAATGGGAGCCTTCCGAGAATCCGACAAAGCGGAAACAGCCAAAATCCTGAGCGCAGCTCAACATCCAAACGCTGAATACCGCATCGTGCGCTACCTGCCGGAACAATGACCGTAGCGGCCAAACTCCCGTTCTCTGGCGTGAATTTGATGCTAAAATGGCTGAACAGCAAGATTCTCATTGGAGGTGAGATCATGCCCTTCAAACCTCTGCCGAGGCCCGAAGTTGTCCAGCCATCCGACCAAAGTATACGCTACATCCCTTTAACTCAAGGCAAGGTCGCCATTGTTGACGCCGCCGATTACGAATGGCTCTCGCGTTTCACTTGGTGCGCCACGCGTAACTCGAAGGCGTTTTACGCGGTGCGCCGAAAATCTGACGGCAGTGGCTGTATCTGGATGCACCGAGCAATTGCTAATCCTCCAGATACGCATGATGTAGACCATCAAGACGGTAATGGCTTAAACAATCGCCGGTCGAATTTGCGTATCGCTACGCGAGCCGAGAATTTACGAAACTCGCGCCGTCGTTCGTCGAATACGAGCGGATACAAAGGAGTAAGTTGGAGTGCGGCAGCTAATAAGTGGATGGCGAGAATAACTGTAGACGGCAAAAATATCTACCTTGGAGTGTTCGTAGATATAGAGGACGCCAAGAAAGTGTACAACGACGCAGCGCTCAACTTTCATAAAGACTTTGCGCTGGTGAACCAATGATAGTCGCTCCCAGGTTAGGCTTTTCTGGGGTGAATAGTGATTTCACTCGGCGGTCCTACCAGACTTTTGCCAACATGAGAGCGCGGTTTGCCGAGAAGAAGTCGAAGCGCGGTCGCATCACACGAGTTGGCCGCGAGATCCCGTTCACACTCGAAGACTTCCGCGCGTGGCTCCGTGAACAGCTTGGTGGCTCCGAAGGTGGCGTGACGCGATGCGCGTACTGTGGAACTCCTATCGACGTTCTGAATTCCGAAGTCGATCACATGACGCCGCCAGACCGCGGCGGTTCGCTCGGGTTGGAGAACCTGGCGCTGGCGTGCGAATCCTGCAACCAATCCAAGGGGAAAATGCTGGCAGAATCGTTTCGCGCATTGCTGGCATGGACGCGCGACAACCTTCCGCCAGAGTGTACGAAGAACCTGTTCTCTCGTTTGCAGAGCCAGACCGCATTAGCGTCCTGGCGTAACCGGGAGATCGGAAGGCAGTTGAGAGAAAAAGCGAAACAGGAGGAGGTGCAGCATGAGCAATTCTAGATTTGCGCATCGATTTCGTTTTTCAAATGCGCCACCAACCATCAAGCCGTTGATTGACCTCGGCAATTGTGGAGACGGTCGGCAATGCTTGGCCAAGGCGAGACAATACGCCAAAACGCACCCCAAGAAACGCGGTTTTATCGTGGCAGATGACAGCAAGACCGGGGGATGGCGCTTCTACTTTGTACGAGACGGAAAGGCGACATCGACATCCGCCATCTACTGCGTCCCAGAAGATTTTGCGTTTCAGGACACAAAGGCCGAGTTAAAACAGCGCCTCGCCTATAGACGGGAGCAGATCGGTTTATGAAAACCTTTGATACTCCCTTCGGCAAACTTGTAGCCGTGGACTGGATGCCGGAAGATCAGATTGTGGCGTTTAGTCCCGGCGAGAAAGTCATAATCTCCGATACTGACGGCAATGTCATCGCAGAGCGCTGGATACGCAAGCCAAGCGCAGTCATCATCAAGAACATCGGAGAACCAAATGTTTGATTCTGACAATTTGAAAAAGTTACCAGACAAGCCCTGGGCACTAACCCTGCTCGAATCCGTTTTTGGCGCGTTCAAGTCAGATCCAACCGAGTCGAAGAAGCGCCGCTGTATCCGCTGCTGGCAGAAGTACGACCCGACTGCGGTTAGAACTTACCGGCCGTCGCCAGAAGCGCCAGCAATCGAGTTTGACTCCAGCAGGTTCTGTTCTTACCTGTGCTCGACTGAGATCACCGGCAAGAACGTGGCAACCAGGCAGTCACGGCGCCATGCCTTACGGCAGACGGCGAAAGTCTCGATAGCGCACACCATGGGAGCCGGGCCGATTGCTTCGGAGCCTCGGCGTGCTCGGCGTAAGGCGATGCTGTCGATGGCAAAGCGGCTGTACCGGGAGGGGTAGATGGGAGACTGCGGAGTTTGTATTGGTGTTGATTACGGCGACTGTGAAACGGAATTCTTCGAACAAACCTGGCCGAAGGCTAGAAAGCTACATCAATGCAGCGAGTGTGACCGCCCAATTGCGCCGGGAACTACCTATCAGAGATGCGTCGGCAAGAGCGATGGAGAGTTTTGGACCTTCAATACTTGCACCATTTGCGCCGAAATCCGCAAAGCGTTCTCCTGCGAGGGCGAATTGCTAGGTGGGATGCTGTGGGAGGAAATGCAGGACTATGCCTTCCCCGCTCTTAATGAGTCCTGCTTTGACAAGCTGCAAACGGTCGAAGCGAAGAAATACCTCCGTGAGCGTTGGATGAAATGGAAAGGTCTCATACAGTGAGCACCTCTCCTCTCTTCGGCCCACCGCGTTGGTCTGTTGATGCAGTGGACTCCATCCGCATCTTGTACCCTCGGAAGGTCAACAAGAAAGTTGAGTGCCAGCGAATCAAGGAAGCGTTAGACCGCATTTGTAATGGCGAGATCGATGGCAAGGCCCGCAGTGAAGAGCAGGCCGTACTCTACCTTCGCGAGCGCACCGAAGCTGCGAAGCAGAAGTTTGCTGGCAGACCGCGCAAGCTGATTCCGCATGCCACTACGTTCTATCACCAGAGACGCTACCTGCAATTACAGCAGGCAGTCTCATTGGATGGACTCTCGCAAGAGCGAATCACGATGGCGGTCAACGTACTGTCGGTTTACCCAGGCGTCGGCAAGATCAATCTTGATGATTTGAACGCCTATGCGGCGCTCCTGTTAACGGTCGATGAAGAGCTAACGAGTCTCACTAAACCACCAAGCAACCGTGACTCCGCATACGAGTACTTACTGAAAAAAGTTAAACTTTTTGCTAACTGTGTGGCAGAATGGCCTCAAGAGGACTGGAAGTTTATACCAAGTCCAGAGAACTGGTTTAAGAAGAAACAGTATGAACAGGATGCTCGGCGCTGGATACGAAATGGAAATGCCACCAGCGGCTACCAAGCCGAACGTGAGCAACTCCTGCGAGTCACTGGCGCTATCCGATCACGAAGCTGAGAAAATCGCCGCATCAGCTTGGCAGATGTGCAGGGAATTACTGCCGTCCAACAAGATCGAGAGCGACGAAGCCCTTGCTGCGCGCATCGTGTTCCTGAAGGAAATCATCTACGCAGTCGGACCCGAGCGGTTCATCGACGCAGTGAAGCAGTCTATCCGGCTCTCGCAGTACCGTAGCGAAGTGACCATCAACCGGATTCGGCAGTGTGCTGGGTTGCAGGACACGTTACCACCATCGCCAGCAGTTCAGGCATGGGCTCTGGTGACTCAGATCGCGCGTGACCACGTGGCGCGAGACGCCCAGGGCAACGTAGTTTTGGAAGACAAAGTACGAATCAAGCCGGGCACGGCGCTGGCGCTGATTACGCCAGTACCGGAGATACCGGAGGCGGTGCAGGCGGCAGTAGACGCCATGGGCGGATGGGCTGCGATGTATGAGGCTTACCCGGCGTGGTGGAGCCAGAAGTTCAGCCAGTTTGAGAGGTGCTACAGATGAGTGATTACCCTGAGTTCGAACAACTAAGTAAGGATTGTGCCAATATGGCTTTGTCTGGCATAAAAGTGTGCGACGCACCGGTTCGCAAGGAAGCCGACCAACTAGCGCGAGATTTGGCTAGGCTTATCGTGGAGCGCAAACCGAGTCTGGACGCTACAGTGATTGCGCTATCAGCGTTATTATCCACCTCGATCAGAGATATGGTCGATCCTCTCCCACCTGAGTCGGTTCAGTAAAAGCTGAAAGTTTGCCCTTTCCAACTCAGCTTTTCAGGTCTAAACTTTCATCCGTGTCAACTCCAGCCTTGCAAGCGCTACCGAGTCCTGACGGGCAAGTCCTTCCACCAATTTCAGAATCTGAAGTCTTTCGCATGGACGGCGAGATGCGCAAGGCCGCGCGCGCCTACAAAACCTCGCTGGCGATCATCGCCTACTACGGTTGGCGGCTGAAACTAGCCGACCGATGGAGAGACCTCGGAGCCGAGAACGAAGACGAATACCGCCGAAAGCTCGATATACCAAGGGCGACCTGGTACAAATGGACGAATATCGGCAAAGTCCATCACGACCTCTCCCTCGCCGACCTGCAAGCCATCCCGACAACCAATCTCGAATTGCTACAGGAAGTCGCACCTGAACAGCGTGCCGAGTTTCCCTGGGTTGAGGAAGCCAAGACCTTACGGCCGGAACTCCTGGTCGGCCTGATCAAAGAGCGCCATCGCGAGAACGGCAACACATACGAGCCCATGACCTATTTCCGGGAGCGCGTGGTGTACTCCGCGAAGAAGTTCATCGAAGAAGCGCTCGAGGGGTACAAAGAGCGCTACGGGTTAGGGTCCCGCGGTCGAGCTCTGGAACTGATGATTGCGGATAACCACGACCGCATGAGCGCCCTGGGCATCATCAATAAGGCGCTAAACCTGTTTGAAGAGATACAGATGTTGCTGAAGGAAAAAGGCATTCTCGACCTAGAATTGCTGGAATACATCGATATGGGGAGGCGAGAAATCGATGAGGCGTACACGAGTGCGATCGAGGCCGCGCTTATGGGAAAACGGAACCCGCATCGATATGGCAACCGGCCGACGCATTACCCTGAAGAACGCAGCGGGGCGAGCGGACTACAAGAACCGCCTATGGCACCAATGGAAGATCCAAGCGGGGATATGTCCTGAGTGTAACGACCCGATTCCACTGGTGGACGCCAGGTTCGAGAAGAAAGGGTTTATAGACGGCGAAGTGAACCGAGTGCTGCACAAGCGCTGTGTCATGCGGGCTGAACGCCAGAAGGGAAACGTGCCAGAGCGGGGCGTCGCACCAGACGGCTAGTAGGCCCACCAGTTTTACGTGCATCCGGGAAGGAATAGTGGGACAATCGGTTCGATGGATTTTGCGACCTCAATTGCCGGTGTTCGCATGAATATCGACGAAATACTTCGATGTCGCAGATTTAAGGCATCAGGCGATGAGGCAACTAAACCCTGTGGATTTAGTGGTAGCGACCACGCTGGTAAAGTGCTTGATTATTTCGTCGCCCACCAAGGGAAGGGACGCATTGCCAGTCTTTGCCAGCGTCATTACCGACAGATAGTGCGGAAAAAATTAGGGCAATCGGTTCGAGTCCATGCCTAGACTGACCATGAGACACAAAAAGCGCAGTACCGCCAAACGAGCCAAGAACCGCAGAGTCTCACGGAAGATCAGCGTGTTGCGGCATGAGAGCCCAAAGGTTCCTCAGCGCCAGGCGGTCGCGATGGCGCTCAACATGGAACGGCGTCACAGGCTCGGGCCAAACGGGGAGTACTATCGGGTCAAGAAGCGCAAAACCACGCGCCGACAAGGAAGGTAAGATGGCTAAACAGCAGAACACCCCAGAAACCCCCTCCCAAGGCGTTTTAAGCGCCCCTGCGACCGGGGATACCCAACCTATCCCTATAGTGCCAGCAGGCGTTTCTAGCCCGGTCCAGGCTTCAGCGCCAGCGCCTTTAACCGAGGAGCAGAAACGCGCGATTGAGGCAGCGAAGACCGTCCCAAGCCGGCGAACGGTGATCGTCGAGAACCTAGACGGCAGTTTCACGCTTTCAATTCGGATTTCGCCTGAGAGTGCTGCATATTTGCGCGAGTGGGCGAAGATGGCTCAGGTACCGCTGGATCTTTATACGCAGCAGCAGATCGATGAGGCGTTGAATTCGTATTGCGCCAGCGCCGCAGGGTAGACCAAAAATGCCGCAGAATGACTGGCAGGTCGGAACGCAGTGGAATAAAAAATGGAATAACGTCAACTGGTCTCAGCCTGGCGGTCCCTTCACTCCCGTTTACCCCGCTCAACCTACTGGCAACAGCGATCTCTTCAGTACGCTGCCCTTCAATTCCCTCACAGGTACATATTTTTGGGGATGCGGCCACAGCACAGACCAAGTGACATTGCAAATCGATTACGACTACACCAACGACGTGCAGGTCGCGCTAATAATGTGCCCAAGTTGTTCGTATATTTCGAGATTTATTTCGCCTGCGTCACTCGCCTACAACCCGATCATTAATGCGATTTTGACGCCTTAAAAATTCCCTTGTCTTGTCTCGCCGCACCATGCGTTGACTTACCCAGTCGTGCCGGGACTCGCGCAGTCTGGTCAAGCTCCGCCATGTCCGACTCAGTCTCGTGTTGTCATGCCGGGCCATGTATTATGATTATTATTACTGCCAGAGTCAAGAGTTATTTAGCTGAGGCTGCGAATCGCTTCTTCGGTCGGCTCTGCAACCATCCCCAATAGCTATGCGCCAAGTCGGTTCCCTGAAACGCGGGTTTCATCAACTCGCAGAGCCAAAGTTTGACCTCAATCGATTTCACTCGCCGTAACGAGATCCTGAAGTTCTGGAAGTCCTCGCGGTCGTACGGTGGGAGCCTCACGGTGCTTTTCTCGTCAGACTCGCAAGGAACCGTGCCTGGTCGCTGTTCAGTCTGAATCGCTTTGCTGGCGGGATAGATGATTCAGGTATGCGAACGTATTCGTTAGCCAAGCATTGCAGAGCGAGCAGTGATGGTGCGATGCCGCACTTCTGGAGCCGTGTGCGATAGAAGGATTTCACTCCGTCTTTACAGGGGAGTTCGTCTATTGCGGCTAAGATTGCAAGCCTCAGACGGTCGCTGAGAGGCATTAGAAGTGAATCTCGTCAGCGTAAGTTTGTTTTGCCTCGTTCGCTAACTGCCAGAACTCTTCCAGTTCCTTCTTGAAGTCAAACCAAATTGCCTCTTCGGGGTTGGCCTCGTTGATTTTGGATTGGCGAATTGTTGCCAGAATACAGCCGGGACAGTTGTGCGCTTCTTTGCGAAGACTGTCCAATGACCATCCAGAATCCTCGAACGATTTCACTAATTGTGCAGGTGAGACCTGCTGCAGTTCGGCGTACTCGCACAGTCCGCAAATACGATTCGGGTTGAGACCGCAACCGCGCTCATGCTTCGCCATTGTCGGTTTCTTGAACGAACCGCGATGGCAGAACTCACAGTAATGGCGACTTACTTTCTTGGTAATCATGCTCCATCGGCCTCGTGATCGTTGTTCTCGCGCAGTGTCCTCGAATCTACTTCAGCAATCGTTTCCCGGTGAAATCGGCAGGCGTCACATCCACACAGTTGTTCCGTCTCTACGCCCCCGCCTTCAATGACGTCTGACTTTGGCGCATCTTTCAGCCACCAAGGCAGCGGCTTGGACGTGTCGAGCGTAAGTAGCGGCTCCTCCGGATCGGCCATCCTGACCTCGTACCCATCGGTGAACAGCATCCGCTTCAGATGTCCGTTCGGCCAGCACTCCGTTACCACTGGCGTATGACACAGCCAGCAGATTTTCAGGTAGGGCAGAAACATGAACACGGTGGCCTGTAAGACACCGATGCACTCGTTGTACCGTACCGGATAGATGGCCGCTTCACAAAACGTCGCTGGTGAAGTCTTCCCGAGCGGGTTGTACGGCTTCCGGTCAACAGCATAGCGCAAGTGATTCTCTAGGTCTCGTATCGCTACCGGGTCATCGGCGACTCTCCAGTCGAAGTACCGCGCCATCGAAGCTCCCATGGTCACCGTCACATCCCGGTTGATGATTGCATCCAGCAAGGTTCGCTTGGCGCTGGCGATGGGATCTTCTGCCGGCACCAAAGCCTCAATGAACTTATGCCGCATCCCAGCCTGCACCGATCGCAGCATATTGACAGCCGTGTACAGAGCACCCGGACTTGGCGCCCAGGCGATTCTCAGTGGCTCCGCCAGCGGCAGGATAAGCTTCTGTTGCGCAAACTTGTCATAGAACGCTCTTATGGCGTCCTCGGCCTGGTTGTGGCCCCATCGGGCGGCTACCGAGCCTTCCCATGGCCAGTCTATGCGTGGACTGACTACGAGTCCTTCCGGGTTCTGCAAGGTGTTGAACACCATTTCGCTGAAATCGGCTGCGTTGATCTTGTCGTGGTCGGTCATTGGGTTCCGGCGTCCTTATGGTTCGGGCAGTAATCGGTGTCGGGTTCGATGTGAGTTGTGCAAGCACGGCAAATCTGCGCATCACACGTGCCCGTACCAACCGGATAATCGCATAGCTTTGATGATGGCTTACCGCAGAATTTGCATTTTGGTGTCGAGCGTCGAGAGCAGACAATCCGCGTTACCTGCCCTGATTCGTCTTTGGTGATGTCGCATGGCATTGTGCTACCCTCTCTTTCGTAAATGCTGACTCCCGCCGCCTACCGCATTCTCGCCGACGTTCGCATGATGGACGATCACGGCTTACGGCTCTTTCTCTACTTGCTTCACGACTACGACTTGCGAACCTATGTCGCCCTGGACCCAAAAGAACTTCACCAGCGCTATGGCCTGATCGACGAAACCCGAATCAGTTATCACCTGAACAAGTTCTGCAATCTTGGGCTCCTGGAACGTGGACCGGCATCCTGCTTTCTCTCAACCTACCGCATCCGGCCAGCTTTCCAGTTGACGACCGCCAAAATCGAGCGGCACAGCGCTTACCTCGCCGCTATGCGCGAGCGCGAGATGATATCTCCATCGCTGCTGGTTGAGCGGGACGGTCAAGAACTTGGGCTAAGGTTCCGGAGTAAGTGAACTCCGCTCCACAGTCGAGGCATACGACATAATGCCCAGCTCGTTTGCCGTTGATCCGCCTCAACCAAACGCGAGACAACTTGCGATGATGACAGCCGAACATCCAGTTCAGGAATCGAATCATGGGGCTCATCCGATGTGCGGGTAATCGCCATGCGGCGATTCTGGCGGTTGGGGTCTCTCTGGCCAGGTAGCGCTGGCCCACCAAAGACCACAGAGAAAGCCGATTGAACTGGAGAGCATGGCGGTGATGATGTAGGGCAGCAGTCTCAGGCTAAACATGAGTGACCTCCTCTTTGGCTTTCTTCAGTGCGCGGCGAAGTTCGCACCAGCGGCATTCTTCGGGTTTCAGCCCCAAGTCCTTACGTGCGGCGCATTCGCAAGAGTACTGCTTGGTTCGCACCACCCGCTCTAC
>Ga0335085_10010876_pt1 | contig 13559 bp, 14 predicted proteins | sample Lox_Sample_45_FD_206712 | JGI IMG/M metagenome (GOLD analysis project Ga0335085, IMG submission 206712) | Soil microbial communities from Loxahatchee National Wildlife Refuge, Florida, United States - Lox_Sample_4.5 | ecosystem: Environmental > Terrestrial > Soil > Wetlands | place: USA...
TTCACGGTCGGCTGGAACAGCGCCATCTGCGTCAGCCCGACGCTCAGCAGCACCGGCAGGTCGCGCCGTGTCGGCACCGCCAGCCGCCCCTGCACGGCCAGCACCGCGAACAGGCACAGCGACCCCACCCAGAAGCGCGCCACCGCGAACCACAGGGGCGTGATGTAGTGCAGCCCCATCTTCATGGTCGGCCAGTTCGCCCCCCACACGAACACCATCAGCACCAGCAGCCCATAGGCCTGCGCGTGTGTCAGCGGGGCTGACCGAGCCGATGATTCGACCGTGGTTGCCATCAGAGATTTTCGGGGCGGTTGTTGCGAAGCGGCCGCGACACTACCATCTGCACTCAGGTGACAGAACCCGCAATCCGGAATGGCCGGTCGGCATGAGCGTCGCAGCTGACATCGAGAGAAAACTCACCGCGGCCCTGCAGCCGCAGCGGGTGAAGGTCGTCGACGAGTCGGAGCTGCACAAGGGTCATGCCGGCCACCGCCCCGGCGGCGAATCGCACTTCCGCGTCGAGATCGTTTCGTCCGCCTTCGAGGGCCAATCCCGCGTCGCCCGCCAGCGCCGCGTGTACGAGATCCTCGCCGACGAACTGAAGGCCGGCGTCCACGCGCTGGCCCTGAAGACGCTGACGCCGGCGGAGGACGTATCGTAGGGCGACCGGCAGGTCGCCCGCTGCTCAACTCCCCGTATAGAACTCCGGCCAGTTCTTCTTCACGATCTCGCCGTCGGTCGCGAAGGCGTGGCAGGTGTTGAGGAAGAGCGGCCGCTTGGTCGCGCCCTCGCTCTCGCGCCATTTGTTGCGGGCGGAGAAGATGGTCTGAAAAGCCACGGTCGCCATCGCGCCCAGCATCTCCGTATGGTGGGTGCAGCCGTGCGTGCCGGCGAACAGCTCCTTGATCTTCTTGTTCCAGCCCTTGCCGACCTTGAGCCCCTTCATCGCGGCGTAGGACGGCGTGACGGCGCCGCAGACCTCGAACGGGCTCCCCGCCGTCTTCGCCTCGATGTCCTGCACGACCAGCTCGTCGTCGAGCGTAAGCCGCACCCACATGTCATGGATCGGCTCGCCCGCCTTGATCTCGCCGCGCCACGCATTCGGAAACCCGTAGGTCTTGGTATCCGTCATGTGCCCCTCGATGTCCCACAGCCCGTCGGCGCGCTGATAGCCCTGGAACTCGTAGCGGCGCGTATGCAGATGCTTGCGTTCGACCGGCGCGGATAGCGGCGACATGCATGAACTCCTTGAATGCGGGCGGAAGCTATCGGCCCGTGCCGGATATCGTCAACGGCGGAGGTCGTCGCAAGGGATGTAGGGGCGACCCCACGTGGTCGCCCCGGTCGCGGGGGACTGCTCGAGGGGCGACCACGGGGGGTCGCCCCTACGCCGCCAATGCCTGCTCCAGCAGTCCGCTCACCTCGCGCAGGTCGACGTCGCGCGCGATGAAGGCCTGGCCGATGCCGCGGGCCAGCACGAAGGTGATGCGTCCGCCCTGCACCTTCTTGTCGCGGCGCATATGGTCGAGCAGGCGCTCGCTATTCCAGGTGCGGCCTTCGATGGCCGTTGGCTCGGTCGGCAGGCCGACGGCGCCGAGGTGCCGCTCTACGCGCGCCGCGTCCTCCGAGGAGCAGAGACCGAGCTGTGCCGACAGGTCGAACGCCATCACCAGCCCGATGGCGACGGCCTCGCCGTGCAGCAGCTCGTCGGAATAGCCGCACTCGGCCTCGAGCGCGTGGGCGAAGGTGTGGCCCAGGTTAAGCAGAGCGCGGGCGCCCGACTCCCGTTCGTCGGCGCCGACGATGCGGGCCTTGGCGGCGCAGCTGATCTTCACCGCCTGCTGGCGCGCGGCCTCGTTGCCGTCGATCAGGCCTATGCCGTGGTCCTCGAGCCAGGCAAAGAAGCCGGCGTCGTTGATGAGGCCGTACTTCACCACCTCGGCATAGCCGGCCAGCAGCTGGCGGCGCGGCAACGTGGCAAGCGCGTCGATGTCGGCCAGCACCAGCCGCGGCTGGTGGAAGCTGCCGACCAGGTTCTTTCCCCAGCGCGTATCGATCCCGGTCTTGCCGCCGATGGAGCTGTCGACCTGCGCCAGGAGGGTGGTGGGAATCTGCACGAAGTCGATGCCGCGCAGCACGATCGAAGCCGCGAAGCCCGCGAGGTCGCCGATGACGCCGCCGCCGAGCGCCACCAGGGTCGAGCCGCGTTCGATGCGCGCTTCCAGCAGCCGGTCGATCACCTCTTCCAGCTGCTCGAAGCTCTTGGTCTGCTCGCCCGGCGGCAGGATGATCGGATGGGACTCTATGCCGGCCGCGCCGAGGGCGCGCGTCAGGCTCGGCAGGTGCAGCTCGGCCACGGTGCGATCGGTCAGCACGACGACGCGCGACTGCTTCAGGACGGGCTTGAGATGCTGCCCGGCATTGGCCAGCAGGCCGCGGCCGATCAGGATGTCATAGCTGCGCGCGCCCAGCTCGACGCGCAGGCCATCGGGCTCGATCACTGCGCCGCCACCGCGATCCGTCGCAGGTGCGCCGCCAGCGCGCCCATCACCCGTTCCAGCGTCACCTCCGGCGGCCCGTCGACGCTGTCCACGGTGATGTCGGCCTCGGCATAGGCGGGATAGCGCTGGTCGATCAGCTCCTGCAGCTTGGCGCGGGGGTCGGCGACCTGCAGCAGCGGCCGGTCGTTGCGCCGCGACACCCGCCGCAGCATCAGGTCGAGGTCGGCGCGCAGCCAGATGGAGATTGCGCGCTCGCGCACCGCCGCGCGCGTCTGCGGGTCCATGAAAGCGCCGCCGCCGGTCGACAGCACATGCACGGGGTTGTCGAGCAGGCGCAGGATCACCCGCCGCTCGCCCTCCCGGAAGTACTTCTCGCCGTGGCGCTCGAAGATCTCAGGGATCGTGCAGCCCGCCGCCTCCTCGATCTCCTTGTCGGCGTCAATGAACGGCAGATCCAGGCGCTGGGCCAGCCGCCGGCCGATACAGGTCTTGCCGACTCCCATCAGCCCGACGAAGACGACGGTCTTGGGGCTGCGCAGGGGCTGCGGACTGGCCATGCTCATGCTTTCGATCGCCGTGTCGGGGCGGCGACTCGTCTCCTCATTGAATCGCAGCCCTACCACCGATAGAGTGCCGCATTGTCGCCATAGTCGAAACCTAGCATAAATCGCCGCGCCTGTCGCAATGGGGCGGCGTCTGATGCAGGCGACGGGGCGCGCGGGTCGGTGAACGCACAAGTGCGGCGCAATGCGGAAATTCTTCTTTAGCCTGTTTCTGCTCGTCCTGGTCGTGATCGTCGTCGGGCTGGGGGTGTCGGCCTTCTACGAGGTCTCGCCCACCACGGTGATGATGGAGAAGACCATCCCCAATGACCGCCTCAAGCCGCAGCAGTAGCAGGCGGCGCAGCAAGGGCGCGATTCGACGTCTTGCGATCGCCGTTTGCGGGCTGCTGACCCTGGCCGGCGCGGCGGCGGCGCAGACCCAGGTCGGCAACCCGATCCAGCTGCTGCCGCAGACCACTCCTGAAACCGAGGCCCCGCCAGCGCCAGCGCCCGAGCAGGGCGCTCCACAAACCGGCCAACCGACCGCTCCCCAGGGCTTCGAGATCGCGCCGCTGGAGGCCGTCGGCACCGACTATGCCGGCACGCTGGAGCCCGACAAGGGCGGGTTCGGCATCGACATGTGGCGCGGGACCGACCGCGTCCGTGTCGAGCGGCTGCTGCCGCTCCTGAAGCCGACGGTCTCGCCCATCCTCGCCGATCTGACGCGCAGGCTGGTGCTCTCGAACGCCGCGTCGCCGGCCGGCAAGGGCAGCGGCGCCGGCCTGCTGCCCTTGCGCACCCGGCTGTTGGCCGATATGGGCCGGACGGAGGATGCGGTGGCAGTCCTGAAGCGGTTGCCCGCCGACCAGCGCGATGCCGGCTCGGCTCGCCAGCTCGTGGAGCTGTCCTGGCGGGCCGGCGATCTCGACGGCGCCTGCGGCGTCGTCCAGGAATCCGTTCCACGCCTGCCGGTCGACAGCTTCTGGCAGCAGGCGACGATCTTTTGTCAGCTGCATGCCGGGCAGACCGATGAGGCGAATCTCGGCCTCGACCTGCTGCGCGAGAAGGGCGAGGGCGACGACGCCTTCTTCGCCCTGGCCGAGGCGCTGCAAGGCAACCATGACGTCAAGGTGCCGCCCGTGCAGGTGCTGACGCCCCTGCATCTGGCCATGGCCCACGCCGCCGGCGTGGCGCCCCCGGGCATCGCCCTCCACGAGCCGCCCCCGCTGATGCTGGCGCTCGTCGCCGAGAGCGCGGAGGCCCCGGCCGACCAGCGCCTCACTGCTGCCGAGACTGCTGCGGCCGCGGGTGTGCTGGCGCCGCAGCATCTGGCGGCGGCCTACACGGCCGAGCCGGAGGCGCCGGCCAAGCTCGATACCGCCCTCGACCTGCCTGACCTCGGTGCCACGCCGGCGACGCGCGCCGTCCTCTACCAGGCGGCCCAGCATGCCGGCATGCCGCAGCAGCGCGCCCGCTTCCTCCAGAAGGCGCTGGCGACCGATTCGCTCGACGCGAACTATTGGGCGCGCCTGCAGCTCTACCTGCCGCTGCTGGCGGATATCGCCCCCGCACCGGACCTGTCCTGGTTCGCGCCGGAAGCGGCCCGCCATCTCTACGCGGGTGGCCGGCTGCGCGAAGCCGGCGCGTGGGTCGCGCTGGCCCAGCAGAGCCAGCAGGCGAACCCCGATCTTGCCGCCCTCCTGCCGCCACTCGAGTCTCTGAGCTACCTGGCCGGCAACGCCACACCCTCGGTCCCCGGCGTCGAACAGCAGCCGGCCATGCCCAAACTCCCCCCCGACGACCCGCGCGCGGCGCGCCTGCGTGCCTTGTTCAGCGCACTGCAACAGGCCCAGGACATTGCTCCTGCCGAGCCCACCCAGTCGACTGAGCCAATGGTGACGCTTGCCGCCGACACGCCCGCGCCGGCCATGCCGCAGCAAAACGTGAACCTCTGGGTGGATCTCGGGGAAGCGGCGGCGAAAGGCAGGGTTGGGGAGACCGTGCTGCTGTCATTGGTCGGGCTCAATGCCACCGGACTCGCTGATGCGGAGCCGGAATGGCTGACCCAGGCCGTCACCTCCCTGCGACGGGTCGGCCTCGAAGAAGAGGCCCGCCGCTTGGCCGTCGAAGCCGCCATCGCGAACGGGCTGTAGTGTCTCATCCGCGCATCGCAGACGCGCTCTCTTTCCCCTCCCCTTGCGGGAGGGGTGAGGGGGAGGGGTCTGCGCGCGGCAGCGTGCCAAGAATTCGGATTCCGTATCGCCGACCCGGAGCGACCAGTCTCCCGCGCTTACCGGCGCAAAACCCCTCCCCCTTTCCCCTCCCGCAGGGGGAGGGGAATCCTTTCTCTGCACTCGGCAGAGATCCGTAGATGGTCTCGCGCCACCTCGAGAGCTTCATCGAGATGCTGCGCGCCGAGCGCAACGCCGCCCGCAACACGGTCGAGGCCTACGAGCGAGATCTCACGGACCTCTCCGCCTTTCTCGCCCGCCGTCGCACCGACTTGGCAAGTGCCGATGCGGAGATGCTCCGGGCCTATCTCGCCGCCCTCGACCGCGCGGGCATGGCGCCGCGCACCGCGGCGCGGCGCCTGTCGGCGATCCGCCAGTTCTACCGGTTCCTCGTCGGCGAAGGGCTGCGGCCGGACGACCCCGCCGCTACCATCGACTCGCCGCGCCAGGGCCGCGCGTTGCCGAAGCTGCTCAGCGAGGCCGAGGTCGGTCAATTGCTCGAGGCCGCCCGCGCCATGGAAGGCGCCGACGGCCTGCGTCTGACAGCACTGCTGGAGCTGCTGTACGCCACCGGCCTGCGCGTCTCAGAGCTGGTCGCGCTGTCCGTCGCCGCCGTCATGCGCGATCAGCGCGTCCTGGTCGTCCGCGGCAAGGGCGGCAAGGAACGCATGATTCCGCTCCACCAGTCCGCGCGCGCCGCCATCACCGCCTGGCTTACGACGCGCAGCGTCGAGCTTCGCAAGCGCGACAAGGACGCCACCTCGCCCTGGCTCTTCCCCTCGCACGGCGGCAGCGGCCATCTCACCCGCCAGCGCCTGGGGCAGCTGCTGAAGGCGCTGGCGCTGGCCGCCGGCATCGAGCGCCGCAAGGTTTCGCCCCACGTGCTCCGCCACGCCTTTGCCACGCACTTGCTGGACCACGGCGCCGACCTGCGCAGCGTGCAGAAGATGCTCGGCCACGCCGACATCGCCACCACCCAGATCTACACCCACGTCGCCGACGAGCGCCTGAAGACCCTGGTGCGCGAGCACCATCCGCTGGCGAAGCGGGTGCGAGTTTCGAAGGATTGACGGCGTGCCAGCGACCCCACGTGGTCGCCCCTCTATCATGCTATAGAGCGAGGGCAACCACCGGGGTCGCCCCTTCGCAGCGCGTCTCCGTCACGCCCGGTCGACGCGCGCGGCGTAGCAGCCGGGCTTGGCGTAATGCACGTGCAGGTAGTCCGCGCGCTCGTCGCCGAGCATCCGCTCGATCGCGCCTTCGAGTTCCTTCCCGTCCACGACGTCCGCGCCGACCATCAGGCCCTTCTCGTCGAAGGCGCGCACCGACAGCAGGCGGAGCCGCAGCTGCTCCGGCACCTGGTTCACGGCGTCGTAGGTCTTCTCGCCCTTGCGGACATAGATCGCGTGGCTCGCGCGGTAGGGCGTATCCGCGGGTTGGTGCTCGAAATGGGTGAGAATCACCTCTTGCCCCGGCTCGGCATCCGTCAGGCTGACGCGGCAGGGATAGCCCGGCTTCTCCTCGGCGATGCGGCGAAGCGCCCCGCGGGCGGCCAGCTCCTGGTCCGAGAGCGAGAACAGGTGCGCGAACGTCTCGGCCGGCAATCCGGTGATGCGAAAGCCCATGATCGTGTCTCCATGCTCTGTTGCGCCCAATGTGGCGAGTCCAGGCGCGGCGCGCCATCCGAACCTTGCGCGCTCGGCGGCCGATTTGGAGGCAAGACGTGGGTCAATTGGCGGGGGCCGGATCCGGAGCAAGCTTGCTCTGCTGCAACCATCTCACGGAGGACCGGCCATGAGACGTCATCTCCAGTTTCTCGCTGCCGCGTTGTCGATGCTGATGCTGTCCGCGACGCCAAGCGGTGCGGCCGAGGGGCATACCACCGTCAAGGTGGCCCTGCTCGACATTTCCAGCATCATGCCCATGGGCATGATGGCCTACGGCATGATGGGGCCGGGATGGGGACAGGGGCAGGGCATGATGAACCCGGGCACGATGGGTTACGGCATGATGGCCTGGGCATGATGGGCCGCATGATGTCCATCCGCCTCGACAAGCCGACGGTGAAGGCCGGCGCCATCACCTTCGACGTGACGAACTGGTCGCGCAGCGTACTGCACGAGGTGCTCGTCGTCGCCGTCGACAACCCGACGGCGACGCTGCCTTACGACTATCCGCAGGCGCGTGTGCCGGAAGATCAGGTGAAGGTGCTCGGCGAAGCCGGTGATCTGCAACCCAACGTCTCCAAGACGTTCGAAGTGACGCTGACGCCCGGCTCCTACCTGCTGATCTGCAATCTCCCGGGTCACTACGCGGCCGGCATGGCCGTGCCGCTCAGCGTCACGCCCTGATCACGCCACCCGGTCGGCCGGCGCCTTGCCGGCGAAGAAGGCGGTGACGTTGTCGATCACGCGCATGCCCATGGCCACGCGCGTCTCGCGCGAGGCGCTGCCGAGATGCGGCAGCAGCACCACGTTCTCCAGCGTCAGCAGCTCCTCCGAGACCTTCGGCTCGAACTCGTAGACGTCGAGCCCGGCGGCGGCGATGGTGCCGTCCATCAGCGCCTGGATCAGGGCCTTCTCGTCCACCACGTCGCCGCGCGCCGTGTTGATGAGGATGGCCGAGCGCTTCATCTGCTTCAACCGGTCGGCATTCATGAGGTGGCGCGTCTCCGGCGTCGCCGGGCAGTGGAGCGACACGAAGTCGGATTTCGCCAGCACCTCCTCGATCGAGTCGCAGCGCGTCGCGCCCAGCGACTTCTGCTCCTCGGCGCTCGGCGGATAGGGATCGTGGAACAGGACGGGCATGTCGAAGCCGTGATGGGCGCGCTTCGCCATCGCCTTGCCGATGCGGCCGATGCCGAGCAGGCCGAGCGTCTTGCCCGTCACCTTCGTCGCCATCATGTGGGTCGGCCGCCAGCCCGTCCAGGCCTTGGTGCGCACATGACGCTCGCCCTCGCCGGCGCGCCGCGCCGCCATCAGCAGCAGCGTCATGGCGATGTCGGCCGTGCAGTCCGTGAGCACGGCCGGCGTGTTGGTCACGGCGACCCCGCGCTCGCGCGCGGCCTTGATGTCGATGTGATTGAAGCCGACGCCGAAGTTGCCGAGGATCTTGCAGCGCATCGGCGTGGCGCTCAGCACCTCGGCCGTGATGCGGTCGGAGACCGTGGGCATCACCACGTCGGCCGTGCGCAGCGCCTCCTGCAACTCGGCCACGGTCATCGGCTTGTCGTCCTTGTTGAGCTGGACGTCGAACAGCTCGCCGAGCCTGCGCTCCACCTCTTCCGGCCAGCGCCGCGTCACGATCGCCTTTTGTTTCGCCATGGTCGTCCTCCCTGTTTCGTCCGTCTGTTTCCTCGACATTGCCGCCGCGTACTTGCCACGCAGCGACGGGAATTGCTCCGCTATTTCGTCTTGCCCGCCGCGGCCTTCTTCGAGCCCTTGGCCTCCGCGACGATCCAGTCGCGGAACAGTTTCGCCGGCCTGCTCAAGGGTGCGTCGAGCGGCACCAGCAGATAGAACCCGCGCGTGGACCGCATGGTGGCGTCGATCGGGCGCACCAGCGCGCCCCGCGTGATGAAGTCCTCGGCGAGCCGCTGGCCGCCGAGCGCCACGCCCTGGCCGTCGATGGCGGCCTGGATCAGCACGAGATAGTTGTCGAACTCGAGGCCCTTCCGGGCGGGCTTCCAGGGCACCCCGAAGTCGCGCAGCCACGCCTCCCAGGTGACCCAGTTGCGGTCGTACTCGATGAGATGCAGCAGCACCTCGTCGAGCAGGTCGCGCGGCTTGCGGAGCGGTGCGCGCCCCTTGAGGTAGCTCGGCGCGCAGACCGGAAAGACCTCGTTGTCCAGCAGGTGGATCGCCTCCGCCCCAGGCCAGCGGCCGGAGCCGTAGCGCACCGCGAGATCGATCCCGGCCGCCGCCAGGTTCGAGACCGGCGCCGAGGCCACCACCTTCAGCTCGATGTCCGGATTGACGGCGCGGAACTTGTGGATGTGCGCCATCAGCCAGTAGGAGGCGAAGGTGACGCTGGTGGCGATCGTTATGTCGGCCCGCGGCCCCACGCGCCGGATGTCGGCCACGGTGTTGGCGATGTGCTCCAGGCTCATGGTCACGGACTTGTAGAGATGCAGGCCCGGCGGCGTCAGCTTCAGGGCGCGCGGGATGCGCTGGAACAGCGCCGTGCCCAGATGATCCTCGAGGATCTGGATCTGCCGGCTCACGGCCGCCTGCGTGACGCTCAGCTCCTGCGCCGCGCGCGTGAAATTGAGATGGCGCGCCGCCGCCTCGAACACCACGAGGCTGTTCGCGGGCGGCAGCTTGGCGCGCAATCCGACCATCAGGAAAACTCATGCATCCGATGAGAATTAGTGCAATTCACGCAGGCTACGCGGCGTGATCCAATAGTCAAGCTTATAGTTAAGGAATTGCCGGAACGCCCGCATGCGGGCGCCGGAGAGGGGATTTCGTTCCTATGAGAACCGCCCCTTCACCCGAGCAAGGAGGACCACGATGGCAGGACGCAACGCCCTTTTCATCCCCGGCCCGACCAACATGCCGGACGCCCTGCGGCTCGCCATGGACATCCCGCTCGAGGACCAGCGGGCGCCGGATTTTCCCGCCTTCACCCTCGGCCTGTTCCAGGACCTGAAGAAGATCTTCAAGACCCGCGCCGGCCAGGTCTTCCTCTTCCCGGCCTCCGGCACCGGCGGCTGGGAGGCGGCGATCACCAACACGCTCTCCCCCGGCGACAAGGTGCTCGCGGCCCGCATCGGGCAGTTCTCGCATCTCTGGATCGATCTCTGCCAGCGCCACGGCCTCGACACCGAAGTGATCGACGTCGAGTGGGGTGAGGGTACGCCGGTGGAGCGCTTCGCCGAGCGGCTCGCCGCCGACAAGAGCCACGAGATCAAGGCAGTCCTCGTCTGCCACAACGAGACGGCGACCGGGGTGACCTCCGACGTAGCGGCCGTCCGCAAGGCCTTGGACGCGGCCGGCCACCCTGCACTGCTCTATGTCGACGGGGTCAGCTCGGTCGCCTGCATCGATTTCCGCATGGACGAGTGGGGCGTCGACGTCTGCGTGTCGGGCTCGCAGAAGGGCTTCATGCTGCCGACCGGCCTCGCCATCGTCGCCGCCAGCCCGAAGGCGCTTGCCGCAACCAAGACCGCGCAATGCCGCCGCTGCTTCTTCGACTTCGCGGACATGATCCGCACGAATAAAGACGGCTACTTCCCCTACACGCCCGCCACCACGCTGCTGCGCGGCCTGCGCGCCTCCATCGACATGCTGCTGGCGGAAGGTCTTGAGAACGTGTTCGCCAGGCACCACCGCCTCGCCGAAGGCGTGCGCAAGGCGGTCGGCGCCTGGGACCTTTCGCTCTGCGCCAGGCACCCGCGCTGGTATTCCGACACGGTGAGCGCGATCCACGTGCCCACCGGCTTCGACGCCAACGAGGTCGTGAAGCACGCCTACCTGAACTACAACCTCTCGCTCGGCGTCGGCCTCTCGAAGGTGGCCGGCAAGGTCTTTCGCATCGGCCACCTCGGCAACCTGAACGAGCTGATGGTGCTGACCGCGCTCGCCGGCGCCGAGATGGCGCTGCGCGATGCCGGCATACCCCTGGCCTTCGGCAGCGGCGTCGGCGCCGCCCAGGAACATTTCCGCCAGACCGCGCACCCGCTGGCAGCGGAGCGCGCGGCGGCCTAACCGCTCATCCTCGCCCTCTTCCGCCGGAGGGAGCGGCCCACCGGGGCTGCATTGACAGGGTCTCTCTGCGCCGGCCGGAGAGGGCGGGGATGAGGACTGCAGGGAAGCGAAGGACGATTTCATGGACATCCACGAATACCAGGCCAAGGAGCTGCTGTCGGAGTTCGGCGTGCCCGTGCCGCGCGGCGGCTTGGCCTACAGCCCGGAGCAGGCCGCCTATCGCGCCCGCGAGATCGGCGGCGAGCGCTGGGTGGTGAAGGCGCAGATTCATGCCGGCGGCCGCGGCAAGGCCGGCGGCATTAAGCTCTGCCGCGACGAGCACCAGGTGTGGGACGCCGCCGACGAGCTGCTCGGCAAGCGCCTGGTCACGCACCAGACCGGGCTGCGCGGCAAGGTCGTCTACCGCCTCTATGTCGAGGCGGCGACCGAGATCGCGCGCGAGTTCTATCTCGGCCTCGTGCTCGACCGGAAGAGCGAGCGCGTGATGATCGTGGCCTCCGCCGCCGGCGGCATGGAGATCGAGGACATCAGCCGCGACAAGCCGGAGACGCTGATCCGCCTCGCCGTCGATCCCGCCGTCGGCATGCAGCCCTTCCAGGCCCGCGAACTCGCCTTCGCCCTCGGCTTCGAAGCCAAGCAGGTGACCAAGGCAGTGGAAACTCTGCTCGGCTGCTACCGCGCCTTCCGCGAGCTCGACGCCACGATGGTCGAGATCAACCCGCTCGTGCTCACCGCCGACGGCCTGCTGCTCGCCCTCGACGCCAAGATGAGCTTCGACGACAACGCGCTCTTCCGCCGCCCGCACATCTCGGAGCTGCGCGACAAGTCGCAGGAGGATCCGCGCGAGACCCGCGCCACCGACCGCGGCCTTTCCTACGTCGGCCTCGACGGCAGCATCGGATGCATCATCAACGGCGCCGGCCTCGCCATGGCCACCATGGATATGATCAAGCATGCCGGCGGCGAGCCCGCGAACTTCCTCGACATCGGCGGCGGCGCCACGCCCGAGCGCGTCGCGAAAGCGTTCAACCTCGTGCTCTCCGACGAGCGCGTCGAAGCGATCCTCGTGAACATCTTCGCCGGCATCAACCGCTGCGACTGGGTGGCGCAGGGCATCGTCCAGGCGCTGCAGAAGGTCGAGATGAAGGTACCGCTGGTGGTGCGCCTCGCCGGCACCCATGTCGAGGAGGGACGCCGCATCCTCGAGGCCAGCAGCTTCCCCATCATCGCCGCCGACAGCCTCGCCGATGCCGCCGACAAGGTGGTCGCCGCCTGGCAGCGCAGCCAATCCGCCAAAATTCCCCTGAGGGCCGCATCATGAGCGTTCTTTTGCACGCCGATACCCGCGTCATCGTCCAGGGCATCACCGGCAAGATCGGCAGCTTCCACGCCCAGGAGATGCTGGCCTATGGCACCAAGGTCGTCGGCGGCGTGACCCCCGGCAAGGGCGGCACGACCCACCTCGGCCTCCCGGTCTTCAATTCCGTGCGCGACGCCGTGCGCGACACCGGCGCCACCGCCAGCATCGTGTTCGTGCCACCGCCCTTTGCCGCCGATTCCATCATGGAGGCGGCCGACGCCGGTATCCGCCTGTGCGTCGCCATCACCGACGGCATCCCCGCCCAGGACATGATTCAGGTGAAGCGTTACATGCGCCGCTACAAGGCCGACCAGCGTATGACCCTGATCGGCCCCAACTGCGCCGGCGTCATCAGTCCCGGCAAGGCGCTGCTCGGCATCATGCCCGGCCACATCTACAAGCCCGGCGCCGTCGGCATCGTCGGCCGCTCCGGCACGCTCGGCTATGAGGCGGCGGCGCAGATGCAGGCCCTCGGCATCGGCGTCTCCACCTCCGTCGGCATCGGCGGCGATCCCATCAACGGCAGCTCCTTCAAGGATATCCTGGAGCTGTTCGAGCAGGACGACGAAACCAAGGCGGTCATGATGATCGGCGAGATCGGCGGCCCGCAGGAGGCCGAAGCCGCCGCCTTCATCCGCAACCACATGTCGAAGCCGGTCGTCGGCTACATCGCCGGCCTCACCGCGCCCAAGGGCCGCCGCATGGGCCATGCCGGCGCTATCATCTCCGCCTTCGGCGAGAGCGCCGACGAGAAGGTCGAGATCCTGCAGGAGGCCGGCGTCACCGTGGCCCCCAATCCCTCCGAGCTCGGCGCCACCGTCGCCCGCGTGTTCGCGCAGGCGGCGTGAGATGGTCTCCGGCTTCCCCCTGGGCCTGGTCCCCTCCTCGCAAGGGGAGGGGAGCTTTTTGCCCGGGTGAGGGGCGCGCCGTGTCAGCGGTCGTAACGATCGTGCGGACGCCGCAGGAGCAGCGCGAGCCGCCGATCGGCCCCGATGCCTATATCAACGAGCTGGTCGACCTCCTGTTCGAGCGGCTGCTCGAGGTGGTGCGGCTGCGCCAGCCGGAGATCGAGCCCACGCTGCGTGGCGACAGCCCGCTCGACGATCTCCCGCCCGCGCTGCTGCTGCGCACGCTTCAGGCCTACGGCATCTGGTTCCACCTGCTGGCCATCGCCGAAGAGAACGCCACCATCCGCACCCGCCGCCGCATCGAGCGCG
>Ga0335085_10010877_pt1 | contig 13553 bp, 14 predicted proteins | sample Lox_Sample_45_FD_206712 | JGI IMG/M metagenome (GOLD analysis project Ga0335085, IMG submission 206712) | Soil microbial communities from Loxahatchee National Wildlife Refuge, Florida, United States - Lox_Sample_4.5 | ecosystem: Environmental > Terrestrial > Soil > Wetlands | place: USA...
GGCCCAGCAGAACGCCTTCGCCACCGGTATTCTTCCCGATATCTACGCATTCCACCGCTACACCGGGAATTCCATCTGCCTCTACCGTGCTCGAGCCCGCCAGTCTTGCCGGCAGCCCCGGAGTTGAGCCCCGGGATTTCACCAGCAACTTAACGAACCGCCTACGCGCCCTTTACGCCCAGTAATTCCGGACAACGCTCGCACCCTCCGTATTACCGCGGCTGCTGGCACGGAGTTAGCCGGTGCTTCCTTTGGAGGTACCGTCACCCAGGGTCCCCTATTCGAGGCCCCGTATTCGTCCCTCCCGACAGTGGTTTACAACCCGAAGGCCGTCATCCCACACGCGGCGTCGCTGCGTCAGCCTTGCGGCCATTGCGCAATATTCCCCACTGCTGCCTCCCGTAGGAGTCTGGGCCGTGTCTCAGTCCCAATGTGGCTGGCCATCCTCTCAGACCAGCTACCCGTCGTCGCCTTGGTGGGCCATTACCCCGCCAACTAGCTGATAGGTCGCGAGGCTCTCCATCGGCGCAACCTTGCGGCTGCTGTCCTCGTCCGGAGATGCCCCCGAACGAGCGTATGCGGTATTACCCGGCCGTTGGGCCGGCTATCCCCCACCGTTGGACAAGTTCCTCACGTGTTACGCACCCATCTGCCACTGAACCGGAGTTGCCCCCGGTCCCGTCCGACTTGCATGTGTTAGGCACGCCGCCAGCGTTCGTCCTGAGCCAGGATCAAACTCTCCAATGATTACTGAGAATTCGAACAGCTCAACGAACGACTGTTGTACCTGTCGTCCGAAATACGTCAGAGTTTGAAACCCCTTGCGACGACGCATCTGACAGGCGTCGATCGCTCAATCGGGGCCGCACTCCACACACTCGATCAATCAGTTGTAAAAGAGCCGTGCGCCAGGAAAAAATTCTGGCGCAGAATCTTATGCTAACCTGGAGACCGGACTCGAGTCAAGGGTGGTCGCGGAGTCCGACTGGGCGGGCAACGCAGCGGTTACGCAGCAACAGAGAATCAGGATCAAACACGGATGTCGAATGTCCAATATCGAATATCGAACTGGAAAATTTCCGATATTCGGTGTTGAACATTCGATATTCGTTTGTGTCTTTAGGATCGCGTAATCGTGGGAGCCTGTCCGCACGCCGTGAACGCGATCGTGACGTGCATCGTCTGGCCATTCCGGCTCACCACCGCAGTCAGGGCTCCCGCGTCGAAGCGCGGGAACGATGTGCAGCCGGCGTTGTAATGCAGCGCCGGACTCGTCGTCACCGTCAGTGAATAGGTGTTCGGGCCGCGCGTCCACGATGAGGTCCCCGAGATGCTCCACAATCCGGACGGCAGCGCCTGATCTTTCTGAATCGACCCGGCGACATCGGCGGTGAAATTGGACGTCCAGGTCTTCACGTGCGTGGCCGAGCCGCCGTCCCGAAACACGTAATCAGTGCGGAAGTTCGTTTCCTGATTGCTCAGCGCCGTCGAATCACGCGACGTCATCCGGGTGCCGTTGCGCGTTTCGGACGTCGTCTTGCCGCTCACATTGTACAAGCGCACGTGAACGAGGTTGCCGAAGATCCGCTCCACGGCATGATCGGCAAGGGACCGGGTCGGATCGAGCACGAACACCGTGCCACGAATCGTGTCGGTCTCGAGCGGCCAACCGTACACGCAGCTGGTGAAATCCAACCGCACGGAATCCGGCACGCCGTCCGCGTCCGTGTCGGTGGGTGACGCGGGGCTCCTGGCCGGCATGCAGCCGGGAGGCGGACTGGCCGGCTCGGCCTGTGCCGCCGCGCTGTAGCCGGCGGCGGTCGCTCCGCTCGCGGTTGCGCCCGAGATCTCGTCTTCGGCATCGAATGACAACTCCTCGCCGATGCTGTCGGCTTGGGCCTGGGTCAAGAGCATGGATGAAGGAGCAGCACTGTCGTTGGAACAGCCAATCACGGTGAGCGCGAACAGCGTGGCGCACCCCGCGACGGCGAGGGACTGCGGTGAGACGCGCATGGCGGCACTCCTTCGTCAAAGGGTCGGACTGCATCCAGCACACCGACCGCTTCGACGACGAGTGCCGTCGAATGTTAGGCCTTATTTCTGCTGAAAGAGGTAGTACCCGTACCCGCCCGCCGCGAGACCGCCCACGATCAGCGCCGCTCCCCCACCACCGCCCACAATGGCTCCGACCACGACCACTGCCCCGCCGACGATCATGAGCGTGGTCCCCATCTCGCGACGGTTCGAGCTGGCCTGAGAAGGATTGCCGCCGAACGGCTGGAGCGCCGCATCCGCCGGGCGAGCCGCCGCCAGCCGCAGTGCCGCTGCCGCGTGAACCGCCGGACCGAATTGCGGCGTTTGCGCCCGCCCTGGGATTATCGCGAGTACCGACATGAGCGCCGCCAGTGGAATGATCCGCATCACGACCTCCCCCCGATAGAACACCGTTACGATCTAGCCCTGAAGATTGTCAGCCACAGAGCTCGCGCTACACGTGTAGCAATTCGTGTGCGACGGGAGCCGGTATCGGTCACTGAGCGTACAAGTACACTCCGTATCCGGCGCACACCACGCCGCCTACGATCAGCACGGTCCCCCCGCCCCCGCCCGCGATCGCTCCCACCAAAATGGCGCCCGCGCCGACCAGCATGAGCGTCGCGCTGAGCGAACGGTTCTTATTCTTCTTCTTCACCGCAGGCTCGAGCGTGAAGGCGAGCGACTGCTCAGCGGACCCGGGCGACGAGGCCAGCCGGAGCGCCGCGGCGGCGTGGATTGCGGGAGCGAACTCGGTGGATTGGCCCTCCGCGCGAGCGGCGGCGAAACCGGCGAGCAGCAGGGCGAACACCATGATTCGCATGACGACCTCCGATCTGTAGAGTTATGCCCAGATCTGCTGCAGATGATGTTCGAGATGCTCGATGTAGTCCTGGATGAGAAACTCGAGCGTCACGGCCGCTCCGCCGCCGATCACGCAGCGAACACTCAGCTTCGCGGTGGGCACGCGCGCTATCACATAGCCCAAATGGGAATTGAGCGCCACCCAGACATCGACGAGCTCGGTCCAGGCCCGGTCGCGATAGCCGTGGGCGGCGTTCCAGGCGTTCTGGTCGTAGCCAGGACCGACGAATGGATCGACAGACTGCGCCAGCACGAATCGCACGTCATTGTTGACCGCTGAGTCGATCAGGTGGCCGAGGATTTGTTTCTTGACCCACTTGTCCGGGCCGCGGTCACGTGTGACATCGGCGTCGTTCATGCGCCGAAGCCGCGGCTCGGCGTGGGCCACAATGCGGCGGAGCTGCTCTGCGCGTTCGGTCATGATTCCCTGGGTGGCACCGTGAGATGCGCCCGGGAGGACTCGAACCTCCGACCCACAGCTTAGAAGGCTGTTGCTCTATCCAGCTGAGCTACGGGCGCACGACACTGGGGACAAACTAATGGTTAGCGAAGGCCGCTTCATGGCGCACCGCGTCCAATTGCGCGGTTCATTATGGAACGTTCGTTGGAGCCTGGGGGGTGGTGCCTTACTGTAGGGGCCTCAAATCCGCTTCCTACCAGGAGCACGTCATGTCGAGTCTGCTGCGCATTGTTTCGGCTCTGGCCATCAGTGCCGCGTCGCTGTTCTCCTCCGCCGCCGCGAGCGCCCGGCACACGGATCAAGGCGATCCACCGGCGCGCGTGGGCCGGTTGAGCTACGCGAGTGGCAACGTCTCACTGCGACCGGGAAGCGTGGAGGATTGGGGCGATGCCGCACTCAATTATCCGCTCACGACCGGTGACGAGCTGTGGACCGACGATGACTCGCGTGCCGAGGTCAGCGTCGGCTCGACCGCCTTCCGGCTTGCGCCGTATACGGGAGTGGAGCTCCTGGCGTTGGACGACTCGAACATTCAGCTGCGGCTCTCGCAGGGTTCAGTCCAGCTGCGGGTGCGGGCGCTCCATCCGGGAGAAAACATCGAGGTCGATACTCCGAACGGGGCGGTCACGCTGCTCTTGGCGGGCAATTATCGGATCGATACGGACTCGACCGGTCAGGGAACGACGATCACCGTCCGCGACGGAGCGGCCGAAGTCGCCACGGGCAGCTCGACGTTCACGGTCCGGCGGCAACAGGCGGCGCGCCTCATGGGGTTCGACCAGACGCGCTTCCGTATCGGGCAGCCAGCGCTGCTCGACCGCTGGGATCAGTGGTGCGCCGCCCGCGATCGCCGCGCCGATACTTCTCCCTCGGCACGCTACGTCTCGCGCGACATGCCTGGGTACGAGGATCTGGACGACTACGGTGACTGGCATTTCGTCGGCGGGTACGGCCAGGTGTGGTTTCCCCAGCACGTCAATGCGGACTGGGCCCCCTACCGCGCGGGCCATTGGCGCTGGATCGATCCCTGGGGTTGGACGTGGATCGATGACGCGCCCTGGGGCTTTGCGCCGCTGCACTACGGGCGCTGGATCTACTCGCGCGGCGCCTGGGGATGGGTCCCGGGACGCGTCGTTGCCGTGCGTCCCGTTTACGCTCCGGCACTGGTTGTCTTTGTCGGGGGCTCGCTGAACGGCGACGTCGCGCGCGGTGGGCAAGAGCACGTGGCCTGGTTCCCGCTCGCGCCCGGCGAGGTGTACGTCCCCGCCTATCACGTGAGCACTACGTACGTCCGGAACGTGAACGTCACGAGCGCGAACGTGACGAACATCAATGTCACGACCATCGATGTCACGCGCATTCACTACGTGAATCGCGATGCGCCGCGCGGGCTCACCGTCGTATCACGCGAGACGTTCGTCCGAGCTCGGCCGATCGACCGCACCACGGTTGAAGACGTACAGCCGGATCGCGGCAACAACGCTCACAACGCGTTCGACGCCTGGCGTCGCGTGGGGGTATCGGTGGCGCCGCCCGTGGCACCGACCCGCGAAAGCGTGTGGCCGCCGCAGGACCAAACGCGGAGCCGCCGCCCACCGGACGATGTTGCGACGCGACGCGTGGTGGTGAAGCGCCCGCCCCCACCCGCTCCGGTGCCGTTCGGGTATCGCGAGCAGGCGCTGCAGCAGCGTCCCGGCCATCCCGCCGATCCGCGGACCATCGACACGATTCGCGCGCGGGCGCCGCAAGGCGAGTTCGATCGGCGGGTCCGAAATTGGAGCGGGCGTCCGTCGGGACCGCCGTCATCGGCCCAGCCGTCGCAGCCGACCCAGCCGGCGCAGCCCCCGATGATCATTCCGCCGCGCCGTGCGTATCCGGAGTACGGAAATCCCGGCGGAGCCGGGGCGAACCCGCCGCATACGCCCGACACGACCACGCACAACCCGCCCCCGCCGCCACACGGCGACAATGGCAACGGCAACGGCGGGGTCAACAACGGGCAGGGCAATGGCGGAAACGGCGGAGATCGGGGAAACAACGGGGGTGGCGCGGACAATGGCTCGCACGGCCATCAGAACGCAGATTCGACCGGGCGGCGACGGCCATAATGGAACCCTCGGGGTACAACAGTCGTTCTTTTTCCCCGACTACCGACGGAGATCAGGTCATGCGCGTAGGTGTGTTCGTAGTTGGCATTGGTGCAGTACTGGCGTGCGGAAACCCGGCCGCCCTGAACACCGGACACAGCACGCAGATTGTCGCGACCGACTTTGAGTTCGCACCGGACAGCGACACGGTGGCGGCCTTACAGAACATCACGTTCCAATTCCCATCCACCGACACCGCAACGCACAATGTCACGTGGATCAACGCCCCGCCGGGGGCAACCGCGTCCGGAGACAGGCGACCGGGATCCACGCCGTACACCGTCTATGTCGGCCAACCCGGGACGTACGTGTACTACTGCAGATTTCACGGCAACCCGGGGCCCAACGGCACGGCTGTGGGAATGGCGGGAGTTCTCGTCGTCACCCCCTGACGCAGCGGCATCTACTCCGGTTTTGGCGGATGGTGACGCAGCCGCGTTGCGGCTGCGTCGATGCGTTCGGCATAGCTGCGCAGCTGCTCGCGCGCCGCGCGCGCGGGCAGCACGAAATGCGGGTCGTCGGGCTGCGAGCTCTTGAGGTCATCCATCATCAGATCGCCGCCATGCGATTCGACCTCGGTTTCGAAGCGCTCAACGGCCTCGAGTAGGAACGCCAGATCTTCGGGCGCTTCGTCTTCGCTGACGTTCACTCCCCGTTCGCGCAAGCGAGCCGTGGTTTCACGCGCGGCAGCGCGCTGCTCTTCCGCCCGGTGCGGGTCGAGTGTCCGCTCGAACCGCTCATAGTCACTGGGCTTCCGCTTTTTCATCGACACCCTCCCGGTTGGTGCACCCAATCCCCGTTCGCGTAATCTACCCGCTGTAAGCCGCCGCCGTCTTTGGGACGCTGCCACGCTCTGCGAAGGCCAGAAGCAAGAGCAGGACCAGACCGCCCCATGTATAGAGCGATAACCCGAAAACCACATCGCGCAGGGACAACGAAAAGACCGTCAGGACTCCAGATGTGCCGACCGCCGCAAGGAACAGCGCCGGTTTCAGCCATGGATGAGGGGACTCTCGCCCGAGCCGAAGCGCAGTGAGCCAGGCGGGCAGGGCGAGCAGGAAATAGTGAACCCAGGCGATGGGCGACAGCAGCACGGCCGCGAGTGCAAGGACAGCCAGCTCATCACACGGGCGAGCCTCGTGTTTCCAGCGTAGCGCCGCCATGAGTGCGACGCCGAGGCAGCTCAGTTCGAGTACCGCGAACCCGGCGAGCGGCAGGTGTAAACGCGTGGCCAGAGCCGCGAGCGACTGGTTACTCCCGCGGAGCGAGGCCTGAACCGCGGTGCCATGTGCCGTCCAGCCGGCGAAGCTCTCCGCCGCACCGCTCACTCCATACGCCAGGAGCGGCAGCGCGGTCAGGGCGGCCGCGGTACCGATTCCGAACGCCAGCGGCCTCAAGCGGCGTCGCAGCACGAAATACGCGAGCAGCAACCCAGGGTAGACCTTGATCGCCGCTGCGGTCCCGATCCACATCGCAGCACGGGTGTCGCGACCCGCCCTCACATCGCGCGCCGCGGCCACCCACAGCGCAAGCAGAAACGCGTTGAGATTCAGATCTTCGAAATTGCGGTGCAACGGGACGGCGACCGCGAGCAGCGCCACAGCGACCGTCCGCCAGCCGTCCTTGGAGAGCCGATCCAGCGCCCAGCCGAGACAGGCGAGGCTCACGACACCCCACGCGGCCTTTGCCCAGGCGAGTCCGGCGACGGTCGCGAGCGCGGCGAAGGGCGCCACGAGCACGATCGCGAACGGCGGCCACCACATGCCCACGTGCGGCGCGGACTCGTAGAGCGGCATCCGCGCGAGCCACGCCTGCGCGATCGGAATGTGGATCGCGAAGTCGGTGCCGCGGCGAATGCCGGTCGGAACGGCGATGAGTCCATACAGGACCAACGCCGCGACCAGCAGGCGCCTCTCCGTGCGATCGGACATGGGCCAACAAAGTGTATCGGTCCGACCGCGGATGGCCAGCGGTGCGCGGAATCGGGGCGCCGGGATTTGAACCCGGGACCTTCTGGTCCCAAACCAGACGCGCTACCGGACTGCGCTACGCCCCGGTGTGAAATTCACGCCACGGCAAAATAGCGGCCTCGGACGGCCGCGGGTAGCAGAGGGAGCGGGAGACTACAACCTGGACAGGTCGCCGCGCACCGCGTCGGCGCGGGTCGCCTCGACCGGCACGCCGACAAGCTCGAAGTCCTGGCCCAGCAGGAGGTGATGAGGTCCGACGCCGCTCGAGCCTCGGCACCACCAGGCGCCGAGGACTCGAAGACTCCGCAGGTACGTCGCGCCCGAAAGCACGCGGACAGCGGAGCGGCCGGCCGGAGATCTCACGCGAGGAGCAGGATGGCGATGATCGCCGCGAGGATGAGGCCGAGTGTCGTGAACGTAATCGTGTGCGAATCGTTCAGGTCCGCGGACGCCAGACCTTCATGCGGAGCGCGAAGAATCGGCCCGCAGGATGAAAAACGGTTTACGACTTGGGAGCTACAGCGAACGGTGTCTCTTGCCATTTGACACTCGACAGGCGTACGCCTCGACGTCCACCACCGGCACCCGCCACCGGTGGTTGCAATCGAGAAAGGCATGGGGAAAGCACTTGCCATGCAGCAGCGCGGTGGCTTCCAGCAGCGTGCAGCTCAGTCGCGTCCCCACTTCCTCGAGCGTCAGCGGGCGCGGCAGGATTCGGACGCCTCGTATACGGACCACGGTGATTCACTCCTATGGACGAAGCACAGCAAACGAGACAGACCGCAAACGCGGTGCCAATCCGGAAGTGCGGCACGGGGAATGCGTTACGGGACGCGCCGTCGGTGATGGCGTCCACAATTCATTACATTTCCGAGGTCACCAGGAAACCAGGAAGGGAGTGCCGTGCTGCTCACGCTCTGCAAGTCAAAGCTGCACCGCGCGATAGTCACCCAGGCGGAGCTGGACTACGAAGGCAGTATCAGCCTGGATGCTCGTCTCATGCACGCAGCGGGAATAGTGCCATTCGAGCAGGTGCATGTGCTCGACGTGGCGAACGGAGCGCGGTTCGAGACCTACGCGATTGAAGCAGTGCCCGATTCAGGAACGGTGTGCGTGAATGGCGCGGCCGCCCGCCTCGTGCAGGTCGGCGATCCGGTCATCGTGATCGCCTACGCACATATGACGCCCGTCGAGGCGCAGGAGCACCGCCCCCGCATCGTGGTGCTCGATGCGAACAATCGGATCAAGGACGAGTGGCGCGGCGAAGCCCGCGCGGTCAAGCTGCCGTAGCGCCCCCTAGTGAACCTTGATGACTTCCAGCCGCGGAGTCATGCCAGTCGGCAGCGGGGCCTGAAACGGGCCCGTCAGCGCCAGGGTGAAGCTCCCTGCTGACGGGGGCTGCTTCACCCGGATGTAGAGCCCCGAACCCACGTGCAGTGTGCCTACCACATTGACCTGCGAGCCCGTGCTGACCTGCGGCACGAGCGGGAAGTCGAACGGATAGCTTCCGCCCGGATTGAGCGTGCGCAGGACGGGGAACTGCTGCCTGAACTGCCACGATTTGTAGCGTAGCTGGGGCGGCGCGGCGAACCCGGGAAGGTCGGACACCCAGTTGGCGAGCGACCACCCCGCGATCAAGTTCGTACACGGCTGCCCAGCTGCCGACGTGATGTTGCTCGTACCCGTGAGCGATGTGTTGACCAGCTTCCTGGTGATCGAATCGGTGGTCTGATCCACGAGGTACCGAATGAACATCCAGGCGCCGCCGTTGTCCGAAAGGTTGGCGTCCGTCGGACTCAGCAGGAAATGATCCTGCGGGGCTTCCAGGTACATATAGGCGTCGTTCAGGTCGTCCAGCACGTACTTGTAAAACGTGGCCGTGTCGGGCAGGAACGAGCGGCCACCCAGCTCCTCGGCAAAATTCGCGAGCGCTTCGTCCAGCCAGATGTCTTCCGCATTGGCCCGGCGCACCCGGACATGCGCCGTATAGTTGATCAGGTGCTGGAATTCGTGCAGGAACGTCGGCGGCAGGATCCGCAACACCGACGCCCGTGAATGCGCGCAGCTGTATTTGGCGCCGGCGTCGGGAACGAGCCCGTACATGATCTCGCCCTTGTTGTACAGTGCCGCCACCTGCAGGTCCAAGTCCTGGGAATTGAAGTACCCAGCCACGTACCCCGTCGTGAAGCAGCTCGAGCGGTCGGTAATCAACGCATTCACCTCGCCGGTCAGCAAGGCAATGATGACCCCATTGTTGTCGATATCGGGTTCGTCGCCGAAGTACGTCTTGTCGACCGCGTAGACATGCTGATCGAACGTCTGTGCGAGCGAATCGATGCCGGGGTCGCCAGTCGTGTTGATGTCACCGGGCAGACTGTCATCCACGTAGATCGCCACATGACCCGACACCGCCAGCACGTGAGCGGTGACCGACCGATACGTGGTGCATCCGAGGTTGGCGCACACTTTCGGGAAGATTCGTACAGCGCCGACCGCCGGGGGCGCGAGAGCGCCCGCTCGAGCCATGGCGCTCGCGCTCACGCCGCCGGCCGGCGGCGCCGCGACCGCGGCCCGTGCGCGCTCCCGCATCAGCTGGTCGAACTGCGCGGCGACGAACCCTCCCGGACGAGCGGTCGTGACGCGTTGGGCCACGACCTGGCTCATCGCGGTGGACGTATTCGTAGTCGTTGAGGTGAGCTGATACGACGCCGTTCCGCCGGGCGAGCCGCCCGCGGAGTGCGCGACGATCAGGTACTCGCCGGTATCGGTGGGCGACGGATTCGCCGAAAAACTGATGCAGGGCTGGTCGATGGACGTGTAGCCGCCCACCACCAACGAGACCGTGTTCGTCTGGGAAGCGTTGCAGCTGATGGTCGGGCCGGATGAATCGTTGCCACAAGCGAAGAACACGGCGGCCAGCAACACCGCGCCCATGCTCCGATAGCGCATCGCAACTCCTATTGTGCGGGTCACTGATCCCACCGCACTGTGGCGACGTCGCCACGCGGCTCGAGGGAACGGATGTAGCTCACGAGACTCCCGATGACCTCCGCAGGCAGCAGTCCGCCGAAGGCTGGCATGCCACGGGGACGCCCGTAGAAAATGGAATAGAAGATTGCAGCGTCCGTGCCGCCGTAGCGCCACCGCCCATCCGCGAGACTCGGGCCGACCGCACCCACGGCACCGCTTGCGTGACAACCATCACAATTGAAGGAAGAAAAAAATTGTTCACCCTGCTTGGACGTCTCCTGCGTGGCTGGCGTAGGACGCGCCCACGTTCCGGCCGGAGGCGGTTGCCCTCCCGCCCAGACGTGCTGGTCGTACCGGATGGCAGGAAGGGCCGGTGCATTGCCAGTCCCCTGCGCCGCGGCGCCAGGTGTCATGGCCAGCGCGCTCGCGAACGCCAACCACCCTAGAGGCTGAACAGCCAGACGATGCCTCCCTGGCTCGTATATCGAGCGATGTCCGGCATGAACGACGCGGGGGGCCGCACATCCGCGGGATCGTCGGAGCGTACGTCGCCCGACAGCAGGAACCAGTCCCCCCCTATTCCAGCGTAAATCGCAACGTATTGTTTACCATCGGAACCGCGGAAGGTTACAGGATTCCCGACGATACCCGAGCCGGCCTTGAATTTCCACAGGACCGCCCCGGTCCGGGCATCGGCGGCCTTGAACCAGCCATCGAGGGTGCCGTAGAACACGACCCCGCCCCCGGTCACGAGCGCCCCGCCCCACACGGGATACGGCTCCTTGATCTCCCAGATTCGCTTGCCACGCGCCGCATCCCAGGCTATGAACGCACCGAGGTTGCCGCCGGGACCGGCTCTATAGGGAGTTGTGGCCCCCATAAAGGGGGTCCCGGCGATGTATGTGACGGCATTGGCGGCGAAATCCATGCACATATTGCTCGTCGGCACGTAAAACAGCCCCGTAATCGGCGAAAAGGCCGCGGGCTGCTGATTCTTGCCGCCTTCCAGCGTGGGACAAATGTCGGTGACATTGCCTTTCGAGGCACCGGTCACCTTGCCCGGGTTCACCCTGGGGCGACCGGTCGCCAGATCGACGCCGGTGGCCCACGTCGTCGGCACATAGGGAGCGGCGACGAGCAGCTCGCCCGTGCCGCGGTCCAGCGTGTAGGCGAACCCGTTCTTGTCGAAATGCACCAGCGTCTGGCGCGTCCGTCCGCCGATCGGGAGATCCGCGAGGATCATTTCCTGGGTCGCATCGAAGTCCCACGCATCTCCCGGAGTGAATTGATAGGCCCACCGGAGGCTGCCGTCGCCGGGGGAACGCGCCAGCACGCTCGCGGCCCACTTGTTGTCGCCCGCGCGCTGATCGGTGTTCCACGGCGCCGCGTTCCCCGTCCCGTAGTAGACGAGATCCAGCAGCGGATCGTAGGAGAGCCAGCCCCACACGGGCGCGCCGCCGTGCCGCCAGGAATCGCCTGACCAGGTTCGCACGCCGAGATTCGCGCCGCTATCGTAGGCGGTGCGAAACCTCGCCGGCGAGGCGAGGACCTCCGAATCAGGACCGACGTTGTACCCGGTCCATACGATGCGGCCGGTCTCGAGGTCGAGCGCCTTCAGCCAGCCGCGGACGCCATATTCGCCACCGGACGTGCCGACGAGCACCCGATCCTTGACGACCAGCGGTGCCATGGGCGTGGTCTCGCCGAGGTTCACGTCCGCGATCTGGGTCTTCCAGACTTCGCGCCCGCTCGCGGTGTCGATCGCCACCGTGAACCCGTCGAGGAGATTGTAGATGATTTTTCCAGCGGCGAACACGGCGCCGCGGTTCACCACATCACAGCACGCGATGCCGATCGCGACGGGGTTCACCCACGGCCGGTACTTCCAGCGCAGCGGATAGCCTTCGTGCGTGAGATCGAAGGCGTAGAGGACATTCGGATACGGCGTGACGACGTACATGGTATGCCCGACGACGAGGGGCTGCCCTTCGTGTCCCCCGAGCACCCCGGTCGAGAAGCTCCATGCTGCGCGGAGCTGCTTGGCATTCGCGGGCGTGATCTCGCGCAGCGCGCTGAAGCGTGTCGCGGCATAATCGTGAGCCGGCATGACCCATTGTCCGTCCGCCGCGCGCTCCGAACCGGGAGCTTGCGCGGACGCGAACCGCAACGTGCACAGCAGCAGCAGAACCACGCGATGGATACGGGCAGAGCGAAGCATGCCAATTCCCCGAGCCTACGTGTAGCGACGGAGCAAGACCTCGATCAGCGCGCGCAGCGCGCGACCGCGATGCGAGACACGCTGCTTCGTGGCGAGGGGCGCCTCGCCGAACGTCATACCAAGGTCGGTCGAGAAGAACAGCGGATCATAACCGAAACCCCCTGTTCCGCGAGGACCGGTCAGAATCCGGCCTTCACAGGTGGCCTCGACCAGCTGTGGTGACGCGCTGGGAGACTCGAGAAACGCCACGACGCAGCGGTAGCGCGCGCCCCTCCCCGCCTCGGGTGTTTCCCCGAGCCGCTCGAGCAGCAGCGCGTTATTGGCCGCATCCGGATCGGTCTCGGAGCCCGAGCGCGCTTCCGCCGGGCCGTACAGCGTCGCAAAGCGCGCCGAATGCACACCCGGGGCGCCATGCAGCGCGTCGACCTCGAGGCCCGAGTCTTCCCCGAGGGTGGCGAGCCCCGAGCGCTTGGCGAAGTACCGGGCCTTGGCCACGGCATTCTCGATGAACGTGACCCCCCGCTCGAGATCGGCTTCCTCTGGCAGGCGCTCGAGAAACTGATCGGAGGGAAACACGACCTGGAACGGCAATCCGGCGAAAATGTCGCTGATCTCGTGTTCCTTGCCGGGATTTCGCGTGCCGACCAGGAGCTTCACACCCCATCCCCGGCGCCGCGCAGGCGGGCGGCGAGGCTCGTGCTCGACCAACCGGGCACGAGCGGGATGCGGACCACGCGCCCGCCCCACGCTTCGACCTCGTCGCCACCGACGATCCTGGCGCGTGCATAGTCGGCGCCTTTTACGAGCACGTCGGGATGGAGCGCGCGCACGAGAGCGAGCGGCGTGTCGTCGTCGAACGGGACGACCGCATCCACACAAGCGAGCGCCGC
>Ga0335085_10010879_pt1 | contig 13552 bp, 4 predicted proteins | sample Lox_Sample_45_FD_206712 | JGI IMG/M metagenome (GOLD analysis project Ga0335085, IMG submission 206712) | Soil microbial communities from Loxahatchee National Wildlife Refuge, Florida, United States - Lox_Sample_4.5 | ecosystem: Environmental > Terrestrial > Soil > Wetlands | place: USA: Florida...
CCTGGCGGTGGCGGAGTCGGTCTACCTCTCGGATCCGGACGGCGACACCGCCCGCCGGACGTTCCTCGACGCCGTGAGCCCCGATCCCGCGGCGCTGGGCCGCCTCTGGTCGGTGGCGGGCGCCGAGGATCCGCCGCCGGTGTTGCGCTCGCTCGCGGAGCTCGCCGCCGAGGGCGGGTCCGACGCGGCCGCGCGCATGGTGGACCTCGCGACCGCCTCCGGCCTCGACCACGGCCTCGCCGACGCCATCGCCGACGCGATGGCCGAGACCGCGGCCGGTGCTCCCGACGAGCTCGTCCAGGCGCTGCGCGTGGCGACCGAATCCGCCCGGGAGGCCGCGATCTCGGCGCTCGCTCGCGGCCTCGCGCGCACGGACGAGCGCGACCACCCGTTCGTGCCGGCGCTGGCGCGGCTCGCCGCGGGAGAGGACGACCTCGCCGCCTTCGCGCGTACCCTGGGGCCGCGGCTCGACGATGCCCGCAGGGCCGCCGAGGCTCGCCGCATGGCCCCCGCCATGATGCCGGCGGCGGCGTCCCCGCCCGCGGCCGCGCCGCCCTGAACGGCCTCCGCCGGAGGGGCCAACCCCGGGCGGTTCTCGTTGTGAGAGAATCGCGGGTCCTTCGCGCCATGCGAACCGAATCCGCACGCTCCGACGCCGATCAGACCCGCAGTCGAACCGCGCGCCGGCTGCCGATCTTCGTCTTCGGCTTCCTGGCCGCCGGCATCGCCGTCGCCGGCGTCGTGCTGGAGCGGTCGATGGAGGACGGCGCCCGCCGGCGAGGCGGGGTCGAGATCGACGCGGTCGCCGCGCTCAAGGTGCGGGGCCTGCAGGCCTGGCGCGAGGCCTCGCTCCGCGACATCCGCTCCGCGACCGTCTGGAAGGACCTCGTGCTCGCCGCGCGGTTCCTCGTGGACGACCCGCCCGACGTGGGCGCGGGGAGTCTGCTCCGCGAGGAACGCCTCCACGAGGCGCGCCGGGTCCTCGGCGATCTGGCCCTGGCCCGGGGTCTCGAGCGCGTCGCCATCGTGGGCGAGGACATGCGCGTCGCGGTCGAGGTGGCCCCGTCCGGCGACGCGGGACCGCCGCTCTCGGCCGCGCTCGTCCGCCGCGCCCTCGCCGAGCACTTCGCCACCGAGCTCGCGGCCGTCGCCGGCGAGAGGAGCCCGCGCCTGGAGATGGCGGCCGAGATCGTGAATGCGCAGGTGCCGGCGGTCATCTACGCGCGCGTGGACGCCGGGAGGCCGGTCGCGGAGATCGCCTCGGGCTGGCCGGTGCCGAGCGAGTCTGCCGAGTCGGTCATCGCCCGGCGCGACGGCGACGCGGCCCTGTTCGCGTCCGAGCCCAGATTCCTGCCGGGCTGGGCGATGAAGGCCCGAATCCCCATCGTCGAGGGTGACCGCGGCATCGTGCGCGCCGTTGCGGGCGAGGGCGTCTTCGAGGCAACCGACTTCAGGGGCACGCCCATCCTGGTGGCCTCGCGCCGGGTGCCGGACTCCGACTGGTACGTGGTCTCCCGCGTGAACGTCGCCGAGATCGAGGCCCCCATCCTGGGGCCGGCCCGGTGGGTGGGAGCGCTGGTGCTGGCCCTCCTCGCCTCCGGCGGCGTGGCGCTCGCCTGGTGGTACCGCCAGGAGCGAGCACACCACGCCGACCTCGCTCGCGCGCGGCGCGCTCTCGAGGCGAGCGAGGATCGCTTCCGGCTGGCCCTGGCGGGCACGCACTTCGTCTGGGACTGGGACGTCGAGCAGGGGCTCCTGACGGCGGACCCCGACTGGGCGCGGTCCGTGGGGCTGCCCTACAGCGCGCTGCGCGGCGATCCCGCCGCCATCCTCGCGCGCATCGTCCACCCCGACGACCGCGCCCAGGTGAGCGACCAGCTCGAGGCGCATCTCGTCGGGAAGGCCCCGCGCTTCGAGGCCGAGTTCCGCACGCGCCTGCCCGTCGGCGAGCGCTGGATCCGCTTCCGCGCCGGCGCCACCGAGCGCGGCCCGGACGGCAGGGCGCGAAGGCTCACCGGCGTCCTCTCGGACATCACCGAGTGGCGGGCCATGCAATCCCAGCTCGACCGATCGGAGCGCATGGCCAGCCTGGGCACCCTCGCCGCCGGCGTGGCCCACGAGATCAACAACCCCCTCACCTACGTGGTCTCGAACCTCGAGATCCTCGAGCAGTCCCTGGCCCGCGAGCGTCCGGAGCTCGCCGAGGCCGCCCGCCAGGCGCGGGAGGGCACCGAGCGCGTGCGCGAGGTGGTGCGCGGCCTGCGCTCCTTCACGCGGGGTGGAACGACGCGGGGACCGGTGGACGTGGGTGCGGAGCTGCAGGCGGCGGTGCGCATCGCGCGCAACGAGATCCAGCACCGGGCGGCGCTCGAGGTGGACATCGGCCCGATGCCGCCGGTGGACGCCCGCGGGCGCGAGCTCGGGCAGGTGTTCCTCAACCTCCTCGTGAACGCGGGCCAGGCCCTCCCCGACGATCCCTCCCGGCGCGGCCGGGTGCGGGTCTCCGCGGGGACCGACGCCGAAGGTCGCGCACGCATCGAGATCCAGGACGACGGCTCCGGAATCCCCGCCGAGGTGCTGCCGCGCATCTTCGATCCCTTCTTCACGACGAAGCCGGTCGGGGTCGGCACCGGCCTCGGCCTCGCCATCGCCCACAACGTGGTGACCGCCGCGGGCGGGACCATCGAGGTGGAGAGCCAGGTCGGCATGGGCAGCACCTTTCGGGTGCTGCTGCCGTCGGCTTCCGCTCCGGCCGTTCCACCGCCCGAGCGGTCCCAGGGGACGCCGCTGCCGGTACGCCCCGGGGCGGAGAGCAGCGCGCCGGTCCTCGTCGTGGACGACGAGCCGCTCGTGGCGCGCTCGATCGGGCGGGCGCTCCAGCGGGAGGGGCCGGTGGTGCTCGTGGGGTCGGCGGAGGAGGCGCGCGGGCTCTTCGAGGCGGGCGAGCGATTCCGCGCGGTGGTCTGCGACCTCATGATGCCGGGCATGACCGGCATGGACCTCTTCGAGTGGGTCGAGGGGCGCGACCCCGCCCTGGCCGCCCGGTTCGTGTTCATCACCGGCGGGGCGTTCACCCATCGTGCGCGCTCCTTCCTCGACCGCACCGGCGCGCCCTGTGTGGACAAGCCCTTCGAGGCGTCCAAGCTCCGCGAGGCGGTCCAGCGGGCGGCGTCCGCCGGAGGCGAGGAGGCGCGCACCGCGGGCGCCTGACCGTCCCCGGGCCGTGTCCCTCCGGCCCCGCGACCGCGTCGGGCCGTCCACGCCCGCCGGAATCCCCCAGTCCTCTCGCAGCCGCGGCCGGGGCCGCGACCCTGGTCCTGCGCTTGCAGCCGTCGAGCCTGCCCCCCGCGCTCGCGACGTGACGCCGCAGAAGGCCCGGGACGGCGATGCGACCATCGCACCCGTGGTAACCCAGGCCGGAGGAGGGGACATGGAGACGAATCCGAATGCGGCTCCGGGCGCCGGCCGTGCAGGGCCGGCAGGTGGGGGCCCGATCCGGCGGCTCTTCTCGCCGATCGCGACGGCCGGGCGATGGGCCCTCTCGGCGCTGGCGGTCGTCACCGGCACGTTCCGCTGGACCCCGCCGCGGTGGTGGGAGCTCCTGGGCCGGCTCCTCTCCCGCGCCGGGGAGGGCGCGGGAACGTGGGTTCGCGGCCATCGTGCGCTCGTGCGCGGACTCGTGGTCGGGCTCGTCGTCGTGGCCGCCGGGGCGGTGACAACGACGTGGTGGTGGACGCACCGCCCGCGCCCGCTCGAGCTCGACGTGGACGTCTCTCCCCCCGCCGTCACGGCCCTCGAGCTCCCCATCCGCCCCAATCCCCTGCGCATCTCGTTCCGCGGCGCGGCGGCACGGCTCGAGCGCATCGGGAAACCCGTCACCCAGGGCGTCCGCATGGAGCCCGGGCTGCCCGGCGAGTGGACGTTCGAGGACGACCGCACGCTCGTCTTCCGGCCGGGGACGGACTGGGGCGTGGGACAGCGTTACCGGGTGGTCCTCGACCGCACGCTCTTTCCCGAGCACGTGCGGCTCCGGCGATACGATCTCGAGTTCGAGTCGGCGCCCTTCGAGGCGAGGTTCGCGAGCTCGGAGTTCTACCAGGACCCGGTGAACCCGCAGGTGAAGCGCGTCCTCGCCACCCTCGCGTTCACGCACGCGGTGGACGGGGCGGACCTCGCGAAGCGCGTCACCCTGCAGATCGCCGGCGAGCGCGGCCGGCTGCTCCCGGGCCCGGCGCGCGCGGTGCCGGTGACCCTCTCCTTCGACAAGCTGAAGGGCGAGGCCTACGTCCAGTCCGAGCCCATCCCCATCCCCGAGGACGACGCCGAGGCGACCCTGACCATCGCCGCCGGTGCGCGCGCGGCGCGCGGCGGGACCCCTCTCGCGGCAGCGCAGTCGATCCACGTCCGGATCCCGGGCATGTACTCCTACTTCCGCGTGGAGGGCGTCCACGTCCAGCTCGTGCCGAACGAGAAGAACGATCCGGAGCAGGTGCTCGCGGTGGACCTCTCGGCGGGCGCGACCGAGGCAGACGTCACGAAGGCGGTCTCGGCCTGGATCCTCCCGAGGGATCGCCCGCCGGTGGAGGGCCGCGAGGCGGTGAAGAACTTCCGGTGGACCTCCACCGAGGAGATCGGCAAGGAGGTGCTGGCGGCCTCCGCGCAGCTGCCACTCCGCGCCATCCCGCCCGACCGCAAGGACGCCACGCTGCACGGCTTCAGGTTCCAGGCGCCGGTGGGAGCCTCTCTCTACGTCCGCGTCGAGAAGGGCACGCGGAGCTTCGGCGGGTACGTCCTCGCCCGCGAGGCCGCCGCCATCGTGCGCGTGCCCGAGTACCCGAAGGAGCTCTCGATCGCCCAGCCCGGAGCGCTGCTCAGCCTCTCGGGCGAGAAGAAGGTGAGCGTCTTCGCCCGCGACGTGGACGCCGTGCGCTTCGAGGTGGCGCGGGTGCTCCCCGGGAGAGTCGCCAACCTCGTCACCCAGTCGAGCGGTGACTTCGCGCGCCCGCACTTCGACGCCTGGCGGTTCGGGGCCGACGACCTCGCAGAGAGGTTCGCGGAGAACCGAGGCCTCCCGCCGCACGCCCCTGGGAAGGCGCAGTACACGTCGTTCGACCTGGGCCCGTACCTCGGCGAGGGCGCCTCGCGGCACGGGGTGTTCCTCTTCAAGGTGACGAGCTGGGATCCGCAGCGCGAGCGCCCCACCGGGGCCGAGGACCAGAGGCTCGTCCTGGTGACCGACCTCGGCCTCCTCGTGAAGACGAACGCCGACCGGAGCCGCGACGTGTTCGTCGAGAACATCCACTCCGGCACCCCCTCCCCCGGCGTGACGGTGCAGGTCCTCGGGAGGAACGGCCTCCCCGTGACGTCGGCGACGACCGACGCCGACGGCCACGCGCGCCTGCCCCCGCTCGACGACTTCAAGCGCGAGAAGGCGCCGGTCGCGTTCCTGGCCCGGCGCGGCGACGACCTTTCGTTCCTGCCCCTGGAGCGGTCCGATCGACGGCTGGAGCTGTCGCGCTTCGACGTGGGAGGCGTGGTCACCGGCGGCCGGGCCGGCCGGCTCGACGCCTTCCTCTTCTCCGATCGCGGCCTCTATCGCCCGGGCGACACCGTCCACGTGGCCGCCGTGGTGAAGGCGAGCGACTGGCGGACGGCCCTCGCCGGCGTCCCGGTCGAGGCGACCGTCACCGACGCGCGCGGCCTCGAGGTGCAGAAGGAGCGCCTGGCGCTCCCGGCGAGCGGGATGATCGAGATCTCCCACCGCACCGAGGAGACCTCGCCCACCGGTGAATGGGCGGTGAACCTCTACCTCGTCGAGGCGAACGCCCGGCGCGGCCCGCTCCTCGGCTCGGCTCCCGTCCGCGTGGCGGAGTTCCTTCCCGACCGGCTGCGCCTGTCGGTGCACTTCACGAGCGAGCGGGCGGAGGGCTGGGTCTCCCCGCGCGAGCTGGCCGCGCGCGTCTCGCTGCAGAACCTGTTCGGCACTCCCGCGGAGAAGCACCGCATCGCCTCCGAGCTCACGCTGGCGCCTGCCCGCCCCGGCTTCCGGGCCTGGAAAGACTGGGTCTTCGCCGATCCGCTCGAGGCGAAGAACGCGTTCACCGAGCGCATCGAGGACGCCCTCACCGACGCGAACGGCGAGGCGGTGCTGCCGCTCGGCCTCGATCGCTTCGAGAAGGCGACCTACCGCCTGACCGTGTCGGCCGAGGGGTACGAGGCCGAGGGCGGGCGCGGGGTCACCGCCGCGAGCACGGTGCTCGTCTCTCCCCTCTCCTACCTCGTCGGCTACAAGCCCGACGGCGATCTTCGCTACCTCTCCCGGGGCTCGGAACGGGCCGTGCAGCTCGTGGCCGTCGGGCCGGACCTCGCCCCGCTGGAGGCGAAGGGCCTCGAGGCCGAGCTCGTGGAGCTGAGATGGGTCTCGGTCCTCGCTCGCCAGGGCGACGGCGCGTACCGCTACGAGTCGGTCCAGCAGGAGCTGTCGCGCTCGAGGAAGCCACTCTCCCTCCCCGCGAAGCCGGCGCCGTACCCGCTGCCCACGGGCGAGCCCGGCGAGTTCGCGATCGTCGTCCGGGGCGGGGACGGGCTCACGCTCGCGCGGATCGCCTTCAGCGTGTCCGGCGAGGGCAACGTGACCCGCACGCTCGAGAAGAACGCGGAGCTGCAGGTGAAGCTCGCCCGCGGCGACTACGCGCCCGGCGACACCATCGAGATGCAGGTGACCGCCCCGTACACCGGCGCCGGCCTCATCACCGTCGAGCGGGACCGGGTGTACGCCTGGAAGTGGTTCAGGGCGACCACCACGCGCAGCGTGCAGACGATCGCGCTCCCGCCCGACCTGGAGGGCAACGGCTACGTCAGCGTCGCCTTCGTCCGCGCCCTCGACTCGACCGAGATCTTCACGAGCCCGCTCAGCCACGGCGTCGCGCCGTTCTCGGTCTCCCGCGAGAGCCGGACCAACGCCGTCGAGCTCGCCACCGCCGACGTCGTCAGGCCCGGGGAGACGATGAAGATCCGCTACCACGCCAGGAAGCCCGGGAAGGCGGTCGTGTTCGCGGTGGACGAGGGCATCCTCCAGGTCGCGCACTACGAGACGCCCGATCCGCTCGGGCACTTCTTCGAGAAGCGCGCGCTCGAGGTGCGCACCGACCAGATCCTCGACCTCGTGCTCCCCGAGTTCTCGGTGGTGCAGGCGCTCTCCGCCACCGGCGGCGACGCCGGTGCGATGCTCGCGAAGAACCTCAACCCGTTCAAGCGGAGGCGCGACCGGCCGGCCGCCTACTGGTCGGGCATCGTGGACGTGGACACGGCGGATCGGGAGCTGAGCTTCACGGTGCCCGACACGTTCAACGGCGCGCTCCGGATCATGGCCGTGGCGGTGTCGAAGGACGCGGTGGGCGCGGGCCTCCGGAAGGCGGTCGTCCGCGGCCACTTCGTGGTCACGCCGAACGTGCCCACCTTCGCCGCGCCCGGCGACACCTTCGAGGTGAGCGTGGGCGTCGCCAACCAGGTCGAGGGCTCCGGGCCGAAGGCGAGGGTGAAGCTCGAGCTCGCCGCGTCCGATCTGGTCGAGGTGCTGGACGGGCCGGAGAGGACGCTGGAGATCGGCGAGGGCCGTGAGGGGAGCGCGTCGTTCCAGCTCCGCGCGCGCTCTCGCCTCGGCTCCGCGTCGCTCCGCTTCACCGCGTCGGCCGGGGAGCGGCGGTCGGCGCTCACCACCGATCTCTCGGTCCGGCCGGGGTCGGCCTACGAGACGCTGGTGCACTCCGGCCAGCTCCGGCCGGGAAAGGGCGAGAGGGCCGCGATGGTCCGGAAGCTCAGCCCCGAGCTGCGCACGCTCGAGGTGTCGGCCTCGCCGCTCCCGCTCGGCCTGTCGCGCGGGCTCATCGCCTACCTCGACCGCTTCCCGCACGGCTGCACGGAGCAGCTCGTCTCGCAGGCATTCCCGGCGCTCGTGCTGCGCGGCCGAGCCGAGTTCGGCTACGCGCCCGAGCGGGTGGAGGAGCACCTCCGCCGGGTGCTTCTGATGCTGCGCTCGCGCCAGAACGCCGAGGGTGCGTTCGGGATGTGGGCGGGCAACGGCAACGCGTCCGACTTCCAGACGCTCTACGCCATCCACTTCCTGACGGAGGCGAAGGAGCGCGGCTACCCGGTGCCCCCGGATCTCCTGGGAGGTGCGCTCGGCTGGGCGAAGGGCATGGCCGCGGGCACCGAGGGACGGCGCGACGAGTCGCGGTTCCGCGCCTACGCCCTCTACCTCCTCACCCGCAACGGCGTCGTCACCGCCCGTGACGTGGCCTCGCTGCGCGAGCAGCTCGACGCTCGCAAGGATCCCTCCTGGTCGCACGACCTCACCGGCGTCTACCTCGCCGCCACGTACGCCCTCATGAAGGACGACGCGGCCGCGTCGCGCCTCCTCGACGGCATCCGGCTCGGCGAGCCGCAGAGGGCGGACTACGCGCGCTTCTACGACGGACTCGTCCGCGACGCGCAGCTCCTCTACGTGCTGGCGCGCCACTTCCCGGGCCGCCTCGGCGGCCTGCCCGGCGACTCCATGGAGGCGCTGGCCCGCCCCATCGCCGGGGGCGGGTTCAGCACGCTGTCCGCCGCCTATTCGATCCTCGCCTTCGACGCGTACGCGAGGGCGGCCGGGCCTGCCGCGCTGCGGGTGGAGGCGACGGTGGCCGAGGTCCACGCAGACGGGAAGCCGCGCCCGCTCGCCCTGCCGGAGGGGCTCTTCCCGAAGGTGGCCTTCGGCGAGGGCGCCCGGGCGCTCGAGATCACCTCCACCGGCGACCTCCCCGTCTACTGGCAGGCGGTCGAGGCCGGCTTCGACGCGGAGGTGCCGGCGGCAGAGGTGAAGAGCGGCGTGGAGGTGTTCCACGAGCTGCGCGGGCGTGACGGGAAGGCGGTCACGAGCGTGAAGCTCGGCGAGGAGCTGGAGATGCACGTCCAGGTCCGCTCGCTGTCGCGCTGGCAGCCGAACATGGCGGTGGTGGACCTCCTGCCGGGCGGGTTCGAGCCGGTGCTGGAGGCCCGGGCCGTGCGAGGCTCGGCCGAGCCCGGGGCGGAGGCCGAGGGGGACGAGGAGGCCGTGGGCGACGAGGAGGCCGACGAGGGTGCCGAGGCGGCGGAGCCCGTGAACGCGAGCAGGCCGCCGCCCATGCCGGCCCGGCCGGCTCCGGTGGGGATCCTGCCCATCGGCACCGAGGCCTCGACGTGGCACCCGGAGTACGCCGACGTCCGCGAGGACCGGGTCGTGCTCTACGGACCGGTGGGCCCCGACGCCGCCGAGTTCGTCTACCGCGTGAAGGCGACGAACCGGGGCGCCTACGTCGTCCCCCCGCCCTACGCCGAGTCCATGTACGACCGCAGCGTGAGGGCCCGCGGGCGCCCCGGCCGGATCCAGGTGAGCGCGAGGGAATGAGCCGCCGCGGCCGCCCCAGCCTCTCCAGCCACACGGCGCTCGCGCTCGCCGGCGCCGCCGTCATCGGCTGGCTGCTCGTGCCGCGGCCCCCGCTGCGCGAGGGGCTCGGCTTCTCGCGGGCGGTCTTCGACCGCGAGGGCCGGCTGCTCCGCCTGACCGCGGCGCAGGACGGTCGCTACCGGCTGTGGGTCCCCCTCGCCCGCATCTCGCCCCGGCTCGTCGAGGCGACCCTGCTCCAGGAGGACCGCTTCTTCCGGTACCACCCCGGGGTGAACCCCGTGTCGCTCGTGCGGGCGGCCGCGCGCACGTACCTGTCCGGCGGCCGGCGCATCGGCGGCTCGACCCTCACCATGCAGCTCGCCCGCATCCGGTACCGGATCGACAGCCACACCGTCGTGGGCAAGCTCGAGCAGATCCTCCGGTCGCTCCAGCTCGAGCGCCACTACGCGAAGGAGGAGATCCTCGAGGCCTACCTCAACCTCGCGCCGTACGGCCGGAACGTCGAGGGCGCCGGCGCGGCCAGCCTCGTCTACCTCGACCGGGACGTCGAGAAGCTCGGGCTCACGGAGTCGCTGGCCCTCGCGGTCGTGCCGCAGAACCCCGCCCGTCGCGTCCCCGGCGATCCCCGGGGCGACCTGGATCGCGCCCGCCTCGCGCTGGCCCGGCGATGGCAGGCGGTCCACCCCTCGGACGCGCGCGCCGTCGCCGACTCCTCGGGGCCGCTCGCGGCCCGGCCTCCGCGGGCGCTGCCGTTCCTGGCGCCGCACTTCGTGGAGGGCGTGCTCGCCTCCGGGGCCGAGGGCACCGTGGTCACCACCCTCGACCTCCGTCTCCAGAAGCTCGTCGAGCGGCGCCTGCGCGCCCACGTGGAGCGCGGCCGCGCGGTGGGCATCGAGAACGCCGCGGCGATGCTGGTGGACTGGCGCACGATGCAGGTGCAGGCGGCGGTCGGCTCCGCCGACTGGCTCGACGCACGCATCGAGGGCCAGGTGGACGGGACGCGGGCGCGCCGCTCGCCGGGCTCGGCGCTGAAGCCGTTCGTCTACGCCCTCGCGCTCGAGCAGGGCCTCATCCACCCGCGCTCCGTGCTGAAGGACTCGCCCACCCGCTTCCGCGGCTACGACCCGGAGAACTTCGACGGCCAGTTCCTGGGGCCGGTTCCGGCCGGGGAGGCGCTCGTGCGGAGCCGCAACGTCCCGGCCGTCGAGCTCTCGACCCGGCTCTCGCCCGGGCTCCACGCGCTCCTGTCGAGGGCGGGCGTCGGCGACCTCCGGCCGGAGTCGCACTACGGCCTCTCGCTCGTGCTCGGCGGAGCGGAGGTCACCATGGAGGAGCTGGTCGGCCTCTACGCCATGCTCGCGAACGGCGGCCTCGCGCGTCCCCTGCGCACCCGGCTCGCCGCGCCCGACTCCCCCGGCCAGCGCCTCCTCACGGCGCCGGCCTCCTGGGCCGTGCTCGACGTGCTGGAGGGGAACCCTCGCCCCGGCGCGGCACCCTCGGCGAGTGGCCGCGAGGCCCCGGTGGCCTGGAAGACCGGCACGTCGCACGGCTACCGCGATGCCTGGGCGGTCGGGGTGGTGGACGGCTTCGTGCTCGCCGTCTGGATCGGACGGTTCGACGGCCAGGGCAACCCCGCCTTCGTGGGCGTCCAGTCGGCGGCGCCGCTCTTCTTCGCCATCGTGGACGCGCTCCGCGCGGGTGGCGCCTCGCCCCCGGCGCCGAGACCCCGGCCGCCCGGCCTCGCGCGCGTGGCGGTCTGCCCGGTCTCCGGCAAGCTCCCCGGGCCGGGCTGCCACCAGACCATGGACACCTGGTTCATCCCCGGCGTCTCGCCCATCGACACGTGCGACGTCCATCGGAAGGTGCGCGTCGAGATCGCGACCGGGCGGCGCGCGTGCCGCGACGGCGCCGGGACGCGCCTCGAGACGTTCGAGTTCTGGCCGTCCGACCTGCTCCGGCTCTTCGCGGCGGCCGGGCTCCCACGGCGCGTTCCCCCGCCGTTCGAGCCCGGGTGCCGGCTCGAGGACCGTGCGCTCCTCGGCGCCGCGCCGCGCATCACCTCGCCGCAGGAGGGTGTGACCTACTCGCTCCGGGCCGCCCGCGTGGGCGACGATCCCATCCCGCTCGTCGCGGTCACCGAGGCGGACGTGCACGAGCTCTTCTGGTTCGTGGACTCCGAGCTGGTCGGACGCAGCCGCCCCGGCACGCCGTTCCTCTGGTCGCCGCGGCCAGGCGCTTTCGTCTTCCGGGCGGTGGACGACCAGGGGAGGGCCGGAGCCGCGAGGGTGACGGTCGAGGTGGTGCGCTGACCTCGCGACGGCGGGCCGGCCCCGTAGGGGGACCGCGCGTGTTCCACCGCGTGAGCGCCGGAACATGAGGCAGGATCCCGGAGAGGAGCGTGCGATGAGCCCCTGGGTCCCCCTCCTGCCGAGCCTCGGCCGCGACCGCGGCCATCCCGCGTTGATCACGCCGGACGCGACGCTCTCGTTCCCGGAGCTCGAGCGGGCCGCGCTCGCGCACGCCGGCGGGCTGCTGGCGGAGGGCGTGCGCGCAGGCGACCGGGTGGCGGTCTGGGCGACGCCGCAGCCGGCCACCGTCGCGGCGGTGGTCGGCCAGGTGCTGGCGGGCGTCGCGACCGTGCCGCTCAACCCTGCCCTGGGCGCGAAGGAGCTCGCCCACGTGCTGTCCGACGCCGCACCGCGGCTCGTCGTGGCGGCGGACGCGGCGGCGTTCCGCGATCGCACGCCGGACGTCCGGGGCATCGTCACGGACGGCCCCGCCGCCGTGGTCGAGGCGCCGACGGCAGACGCGCCGCTCCTCGTCCTCTACACGTCCGGCACCACCGGCGCGCCGAAGGGCGCCGTGCTCACGCACCGGAACGCAGCCTTCGACCTCGACGCGCTGGCCGACGCGTGGGCCTGGACGCCCGACGACGTGCTCGTGCACGGCCTGCCCCTCTTCCACGTCCACGGCCTCGTCCTCGGCGTGCTCGGCTCGCTGCGCGTGGGCTCGGCCGTGGAGATCCTGCCGCGCTTCTCGCCCGAGGCGCTGTGCGCCACGTTCGGGCGGCGCGGGACGCTGCTCTTCGCGGTGCCGACCATGTACCACCGGCTCGCCGAGCACTGCGAGGCGCATCCCGCCGACGCGCGGGGGCTGTCGCGCGCGCGCCTCCTCGTCTCCGGCTCCGCACCGCTGCCGGTCCGCGAGAACGAGCGGCTCCATCGCCTGTTCGGCCAGAGGGTGGTCGAGCGCTATGGCCTCACCGAGACGCTCATGAACACCGCCGCGCGCCACGACGGGCCGCGCACGCCCGGCACCGTGGGGCCGCCGCTCCCCGGGCTCGAGCTCCGCCTGGTGGACGACCAGCGCCGGGCGATCAAGCCGGCGCCCGGCGTGCTCGGGGAGGTGGCGGTCCGCGGCCCGAACGTCTTCGCCGGCTACCTGAACCGGCCGGACGCCACCGCCGCGGCGGTCGACGCGGACGGCTTCTTCTACACGGGCGACATCGCCTCGATGACCGCGCTCGGCGAGGTGCGCATCGCGGGCCGGAAGGCGACCGATCTCATCAAGACCGGCGGCTACAAGGTGGGCGCCGGCGAGGTGGAGGCCGCGCTCCTCGAGCATCCCGCCGTGCGGGAGGCCGCCGTCGTCGGCGTCGCCGACGAGGACCTCGGCGAGCGGATCGTCGCGTTCGTGGTGCTGAACCCGGGCGCCTCGGCGGCGCCGGACGCGCTCGCGGAGTACGTCGCGGCCCTGCTCGCGCCCCACAAGCGCCCGCGCCAGGTCAGGCTGCTGGACTCCCTGCCGCGGAACGAGATGGGGAAGGTGCTGAAGCGGGAGCTCCTGGCGAGAGGGTGAGGCGGAGCGGGCCGTCGCTACGGCGCGTACCCGTCGTCGAGCGTCCCGAGGAACGCGGCAAGGTCGAGGATCTCCTCGTCGTCGAGGGCCGGCGCCTCTCCGGGGCGCCGGTCGTACGGCCCCTCGGTCACGTTCACGTTCCGGCGATACTCGGGCGGGAGGTCGTCGAACTTCACGACCCTCCCGTCCGGGCCGACGGGGTAGAAGCGCTCCGGGTTCGTGTCGCGCTGGACGTAGAAGGTGATCGCGTCCACGAGCGACCCGAAG
>Ga0335085_10010880_pt1 | contig 13551 bp, 13 predicted proteins | sample Lox_Sample_45_FD_206712 | JGI IMG/M metagenome (GOLD analysis project Ga0335085, IMG submission 206712) | Soil microbial communities from Loxahatchee National Wildlife Refuge, Florida, United States - Lox_Sample_4.5 | ecosystem: Environmental > Terrestrial > Soil > Wetlands | place: USA...
CGAGCAGGCGCTCGACCCGGGCCGCCGACCCGGCCCCGGCGTTGTGCCCGGCCAGCGCCTGGGCCAGCCGCTTGTGCAGCTCCGGGTGACTGACCAGGTCACCGGCGGGCTCCGGCGGCGCGCCCAGCAGCTTCCCGGCCTCGGCCGCGTTCAGCCAGGCCAGCGCGCCGACGCTGGTCCGGTTCTCCCCGGTGAGGACCAGGTCGGCCAGGATCGGGGCGGCGGACAGGACGGCCGCGCGCAGCGCGCCCACCCGGACGAACGTGCCGGTGGCGAGCTTGAAGTCCTCGGCCAGCCGGCCGCGGAACAGCAGGCCGGCGTGGGGGTCAGCCGGGTCGGCCGGGACGACCGCGTCGCCGGTGCGGTAGAACCCGTCGGCGTCGAAGGCCTGCTCGGTGAGGTCGGCGCGGCCGTAGTAGCCCGGGGTCACCATCGGCCCGCGGGCGCGTATCTCGTACCCGTCATCGGCCGGCACCAGCTTCACCTCGGCGCCGGGCAGCGGCACCCCGATGCACCGGGCGTCGGCGTACTCGAAGTGGGCCGTGGTCACCGCGGGCCCGGTCTCGGTGGCGCCCCAGGATCCGGTCACCGGAACCGGGTGCCCGGCGGTGCGCAGCGCGACGTCAGCCAGCCGGGCCCGCAGGCCGGCGGGCAGCGCCGCGGCGGCATTGAAGATCAGCCGCAGCCGGGAGAAGAAGCGGGCCGCGAACGCCGGGTCCGCCTCCAGGGCCGGCACGAGCTGCGCGAAACCGGCCGGGACGTTGAAGTACACCGTGGGCGGGACGTCGGTGAGGTTCCGGACCGTCGCACCGAACAAGGCGGGCGCGGGGCGGCCCGCGTCGACGTAGATCGTCCCGCCCGAGGTCAGCATCATGTCCATGTTGTGGTTGCCGCCGAACGTGTGGCTCCACGGCAGCCAGTCCACGATCACCGGCCGCTCGGCGGCCAGGAACGGCCACACCTGCCGGATCATCTGCTGGTTGGCCGACAGCATGCGGTGCGTGTTGAGCACGCCCTTGGGCGTCCCGGTCGAGCCCGACGTGAACAGGATCTTGGCCACCGCGTCCGGGCCGAGCGCGCCGAACGCGGCCCGGACTGCCGGGCCCGGCCCGGTGGCCAGCAGGGCCGCGAGCTGGCCCGCGCCCGGCCGGTGGCCGGTGGCCACGATGGCCGGCGCGGGCTGGGCCGCGTCCAGCGCGGCGGCGAACCGGCCCGCGTCGTCGGCGAACACCGCGCCGGGCTGGATCAGCTCGGTGATGGCCCGGATCCGGGCATGGTCCCGGCTCTGCAGTGAGTAGGCCACGCTGACCGGGGCCACCGGAATCCCGGCCGTCATCGCGCCCAGCGTGAGCAGCAGGTGGGGCACGCTGTTGCCGGACAGGATCAGCAGCGGGCGGTCCGGGCCCAGGCCGCGGTCGAGCAGCGCCTGGCCGATGCTGCCTGCCGCCGCCACGGCCGCCCCGTAGGAGCAGGACTGCCAGTCTCCGCCGGGGCCGCGCTCGGCCGCCAGCGGATGATCTGGATCGGCATCGGCCCAGGTCCGGAGGCTGTGCACGACCGTGTCCGGGTAATCGCCCAGCGGGTCGGCCGAGCGCAGCAGCAGGGTGCCGTCGGCGCCGGCCGGCTCGGCGGCGATTCTCGGTACCGCGAACAAGGCACCAGCGTTGCTGACCATGGCCCGCTCCCTCGGTGCGGCGGCCGGCCCAGCGACCAGTCATGCGACTAGCGCGTGGGTCTACGACATCTCTTTGTAGCGGTTTTCGTGGCCGGCTAGCAATGGGCGACATTAGACCGCGCCGGACTTGACTTCTTCATGGTCAGGCAGGACTCCACCCGGGGGACGCCGGGCAGGCCAATGAGCTTGCCGGTGAGGAACGCCTCGTAGGCGGCGTGGCCGGCGACGGCGATCCGGATGGAGTAGTCCGGGCGGCCGGACATCATTGCGGCCTGCGACGGCAGCGGCGAGGATGACGGGTGTGGCCGACGAGCATCAGCCTGACGTCCTGACCGTTTACGCCTCAGCTCAGCCCGGCAAGCTTGCCGTGATCGATGACCGGCCGGGGGCCAGGGTGGTGTCGTGGACCTACGCCCAGCTCGAGGCGGAGGCCAACCGGTTGGCCAACACGCTGGCCTCGCTCGGCGTGGCCCCGGGCGACAAAGTGATCTGGTGCGGGCCCAACTCGCCGCAGGTGGTGGCGGTGATCAACGCGACCAGGAAGCTCGGGGCGGTCGCGGTCCCGCTGAACTACCGGCTGACCACCGCGGAAGCCCACTACATCGTGGCCCATTCCGACGCCAGCGCCGGTTACGTGGACGCGGAGTACGCGCACCTGCTCGCGCGGCCCGGCGGCGGGCAGCTGGGCAGCCTGCGTCATGTGCTGGTGCACAGCGGCGCCGCCCCGGACGGGATGCTCGGCGAGGAACTGGCCGCCCAGGCCCCGGCCGGGCCACCGGACGGGCCGGCCGAGGACAGCGGCGCGACGATGATCTACACGTCGGGCACGACGGGCAAGCCGAAGGGCGCGTACCGCAAGCAGCGGGACGAGAACACGTCCATCGCCCTGCTCGGGCTCATCGGCTACACCCCGGACGACATCTACATCACCTCCGGGCCGCTGTACCACAGCGGCCCGCTGGCGTTCATGAGCGCCGCGCTGCTGCTCGGCCAGACGATCATCGTGCAGCGGAAGGCCGACCCGGAGGACTGGCTCCGGCTGGTGCACACCTACCGGGTCACGTCCACGTTCGCGGCGCCGCCGCTGATCCGGCTGGTGTGCGCGCTGCCGGCGGAGGTCAAGGCGCGCTATGACCGGTCGTCGATGCGGATCATGCTGGCCAATGCGGCCCCGTGGAGCATGGCCCTCAAGCAGGCCTACCTGGCCGACTTCCCGGCCGGCTCGCTCTGGGAGATCTACGGCTCGACCGAGCTGGGGGTGAACTGCGTGCTCGAGCCCGCGGACCAGCTGCGGAAGCCGGGCTCGTGCGGCAAGCCGGCGCCGGGTATCGAGATCCGGCTGCTGGACCCGGCGGGCGGCGAGGTGACCGGCACCGGTCCTGACCACCCGGGCGAGCTGTACGTCCGGTCCACCGGGGTGTTCAACGAGTACTACAAGCAGCCGGAAAGCTACCAGGCCGCGACCCAGGGCGAGTTCCACACCGTCGGTGACATCGCCTACCGGGACGAGGAGGGCTACTACTACATCTGCGACCGGAAGAGCGACATGATCATTTCAGGCGGGATGAACGTCTACCCGGCCGAGATCGAGGCCGCCCTGGAACAGCATCCGGGCATTTTCGACGTGGCGGTGTTCGGCATCCCGTCCGGGCAGTGGGGTGAGCAGGTGCACGCCACCGTGGTGCGCAGCCCCGGCGTGGCGCTGTCCGAGGCCGATGTGATCGGGTACGCGCACCAGCACCTGGCCGGCTTCAAGTGCCCGCGCTCGGTGTCGTTCGTGGCCGAGCTTCCCCGCACCGGCTCGGGCAAGCTGCTCAAGCGGCAGCTGCGGGCGCCGTTCTGGGCCGGGCAGGCCAGCCAGGTCGGCTGACCAGCTCAACCTGGCCAGCTCAACCTGGCCAGCTCACGCCGGCCGGCGCGGGCTAGCCGAACGTGAACGCGTAGCCCTGGATGCCGGCGTCCGGGAAGGTGATCTCGACGGTGCGCTCGGCGACCGGGCCGGGCTGGCGGATGAGCTGGTAGAGCCGTTGCTGCTGGGCCGCGCCCGCACCGTCGGCGGCCACGTCGAGGCCGTGCGCGGGGCCCGGCGGCTGCCCGTCGAGCAGCACACGGAACGGCACCGTGGCGCCGGGCTTGGCCGGGCCCATGACCAGGTTCACGTCGCGGGCCTGGAACCGGCAGGTGATCCGCCCGCCGGCCCCGGTCAGCGTGGCGGCCTGTTCGGCCATGGTCCAGTCCCCGGACAGCGCCCACTCGTTGAGCTGCAGCCCGTCCGGGGCGGCGTAGCGGTGCGCCCCGGGTACGGGCCCGCCCGGTGAGGCCAGGTTCTCGGTGCGCTCATAGCCGAGGTAGTTCTCCGGGGAGCGCAGCGTTTCCCAGTCGGCGGGGACGGCCAGGCCGCCCGGGTCCACCGGGGCCAGATCCATCTTGACGGCCGCGCCCGCCTCAGCCAGCAGCTGCTGGATAGCCATTTCGGACCGGGCGTAGGCCCCCTCGCCGAAGTGGTGATACCGGATGATGCCGCCGGCGTCGGCCAGGTACAGCGCGGGCCAGTAGTGGTTGCCGAATGCCGCCCAGACCGCATAGTTGCTGTCGGCCGCGACCGGGTAGCCGATGCCCATGTCGCTGAGGGCCCAGCGGACGTTGTCCGGGTTGTGCTCGAACGGGAACTCCGGGGTGTGCACGCCGACCACCACCAGCCCGTGGCTGGCGTACTTCCCGGCCCAGGCCTGGAGGTAGGGCAGGGTGCGCAGCCAGTTGATGCAGGTATAGGTCCAGAAGTCGACCAGGACCACCTTCCCGCGCAGGTCCGCGAGGGCCAGCGGCGGCGAGTTGAACCACCCGGTCGCCCCGGCGAACGAGGGCAGCTCGCCCTCGGCCGGCAGCCGGGCCGCGGCCGCGTGCATCCCGGCTGGCCCCCGCCACAGTCCCGCCATGACCATGCCCTCCCCCACGCGCCGGTGAGTGTGTGGCTAGCGTAACGTCCGGCCCCGGGCGGGCCGGTGTCACCGGCGCGCGGCTGGCGGGCCAGTACGCCGCGGCCAGCAGGATCAGCAGCGAGCCGGAGTTGGGATCGGTGGCCTGACCGGTGAACAGCCCGCCGAAGTTCTCCCCGGCCACCCAGATGGCCAGCGCGAGCAGCCCTCGCCGAGCCACCAGACGGCCAGCGCCCAGCCGATGCTCGCGGCCAGCGCCGCGCGCACCGTGCGCCGCCACAGCAGGCCCGCGCCCAGCAGCAGCTGGGTGACGGCGAAGGCGGCATTCCAGCCGGCCGGATCATGCAGCACCAGCCTGCCGAACGCCACTGCCGGGCCACTGACCCCAGCTGGGTTCCCCATCGTCGCGGGCAGCAAAATCTGGGTGACGAAGCCCCGGGGGAACATGACGGGCTGCAGTTGCAGCGCGCCGTCGGCCAGCCAGGCCACGCCCAGCACGGCCTGCAGCCCACGCCGCAGCCCAGCCGAGTCACGGTCGGCGGCCCAGGCCAGCAGCCCGCCGCCGGGGCGGCGGTGAACCAGCGTTCGCTGGCCGGAGCGGGGCAGGAACAGGGTGCCGAACGCGAGCACCGCCCCGGCCGCGCACACCCACAGCCCGGGGCCGCCGCGCGCGGCGACCATCGAATCCGTGCTCAGCGAGCGCAGGCTGGCGGCGAGCTGCAGCAGCAGGAACCCGCAGAACCCGGTGGCGGCGAACCCGGCCAGGCCGGCCAGCCAGCGGGACCACGGCCCGCCGCGGAACGCGTGATACAGCCCGGCCACCGCGATCACGGCGCCCAGCGCGGCCAGGATGCGCCCGTTGCTGCCGCGCAGCCCGGAAATCGCGATCAGCCCGGCGAACGTGGTGACCCAGGGCAGGCACGCCCCGGTGATCAGGACGGCGCCGCCTGCCGCGGCGCCCAGGCCCACGGCGGCGCGCCAGCTCCGCAGCGGGCTGATCCGTGCGGAACCGCCGGCCACCGGACTGGGCCCGGCTGGGCTGGGCTGAGCCAGATCACCGGCTGTTCCCGTTGACTGCTGCGACATGGTGGGCACCTCTCCCGGGCTGGGTGGTGGTGCTGGCCGCGGGCGTTCCGCGGCCGCGGCCAGCACCGGATGACGTGCGGCTACCTGCGCACCGCGAAGTAGAGGAACAGGTTGGTGGTGATGTTGCCGGTGACCTTGGCCGAGTCGTGCCGCTGCAGGTACTGCAGCTCACGGTCGCTCTTGGCCGTGATCAGCTTGTTCCAGGCCCACATGCTCTTGACCCCGACGACGTCCACGTTCCACCACTCGGACTGACCGGAGTTGGCGGTGGCCACGATGTGGCTGTGCGCGGGCAGCGGCAGGTTCCCGGTGCCGGCGCCCAGCACCGAGGTCAGGTCTAGAAGCGCACGGTGTGGCCGGCGAAAAAGCCCTTGGTGAAGCCGGCATGGCCATGGGAACTCGCCGTCCCCATCCCGGCCATGCCGGCCATGCCGGCCGACGGGGACGACGACGAGGCGAACGCCGTGCCCGAGGCGAGGGCCAGGCCGCCGGCCAGCAGGCCGGCCAGCGCCAGGCCCGCGGCCCGGGTTCCGGGCATCCGGAACTTGTTCATCCCCATGCTGAAAGTCCCCTCCTGAGAACCGGGACACGCCCTGGTGGCGATCCCATGCCCGGACCTTCGTGGCCCTCCCACCTGCGGATTGGCCGGCCCACGAGACCAATCCGCCGGGGCGGGGGCTCCGAATACGTGGGCATGAGCGGACCCGACGTGACGTTGCGGCCAGCCGGCCAGCCGGCCGGGCCGCCCGGCGAGGACCTGGCCGCGCTGCTCGGCCTGGTGGCCCGGGGCGATGAGGCCGCCTTCGACCGGGCCTACGACCAGCTGGCCCGCCCGGTGTACGGCCTGGTCCGCAAGGTAGTCAGGGATCCGGGCCAGACCGAGGAAGTGGCACAGGAAGTGCTGCTGGAGGTGTGGCGGACGTCGTCCCGGTTCGACGCCAGCCGGGGCAGCGCGATGGCCTGGGTCATCACGATCGCGCACCGCCGGGCCATCGACCGGGTGCGCGCCAGCACCGCTCAGGCCCAGCGTGAGCAGCGGGCCGGCGCGATGCGGGAGCCGCCGGCGGACAGCGTGCCGGACATGGTGGAGTCCCGGCTTGACGCGGAGCGGGTGCGCCGCTGCCTGGGCTCGCTGACCACCCTGCAGCGCGAGTCAGTGACTCTGGCCTACTACGGCGGCTACACGTACCCGCAGGTGGCCGCGCTGCTCGGCACCGCCCTGGGCACGATCAAGACCAGGATCCGGGACGGCCTGATCCGGATGCGCGACTGCCTGGGGGTGTGCCGATGAGAGCCACCCGGCCCGAACCGCACCCGCTGACCGGCGTGTACGCGCTGGACGCGCTCACCGGCCCGCAGCTCGACCGCTTCGAGCGGCACCTGCACCGCTGCCCGGCCTGCGACAGCGAGGTCCGCGACTTCCGCGAGACCGCGGCGCGGCTGGCCCTCGCGGTGGCCGCCACGCCGCCCGCGGAGTTCCGGCCGCGGCTCCGCGCGGCGGTGGCGGTGACCCGCCAGGACCCCCCGCTCACGCCGCGGGCCGGCCGCCGGCTGGGCTGGCCAGGCCGTCTGGGCGGCGGGTTCAGGGTTCCGCGGCTGGCCACCGCGCTGGCCGCGGCCGCGGTCGCGGTGGCCATCGCGCTGGGCGTGGTCGCGTCGGTCACCCAGCACCGGCTGACCCAGGCCCAAGCCCGGGCCCACGCGGTGGCGGCCGTGCTGGCGGCCCCGGACGCCCGGCTGACCGCCCGGACCACCACGGCCGGCGGAACGGTCACCATCGTGTCCGCCCAGTCCCGGCACGCGATGGTCATCAGCGCGGCCGGGCTGCCCGGGCTGCCCGGCGGGCGGGTCTACGAGGTATGGTTCATGGCCCCCGGCCGGACCCGCGAGGCCGGGCTGCTCCCTGAGCCGGCCGCGGGCCGGACCGCCCCGCTGCTGGCGTCCGGCCTCAGCTCCGCCGACCGGATCGGCGTCACGGTCGAGCCGGCCGGCGGCACCAGGCAGCCGACCACCACGCCCATCGTGGTCATGACGCTGCGGAGCTAAACGAGGCCGGCCGACTCCGCACTGCCTTCGAGCAGCACGGTCAGCCGGCCGACCTCGGACTCGTCCAGGTACGGGGCGTAGTACTCGAAGATGTGCTTGCGGGCCAGCTGGCGGGCGGCCACCGGATCCTGCGCCCGGACCGCGTCCAGCACCAGCGGCCCGTCAGCACCCGCCTCGCCGGCCGCACCCACCGCCCAGGCGTCGTTCTTGCTGGGCGCGGTCACACTCTGCAGTGGATCGGGCCGGGCCGAATGCGAGCGGTAGGCGACCCGCCAGCCGGTGCTCCCCGCCGCCTGGGCCACGCCGGGGCCCAGCGATAACCCGAGGCCGCCCAGTGCCGCCGCCACGCCGATGCGCACCCGCTAACTGACGCATGGTCTTCCTCTCCCGCTCCCAGCCGTCCGCCGAATTGTGCCCCGGCGTGGGCGCGGGGGCCAGTTCCGCGGGGGGGGCGGAGCTGACCGCCGCCGCGCCTGGGTATTGGGTGAGAGGGAACGCCCGGCGGCGAACACGTGGAGGTAACCAATGAGCCCAGCCGACTACGACGTGATCGTCCTCGGCGGTGGGGCGCCCGGCGAGCACTGCGCGGGGGCGCTGGCCGCACGCGGGCTGCGGGTCGCGGTGGTGGAGCGGGAACTGGTCGGCGGGGAGTGCTCGTACTGGGCCTGCATCCCGTCCAAGACGCTGCTGCGGCCAGGCGAGGCGGTGCAGGGTGCGCTGGACGCCGGGGCCACCGCGCAGGTCGACGTGCAGGCCGCGCTGGCCTACCGGAATTACATGGTGTCGAACTGGACCGACGGCGGGCAGGAGCGGTGGCTGGCCAGCCGGGGCATCGACCTGATCCGGGGCACGGGGCGGCTGGCCGGCACCGGGGTGGTGGAGGTGGACGGCACCCGGCACACCGCGGAGCACGTCGTGGTGGCGACCGGCGCGGACCCGGTGGTGCCGCCGACCCCGGGACTGGCCAGCCTGGACGGGGTGTGGGGCACCCGGGAGGCGACCAGCATGAAGGCCGTGCCGCGGCGGATGCTGGTGCTGGGGGGCGGGCCCGCGGGCGTCGAGCTGGCCCAGGTGGTCCGGCGGTTCGGCGGCGAGGCGGTCATCGTTGAGGGCGCCGACCGGGTGCTGCCCCGCGAGGCCGCGCCGCTGGGCCAGGCGCTCAGTGAGGCGCTGCGCCGGGACGGCATCGAGCTGAAGCTCGGCCAGCACGCCAGCGCCGCGCGGCGCGATGGCGACGACTATGTGCTGGCGTTCCCCGACGGCACCGAGGTGCGCGGGGACAAGCTGCTGGTGTGCACCGGCCGCCGCCCGCGGGTCGAGGGGATCGGCCTGGAGACGGTCGGCGTCGAGGCCGACCCGCACGGCATCAAGGTGGACGAGTACATGCGGGCGGGCGAGCGGCTATGGGCCATTGGCGACGTCACCGGGATCTGGCCGCTGACCCACGTCGGCGAGTACGAGGGCGACGTGGTCGCGGCGAACATCGCCGGCGAGAACCATCCGGCCAACTACGAGGCCGTGCCCCGGGCCGTCTACACCGACCCGCAGGCCGCGGCGGTGGGCGCGACCGAGGCGCCCTACAGCGCCAGCGCGCTGGTGTCCGAGGTGCCGAAGACCGCCACGTACACGCACAACTGGGAGAAGTCCAACGGGTTCCTCACCCTGCTCAGCGACGGCCAGCGGCTGACCGGCGCGTACGCGCTCGGGCCGGAGGCCGGGGAGTGGCTGCAGCAGGCCACGCTGGCCATCCGGGCGCACGTCCCGCTGGACGTGCTGGCCGACACGATCCAGCCGTTCCCGAGTTTCTCCGGGATCTACAGCACGGCGGTGGTGGCGCTCCAGATGGAGATCGCGGACATGCCACGGCCGATGCGGCCGATGGACGCGCAAATGGCCAGCATGCCAGGCCAGGGCGAGTAATAAGTAATGAGCACCGGACCCGAACTGGCCGGGCAGACCGTCGTCCTGATCGGCGGCAGCGCCGGCATCGGGCTGGAGACGGCCCGGCGGGCCCGGGCCGAGGGGGCCGACGTCATCCTGGCCGCCCGCCATCCGGACCGGCTCAAGCAGGCGGCTGACGAGGTCGGCGCGGCCCGCACCGCGGCGTTCGACGCGACCGACCCGGCGGCACTGCGCGGGTTCTTCGACGGTCTGCCCGCACCGATCGACCATGTCCTGGTCACCGGGGGCGGGCCGACCTACCAGCCGCTGCTCGAGATGGACGCGGCCCAGGCGCGTGACGCGCTCAGCGACCATCTGGCGCTGGACCTCCAGGTCGCGCGGAACGCGGCGCCCCGGATGCGGCCGGGCGGCACGCTGCTGTTCATGGGCGGCACGGGCGGGCGCCATATCGGGCGCGGGGCCGGCATCTTCCCGGCGGCCACGGCCGCGCTGCCTGCGTTCGTGGCCAGCCTGGCGCTGGAGATCGCGCCGGTCCGGGCCAACCTGATCGCGGCCGGCTTCGTGGACACCCCGCTGTCGGCCCGGCTGCTCGGCGATCAGCTCGACGCACGCCGGGCGGAGCTGCGCTCGGCCCTGCCGATCGGCCGCGTCGTCACGCCCGCCGACGTGGCCGCACTGGCGGTGCACATCATGACCAACACCGCGCTCACCGGCGCGACGTACGACGTCGACGGCGGAGAGCAGTTCACGTACTGAGCCGTGGCCGGCCAGCTAGCCCGGATGGCTGTCGCCGGACTGGGGTCCGGGGCAGCCATCCGGGCCAGGCTTGAGCTGGCCGTCGAGTTCGGTTAACCCGGACGCCGCCCCGGCAGGCGGCTGGGCGTGGGCCAGGCCGAGGGCGTGCGCCGCGCGGGCCCGCTGCAGTCCGGGCAGCAGCCGCACCTCGGCCAGCAGCCAGTCCAGGGCCAGGGCCCGGTCCCGGGCGACCCGCTCGGCCAGGAAACCGTGAACCGCCGGGTCCAGGCCGTCCTGCGCCTGCCCGGCCCGGTCAGCCATGTCGCCGCCGACCGGGCCGGCCGGATCGGCCCACATGAGGCAGCCCCGGGCGGACAGATCCTGCCCGGCCCAGTCCTCGCCCTCAGGCCCGAGCAGCGCCTGCCAGATGCCCCGCTCGACCACGGCCAGGTCGGCCCGGGTGTCGATGACGTCCACGCCGATCAGCAGCACGGCGTAGGAGCGGTACGGCCGGGCCAGCACTGCGCGGGCGCCGGCCACGCTGCTGGGCATCAGCAGGTCATCGCACTTCAGCACGAGCACCACCCGGTTGCTGGCCAGCCCCAGGCCGGGATCCTCGGCCAGCTGGGTCAGGCTGGCCAGCTGGCAGTGCGCGCCCAGGTCCGCCGAGGACAGCCAGGCCACCAGCGGGACTGGGTCCACGCCTGGCGCGGCGGCGATCAGGATGGCCCGGTCGCCTAACGGCGCGAGCGTGTCGAGGAACGCGCTGACCGGCGCCCAGTGCCGCTCGGCGGCCAGGGCGCGGATTCCGGCCAGCACCGATGCCGCACTGTCCGGGGGTATGACCGCCCCCACAGCCACCTAAGGCCCCTCCCCCAGTTCCCCCCGCGCGCCAGCCCGTCTCCCGTCGCGCCAGCGCGCAATCCAACAACTTGTGAATGCCACAAAATCCTCGTCCGCACAACCCCTATGAGGCGGCGGTGGGCGAAATTTCTGAGCTATGTTCCGGCGCGCCGGCCAGGCCGGGGCGGCGAGGCCGGCACCGGCGGCAGTTCGGGCGGCCCGGCGGCGGCGCCGGGGCCGGCCCAGGCGGGCCAGCGCGCCGGGCCGGCCAGGCCGGGGCGGCGCGCCTGATCCTCAGCCGCGTGCGGGAGCGGGGCGGCAGGCGGCCCGGCTGGGGTGACGGCGGCAGGGTCGGGCAGCGGCCCGGTGCTGACCCCGGGCAGGGTGACGATGGCCGGGGCACACTCGACGGGCTGCAGGACGGGCCGGCCAGCGCACCCTGTGCGAAGAACTGGACGCCCAGCCGGACTACTAGTCCACTCAGCAGCTCACCGGCGAGGAACTCGGCACCTTCGTTGCCGGCGCCGTCACCGAAGCAGGCAAGGCCAGGCGCCCGGGGCGGTCGACTAGCTGATGGGCTGAGCGGGGCCGCGCGGCGCCGGAGGCGAATGTGTATCACGAGTGGACAAAGCCTCTCCATCTGGGTAAAGGCGCGGTGAATGGGATATGACGGGGCACCGCGCACCCGGGGGACGGCACGGGGGCATCTCGATGCCGCCGCTTTGCGGCCCGGCGCGAGGGAAGGCTCCGATGAACGGGAAATATGTCGGTTACGTCGCGGGCGCGGACCCGCTGCACGGTTTCCTGAGCAAGATCATGCGCGATCGCCTGCAGGTGCGCGAGCGGCAGCTGGCGTTCCGGGTGTTCCGGCTGTGCGGGAGCAACGAGGTCTACGCGTACCAGGAGAAGTTCAGCGGCACCAAGGTCATCTGCAAGTTCTATGGCACCAGGTTCCGCCCGGACCTGGACAAGGCGGCCTGGATGGCCCGCCAGGAGTACGACGGCCTGCGGACGCTGCGGCGGTACAACCTGGTCGGCTCGCCGCACCACGTGATCCGGCCGCTGGGGCTGAACCGCGACATCAACGGGGTGCTGGCCGTCGAGTACTACTCCGGCGAGGAGTTCAGCCACGCGATCGCGCGGGCCACCCAGCACCGCGACGAGGCGCACCTGTACCGGCGGCTGACCGCCCTGGCGTACTTCCTGGCCACGCTGCACAACCGGACGGCCAACGGGGCCACGGTGCAATTCGATCCCGAGTGCCGGTACTTCGACTCGATCGTCGGACGGCTGAGGAAGGCGCACCGGATCGGCCAGCGGGATACCGACGAGCTGTCCGGGCTGCGCGAGCGCTGGCGGGAGCGGCCGCGGATGTGGCAGGACCGGCAGGTCTGGCTGCACGGCGACGCGACCCCAGCGAACTTCCTGTTCGGGCCGGGCATGGACGTGGCCGCCATCGACCTGGAGCGGATGAAGCGCGGCGACCGGGTGTTCGACGTCGGCCGGGTGGCCGGCGAGCTGCAGCACAGTTTCATGCGCGACTCCAGCGACAGGCACCGGGCCGAGCCGTTCATCGGGCACTTCCTGTGGGAGTACAGCAGCCATTTCCCCGACCGCGAGCAGACGTTCGAGTCGGTCACCGCCCGCGCGCCGTACTACATGGCACTGAACCTGCTGCGGATCGCGCGCAACGACTACATCGGCCCGGACTACCGGGTCAGGCTGGTGCGGCAGGCGAAGAGGCTGCTGCACGCCGCCTAGACTCGGTGCCGAAGCATTGCCGAGGGAGGGGGCACTGAGGCAACGCATGGACATCCGAGCGGTCGCCTTCGACGTGAACGGCACCCTGATCCGGATCCTGGCCGACGACGACGAAGAGCGGATCTACCGGGCCGCCGCGCACTTCCTCACCTACCAGGGCATCGACCTGCACCGCCAAGAGCTCCGTGAGGTCTACTTCCAGCTCCTGAAGGAGCAGTTGCGGACCAGCCCGGAGCAGTACCCGGAATTCGACGCGGTCGGCATCTGGCGCAGCATCATCGTTACGTACGGGACGGATTTCACCCGCGCCCTGCCCGCCGGGAAGCTGCAGCAGATGCCGCTGTTTCTGGCCGAGATGTGCCGCGGCATCTCCCGCCGGCAACTCGGCCTGTATCCGTACGTCCGCGAGATGCTCGACGTGCTGCGGGCGCACTACCCGATGGCCATCGTCACCGACGCGCAGACCATGTATGCCCGTGCCGAAATGCACAAGGTCGGCCTGCTCGGCTACTTCGACCCGATCGTCATTTCCGGCGACCACGGCTACCGCAAGCCCGATCGGCGGCT
>Ga0335085_10010881_pt1 | contig 13551 bp, 10 predicted proteins | sample Lox_Sample_45_FD_206712 | JGI IMG/M metagenome (GOLD analysis project Ga0335085, IMG submission 206712) | Soil microbial communities from Loxahatchee National Wildlife Refuge, Florida, United States - Lox_Sample_4.5 | ecosystem: Environmental > Terrestrial > Soil > Wetlands | place: USA...
GGCTGGGTGGTGGGGCACTCCTACATCATCTACGGGCCGCTCATCGCCGGCATGACCACGATCATGTACGAGGGCGTGCCGATCCGGCCCGACGCCGGCGTCTGGTGGAAGATCGTGCAGGACCATAAGGTGAGCGTGATGTTCTCCGCGCCGACCGCCATCCGCGTGCTGAAGAAGCACGACCCGGCGTTCCTGCGCAAGTACGATATCTCGTCGCTCAGGCACCTCTTCCTCGCCGGTGAGCCGCTCGACGAGCCGACCCACGTCTGGATCACGGAAGGTCTGAAGAAGCCGGTGATCGATCACTACTGGCAGACCGAATCGGGCTGGCCGATCCTGTCCTCGGTTCCGGGCGTGGAGAACACGCCGATCAAGTTCGGCAGCCCTAGCTTCCCCGTGTTCGGCTACGACCTGAAGCTGCTGCGCGAATCCGACGCCACCGAAGCCGGGCCCGACGAAAAGGCAGTCGTGGCGATTGCGCCGCCCCTGCCGCCGGGCTGCATGTCGACCGTCTGGGGCGACGACGAGCGCTTCGTCAAGACCTATTTCGGCACGTTCCGCGCGAAGCAGGTGTATTCGACCTTCGACTGGGGCATCCGCGACAAGGACGGGTACTACTTCATTCTCGGCCGCACCGACGACGTGATCAACGTCGCCGGACACCGCCTCGGAACCCGCGAGATCGAGGAAGCGGTCAACATGCATTCGAACATCGCGGAGTGCGCCGTGGTCGGAGTGAACGATTCGATCAAAGGCCAGATGCCGCTCGCCTTTGCGGTGGCGAAAGACGCCTCGAAGCTCGGCACGCCGGAGGGGCGCAGGTCGCTGGAGAAGGAAGTCATGGAAACCGTGGACAAGCAATTGGGCGCCATCGCAAGACCGCGTGCGGTACACTTCGTGTCCCTGCTGCCGAAGACGCGCTCGGGAAAGACGCTGCGGCGCTCGATCCAGGCGCTCGCCGAGAAGCGCGACCCGGGAGACCTCACCACGATCGAGGATCCCGCGGCGCTGGAGCAGATCCGCAGCGCACTGAAAGACGAGGAGCCGAGGAAGTGAAGACCAAACCCTGCCTGACCCTGGAAGACTGCAAGAAGATCGGCGCCGCCTGCGAGGCGGAGGCACGCAAGAACAAGTGGAACGTCGTGATCGCCATCCTCGACGAGGGCGGCCATCTGCTGTGGCTGGAGCGCATGGATGGCGCGACGCCGTTCAATACCACGGTCGCGATCGAGAAAGGCCGCGGCGCGGCCGTGTCGCGCCGCTCGACCAAGACCTGGGAGGACCGCATCGCCGGCGGGCGCCTTGCCATGCTCGGCATGCCGGTGCTGCCGGTGCAGGGCGGCGTACCGATCATGGTGCAGAACGAATGCGTCGGCGCGGTCGGCGTCTCCGGAGTGCAGTCCCACGAGGACGAGCAGATCGCCAACGCGGGGATCGCCGCGCTCGGGTAGGGAATCAAATCACGATCCCGCCTGTTCACCGGGGGATCGAGTGCTTCATAAACCGCAGTCAATCAAGGAGGAGAACCGTATGTCGTTTAGATCTGTTCTGACCGTCTCAACGTTCGGCGCTGCCATGCTCGCTGCAAGCCTGAGCTCCGCGCAGCAGGGGCCGCCGAACCCGCTCGACGCAATTCCGGACAAGATGCCGTTCGATATCCCCGTCGGCCCGGCGATCTCGCTCGATCGCGCGCAGACCGCCATCTCCGCCGCGATGGCCGAGGCGAAGAAACGCGGGTGGAAGATGAACGTCGCGGTCGTCGGCCCGAGCGGCGACCTCGTCGCGTTCGCCGCCATGGACGGGGCGCAGCTCGCCTCGGTCGGCATCTCCCAGCACAAGGCGCGCGCCGCCGCGAGGTACCGCCGCGAAACGAAGATCTTCGAGAATGCAATCCAGCTCAACCACCTGAACTACATCACCACGCTCGACGATGTCATCGCTTCCCGCGGCGGGATCCCGCTCGTCGAGGGCGGCAAGCTGATCGGCGCGATCGGCTGCTCGGGTGGCACCGGCTCCCAGGACGAGGCGACCTGCAGGCCGGGAGCGGCGACGATCAACAAGTAGCGCTGGGAATCACGGGACGAAAAGGGGCCGCTCGGCCCCTTTTTGTTTCGGGTTCCGACGTCGATGCCCGTCGATCTGCGCAAGCTACTCGCGCAGGCTTCCGCCGAATTGCAGGGAGGGCGCCACACGGTCGCCGAGGACCTGTACCGCAAGGCGCTGCAACAGGATCCGCGCAGCGCCGAGGCGACGCACTACCTCGGGCTGTGCCTTTGCCAGACCGGGCGCGGCGAGGAAGGCCTCGCGCTCCTGCGGCGCTCGGTCGAGCTGAACGGCGCCGAGATCACGTATCGGCAGAATCTCGGCTTCCTGCTCTCGCAATACGGCTTTCTCGACGAGGCCGAATCGTGCCTGAACCAGGCGATCGCGCTCCAGCCGCGCGCTTCCCTGTACAACCTTCTGGGGATCGTGCTGCAGCGCCGCGGGGAAATGCAGCGGGCGCTGGAAGCGTATCGCCAGGCGCTCGCGCTGGATTCCTCGGACGACATGCTGCAGAACAATCTGGGCTACGCGCACTTCCAGCTCGGCGAGATCGAGCGGGCGATCGCGCACTACCGCAGGGCGATCGAGCTCAATCCCGGAAACGCGATGGCGCACAACAATCTCGGCAATGCTCTGGATGCGCAGGGCCGGGCCGATGCCGCAATGGCGAGCTACCGCCTCGCGATCGAGGTCGCGCCGCATCTCTCGCTCGCGCACCACAATCTCGGGATGGCAATGCGCGCCCAAGGCCGGATCGAAACGGCCATCGGCTGCTTCAGGGCGGCAATGCGGTTGGCCCCGACGGAATCCGCAAGCTGGCAGCTGTTCGCCGAGACGCTGGGCGATGTGCGTTTCGACCGACCGGATCCCGAACTCGAGGTGGATCTTGCAGCGTGCCTTGCGCGCGAGGACGTGGAGCCGGGAAGGATAGGCGCGTGTGCCTCCAGCTTGCTTGCCGCCGATTCCGCCTTTCGTTCGCTGGTGCAGTCGGCCGGGTCGGTGGCAGAGGGAGAGTTCGCCGACTGGTTCGCTCATCGGGCGCTGGCGGTGCTACAGCGCACCCTGTTCCTCGCGTTGATCGAGAATGCGGTCGTACCCGATCCCGGGTTCGAACGGTTCCTTGCGGCGGTGAGGCGCGGTCTGCTCTTGTTCTGGAAATCGCGCCGGTCTCCCGCGCCACCCTTGGAACTCGCCTGCGCGCTCGCGCATTATTGCCACTTGGCCGAGTACCTGCTCGAGGAATCGCGGGCCGAGACTGCCTCGGTGGAAGAGCTTCGGCGCGAGATCGAGGGCGCAGGCCCAGGTTCAGGCGGGCGTCTGCCTTCGGCTATCTACGCGGCCTATCGCCCGCTCGGGCCGATCGCCGAATGCATTCCGCTCGGGGATGCGGGCGCCGCCGACTGCTTCGGACGGCTGCTCCTTCGCCAGATCGTCGAGCCGCGCGAGGAAGAACGCCTGCGCTCAGAGATCGAGTCGCTGACTTCGGTGGAGGATCCGGTGTCGCGGGCGGTGCAGGCCCAGTACGAGGAGAATCCCTACCCGCGCTGGCGGCGCGTGCCGGGAGCTGCGCGCCCCTACCCGCTCGGGGTGAGATTGCGGACCCTTTTTCCGCACCTGGCGCTCGAGCCGCTGCCCGAGGCGTCCGAGATACTGGTTGCCGGGTGCGGAACCGGCCGGCATGCGGCGATCACGGCGCGATTGAATCCGTCGAGCCGCATACTGGCTATCGACATCAGCCGAGCGAGCCTCGCCTACGCGGCGCGACGATGCGGTGAGCTCGGGATTGCCAACGTCCGCTTCGCGCAGGCCGACCTGCTTCGCCTGCGCGGATTCGAGAAACGTTTCGACCTGATCGAGTGCGCAGGGGTATTGCACCATCTGCGCGATCCTTTGGAGGGCTGGCGGGCGCTGGCCGAGACGTTGAAACCGGGCGGCTTGATGAAGATCGCTCTCTACAGCGAAACCGCGCGGCGCAGCGTGACCGCCGCACGAAGCTTGATCGCGGAGGGCGGATTCCGGGCTACGCCCGAGGACATGCGGAAGGCGAGGGCGGTCCTCGCGGCGCTGCCCGAGGGCGCGCCCGCCAGGGCAGCGCTGGAATCGCTCGATTTCTACACGCTCTCCGGGTGCCGGGACCTGCTGTTTCACGTGCAGGAGGTGTGCTTCACGCCGGAACGCATTGCCGCGGCGCTGCGCGAGCTCGATCTCGAGTTCCTCGGGTTCGAGTTCGACGATCCGTCGGTATTGCGCGCCTACCGCGCGGAATGCCCCAACAACACGGCGGCCACCTCTTTCGCGGACTGGGCTGGATTCGAGGCGCGGCACCCGGCCACCTTCGCCGGGATGTACCAGTTCTGGGCGCGGAAGAAATAGCGCCAGCCTAGGCCTGCTGCTTCATTTTCAGCAGCTGCAAGGCGTTTCCAAAGTAGATCTTGCGCTTGTCGGACTCGGGGAGCTTCAGGTCTTCGATGGAGCGGATCCCTTCGCGAATGAACATCGGCCCGCCTTCCGGATCGAAGGGGCAGTCGCTCGCGAACACGACTTTGTCTGCGCCGAAGAAGTCCAGCCCGCAGCGCAGCGCCGACGCGGAGCCGCCGAGCACCGTGTCCGCGTAGAACGTCTTGAAGTACTCGATGGGTTTCTTCTTCATCGCTTTCAGCAGCTCCTCGTAGTTCTCGTCGGCGCTGCGGCTGCCGAGCTGCGCCCAGAGCGTCTCGGCCCGGCCCGAGAAGAACGGGATCATGGCGCCGCAGTGGTGCGTGATGACGCGGATCGCCGGCAGCTTCTCGAAGAGCCCCGAGAACACCATGCGCGACATGGCGACGCTCGTCTCGAAAGGCCAGCCGAGGACCTGCCAGATCTCGTACTTCGATTTCGCCTCGCCCACGTAATCGGCGCGCGTCGCCGGCCGGGCGGGGTGCATCCAGATCGGGACGTCGTGCTTCTTCGCCGCGCGTTCGAAGACCGGGAAGTATTCCGGATCGTCGAGCGGCCGTCCCGCGACGCTCGTGCAGATCTGCACGCCGCGCGCACCGAGCTTTTCGATGGCACGGTCCATTTCCGCGAGCGCGGCGGGGACGTTGTTCATCGGCAGCGAGGCGACGAAGGCCGGAAATTTCCTCGGCCATTTCTTCACCATGTCCGCCATGCCGTCGTTGGCGATGCGCGCGAGCTCCGGCGCGAGCTCCGGTCCCCCCACCAGCTCCGGCGAGGGCAGGGACAGGGTCAGCACCTGCTGCACGTCGGGGAACTTGTCGTCCAGCATCCGCACCCGCGCCTCGATGTCCCAGAGCATGCGCAGGTTACTCATGCGCTTCACGATCCCCTGGTCCTTCGAGTGCTGCTTCATCATCTCGAGGTAGCGCGCGGGCATGACGTGGTTGTAGATGTCGATTTTCATGGGATCGAGCCCTGCAGGTGGAAATTCCAATTTAGCGTAGCATAATTGCGCGCGGGATCTAGAAGGAGTTGCGAATGGCCGAATACCGCATCGAGCGCGACACGTTCGGGGAGATCCGCGTGGCCGCGGACAGACTCTGGGGCGCGCAGACGCAGCGCTCCCTGGAGAACTTCCGCATATCGGGGGAACGCATGCCGCCGGAGCTGATCCGCGCGCTCGCGCGGGTCAAGCGCTGCTGCGCCCGGGTGAACGCGGACCTGAAAGCTCTGCCCGAGGACAAGGCGAATGCCATCGTCGCCGCGGCCGAAGAGGTGCTCGCCGGCAAGCACGATGGCGAGTTTCCCCTGGTCGTGTGGCAGACGGGTTCGGGCACCCAGACCAACATGAACATGAACGAGGTGCTCGCCAACCGCGCCAGCGAGCTGTTGGGAGGCGAGCGGGGCGAAAAGCGGCTGGTTCACCCGAACGACGACGTGAACCGCGGGCAGTCGTCAAACGACGTCTTTCCCACCGCGATGAACGTCGCCGCGGTGGAGGCGCTGCACGATCGCCTCGTTCCGGCGCTCAGGCGATTGCGCGACACGCTGGCGGCGAAATCCGAGGCGTTCAAGGACATCGTGAAGATCGGGCGCACGCATCTGCAGGATGCGACGCCGCTCACGCTGGGCCAGGAGATCTCCGGCTGGGTATCGCAGCTCGAGCATGGGATCGCGCACGTGCAGGCCTCGCTCACGCATCTGTGCGAGCTGGCGCTGGGCGGCACGGCCGTGGGTACCGGGCTCAACGCGCCCCCGGATTTCGGCCAGCGGGTGGCGAAGGAACTGGCGAAGTCGACCGGTTTGCCATTTGTCAGCGCGCGCAACAAGTTCGAGGCGCTGGCGGCGAACGATGCGCTGGTCCACGCGCACGGCGCGCTGAAGACGCTCGCCGCCTCGCTCACCAAGATCGCGAATGACGTCAGGTGGCTCGCGAGCGGGCCGCGCAGCGGAATAGGCGAGATCTCTATTCCGGAGAACGAGCCGGGCAGCTCGATCATGCCGGGCAAGGTCAACCCGACGCAGTCCGAGGCGATGACCATGCTCTGCGCTCAGGTGCTCGGCAACGACGTAGCGATCAACCTCGGCGGCGCCTCGGGCAACTTCGAGCTCAACGTCTTCAAGCCGCTCATCGTTCACAATTTCCTGCAGAGCGTTCGGCTTCTCGCGGACGGGGCGGCGAGCTTCAACGAGCGCTGCGCCGCCGGAATCGAGCCGCGCCGGGAACGCATCGCGGAGCTCGTGCAGAATTCGCTCATGCTCGTCACCGCCCTCAACCCCCACATCGGCTACGACAAGGCGGCTGCCATCGCCAAGAAGGCGCACAAGGAGGGCACGACCCTGAAGCAGGCGGCACTCGCCCTCAGCTATGTCACCGCGGAACAGTTCGACGCGTGGGTGCGGCCGGAGAAGATGGTCTGAGGAGGCCGTGCTCTACCTTATCTATCAGGAAGACCGGTCCGATGGGGCGGCGGTCCGCGCCGCGACGCGGGAGGCGCATCTCGCCTATCTGGAGCGCCACAGGCATATCGTGGTGCTCGGCGGGGCGACCCTCGGCGAGGACGGGACTACCCGCACCGGAAGCGTGCTGATCATCAACGTACGGAGCCGAGAGGAAGCGGAGAAATTCTCGGCCGATGAGCCGTTTCGCAAGGCGGGCCTCTTCCAGACCGTGAAGGTCACGCGTATGCGGCGCGGCCAATGGAATCCCGACGCCGCTCCGAAAACCGCTGAGGGGAACTAGGCAGCCCGGCAGATCGGGTGGGACGATCGTTCCAGGTTCCCGATCACATCTTCCACTCGACGAAGGTGTAGATGTAGTTCGAGCCGCCGTTCACGCTCTCGTAGAGCTGTGCCATGCCGAAGATCCCCGAGCGGTGGCTCACGCCCACGCCGAAATAGGTTTCGCGCAGGTCCTTCGAGCCGAAGAGATCGCCCAGGCTGACGTCGATGGTCGGATCGAGATACTGCAGCAGCTTGGAAGTGCCGCGGTCGCGATCTTCCTGCGACTTCGCCTCGACGTACGGAACCCTCTGGGCGTAGGAAAGTCCCAGGCCGAATCCGACGCGGGTGCGCACGCGGCCGCTCCAGGGAAATCCCCAGAAGAAGGCCTTCATATAGGCGTCGACCTGCCATGAGTTCGGCTGAAAACCCTGGTCGTTGTGATAGAGCAGGCCGAGGTATCCGACCACGCTGACCGGTTGTCCGTTCGGGCTTTCCACGAAGGGTCGGCCGACCTCGATCGAGTCGACCGTGGTCTTGTCCACGGTATCGATGGAGAAGCAGGAGAAGTGCAGGATCGGCAGCAGGTTGCAGTCGGTCGATCGGCCGTGGAGCACCTTCACGTAGAGCGGCGGGCGCTCGTCCGCGCGGAGCGACAGTCTCTGGTTGAACTCGAAGGCGACTCCGCCGAAGACCGCGAGCTGCAAGCGGTCCTCGAAGATCGGGCTCGCGCGCACGCCCGCCGACCAGAATGTGGCCGATAGCCCGGCGAGGAGATGCAGGCTCTCGGTGTAGTCGTAGCGCGCGTTGAGGCCGGCGGTCGCGTTGACTCCGCCTCCGGGCTCGTAGGCGGGCCGGTCATTGATCGCCTCGGCCGCGAGCACGCCGTAGTAGTAGTTGTTGAGCCTTGCGTCGCGCAGAGCAAGAAAGAAATACGGACTGAGACTCGTGCGGCCGCGGCGGCTGTTGCCGCTCGCGCCGAGGCGCAGCTCGCTTCCCGAGGAAGTGTGCGAGCCGTCGCGCAGGTACTCGGCGAACAGGCTTCCCCAGCCAAAGCGCTGTTCGTAGCTCAGCCCCCAATCGGATTCGGAATTGCGCGTGGCCATGCCCGCAAGGCTCGCGGGCAGATCGCTTGCCGGAAATCCTTCGAAGCGGTGAGCCACGAAGAGGTCCACGCGTTTGTCGGGCCGGAGAGAGTACTTGAGCCCCGCTCGGCTGGTGTGGATGTAGGCGTGCTCGCCCTCGTATAGGTAGATGGGCAGGATGTCCGGGCGCACCCCGGCTCCGCGGTAGGGCGATTGCTCGAGCCGCAGCCCGGCGCCCAGGCCTGCGCTGCCGGAGCGGGAAAGCGTGTCGGCGAAATAATCGGTCGTCGCCGCCGCGGCCGGAAAGGAAGCGAGCGCGGCGCCGAGCGCAAGGAGCCCGGCGAGGGACTTGTGAAGGGTGATGCGGGGACTTGTCCGGCGCAGCCGCGCCTCGCCGCGGCCGTCGGGGACCTGTCCGGTCGCGGCGCCTGAATTCTTCAACGTTGGATTTTGCTTGAGGATATGCGCAAGAGGCGGCGGTATTCTAATATGAAGGCCGTGTCGAAATCGGCGATCTCGCGCTCGCACTGGCTCAGCTTGACTGCGTTCGCGAGATCGAAGGCGGCTGCGGACTCTTTCCCGGCGGTGCTTTAGGCCGATCTCCGCGGCTACGCGTCCCAATATTTCAAACTCGCGGGCTTCCTGCGCCGTACCATCTCTCGCGGAGCGTCCGCGTGCTGTCGAGGATGCGCAGGCCGATCGAGGAGGTACGTACCTGGTCGACGCTCTGCACCTGATGCTCCCGCGTGAGCTCGGGTGTCTGGATGAAAGCGAGGTAGCGCTGGAGCGCCGTGTAGACGTGCTTCTTGAGCAGCCCGATATTCACCGGCTTGTTGAGGAAACGGAAGAGCTGAGCCTGATTGATGAGCTCGACGATCATCTCGGCGTCCGAAGTCTTGGTGACGACGATGGTGAGGATCTGCGGGTTCTCCTGCTTGAGGAGCTTGAGCATTGCCGTCAGCTCCTCGTGCTCGGCTTCGACGTCGGTGATGACAACCGCGATCTCGCGCTCGCTCATCAAGTCGAGCGCACCGTCGAGGTCGGTTGCGTATAGGACCGGGCACAGGCCGCCGATCAGCTCGCGTGTGACGCGGAAGATTTCCTCTTCCCTGTCAACGATGAGAACGCCCGCCTCCATCTTCTCGGGCAGCTCGACCGGCGCCGCCCTCGTATCGGCGAGCTCGAGCGCGATCGTCACCGCCTCGGCGATAGTCCTTTGCAGCTGATCGTTATCCCAGGGCTTGCTGATGAAGCGGTAGACCTCGCCCTCGTTGATCGAACCCACGATCGCGGCGAGGTCCGAGTACCCGGTCAGGAGGATACGCACGCTGCGCGGCGAGATTTCGCGGGAGCGGCGGAGGAGCTCCACGCCCGGCATCACGGGCATGCGCTGATCGCTGATGATCACGTGCATCGGATACCTGGTCAGGAAGTCGAGCGCTTTCGTGCCGTCGGTCGTGGTAAATACGTGATAGCGGTCGCGGAAGCGCGACTTGAGAGCCGTGAGAATCCGCTCCTCGTCGTCGACAATCAGAATCCGCGCCTTCTTCACGCTTCGGTCGAGACTGATCGCGCTGTCTCCGCTCAAGTCTGGCAGCACGTGCTCGCTCGAGGGCGCAGCCTTCGCCCAGGCCCCCGGATTGAGCAGCTTCGCCGCTTCCAGAAGGGCCGCGCCGTCAGGGGAGGCCGGACGCTGCCTGCTTTCGGATGCTCCGAGCTTGAGGCAGGCGTCGATTGCGGCCCGGAAGGCGTCGGAGAATTCGCGGGCGCTCTGGAACCGGTCCTCTCGCCTCTTGGCGAGCGCCTTCTGCAGCACGGCATCCACCAGCGGCGAGAGGCGCGAGTTGAGCTTGGAGGGATCGGCGGGACGTTTGTTCAGCACCTGCTGCATCACTGTCGCGGCGTTTCCGGAGAAGGGCTTGATTCCGGTGAGGAGCTCGTAGGCGATGACCCCGATCGAATAGAGATCGGCAAGCGAGTTGACATCCTGGCCGAGGAACTGCTCGGGCGCCATGCAATAGGGCGTGCCGAGAATATCGCCCACCTGCGTGAGCTCGGAGGATTCGATTCGTGCGATCCCGAAATCGCCGATCTTGATTCGGCCGTCGCTGTTGATCAGGATGTTGGAAAGCTTGAGGTCCCGGTGCACGACCCCTTCGGAATGAGCGTAGCCGATGCCGTCTAGGACCTGCCGGATGATCTCGCCGACCTCGTGTATCTCGTAGCTCACTTCCTGGGACAGATGCTCATAGAGCGTCTTGCCGTTGACGAACTCCATGACGATGTACGCGATCTCGTCGTCTTCGCCGTAGTCGTAGATCTGCACGATTCTCGGGTGGACGAGCCGCCCGACGGCCTGCGCCTCGTGCCGGAAGCGCTCGGTGACGTGCTGGATCTCGGCGGGTGCGAGCGAGGCCTTGGCGATCACCTTGATCGCGACGGTTCGCGCAATCGCGCGGTCGTAGCCTTTGTAGACGACACCCATCGCGCCCTTGCCCAGGACGTCCTGGATTTCGTACTTGCCGATTCTTTCCAGTCGCTCCATGGCTCAGGCCGCGAGCTCGGCCGGCGGGTTGGACGGGAGCCACACCGTGAACCGGGTGCCGGCACCTGGGGTCGACTCTACGTCAATGCGGCCCCCATGCTGCTGCACGATCTTATAGGAGACCGACAGTCCGAGTCCGGTTCCCTTGCCGACGTCCTTGGTGCTGAAGAATGGATCGAAGATCTTCGGCAATACCTCCTCGGTGATGCCCTTGCCGGTATCGGCCACCTCGACCGCCACGCCACCGTCTTCGCTCCGCGTCGTGAGCGTGATGGTCCCTTTCCCGTCTTCCATGGCCTGTACCGCATTGGTGACCAGATTGAGAAATACCTGATTCACCTGTGAGGGCGAGCACACGATCGGCGGGATGTTGCCGAAGTGCTTGTCGACTTTCACCGACTTGAGCATGTGCTTAGCAAGTATGAGCGTACTGTTCAGGCCTTCGTTCAGGTTGAAACTCGTGACCTTGCTGCGGTCCAACCGGCTGAAGTCCTTGAGATTGCCGACGATCTCCGCCATCTGCCCCGTGCCGTAGAGGCCGTCCCTCACGAGGCTGGCGAGCTCTTCCTTGGTGCATCGGTCCCTGAGAAGGGCGATCGCCGACGAAGCGCGGGCAAATTGCTGTGACAGCTCGTGTCGGTCGGCGTTCGGTCCGGCTTGCAGGAGCGCGAGGAGCTTCTCGCAGTGGTCGACTGCGCCGAATAGATCGGGCAGCCTCTCGGATACAGTGCCGATACTGTTCTTCACGTAGGCGAGCGGCGTGTTGATCTCGTGCGCGACCCCTGCCACCATCTGGCCGAGCGAGGACATCTTCTCGGACTGAATGAGCTGGGATTCGGACTCCTTCAGATGATCGAGCGCCTCGGACAGCTCGCGGGTGCGGTCTTGAACTCGATGCTCGAGTCTGAGGTTTGCCGCCCTGACCTTGGTGCCGAGCCATGCAATGAGAATGAGCAGCGCGCCCGCATAGGCGATCAGGTAGACGCGGAAGCGCTCCTTGTCCTGAAGCGTGGCCTCGACTTCACGGTTGAAAAGAGAGGTGAGGGTGTCGACCCGCGTGCCTGGGGTGAGAGAGGGTAGAGCGTCGAAAATCTGTTGTTCGGCGGCGCGCTGCTTGAGCAGCCGTTCGCCCGATTCGCCAATCTGCGAAACCTTCAGGCGAAGCGATTCCGGAAGCGCGCCCGGCGCGGCCCGCACTTCGGCGATCGCAGCTTCCACAGCTTTCGAGTACGCATCCTGTCCGAACCAGAAATATTGCGAGGCGGCTGAACCGAGGCGCAGCAAGGAGGCATCGAGGGCCGCCGCAGACGGCCTGAGCCCGGCGGCCTGTGAACGGGCTTCGGTGGAATTTCGGAGCAACTCGTCGAGCGCGCCCTTCGCACCAGCGTTCGCGGCCCTGAATTTCTCGACGAGCTCCGCCTTTTCAAGAACGGCCTTGCGCAGATCGGGGAGGCCGGCGTCAAGCGACGGACTGGCCGTCTTCTGGAGCGCCCTCTCCAGGTTCTGCAGCGCCCGCCCGGCCGCTTCGCGGCGAGCGGGCGCCGGGGGCTCCGACCCGGATTCGAGCCGCATGCGCAGCACGTCCATGTCCCAGCGGGCGTCGGTCTCCTTGAGCTGCCCCAGGTAGTCGAGGATCTGGGCCTTGTCGCGCATGTCCACAGTCTGCGTCCTGTCGTACAGAAATACGAGCACCGCCACGAGCGCGAGTGCACCGAGGCCAAGCAGCGCGTTGCTGAGAATGTCCAGTTTGTTCATGATTTCATCGGTCTGGCGGGCGGCGCCTGCACAGGCGCGGCCCGCAGGCTGTCCCCGTCTGCCCGCCCGCCACGGCTCCGTGCGGGCGTGTCAGCACCATGCGCCGGGATTTTCCCGGCGCGCTACGGTTCCTGGCTCCCGGTCGCGTCGTACTGGATCTCCTCAATCCGACCGTCGTACAGCTTGTACACGCGGTCCTGGAAGTGAGAGCGGCGGAGCGTCTGTTCCGGGGTCAGCCCTTCGTAGCTTCCCTGAAGGATTCGGCTGATCATCCTGTGGGTCACGGCTATCGTCACTTGGGCGCTGCGCTCGCGCGCGAGCCATTCCTGCATCCGCTTGTGGACGTCGGCGTAGCTTTCGCCACCCGGCACGGCGTAGTGCCACTTGTCCTTTTCGCGAGCGAGCCTCGCGCCGGGATACTGTGCGTCTATCTCGGTGGTCGTCAAGCCCTGCCACGTCCCGAGGTCATGGTCGATGAGCAGCGGCGAAACAATCATCGCGCTCGGCTCGAGCCCGAGCTCGGCACAAAGCAGTGCCGCGGTGTGCGCGGCCCGGCCGAGCGGGCTCGCTTCAATGCACACTGCCCCCCGATCCGGAAGGACCTTCCGCAGGACGCGACCGGCCGTCCGGGCCTGTTCGACCCCTTTGGCGGTGATCGGCGAGTCGAGGTGCCCGAGCTGGCGCCCCTCCCGATCCCAGGTTGTTTCGCCGACCCGGACGATGTAGATCTCCGGGAGCGTCACTGCAGAGTCCCGCCTCATGGCCCCTCCCCAGGAGTCTCGTGAGCTGTTCCGGCAAACGCGCCGCTGCGTCCCTTGGTTCTGGAAGGGAGCCTTGAGCGCAATTTTATACCGGAGGAGGGGAACAGGGGGCGGTGCAGTTCGGTGAGGCTGGCGTGCCCGAACCAAAGGCAGAACGCGTCCGGGCGCTACGAACCGTGCGGGCGCCCAACCGGCGGAGCGCTCA
>Ga0335085_10010882_pt1 | contig 13551 bp, 9 predicted proteins | sample Lox_Sample_45_FD_206712 | JGI IMG/M metagenome (GOLD analysis project Ga0335085, IMG submission 206712) | Soil microbial communities from Loxahatchee National Wildlife Refuge, Florida, United States - Lox_Sample_4.5 | ecosystem: Environmental > Terrestrial > Soil > Wetlands | place: USA: Florida...
CTCACCGGCCGGCGGCTGGGCGTGCCGGTGGGCGAGGCGCTCGTCGGGCGGGTCGTCGATCCGCTCGGCACGCCGCTCGACGGCGGACCGACGCCGGAGTGCGACGCGCGCGGCGAGCTCGACGTGCCGGCGCCCCCGATCGTGGCGCGCGATTTCGTCGCGTCGCCGCTCTATACGGGCAACAAGATCGTCGATGCGCTGATTCCCGTCGGCAGGGGCCAGCGGCAGCTGCTGATCGGCGACAACGGCCTCGGCAAGAGCACGTTGGCGATCGACACCGTGATCAACCAGAAGGACAGGAACCTGACCTGCGTCTACGTGCTCGTTGGCCAGAGGCGCTCGAGCGTCGCGGGCGTGGTCGAAACGCTGCGCTCGGCCGGCGCGCTGGCGCACTCGGTGGTGGTCGCCGCCGAGGCAACGACGCCGCCCGGCCTGCGCTACCTCGCACCGTTCGCGGGCTGCGCGATGGCCGAATACTGGATGGCGCAGGGGCGGGACACGCTCATCGTCTACGACGATCTCTCGACGCACGCGCAGGCCTACCGCGAGCTCTCGCTGCTGCTGCGCAGGCCGCCGGGGCGCGAGGCCTATCCGGGCGACATCTTCTACCTGCACTCGCGCCTGCTCGAGCGCTCGACGCGCCTCGCGGCGCACCGCGGCGGGGGCACGATGACCGCGCTGCCGATCGTCGCGACCCAGCAGGGAGAGATCGCCGCGTTCATTCCGACGAACCTCATCTCCATCACCGACGGCCAGATCTATTTCGACGCGGCGCTGTTCGCGGCGGGCAACCTGCCTGCGATCGACGTGCGGCGGTCGGTTTCCCGGATCGGCGGCAAGGCGCAGGATCCGCGCCTGCGCGAGGAGGCGGGCCGCATGAAGCTCGACTATCTCCAGTTTCTCGAGCTCGAGACCTTCACGCGCTTCGGCGCGCGCCTCGAGCCCAAGATGGAGGCGCGCATCCGGCGCGGGCGCGCGCTGCGCGAGCTGCTCAAGCAGGACCGGCTCGCGCCGATGTCGGTCGAGGGGCAGCTCGCCTGGCTCATCGCCTTTAACGCCGGCCGGTTCGACGCCCTGGAGCCCGCTGCGAGCGCCGAAGCCGGCCGCAGGCTCACCGAGCGCGCACGCGCGGGCGGACTGACGCTCTCGGACGGACGCGAGCAGTGGTTGCAGGCGATCGATCGATGGCTGTCGCCGCAGGGAGGCGGCGCGTGAGCATGCGCCGCGAGGTCGACCGCAGGCTGCGCGGCCTCGCGGAAATCGAGGAGATCATGAACGCGATGAAGAATCTCGCGCTCATCGAGACGCGCAGGCTCGCGCGCGTGCGCGATACGCAGCGCCGCCTGTCGGCGAGCGTGGACGCGGCCGCTGCGGCGCTCGCCGAGGCGCGGCCCGAGCTGGCCGGGGACGGGACGGCGGGCCGCGACGCGCTCATCGCGCTCGGCAGCGAGCGCGGCTTCTGCGGCGATTTCAACGAGACGCTGTCGCGGGCGCTGCCGGCGCCCGGGCGCTCCGGCGGCACGCCCGCGCTTTTCATCGTCGGGGCCCGGCTGTCGGCCAAGGTTGCAGACGACCGCGGCGTCGTCGCGCGGCTCGCGGGGCCTTGCACGCTGGATGAAGTCGCGTCGGTGCTGCTGCGGGTCATGGACGCCGTGAATCACTGGCTGCAGGCGCAGGGGCCGGCGCTGCCGCTGCGCATGAGCGTCCTCCACCACCCGACGCCCGAGGCGGGCGTCGCGCTGCGCAGGCTCGACCCGTTCGGCGGCCGGGGCGGGCGCCGGCCGGCGCGCGGCGACGGTCCGCTGCTCAACCTCGAGCCGCGGCGGCTGCTCGGCGCGCTGACCGAGCACTACCTGTTCGCCGCCTTGCACGACGTCTTCTACAGCTCGCTGCTGGCGGAAAACCAGCGGCGCATGCAGCACATGGAAGCCGCGATGCATCGCCTCTCCGAGCAGACCGACGAGCTGCGGCGGCGGCGCAACGCCTTGCGGCAGGAGGACATCACCGAGGAGATCGAGGTCATCCTGCTGAGCGCGCGCAGCCTGTTCGGCGGCAAGGCCGCCTAGCCGCGCGCGTACGCCGCACCGCCTATCCGGCGGCCAGTCCGGGCTCGTTGAACTCCAGGGAGACCATTTCCCGCAGGCCCGCTTCCGCCGCAAGGAACGCCTGCACCGCGAGCGGATCGAACTGCCGGCCGCTGTTGGCGACGATCTCCGCCTTCGCATCGTCGAAGGACGCCGCCCTGCGGTAGGGCCGGTCGAACGTCATCGCGTCCAGCGCGTCGATGATGGCGAACAAGCGGGCCGGCAGCGGAATCGCGTCGGCCTTGAGTCCCCGGGGATAGCCGGACCCGTCGTATCGCTCCTCGTGGCAGAGCACGATCTCGCTCGCCAGCGCGAGCATCGGCAGATTTTCCAGGATGCGAAAGCCGTGCTCGGGGTGTCGGCGCATGAGGTCCCATTCTTCGGGCGTCAGCGCGCCGTGCTTGAGGAGCACCGCGTCGGGCACGCCGATCTTGCCGATGTCGTGCAGCAGGCTGCCCCAGTAGACCTCGCGCAGCGGCTCGGACGCCGCGTAGAACTGACGCGCGAGCAGCAGCGTGTTGAGCGCGACGCGCTTGGAGTGCAGCCCCGTCTCGCGCTCGCGCAGGTCGAGCGCCGCGGCGAGCGACTCGACGAAGGGCTCGTACGGGTTGCTCGCGAGGCCGATGTGCTGCTTCCTCGCGTCGAGCACGCAATGCTCGCAGGTCCACCGGCCCGGCGCGCGCACGTAGCGGCGGTTCGTCGCGGTCGATCCGCAGTCGGCGCATTTCGGCACGGCGCTCATACTAGCGAGAGCGGAGGCGCGACGTCCTCGAGCGGCCGGCGCTCGGCGCGCACGCCCCAGGCGAGCACGGCGACCGCCGCGAGCAGCATCAGCGCCGCGCCGGCAAGGTAGCCCCAGAACAGCGCGTTCACCGAGCCGGTGCCGATCAGCAGGCCGAACAGCCAGGGCGCGGCCACGCCGCCCGCGCCGGTGCCGATGACGAAGAACACGGCGATCGCCAGCGCGCGGATCTCGAGCGGAAACAGCTCGCTCGCGCTCAGGTAGGCCGAGCTCGCGGCGGCCGAGGCGAAGAAGAAGATCAGGCTCCAGAGGCCCGTCTGCCCTGCCGCCGAGAGCATGCCGTGCGCGAACAGCGCACCTGTTGCCGCAAGCAGCATCCCGGACGTCGCGTACGTCAGCGAGATCATCGCCCGCCGCCCGACGCGGTCGAACAGCGGCCCGAGCAGCAGCGGGCCGAGGAAATTGCCGATCGAAAAAGGCAGCAGGTAGAGCCCGGTGTCGCTCGCCGGCACGGCGTAGAAGCGGGTGAGCACCAGCGCGTAGGTGAAGAAGATGGCGTTGTAGAGGAAGGCCTGCGAGGTCATCAGCGCCGCGCACAGCAGCGTACGCTGCCGGTAGCGCGCGAACATCGTACGCGCGACCTCTGCGAGCCCCGTGGCGCCGCGCGGGCGCACGGTGAGCGGCGGCGCCTCGCTGGGCGCGAGCGCCCGGCCCGAGCGTGTCGCGATCTCGCGCTCGATGCCCTCGAGCACGCGCTCGGCCTCCTCGGCGCGGCCGTGCGTGAGCAGCCAGCGCGGGCTCTCGGGCAGCGCGCGGCGCAGCAGCAGGATCGCGAGGCCGATGGTCGCGCCGAGGCCGAAACCGAGCCGCCAGCCGAGGTCCGGCGCGAACAGCGCCGGGTCGAGCAGCAGCGCGGTCGCGCCAGAGCCGAGCGCGGCGCCGAGCCAGAAGCTGCCGTTGATCGCGAGGCCGACGCGGCCGCGGTGGCGCGCCGGGATGAGCTCGTCGATCGCCGAGTTCACCGCCGCGTATTCGCCGCCGATGCCGCAGCCGGTGAGGAAGCGGAATGCGAGAAAGCTCGCGAGGTCCCAGGCGAAGGCGCTCAGCGCGACGCCCGCGAGGTACACCGCCAGCGTGACGAAGAACAGGCGCTTGCGGCCGTGCCGATCGGTGAGCCGGCCGAACAGCAGCGCGCCCAGCACCGCGCCCGCGAGGTAGGCCGAGCCGAGCAGGCCGATCTGCTCGGCCGAGAGGCCGAGCGCCTGCGGCGTTTCCAGCACGCCGCTGACCGCGCCCATGAACGTGACCTCGAGGCCGTCGAGGACCCAGGTGATGCCGAGCGCCGCGACCACGCGCCAGTGGAACGGGCTCCACGGCAGCCGGTCGAGCCGCGCCGGAATGCGCGTCGAGATGACGGCCGGCGCGCTCAGCGATCCCACAGCTGCGCGGCGCCGCGCACCCCGCTCGCATCGCCGAAGGCGGCGCGCGCGAGCGCCGTAGCGACGCCGTTGGCATAGACGAAACCCGGCCAGAGGCGCGGCACCGCCTCGTACAGGTGCGGCAGGTTGGACAATCCGCCGCCCAGAACGATGACGTCGGGGTCGAGCAGGTTGATGACCTGCGCGAGCGCGCGCGCGAGCCGGGAGGCATGGCGCTCGAGCGTCGCGGCGCAGGCCGCGTCGCCGGCCGCGGCGCGCGCTGCGATCTGCGCCGGCTCGAGGCCCGCGCCGCCCGCCCGCCGGTGGTCCTCGGCGAGCGCCGGGCCGCTCACGAAGCGCTCGATGCAGCCCAGCCGCCCGCAGTAGCAGCGCGGCCCCGGGAATTCCGCGGCGCTCATCCAGGGCAGCGGATTGTGGCCCCATTCGCCGGCCACCGCGTTCGCGCCCTGGACGATGCGCCCGTCAACGACGATGCCGCCGCCCGCGCCCGTGCCGAGGATCGCGCCGAACGCCACGCGCCGCCCGGCCGCCGCGCCGCCGTTCGCCTCGGACAGCGCGAAGCAGTTGGCGTCGTTCTCGAAGCGCAGCTCGCGCCCGAGCAGGCGCTCGAGGTCCTGCTTCAGCGGCCGGCCGTTGTACGGCGTCGCGTAGGCGTTGACGACCAGTCCGGAGCGCGGCGACAGCGCGCCGGGCAGGCCGACGCCGACCGAGGCCGTCGCGCCGAGCTCGTGCTCGGCCTCGCGCACCAGCGCGGCGATGCCGGCGAGCGCCGACGCATAGTCGGCGTGCGGCGTCGCGGCGCGCCGGCGCAGCCGCTCGGCGCCCGCCTCGTCGAACGCCGCGAGCTCGGTCTTCGTGCCGCCGATGTCGACACCGATGCGCAGCACCGGGGCCTCAGTAGGCCTGGTGCCAGGGGACGCTGAGCCGCGTCGCGCTCTTGATCATGCCGACCATGCTGTAGGTCTGCGGAAAGTTGCCCCACAGCTCGCCGCTCGCCGGATCGATGTGCTCGGAAAGCAGGCCGAGGCGGTTGCGTCGCGCGAGCATGGCCTCGAACAGCGCGCGCGCCTCGTCGCGCCGGCCGAGGCGCGTGATGGCGTCGATGAACCAGTACGTGCAGACCGCGAAGGCGTTCGCCGGCACGCCGAAGTCGTCGGCCTCGGCGTAGCGGTACACGAAGTCGCCGCGCCTGAGCTCGCGCTCGACGGCGGCGACCGTGCCGGCGAAGCGAGGGTCCTCGGCCGGCAGGAAGCCCAGGTCGGCGAGCAGCAGCAGGCTCGCGTCGAGCGTGCCGCCGTCGAAGGTCGCGCTGAAGCTGCCGCGCGCCGCATTCCAGGCGCGGCCGCAGATCACCGCGTGGATGCGCTCGGCGTGCGCCTGCCAGTAGCGCGCGCGCTCGGCAAGCCCGAGGCGCGCGGCGATCCTCGCCAGGCGGTCGCAGGCGGCCCAGCACATGATGCTGGAGAAGGTGTGCACGCGCGCCGTCGAGCGCAGCTCCCAGGGGCCCGCGTCGGGCTGCGCATGCGCCGCGACGGCGCGCTCGCCGAGCGGCTCGAGCTGGCGGAACAGGTGCTCGTTGCCGAGCGTCGACAGCCTGCGGTCGAAGAAGGCGTGCGCCGCCGCGAGCACCGTGGAGCCGTAGACGTCGTTCTGCACCTGGCGCCAGGCCTGGTTGCCGACGCGCACCGGTCCCATGCCGCGGTAGCCCGGCAGCGTCGTCAGCTCGCGCTCGTCCATCTCGGGCCTGCCGTTGACGCGGTACACGGGCTGCAGCGCGCCGTCGGCGGCCGCGACGTTGATGATGTAGCCGAGGTAGCGCTCCATGGTGCGCGTCGCGTTGAGGCGGTTGAGCGCGTTGACGACGAAGTAGGCGTCGCGCAGCCAGCAGTAGCGGTAATCCCAGTTGCGGCCGCTGCCCGCCGCCTCCGGGATCGAGGTGGTGGGCGCGGCGACGATCGCGCCGGTGTCGTCGTAGGCGGCGAGCTTGAGCGTGATCGCCGCGCGGATGATCTCCTCCTGCCACTCGAACGGGATCGACAAGTCGCGCACCCAGTCCTGCCAGTAGTCGGTGGTGTGCTCGAGGAAGCGGCGCGCGACCTCGGCCACCGAGCCCTGCAGCGTCTCGTCGGGTCCGAGCAGCAGCGCGACCGGCTCGCGCAGCACGAACGGTGTCTCCTCGAGGATCGCCGTGATCGAGCCGTTGGTGGTCAGGCGCACCACGTAGTCGGCGCCGAGGTAGCGGATGTGGTTCGAGCCCCAGGTCGTCTCGCGGCGCGCGCGCCCGTAGTCCTGCGCGGGCCGCACGCGCAGCGTGAGCTTCGGGCTGCCCGCGAGCGGGCGGATTACGCGCACCAGCTGCGCGGGATTGAACAGCCGGCCGAACTGCCGGAAGCGAGGCGCGAAATCCGTGATCTCGACCGCGCCGCCGCCGGCGTCGGCGAGGCGCGTGACGAGGATCGGCGTGTGCGGCACGTAGGCCTGCTCGGCGTGCGTGCGCTGCGCGAGCTCGACGGCGAGGTAGCCGTAGTCCTGCGCGTCGCGGCGCTCGCGCAGCAGCGAGCAGAACACCGCATCCGCGTCCACGCGCGGCAGGCAGGCCCAGCAGAGCTCGCCGGCCGCGTCGATGAGCGCGCTGACGCTCGAGTTGCCGACGATGCCCAGCTCCAGGCTGCTCACCGGCGCGTCTCCGCGGCGGCCGGCGCGAACCGCTCGACATAGGCGCCGAGCCAGCCGCGCACCGCGGCCGCGTCGAACAGGTGCCAGCGCGCGCGCGTGATGCCCGCGCCGACCTTCACCGAGTGGCCGCCCGCGCGGTTGACCACGTCGAACGCGGGCTCGTCGGTGAGGTCGTCGCCGACGAACACCGGGCGCCGGCCCGCGAAGGGCGGCTCGGCGAGGAAGTCCGCCACCGCGCTGCCCTTGTCCTTGCCGCTGGGCTTCACCTCGACGACGAACTTGCCGGTCTGCAGCTCGAAGGCGTCGCCGAGCGCCCCGGCAATGGCGCGCATCTCGCGCTCGGCCAGCGCGCGCAGGCCGGGCGCCTGGCGGTAGTGCAGCGCGAGCGCCATGCCCTTGTTCTCGAAGACCAGGCCCGCGTGCGCGGCCGTGAGGCGCACGATCTGCGCGGCGGCGCGGCCCAGGCTCTCCAGCGGCGGCGTATGCCGGTGCACCGCGCCGCCGGCGGCGCGGCGCTCGGTGCCGTGCTGCCCCGCCACGGGGAACGCGAGCGGCGCGAACAGCCGGTCGATGTCCTCCACCGAGCGCCCGCTCACGAGCGCCACCGCGCCGCCCGCGGCCGCGTGCAGCCGCCGCAGCAGCCCGATGAGCTCCGCGTCGACGCGCACTTCCTGCGGGTGCGCCGCATACTCGAGCAGGGTGCCGTCGACGTCGAGGAAGAACGCCCAGTCGCGGCCGAACGGCGGCATGCGGCGCGGCGTCATGCGCGCCGCAAGTCGACGACCTTCGCCGTGCCGCGCGCGCTGCCGACGCGGCGCCGGTTGCGCATGCGCGCGGCGTCGAGCAGCATGCGGCCGGCCCAGCGGTAGACGTTGAACTCCTGGATGAGGCTGCGCATGCTGCGCATGCGCTGGCGCTGCTCGTCCGGCGGCATGCCGAGCGCGACGCTGAGGGCCGCCGCGCACTGCTCGGTGTCGTACGGGTTGACGATGAGCGCCTCGGACAGCTCGCGCGCCGCGCCGGTGAACTGCGAGAGCACGAGCACGCCGCGCTCGTCGTCGCGCGCCGCGACGAACTCCTTGGCGACGAGGTTCATGCCGTCGTGCAGGCTCGAGACGCAGCAGACGTCGCTCGCGCGGTAATACTTGTAGACCTGGTCCGCGTCGTGGTGCTCGATCTTCAGCACGATCGGCTCGTAGCCCGGCGCGCCGAAGCGCGCGTTGATGCGCGTCGCGGCGGCGCGCACGCGCGCGTCCAGGCTCTGGTACTCCTCGATGCTCGAGCGCGACGGCGCCGCGATCTGCACGAAGGCGAAGCGGCCGATCCAGCGCGGCTCGATCTCGAGCAGGCGCTCGATCGCGGCGAAGCGCTCGAGGATGCCCTTGGTGTAGTCCAGGCGGTCGACGCCGATGCCCAGCTGCACGCCGGCGCCGAGGCCGAGCGCGGCGCGCACCGCGGCGCGGCACTCGGGCACCGGCGGCTGCGCGGCGAGCGGCGCGGGCGGCCACTCGATCGAGATCGGGTAGCGGCGCACCTCGGTCGGATCGCCGCCGTAGTGGATGCTGAAGGTCTCGCGGTCGACGCGCGCCTCGAGCGTGCGGTCCACCGTGTCGAAGAAGTTGTTGCAGTGGAACTGCGTATGGAAGCCGAGGATCGAGGAGCCCAGCAGGCCCTCGAGCAGCTCGGTGCGCCACGGGCAGACGCCGAAGGCCTCCGGATTCGGCCAGGGGATGTGCCAGAACGCGATGATCGTCGCCTGCGGCAGGCGCTCGCGGATCATCTTGGGCAGCAGCGCGAGGTGGTAGTCCTGCACCAGCACGATCGGGTTCCCGGTGCGCGATTCCTGCTCCACGGCCTGCGCGAAGCGCTGGTTGACGGCCTGGTAGTGCGCCCAGTCCGAGGCGCGGAACACCGGGCGCGTGTGCGCGATGTGGCAGAGCGGCCAGAGGCCCTCGTTGGCGAAGCCGTAGTAGTAGCCGGCTTCCTCGTCGCGCGAGAGCCAGACGCGGCGGATGCGGTAGGCGGGCTTGTCGGGCGGCACGCGCACGTGGTCCTGCGCGTCCACGGTCTCGCGGTCGGCGCTGCCCGAGCCGTGCGCGATCCAGGTGCCGGAGCAGGCGCGCATCACCGGCTCCATGGCGGTGACGAGGCCGCTCGCCGGGCGCTGCACCTCGACGCGGCCGTCGCGGCGCACGTGGATGTAGGGCTCGCGGTTGGAGACCAGCAGGATCTCGTCGCCTTTCAGGTCGTCGCGCAGGATTCCGCGCAGGTTCTCGGGCGTCCAGCTGATCTGCGACTCGTCGCGCGCGCGCCGCTCGGCCTCGAGGTCGCGCACCAGCGCCTCCAGGTCGCGCGCGATCGGCCGCAGCTCGCGCGACTTGGGCTGCGGCGAGAGCGCGAGCGACTGCCCGCGGATCAGCGCTTTGATGCCCGACATCCAGCCGCGGAACGACAGCTCGGCGATCACCACGGTGATCAGCGCGATCACCGCGCCGATCGCGGCGAACAGCCAGACGATGTACTTCTTCGTGTCGGCGCTGCGCCGCTCGATGAAGCTCATGTCGTGCACGATGAGCAGCCCGCCGAGCAGCTTGCCGTCGACGAGCACCGGGATCTCGGCCGCGTGCAGCGAGCCGCCGGGCAGGCGCAGCACGTCGCCGCTCTCGCGCGGCGGCGCGTCCGGATTGCGGCAGGCGACTTCGTGCGGCAGCGCCGGGGTCTTGTAGAGCAGCTTGCCGTTGGCGTCGCAGTAGCCGAGCGCGTACAGGCGCTCGTCCTGCAGCATGTGCGAGAAGTAGGCCTGCACGCGCTGCTGCCGCACCCGGTCGCGCAGCTCGTTGGTGAGCAGCTCGCCGAGCGGCTCCTGCGCCGCCGAGGCCACGAGCTTGGCGCGGATGTCGAGGTCGCGCACGAACCACTTGAGCGTCAGATCGTCGACCAGCGGCGCGACGCCGTAGGCGATCGCGCCGAGCGCGAGCGCCAGGGGTACGATGAACCGCAGCGAGAGGCGCATGGCGAATTGGGGTGGAAACGGAATTGCGCCGACCCGCACATTATAGGTGCGATCCTCGCGGCGCAGCCTGCGCGGGGCAGGAAACCTGGGCGCGGCGCGCCTGTCAAAGGCAGCCGGCGCCGGCGCGACCCTATAATCCGCGCTTTCCGGCGAGGGAGGATCGATGAAGAGCGTGTTGATGCGCCTGCTGGCGCGGGAGCGGGGATTGTTCGCCGGGGCGCTGATCGTCGGCGCTGCCGCCGCGGCGCTCGGCGTGCCGGTCGATTTCATCCTGTTCGGCCTCACGCTCGCGGGCGTCGCGCTGTTCCACCACCATACTCTGCAGGTGGCGCTGACCGGCCTCGCCGTGATCACGCTCTACAAGCTCGGCTTTACCGGCTTCAAGACCGGGCCCGGATTGACGGGCCTCGGCCTGCACCTGCTGCACGAATGGGTGATCCTCGCGAACCTGTTCGGCCTGCTGCTCGGCTTCGCGCTGCTCTCCAAGCACTTCGAGGAAAGCAAGGTGCCGGCCGTGCTGCCGCACTGGCTGCCGGACGACTGGAAGGGCGCGTTCGTGCTGCTGGTGATGATCTTCGTGCTGTCCTCGTTCCTCGACAATATCGCGGCGGCGCTGATCGGCGGCACGATCGCGGGCACGGTCTTCCGCGGCAAGGTGCACATCGGCTACCTTGCGGCAATCGTGGCCGCCTCCAACGCGGGCGGCTCGGGCAGCGTGGTGGGCGATACAACGACGACCATGATGTGGATCGACGGCGTGAGCCCGCTCGACGTCGTCGAGTCCTACGTCGCGGCGGGCGTGGCAATGGTGATCTTCGGCATACCCGCGGCGCTGCAGCAGCAGCGCCATTCGCCGATCGTCAAGGACGCACGGGTCGAGGGACGCGTCGATTGGGCGCGGGTCGCGGTCGTGGCGATCATCCTCGTCGCCGCGATCGCCGCCAACGTGCTCGTGAACGTGATCTATCCCGAGGTGTCGGACCGCTTTCCGTTCATCGGCGCGGCGGTCTGGCTGGCGATCCTCGTCTGCGCGCCCTGGCGCCGCCCCGAATGGTCGCTGCTGCCGGGCGCGTTCAAGGGCTCGATCTTCCTGCTTTCGCTGATCACCTGCGCCTCGATGATGCCGGTCGAGAAGCTGCCGGGCGCGTCTTGGCAGACCGCGCTCGGGCTCGGTTTCGTGTCGGCGGTGTTCGACAACATTCCGCTCACTGCGCTCGCGCTCAAGCAGGGCGGCTACGACTGGGGCTACCTCGCCTACGGCGTGGGCTTCGGCGGCTCGATGATCTGGTTCGGCTCGAGCGCCGGGGTCGCGCTCGCGAACATGTATCCGGAGGCCAAATCGGTCGGCCTCTGGCTGCGCCACGGATGGCACGTGGCGCTCGCCTACGTGATCGGCTTCACCGTATTGCTGGCCGTTCTCGGCTGGCATCCCAATGCGCCGCACAAAATCAAAGCCGCGGCCCCTGAGCATCCGCAGGCGGTGCGGCTGCATTTCACATCGTGAAGTAGCCTTGTAGCGTGTGCACGCGGGAAGTAATATCCGTCGGTAGTTCGGCGGCGGGACCCCACTCGCTTCGCGTCTAACTTCCAGGAGGAGGCAAAAGGACATGAGCGCACGAACGGGCAAACATATCGCACTACGACGTAAATTCCTGGCGACCGCGGCTTCGGCCGGCGCGGCCGCGGTGGCCGGCGCGCCGTTCATCCGCACGGCGGCGGCCGCAACGACCTCGTGGAAGGTGCAGACCTCGTGGCCGGCGGGCGTGGGCCTCGCCACGTTCAAGGAGTGGTGCAACTCGATCAAGGAAAAGACCGGAGGCGAGCTCGAATTCAAGCCCTACGCGGCGAAGGAGATCGTCGGCGATTTCGAGCTGCTGGACGGCGTGAAGAACGGCGTGCTCGAGGCGATGAACTCGTTCACGCTCTACTGGGCCGGCAAGCTGCCCGCCACCGCATTCATGAGCTCGTACCTGATGGGCCTGCGTTATCCCCATGAATGGGACATCTTCTTCTACAGCAAGGGCGGGCTGCAGGCGTGCCGCGACATCTTCGCCAAGCAGGGCCTGCGCTATGTCAACCGGATTCATCACGGGCCGAACATCATTCATTCGAAGAAGCCGATCCGCACGTTCGAGGATTTCAAGGGCCTCAAGCTGCGCGTTCCCGGCGGGATGATCGCCGAGGGCTTCGCCGCGGCAGGCGCGCGCACCACGCTGCTGCCCGGGGGGGAGGTGTTCTCCGCCCTGGAGAAAGGCACGGTCGAGGCGGCCGACTACACTGGCCCGGCGGTCAATTGGGATCTGGGCTTTCAGCAGGTCACCAGCTACATCTGGACCGGGCCGGCGGGCCTGGAGTCCATCTACCAGCCCGTCGACCTCATGGACTTCGTCGTGCGCATGGACGTCTGGAACAAGCTCTCGAAGAAGATGCAGACCTGGCTGGATGACGAGATCCAGGTCTACTCGAACATGCACTTCTCGGCGATCCAGAAGGCGGACATGGAGGCCTGGCCGAAATTCGAGAAGGCCGGCACGAAGATCACCCGGCTGCCCGCCGAAGATCTGCCGAAGTTCCAGCACATCGCCGTGCCGATCTGGTTCAAGTGGGCGAACAAGGACGCCGACGCGGCGCGCCTGTTCAAGCTTCAGCTCGAGGTCATGGAGTCGCCCACCGTGGGCTACGTGACGCCGGACATGTACAAGGGGCTGTCGATCAAGGCTTAGGAAGCCCGAGGCGCGCCGGCGCAGGCCGGCGCTTTCACGACCAGGCGGGCGAGGCGCCGCGACGGCGCCTCGCCCGTCGTTCGCAAGCGGCTGAAGCAGAGGCAGGCGCATGCCCAACCTGAATTTCGTCTTGCCGCACTGGCTGTACTGGGGCGGGCTGTTCCTGTTCCCGCTGATCGCGATGTACCTCGTATCGCAGCAGCGGCGCCGCGGCACGCCGCGCGAGCCGATCCTCTTCAACGCCTACCTCTTCTGGGTCACGGCGGGCTTCGCGGGGATCCACCGCTTCTATCTGAAGAGCTGGTGGGCGTTCGCGTTCATTCCGGTCTTCCTCGCGATCATCTATTGCAACGGACAGCTGCGCGAGGTTCGCGACGACGTTTCGCGCACCTTCGCCGCGACGGAGCAGGCGCGTACGGGGCTGAAGCAGGCGCAGCCGCTCGATGCCGCCAGCCCGACGCCCGCGGAGCGCGAGACGCTGGAAAGGGCACGGAACGAAGTGACGAGGGCCGAGACCGAGTATCGGGCGGCGAAGGCGATCTCCGACCACTGGTACGATCGGGCGCGGGGATTCGGCATCACGCTTGCGCTCCTGCTCCTGATCGATGCATTCCTGATCCCGGGCATGGTGCGGCGACTGCATGCGCAGGGCGGCGCCGGCGCGATTCCGGCCGGGACGGCGCCGCCGGCCGCGCCGCCCGAGGTGCACGAGCAGGGCACGGGCGAAGACCCGACGCTCGGACTGCATACGCGAGTCACCGACGTCATCGAATGGGTCAACGTCAAGGCAGGCGAATACGTCGCCTATTGGGCGCTGATCTCGGTGTTCGTCTACTACTACGAGGTCATCGCGCGCTTCGTCTTCAATTCGCCG
>Ga0335085_10010884_pt1 | contig 13549 bp, 11 predicted proteins | sample Lox_Sample_45_FD_206712 | JGI IMG/M metagenome (GOLD analysis project Ga0335085, IMG submission 206712) | Soil microbial communities from Loxahatchee National Wildlife Refuge, Florida, United States - Lox_Sample_4.5 | ecosystem: Environmental > Terrestrial > Soil > Wetlands | place: USA...
CCGCCGAACGCCTCCATGATCTTGTCGTAACGCGAGCCCTTGACGAACACAGTGGTCGCCGGATCGGAGCCGCCGCCGGCATTGACGTCGGTGCCGCGATAGATGCCGTTGTTGTTGAAGACGACGATGCAGACCGGCAGCTTGTAGCGGCAGATCGTCTCCACCTCCATGCCGGAGAAACCGAAGGCGCTATCGCCTTCGACCGCCAGCACCGGCTTGCCGGTCTCGACCGCCGCGCCCACGGCAAAGCCCATGCCGATGCCCATGACGCCCCAGGTGCCGACGTCGAGGCGCTTGCGCGGCTGGTACATGTCGATGACGCCGCGCGCGAGGTCGAGCGTATTGGCGCCCTCGTTGACCAGGATGGCGTCCGGCCGTTCCTTGATGATGGTGCGCAGCGCGCCGAGCGCGCCGTGAAAATCCATCGGCGCCGAATTCTTCATCAGCCGCGGCGCCATCTTGGCGACGTTCTCGTCGCGCTTCGACTTGACCGCCGCGATCCAGTCGGCGGGTGCCGCCGGCCACGCGCTGCCCATGCCCTCGAGCAGCGCCGCCACGCAGGAGCCGATGTCGCCGACCACCGGAGCGACGATCTCGACGTTCGAATCCATCTCCTTGGGTTCGATGTCGATCTGGATGAACTTCTTGGAGTGCGGCTCGCCCCAGTTCTTGCCCTTGCCGTGGGACAGCAGCCAGTTGAGCCGCGCACCGATCAACAAGACGACGTCGGAGTCCTTCAGCACCGTCGAGCGCGCCGCGCCGGCGCATTGTGGATGCGTGTCGGGAAGAAGCCCCTTCGCCATGCTCATGGGCAGGAACGGAACGCCGCTTTTCTCGACGAAGGAACGGATGGCGTCGTCGGCCTGGGCATAGGCCGCGCCCTTGCCGAGAATGATCAGAGGACGCTTGGCGCTTTTGAGCACATCGAGCGCGCGTTTCACCGCGGCGGGAGCGGGAATTTGCGCCGGCGCCGGATCGATGACCTTGACCAGCGACTTGGCGCCGGCCTGCGCCTCCATCACCTGACCAAACAGCTTGGCCGGCAGGTCGAGATAGACGCCGCCCGGACGGCCGGACACCGCGGCGCGGATTGCGCGCGCCACGCCGACGCCGATGTCGGCTGCATGCAGCACGCGGAACGCCGCCTTGCAGAGCGGCTTGGCAATCGCCAGCTGATCCATCTCCTCGTAGTCGCCCTGTTGCAGGTCGACAATCTCGCGCTCGGACGAGCCCGAGATCAGAATCATCGGAAAGCAATTGGTCGTGGCGTTGGCGAGCGCCGTGAGGCCGTTGAGAAAACCCGGCGCCGATACCGTGAGGCAGACGCCGGGCTTCTTGGTCAGGAAGCCCGCGATCGCGGCGGCGTGGCCGGCGTTCTGCTCGTGACGGAACGAGAGAACGCGAATGCCCGCGGCCTGCGCCATGCGGCCGAAATCCGTGATCGGAATTCCCGGCACGCCGTAGATCGTGTTGATGCCGTTGAGCTTGAGCGCGTCGATGACGAGGTGAAAGCCGTCCGTTAGTTCCTGCTCGGACGCGGGATTTGCCTTTACTGCTGCTTCAGCCATGCGCGCCTCCTCACTGTTTCCCGTCATCCTGAGGAGGCCGCCGCAGGCCGGCCTCGAAGGATGCACGGGACATGTACTGTTCAATCCAGAGCATCGTCATGTTCAATCCAGATAATCGGCGTATTTGGCGACATGCTCGGCGAGGCCGAGCGCGTGGTCGCGCACCAGCGTCTCCGCGCGCACGGTGTCGCGGGCTTCCAGCGCTTCAATGATGTGCATGTGGTCGCGGATCGAGCGGTCGGCGCGGTCCTTCTCGCCGATGGTCTTCCTCCGGATTATGCGCATGTGGGTGAACAGGTTCTCGGCAAGCCCGATCAACGCATCGTTGCGGCTCATGCGGATGATGGACTGATGAAACTCGATATTGAGCTGCGAATATTCGTCGAGGTGCGCACGCACCTCGCCGTTCTCGAAGGTTGCGAACATTCGCCGCAACGAAGCGATCTCGTCGTCGTCGGCGCTTTCGGTGATGAGCCGCGCTGCCATGCTTTCGAGCGCGGCCCACACCGTGATCAGCTCGATGACTTCGCGCTTGGTCTTGCGCACCACATAGATGCCGCGGCGGGGCTCGGAGCGCACGAAGCCTTCGCGCTCGAGCTGCGCCATGGCTTCGCGTACCGGCGTGCGGCTGATGCCGAAGTCCTGGGCGAGGCGGCGCTCGTCGAGCCTGATCTCGGCGCGGCTGCGATAGACGTCGGTGGCGGCAATGGCGTTCTTGATCGCCGTATAGGCCTGTTCTTTGAGGCTCGCGGCGCTGCCGAGCGGATCGACCGCGACCTGCGCCGGCAGGTCCGCCGGACCCGCCTCCGCATCCTTACGCCGCAACATGGAAACGCTTGAACTCATGCTGGCATACATTATTCCAGAACACCGGCCAGTCAAAGACGCCGCTGTCAGACGGCGGACGGAGCTTCCTGATTAGCTGTCTTGGCTCAGCGCCCGGTGCCGCATCGGCTTGAGCACGAAGAGCGCAAGCGCGGCGACGATGAAGTTCATGATCGTCGCGATGACGAAGACGCTGTGCCAGTGACCGCTGTAGTTTTTGAGCAAACTCGCCAGCGGCACCACCCAGGCCGACGTCCCCTTTGCGGTATAGAGCAGTCCGGCATTGGTGGTGGCGTATCTTGTGCCGTAGGTATCGGTGCAGGTGGACGGGAACAGGCTGAAGATCTCACCCCAGGTGAAAAACACCAGCCCCGCCATGAGAATGAACATGTAGGGCGAGTGTCCGAGTTCACCGAGGCCCCAATAGGCGAACCCGCCCAGCGTGAACACGATCGCCATCGTATTCTCGCGGCCGATGAAATCGGATATCCAGCCGAAGAACGGCCGCGCCAAACCATTGAGAATATTGTCGACCACCAGCGCCGCGCTCAGCGCGGTCGCGGTGATGAACATGATGGTCACTTCCTGATTGGCCAAGCCGAAATCCTTGGCAATCGGCGCGATCTGCGCGGTCGCCATCAGGCCCGACGCCGACACCATCACGAACATGACGTAGAGGAGATAGAAGATCGGCGATTTCAGGACTTCGATCGGCGTGTAGTTCTGCGATGTCTGGGTCAGCCGCACTGCGGGCTTCGGCGTTTCGCCCGGCTCGGGCGCGCGCAGGAACTGCGACAGCACCAGAATGACGAGGCCTTGGCCGAGACCGAACCACAGGAATGCGGATTGGTAGCCGAACGCCAGAATAACGTCGCGGATCGGCACCACGGTGGCGGCGGCGCCGGCGCCGAAGCCGGCGGCGGTGAGGCCGGCGGTCAGGCCGCGGCGGTCGGGAAACCACTTGAGCGCGTTGCCGACGCAGGTGCCGTAAACCGCGCCGGCGCCGACCCCCGATATGGCCGCGGCGACGTAAAGCATTCCAAGCGAGGCCGCGTTGGCATCAATCGCCCAGGCGATGGCAACGAGAATGCCGCCGAACGCGACGACGATGCGCGGACCGAAGCGATCGACGAACCAGCCCTCGATCGGCACCAGCCACGTCTCGGTGGCGATGAAGACGCTGAAGGCGACCTGAATAGCCGCCGTGCCCCAGTGATATTTCTGGTCGATCGGATTGACGAACAGGGTCCAGCCATATTGCAGGTTGGCGATCATCACCATGCAGATGATGCCGAAAATAAGCTGGCCCCAGCGGGTCGCAGGCGACGCGGAGGTTTCTCTTTCAACGGCGGTCGATGCAGCGGTCACGTGTTCCGTCCCCTTTAATTTTCTTGTTTGTTGCGAAGGCTAAATTTGTGGCAACATTTTTTGCATTTGTCATTAGATATAATGTTGCATCTCGGTCGCGTGACCAATCGCCGCAACGCCGGGTGACCAAAAAAATGCCTGTGGTCGTGGAACTTACGCCACAGCGGCGCGATTAACCGTGTGGCGTTCGCACTTGCAAAAAAGTCGGAAATACCGCAACGCGCCGCTTCCGCAACGGCGGTTCCTTCCGGCTCAGAGCGCCCTAGCATCGTCTTCCCGGCAAATGTCGCCGCAACGATCGGCAGCGCGGCCCTGATGTCTGAAGCAAGGAAGGCGCGGCTCAACCAACGGCGTGCCTTAGCACCTAAAACTTTGTTTCTTTGCGCGCATGTTAGCGAGTGATTTCATTCGCCCAAAAACGGCGCGCTCGACCAAGACTCTCTTATTTTTGCCGGCTGCATTGACTTTCCGCCGCGTCGTGGCGAGATCACCACATCCGACTGGAATGACTGGTACGGATCGCGGGATTTGAGGAGCAGCTTGCGCCGCGGAAAAACGCTAAAGCGCCACGAAGCGTGTTCGTGGGCTCCCTAACTTGGAGATGAACCCATGACGCCGGGATTCTGCGTTTCGACATAATGCAGTGCGGCGGCCGCTGAACGCGCCGGCCGTTCGTCCGCAAATTCATTCAGTCAATGCCGATTCAGGAAAACGCCGGTTCCCGCCGGCGACAGGGACGATCATGTCTAACGCCCATCTCAACACCGGTGCGCCGGGAACAGGATCAGGATCCGGTCTCGCGATCTCGCGGATTTTCTTCGACGGCATCACGGCGCCGCTCGCCGGTTGAGAGCCCAGAATCCGGTCTTCAGGAGAACGTCATGTCGCAAATAAGCCAAACCGACCTGCGCGAGGAATTGCACACCGCCCCGGTCGAGCCGCTGCAGCCGATCGAGAAGAAACTGATCGCCTGGAGCCTGAGCCTCGGGCTCGTGCTCCTCGCCGTCCTAGCGGCGATCTACCATTTCTTCCCGGCGACGTTTTAATTAGCGCGGCCACCAACGGCCGCCGTAATAGCGCGGCGCGAGGAAAGGCGTATCGCCGCCGTAGTACCGCGGAGCGTAGAAGCCGCCATAGCTTCGCGGCCCATAGAGCCCGCCGGTGTAGGCCGGCTCGTCGTAAGGCGGAGCGAAAGCGGCATAGGCGAAAGCGGCGCGATGCGGAAGGCGCCAAGATCGATGCGCGTGAAGCGCCGCGCGCCCGCAACCGTGATAACCGCATCCATGCGCGAGCGCCGGGGCGGCGCCCCATCCCGCGGCGAACAGCGCCAGGGCCGCGATTTGAGCCAATCCGAATTTGCTCAAACTCATGAGCGTTTTCTCCACCGATGACGCGCATGACCATCATCGCGTCGGGGCCGCGATGTGTCGCCTTAAACTCAATTTTTACCTTAATGCTGCGGCAGGCGTGGAGACGCCGTGGCGCGAAGGATGAGCGCACGGCGTAACGGCGACACCCCGTAGCTTTGCCCCGAACAGCCGGCGCGTCGCATTTTCCCGGTACCCGACAAAACGCCGCACGCTTCGACCTCGGAGTCGACACGGTTGATGGCCAGCTTCGCGGGACGGAGACGCCGTCGCATGTCAAATGCGCGCAACAGCGGCGTCACAACGACTGGCTCGCGGATCGATGGCACCATCTCAGCGTCGCAAAAACCTCTACGTCATCGCGCCGTGTCTTGGTGCCATGGCTGTCATGGTCGGCTTGGTCGCCTATTCACCGACGCTGTATCGGATGTTTTGCAGCGCCACCGGCCTAGGGGGTACGACGCAGCGGGTGGGCTCGGATACGGCGACCGTTTCGAAGCGAACTATCAGGGTGGATTTCGACGCCAATGTTGCGCCCGGCCTGCCGTGGCGCTTCGAGCCCGAGCAACGGGCCGTAACGGTACATCTTGGCGAGCAGACGCTGGTTTATTTTTCAGCCGAGAATATGAGCGACCAGGCGATCGTGGGGCACGCAACGTTCAATGTTACGCCGCTGCAGATCGGCATCTACTTCAACAAGATCCAGTGCTTTTGCTTCACGGAGGAACTGCTCGAACCGCATCAGAAGGTGGACATGCCGGTCGTCTTCTATGTTGATCCGGCGGCCGCCAAGGATCCCGAAGTCAGCGGCGTCGATTCGATTACGCTCGGTTATTCGATGTTTCGATCCGCCAAACCGGCGAACGCCACCAATCTGTCGCGATTTCTTCCCGACGCTCCCGCCGACCCCGTTCACGGCAAAGAGCTCTTCGGCGAGCAATGCACGGGATGCCACGCCCTTGACGACAACAAGGTCGGTCCGATGCTCGGTGGCGTCGTCGGCCGCAGGGCCGGCTCGGCTCCCGGCTACCCCTATTCTCAGGCGCTCAAGACGGCTGACTTCGTTTGGTCGCCTGACAAGCTTGACGGCTGGCTCACCAGTCCGCGGCAGTTCCTTGCCGGCGTCAAAATGCCGGTTGGCGTTCTTGAGAGGACGTCTCGCCGCGACATCATCGCGTATCTGCGCCAAGAAAGCGACGCCAGGTCGAAAACCAAGACCGCCGATGGATCGGGATTATCGCATTGAACGCGCGCCAAACTGCCGTCGGCTATCAAGCGAGCGTCACGGTACATCAGAATGGGCCCAACCCAACCTCAAACGCTCGTTGGTCATAAATTATTGCAATTAAATAAGAAATTGGTTGCGGGGGTAGGATTTGAACCTACGACCTTCAGGTTATGAGCCTGACGAGCTACCGGGCTGCTCCACCCCGCGCCAATCGTTGCTTGATCGCAAGGTCATGTAGCAAGCGCCCCCCCATAAGGGAAGTGCAGCGGGCCGGATAATTCGCCATACTGTCACACGACCCCCAACTCTGTGTCATGCACGCGTTCGTAGAAGCGGATATGGGCGATAAACCGGCTTTGCGGCCGAAGGCAGCCATCGGCCCCGCCGTGCGGGCGATCGCGACCGGCATTCTGGCCGAGGCCCGCGCCGCGATCACCGATCCGGAGCGGTCGGGCCGCGACGCCGTGCACAAATTCCGCCGCTCCATGAAGGCGTGGCGCGCGCTGATGCGGCTCCTTGCGCCGTTCATTCCCGACGCCGCGCGCTGGCGCGATGAGGCGCGCGACCATGCCCGTTCGCTCGGCCACGCCCGCGACGGCCAGGCGGCGCTCAATGCCTTCGACGGTCTTCTTGACAGCGGCATGGTGCTGTCGGCGCGCACCAGCGCCACCATCCGCAGCCGCATCGAAGCGCTGCGCGGCAGCGAGGAGCAGGCGGTGCTGACGCCGGCGAAACGCGACGCCATCGCCGCCTGGCTTGACGAAGCGGCCGCCGCGGTGGCGGCCTGGCCGCTCGATCCGTTCGATTTCTCGTCCATCGCCGAGCGGCTCACAGCCGGCTATCGCGGCGCGCGGCGGCGCATTCCGTCGGACTGGTCACTGGCGAGCGCGGAAGATTTGCACGAGCTGCGCCAGCGGGTCGTCGATCATCGCTACCAGATGGAATTGATCGAGCCGCTGTGGCCGCGCTTCGGCAAGATGTGGACCAACGAAGCCGAGCGCCTGCGCGAACGGCTCGGCCGCTGCCAGGATCTCGAAGTGCTCAAGCGGCTCACCGGCGTCCATCAACCGCTGGCGCATTGGCGCTCGCGCCTCTCGCCCGCCTGCGCCGAGCGCAGCGCCGAGCTGACGCAACGCGCCGCGCGCATCGCACGGCGTCTGTTCGCCGAAAAACCCAAGGCGTTTCGCCACCGGATCGAGACTCTGTGGGAGCACGGGCGATAACGGAATCTTCCCTCTCCCGTCCCGGCAGAGGGAAGTTAAGAAGCGCCGGCGATGAAACCTGCAAGATCGGCGCCGACGCGCGCGATCACGTCGTCCCAATCGCCGAGCCTGGTCTGCCGGAACAGGCGCGCAGTCGGATACCACGGGCTCGTCTCGCCCTTGAGCGTCCAGCGCCAGTCCGGATTAAACGGCAGCAGCACCCAGACCGGGCGGCCCATGGCGCCGGCAAGATGCGCCACCGCGGTATCGACGCAAATCACCAGATCGGCGAGCGCGATCACCGCCGCGGTGTCGGCAAAATCCTCGAGTTCGGCGCCGACATGCATCACGCGATTTTCGGCGGCGAGCAGCGCGGCGTCCTCGCTGCGCACGTCGCGCTGGATGCTGACGAAGCGAGCCGGGGCTGCGAACAGCGACGAAAGGCGCGCAAACACGATCGACCGGTTGCGGTCGTTGACGTGGCTCGCATTGCCGGCCCAGGCGATCGCGATGCGCGGCCGCGCCAGGCCGCCGAGCCGTGCGGTCCATTTCGCCAGATGCGCGTCGTCGGCCGCAAGATAAGGAATCCGCGACGGCACGGTGTCGGGATCGGTCTTGAAGGCGAGCGGCAGGCTGCCGAGCGGGCAATGCACGTCGAACGGCGGCGGAACCTCGCCGCGCGCGAGGATCGCCGCGACGCCGTCAAGGCGCGCCATCAACGCGCGCAATTCGCTCTGCACTTCGAGCACCACCCTGGCGCCGGCTTCCGCCAAAAGCGGCACGTAACGGGCAAACTGAATAGTGTCGCCGAGCCCCTGCTCGGCGTGGACCAGCACGGTCTTGCGCGTCGCCGGATATTCGCCGAGCCACAGCGGCCGGCCGCGGCTGCGCATCTGCGGCATGCCGGTGCGGCGCCAGCGCGATTCGTATTTCTGAAAGCCGCGCCGATAGTCACCGAGCGTCAGAAGCGCAAGCGCCTCGTTGAACTCGACGTCGGCATTGTCCTTGCGCAACGCCCGCGCCCGCGCGTAGCTCGCGATGGCATCCTCGAAGCGGTTGAGGGCCGCCAGCGCCTGGCCGCGATTGAACCAGCCGCCGGCATGTTCGGGCGCCGCCGCAAGCGCTTTGTCGTGCGCGGCAATGGCATCGTCGTGGCGGCCGAGATTGAACAGCGCCAGCCCGCGGTTGTAATGCGCGCCAGCGTGGCCCGGCATGATCGATAGCGCGTGATCGAATTCCGCAACCGCTTCCTTGGGCGAGCCGAGCGCCGCATAGGCAATGCCGCTGTTGAGCCGCGCCTCCGGGTGCTGCGGCACGCGCGCCAGGACCTGCCGAAAGGCGGCGAGCGCTTCTTGGTGGCGGCCGAGGCTCAACAACGCATTGGCGCGATGATTGAGGATGGCGACGTCGCCGGGCGCAAGCGCGAGCGCCTTGTCGAAAGCGGCAAGCGCCTCCTCGTTGCGCTTGAGCGCGTGCAGGACTTGGCCGAGATTGGCGTGGCCCTGCGGCACGTTCGGGTTGATCTTGACGGCCGCAGCGAGAACGCGATGCGCCTCGCCCAATCGGCCGAGCTGCGCCTTGACCGTGCCGAGGAGATTAAGCGCATCGAAATAATCCGGCGCTGCCTTGAGGACGCGCATGTAGATTCTCTCGGCATCGCGCAGCTTGCCCTGCCGCTGCAACGCGACCGCCTCGTTCATGGATTGACCGATATCGAACCGGCCGGCGTTCGGCGCGCTCACAAGCGGTTGATCCGGGCGATGCGCCGCGTCACCTCCGCCGGCGTCTCGCTGTCGGCCTTGCTCTTGAGCGCGAGCGCAGCGCGCGCCGCCGGCCGTTCGAGGCAGCGCGTCAGCCAGGCCTTGAGGTTCGGCACCGCGGACAGGTCCATGTCGACGGCACGGCTGATCACGGCGGCGACGTTGAGGTCGGCGACTGTGAACGCGTCGCCGAGCAGATAAGGCTGTTGCGTCATCGCCGCATCCAGCACCCTGAACGGCGCCTTGAGCACGTCGAGCGCCTCGTCGCGCTTTCGTTCATCGCGCTCGGCGGCCGGCAGGCGCACCGCGTGCAGCGACCAGATGTTGACGCCGCGATCGACCTCGGTGACCGCCCACAGGCTCCATTGCCACGCTCGCGCCTCGCCTTCGAGCGTGCCCGGATAGAGCGTGCCGTTGGCGTGCTTTTTGGCGAGATAGAGCGTGATCGCGAGCGACTCGAACAGCACGAAGCCGTCATCGACGATGACCGGCAGCCGCCCGTTCGGATTGATGGCGAGGAATTCCGGCGTGCGCGCTCCGGCATCGCCGATCTCCATCGGCAGGTGCTCGTAGTCGAGCTTAAGCTCCTTCGCCACCCACAGCACGCGGAACGCGCGGGTGCGGGCGATGCCGTAGATGCGCAGGCCGGCCATGCGATTCTCGTTCCCGCGCCATAGGCGAGACCGTCCCGTGCGTTGTCAAGTTACCGCCGACGTCTTAAACGTGATGGTTCTGAAAAGGGGATTTTAAATGGAATTCGGTATATTCTCGAACGGTTTTCGCCCGCACACGACCGCCTCCCAAACTTACGCAGAAGACCTCGCCGAGATCGTGCTCGCCGATGACCTCGGTTTTCGCGATTGCTATATCAGCGAGCACCACGGCGAGCCGGTCTATATCGACAAGGTCGACACGCTGCCGGTGCCGGAATTGCTGATGTGCAAGGCGGCGGCGCTGACCAAGAAAATCCGCATGGGCGCGGCAGTGAAGCTCATCCATCTCGCCCATCCGGTCGATACCGCAATCCAGGCGGCGGTGACCGACCATGTGGTCGGCGGCGGCCGTTTCATCTTCGGCTTCGGCTCGGGCTTTCCGAGCCCGCTGTTCTCCAACGAGCGCGGGCTGCCCTACGAGGATCGCCACGAGCGGCTGCGCGAATCCCTCGACCTGATCCTGAAATGCTGGAGCGCCAAGGAGCCGTTCGACTGGGATGGCAAGCACTGGCGCGGCAAAGGCATCGTCGCCACACCGCAGCCGCTCAACCCGCCGCACATGCCGATGGCGACCGCGACCGATACGCCCGCCATGATCGATCTCTGCGGCGCGCGCGGCTATTCCCAGCTCATGGCGCAGCTCGAACCGGCAAGCTCGATCCGGCGCAAAGGCGATCGCTATGCACGCGCCGCCAAGGCCGCCGGCCGCACACTGCCGCTCAACAACATCACGGTCGCGCGCTACGTCTATCTCGCCGATTCCCGCCGCGAGGCCATGGACGATCTGCGCGCCGACATCAATTACGAGCTCGGCTATCAGATGAAGCGCGGCCTCATCCGCCTCATCAAGTCGAACTACGACATCGGCATCACGGGCGACGAGGTGACGTTCGACCAGCTTGCCGAAGCTGGCATCTATTTCCTCGGCGATCCCGACACGGTGGCGAAGGAGATTCGGGCGTTCTACGACGCCGCCGGCGGCTTCGGCACGCTGCTGATCGTCACCGGCAAGAAATGGGCGACGCGCGAGAAGGTATTCCGCTCGATGCGCACGTTCATGGAGCATGTCGCGCCGAAGCTGCGCGACCTCGTCCCGGCGCGCGATCCCGACAGCGTCGCGGCGTGACGCGCGATCATCCGCCTGCGCGGATGATGACAACGAATGGCGTCAACGCTCACTGCCACCAAGAGAAGCCGTCAATAGCGCACATGCTGCAGCTTCTCCGGATTGCGCACTACATAGATCGCCGTGATGCGGCCGTCGCGGTGCTCGAAGGCGAGCGTGTTGATCGAACCGTCCTCTTCGCGCAACACAAAGCCGGCAAGCCCGTTGACCAGCGCCGGGCGCGCCCGGCTCACGGCGAGTGACGGATTCTTGCGCGCAATCCCGGCGAGGAAGCGCATGATCTTGTCGACGCCGCGGATCGGATTGAGCGCCGCCGCACGCTTGCCGCCGCCGTCGCTGTAGAGCACCGCGTCATCGGCGAGGACCTGCATCAGCGCCTGCGCATCGCCCGACACGGCAGCCTTCTGAAACGCCGCCGCCAGGCGGTAACCGTCTTCGGGCGAAGCCGGAAAGCGCGGCCGACCGTCCTCGATGTGCTGGCGCGCCCGCGCGGCAAGCTGACGGCACGTCGCCTCGCCGCGATCGAGCGCGCGGCCGACTTCGGCGAAGTCGAGGCCGAACACGTCGTGCAGCAGAAAGCTCGCGCGCTCGAGCGGCGAGAGCCGCTCGAGCACCAGCATCAGGGCAACCGAAATATCGTGGGCGAGATCGCCCGCGGTGTCGTCGTCGAACGCCTCGTCGACCACGGGCTCGGGCAGCCATTGACCGACATAGAGTTCGCGCCGCGCTTGCGCGGATTTCATGCGGTCGAGGCAGAGCCGCGTCACCACCCTGCCGAGATAGCGGCGCGGCTCTTCGACGGTGGCGCGGTCGGTTCCATGCCAGCGCAAATAAGCGTCCTGCACCACGTCCTCGGCTTCGGCGCGGGAACCGAGCATCCGGTAGGCGAGGCCCATCAACGCACGCCGATGGGCCTCGAACGCCTGAATGCCGTCACGGTCGACAATCGCGCTCATGCGGCCTCGCTCAATTGCCGCAGCACCGGTCGCGTCTCGCCGCCGATCTTGAGGCGGGCGCAGCTTTGGCCATGGCCCAGCGCGTATTTCAGCGTCGGGAACAGGCGCGCCGCGGTGATCGCGTAGGCGAGCGAGATCAGCCCGCGCTTGCCCCACTGGCGCACGACCTCTTCGCGCAGATCGTCGGCCTCGAGGGCGTGGCGCAGCGTCGCTTCGGCGAAGCGAAGCGCCAGCGCCACTTCATAGGGCATGCCGGCAATATCGCGCGCCACGATGGCGCGTAGAATACCCGGCTCGACGCCGTCACGTTCCGCCATGTCGATGGCGAGCTGGGTGCAAGGTCCGCAGTCCTCGGCCATGACGCCGGCGATCTTGGCCGCGTAATGCGGCGCCAGAGGTACGTCCTTGCGGTATTTGCCCACGGCAATCGCCTTCATGAAGGTCATGAGCGCGCGCGGATCGGCGTCGATCACGTCATTTATGTAGCCGGCATCGTAGTTCCAGGTTCGTTCGAAGGCGGCGATCCGCCGCCGCAACAACCATCTCAACATCGCTTCGCTCCATTGTTCCGGTTCCGACGCGGCTGCCGGCCGGATCGATCCGGAACCGGCCCGCGCCGCTTCTGCCGATAAGACGAAGCAGCAGGGCCGGACGTGACATGGGCGCGAAAAATATATGGATGAAGAATAAAGCCAGCCGCTCAGCGATCGAAGTTCTGCAGCATCGCGTCGCGGAAAAATTTCGGCAATTCGGCGATGTCGCCGGCGCCGTAATCGCCCTCGACCGCCGCCGAGAGCGCAGTGAGCGCGCCCGCCGCGAGCGGCATCGGTACGCCGGCGAGCGCGCCGGTCGCCACCGCCGACATGATGTCCTTGCGCAGCGTGCGAATGTCGAGCGTCATCTCGTCCCGCCCGCCCTTGAGCACTGCGGCCTTCGCCTTCAGCCAGCCGCACGCGGTCGCGCTTTCCTGCAAGACGTCGACCATTTGCTCGAGTGGGAGACCTTCCTCGGCGCCGAGCGCCAGCGATTCCGCCAGCGCCTGCACGTAAGCACCGAGCCCGAGATTGGCGGCGAGCTTCATGGCGTAGCCGGCGCCGTTCGGCCCCATATGGACGATGCGCCGCGTCAGCTTCTCCAGCACCGGGCGGGCGCGTTCGAGATCCTCAGGCGTGCCGCCCACCATCGCGAACAGCGTGCCGGCGCGCACCTGCGGAATGGTGCCGAGCACCGGCGCCTCGATCAGCCGCGCGCCGCGCACGGCAACGAGCGGCGCCAGTTCGCGGCCGGTCATCGGCTGCAGCGTGCTCATCTCGATGAAAAGCTTTCCGCTCACGTCGGCTTCCAGAAAACCATCCGGGCCGGCGAAAATCCGGCGCGCGCCGTGGTCCTCGGTGATGCTGGAAATGATGACGTCGGAAGCGGCAGCAACGTCGCGG
>Ga0335085_10010885_pt1 | contig 13548 bp, 14 predicted proteins | sample Lox_Sample_45_FD_206712 | JGI IMG/M metagenome (GOLD analysis project Ga0335085, IMG submission 206712) | Soil microbial communities from Loxahatchee National Wildlife Refuge, Florida, United States - Lox_Sample_4.5 | ecosystem: Environmental > Terrestrial > Soil > Wetlands | place: USA...
AGGGTTGCCAGCGGCCTTGCTGATGTCGAGTCTGCAGGCCGCTCTCAAACCGTTGGTTGGCCAGAACCTGGCGCCGGCAGAGTTGTGTCACCGCCTCAATCGCATCTTGTGCGACCTGACACCGGTAGGGAAATTTATTTCCTTCTTCTACGGAGTGCTCGATAGCGTCGAACATCGGCTGACTTACTGCAACGCGGGACATAATCCGCCGTTGCTGGTCCGCGCCGATGGCACCTCGTCGGAATTACAAGCGGAAGGCGCGGTTCTCGGACAATTTCCGAATTGGATCTATCAGCAGAGTGAACTGCGGATGCGTTGTGGTGATCAGCTGATCGTGTTCACCGACGGACTGGTCGAGGCCTGCAATGTGGCGCAAGAGCCGCTCGGAGAACAGAATCTGATCGACATCGCGCGAGAGAACTCCGGCATGAATACTGCGGACTTACTGGCGTTGTTGATGACGAGTGCAGCGCAACATTGCGACCAACGCTTTCAGGACGATGCCAGCTTGATTGTCCTGAAAGCATCCTAAGCTGCGAATGAATCGGCGCTAGCTCAGCTGCGTCTGTGAATTCCCCCGCACGTCGTCGCTGAGCACAATCGCCTCAGCGATTTCCTTCATAGGCCTCCGCTTTTGGCGGCTCTGCCGCTGAATCGCGAGGTACGCTTGCTCTTCACTCAGCCCGAGATCCCGTTGCAGGATGCCCTTGGCACGTTCCACCAGCTTGCGAGTCTGCAACTGTTCGGCGAGGCTGGAGTTCGCTTCTTCCAGGCGCGCTAGTTCAATTTCAGCTCCAACCAGGAACCCGATCGTGGAAATCATACGAATCTCCCGCCGACGGTATACGTGATGCTGGCGATGCTGCAAATTGATGACGCCGACGACACGTCCGCGACACATCAGCGGCACCGAGAGAAAGGCCTCGTAGCTGTCTTCGGGGAGTTCATGAAAAAACTGGAAGCGCGGATCGAGCGCGGCCTTCTCAGGGATGGCCACTGGCTCCAGATGTTCTGCGACCCATCCGGTTATGCCCTGCCCTACCCGCAGCTTCAGACGGTTGACAACTTCAGGATGAGGGTTCTTGGAGGCGCGCAAGACCAGTTCGTCGCCTTCCAGAACGTAAATCAGGCAAGAATCGCACTTCACCAACGCGCTGGCGAAGTCGACCACTCGACTCAGAACTTCATGAAATCCCTCTGCCGCATTCAGACGAACCGTGATCTCGTGCAGTACATCAACCTGCGAATCCTCGAGCGCCACAAGTGAGTCCATGGCGTACTTTATCGATTTAGTAGGCGGAATGTCTAATTGCAAAATTTGATCGTAACGATAAAGATTTTCCGTGGGAATTGTTACTAACATTTAACATCGCGCAGCGAATCTGCTGCATCACTTTAGGGCCAGACAAGAGTCGCCCCGGAATGCAGAGCCGAGTCGCAGCCTGTCAACGCATCTCTAGCGTGCCGGGACCACCAGGAACCAGACCAGCAGTCCGAACAGTATCAGCGCACCGAGAAGCGAAAACAGGGTATGTAGCGGATGAAACTGAAACAGCGGATTGCGCTGTATACGATGCCTTGTCGCCAGCATGAGACCTCCTTACGCGCGTGTCGCGGTGGCAACAGACAGCTTGTTTACAACCATTTTCTCACTTTCGAGGGCTCCATTCCAGCCTTTCGTTGTCTGTGATACACCATTCCAATGCCTGACAAGCTCGCTCTGATCACGGGCGCCTCCAGTGGCTTCGGCCTGCTCACTTCGGTCGAACTGGCCACGGCGGGATACCGAGTCGTTGCCACCATGCGCGCTCTCGCCCGTCGCGCCAAACTCGATCAGGCAGCCACAGCTGCCGGCGTCGCCGATGAAATCGACGTCAGGGCTCTCGACGTCACGCACTTTTCTGAGATCCCTACTGTTGTAGACACCGTCGTGCGCGATTACGGACGCATCGACGTCTTGATCAACAACGCCGGCTTCGCCATGGGCGGATTCGCCGAAGACATCACAATTGAGGAACTGCGCCAGCAATTCGATACAAACTTCTTCGGCGCCGTTGCAGTGACCAAGGCGGTTCTACCCACAATGCGCCGGCAACACTCGGGCCACATTATCCAGATATCATCGATCGGCGGATTGCAGGGCTCGATCAGTGTCAGCAGCTACTCCGCTTCAAAACATGCGCTCGAAGGATGGAGTGAGTCGCTTCGCCTGGAAGTGAACGAGCTTGGAATCAAAGTCATACTCGTCGAGCCGGGAGCCTTCGATACAGGGGTCTGGACACAAGGCGCGCGCATGGGCGAGGAAGCGAAGAATAAGACTTCCCCGAATTTCCATCGCAGCCTTCGCATGCGCGAGGTCATTCAGAAGATACCTAAGGCCGATCCCTGCGCAGTCGCCCGTGTCATTGTGGACATCGCCCAAGACCCAAATCCTAAGCTGCGATATCTGGTCGGCCGGGACGCCAGGATTCAACTCGCCCTGAAGCGAATTCTGCCCTGGAAGATGTACGAGAAGATGATCGCAAATTTTGTGAAGATCGACTAAGAAACCCAATCTCAAGGGAGACTACCTACGTAGCCCTGTGTTCCTCTGTTCCCTCTGTGGTGAGAGCTTAAGGTTTTGCCTCAAGGTCGACGGTCTTGATCGGCAAATCCCAATGCGCGTCGAGGATCTCGAAGCGCCTCTGCTCCTCCCGGTTGTAAGTATCCTGATCGGGCCAAAGTTGCTTCTTGAGAGCATCCTCGTCAAATGCCTCATTCGCAACCGCAGCATTCTTGAAGACAATGGTGACGCGATAATCCCATCTTCCGTCTTCGGTAGTGTGATAGCGGGACTGGTCCATCCACACTTTCGTCATGCGTCCCATCTCGACTTCCCTCTTGAGCAATGGATAGTGGTTCTTCTTGAAGAGCTTGAGGAATTCGTCCGCATGTCCCCACTTGGTCTTGTAGTAGTACTCGACGACAAAAGGCTTGTCAGGGGAGGACGACTGGGCGTAAGCGGAAACGGTTAGCGAAACGCCGGCAAAGATGAAGCCGATGAGAATGCTGCGGAGGTTGATCACGAGATTCTCCTTCAAACCAGAGGTGCTTTTTGCTTGTACACGAAGATCTCAGCGGCATCAAGAGCATCCACCACTAATGGTGGCAGTCTCATTGATACAATGCCTCGGTTCGTCCGTTTCTGAAGATTGCCATTGCCGCCACTTTTCAAATTCGAGAATCCGATCCGACTGGAGAAGCACACAAAGGTCGGTCGCGTTCGCGGTTCCGATCTCTACATTCACTGGACCGTTTTCGTGGTCGCAGCCTTCATCCTGCTGGGGGTCGCGCGCCACCCTGCGCTCACCATTCTGGGCCTGGCCGCTTACTGGAGCGTGTTGCTCATTCATGAAATAGGTCATCTCATCGTGGCGCAGCGTTTGGGATGCACAGTGTTCTCCATCGAGCTCTATCCAATTTTCGGCGTCACTCGATTCGATACACCATGGTCACGTCTGGATCACTGCTTGATCGCGTGGGCTGGGGTCGCCGCGCAGTGCGTGGTCGCCATTCCATTGGCAGTGTGGGCCTCCGTATTTGGATTCACGCGGATAGAGGCGGTGAATATGCTGTTCGCGATCCTCGGCTATTTCAGCCTTGTGATTGCACTTTTCAATCTGTTGCCGGTTCGCCCCCTCGATGGTGCGACTGCATGGGAAATCTTTTCAGCCTTGTGGGCCAAGCGCCGCGCAACCTATTCAACAAGAGGGCGCTGAATGAGGTCGCTTACTGACCGCTGACAGCTGAAGGCTGAGAGCCGATCCGATTCTTCCAGTGACTCCAAACAAACCAAATCACTCCCACAACGATGACGGCGCCGATCACGGCGTCGAACTCGTGAAAGTACTTCCCAAGTTCGCGCCAATTCTCACCCAGCTTCATCCCCAACCATGCCAGCCCAAAGCACCACGGCCATGATCCAACGAACGTATAGACATGGAACCGTCCGCGTGGCATGCGTGCAATTCCTGCCGGCAGCGCGATGAATGTTCGTATCACCGGCAGTAGCCGCGCGATAAAAACTGCCAGGTATCCCCAACGGGCAAAAAATCGCTCCGCCCAGTCAAGTTCGCGGCGCCCCATCAGGATCCATCGTCCATAGCGCTCCACGAGAGGCCGACCGCCGTAGTATCCGATCTCGTACGCTACCAGCGATCCCAGATTGCACCCGATCGCCCCCGCCGTGGCTAACCAGAACAAAGTGAACGTGCCCCTGAATGCAAGGTATCCGCCAAAGGGCATGATCAATTCCGAAGGCAGCGGGATACACGCCGACTCAATCGCCATTAGAAAAGCGATGCCGGCATATCCGGTCGCCGCGACAACTTTGCTGATGAAGACAAACAGGATGAGGAGGATTCTTTCGGTCACGAAGTCAGTTCTCAGTTGTCAGTTCTCAGTTCTCAGCAGAAACTGCTGTGGACTGATGAGAACAAAGAAAGAGTGGTTGCTTTTCAAGTCTATCGGAAATCTCAGGCACGCATAGGGTGAGAGGTTCCAACTGGGAACTGGCAGCGGGCAACTGCCCTTCAGAACGAGCCTTCCTGCGTAAAGGCGTATCCGGGAAGCGTCGCCCCCTGCGGACCTTTCGACACCTTCACGCGCACGGTGGGCGCATCGGGAGCACTGATGCCTGCCGGACGCAGCATGGCGTACTGGGTGAAGACCTCGCTATAGACCTTGGTCACGAGGTAGTCCTGACCGTCGGCTTCACTGCGCCACACCTGCCCGAGTTGGATCGAATTCACTGCCACGCTGTTTTGTCCTGATCTGAAGTATTCCCAGACTACCGAGGCGGGGTGGGCGCGTCAATTCCCTGGCAGGTTACCGAGGGACATGGCATTGATTGGCTTCTGATATTCCCACACCTGACACCCAAGACCTGAGACCTACCGCCTTGTTATGATGGCGGCTCACCCAACCGGAGGAATAGAGCATGCCCCGCGGAGTCGTTCCCCGTCAGCCAGCCCGGACCGGACGCCAGGACAAGGTGCGCGCGGCGCGCGTTCCTCAGGCTCCCAAATCAACCCCCAGGCGCGCTGGACCAACCAAAGCTTCTGTTGGAAAATCCGCGGCAGGCAGGAAGGTATCGGCTAAATCCGGAAAGGCATCGAAGGGCTACAATCCGATCGCCCCCGATCGCGTTGCGGAAATCCTGAAGCGCCTGAACGATCTTTACCCTGACGTCACCTGCGCCTTAACCCGCGCGAGCCCATGGGAACTGCTGGTCGCAACCATTCTCTCGGCGCAATCCACCGACGTGAATGTGAACCGCGTCACTCCGGAGCTCTTTCGCAAGTACCCGAACGTGGAAGCCTTCGCCGCACTCACGCCGGAACAACTGGAACCCGATGTCCGTTCCACTGGATTCTTCCGCAACAAGTCCAAATCAGTCGTAGGCGCAGCAAAGAAACTCGTGGCCGAGTTCGGCGGACAAGTCCCCGACGACATCGAGAAGTTGCTCACCCTCCCCGGTGTCGCCCGTAAGACGGCGAATGTCGTGCTCGGCACTTGGTTCAAGAAAGCGGAAGGAGTGGTCGTCGACACTCACGTCCACCGCATCTCGCGGCGGCTTGAGCTCACTACGCAAAACGATCCACCGAAAATCGAACAAGATCTGATAAAGGTCATCCCCAAGGACCGTTGGATACTGTTTTCGCACCAGATCATCTGGCACGGCCGCAAGCTGTGCTTTGCACGCAAGCCCAAATGCGTCGATTGCGCGCTGGAGAACATCTGCCATGCCGGCGACAAAACCTGGAGCACAGTCGAGATGCATAAAGGAGCAAAAGTTTAATTCCAGATCTAGGCCGTTTGAGGTCCCCGTCCCATGCGCACTCTTCTTTCCTTTGCTATCGTCATACTCATGAGCACCGTCGTTGATGTCGCTGCCCAGACTCTGCCCGAACCCAAGGCTGTTACCGATCCCAAGCAGATTTCCTCGAAGCCCAATGCGCAAGTCGAACCGCGCAGCCTGACCATCGAGAAGTTGTATATGACCCGGCAGATCGGGCGTCCGACGTGGTCTCCCGACGGCAAGAGCATCGCCTTCATCTCCAACATGAGCGGGCGAAACAATATCTGGGTCGTTCCCGCTGACGGTGGCTTCCCTACTCAGCTCACGGTCAGCGATCAACGCCAGACCGCACCCAGTTGGTCCCCGGACGGCAAATGGATCGCGTATCAGTCGGATTACGATGGCGACGAGCAGTGGGACATCTTCCTCGTCTCGCCCAAGACCGGAAAGGTCGTAAGTCTTACTCAAACGCGAGACATCGCTGAGCTCAGCCCCACCTGGTCGCCCGACGGGCGATATCTTGCGTACGAAGTCAAACCGAAAACCTCGGCAGCGTATGAAATCGATATCTACGACATGATCATGCGCGAGGTGAAGCACCTCACCACCAACACGCCGCAAGACAAGAGCAACAGCGGTCCAATCTGGTCGAAGGATGGAAAGTACATCGTCTATACGCAAACACAGGCAAAGGGTACGGACTCGAACATCTTTGTTGCTGATGTTGCTACTGGAAAGAGTACGTTGCTTACGCCGCACGAAGGAGAACAGCTGTACCTGGCGAACGATATCTCTTCCAGGCCGATTCCAGATGGCCGTCAAATACTTATCACTTCCAACGCCGCCAATGGGTACGACAACGTTGGCTTGCTCGTCATCGGAACCAAAGGGGAAATGAACGGTGTCTTCAAACCAGGTGAGATTACCTGGCTCACGAAAGATAAGTGGGAGATCCGTGCCCACCAATTCTCCCCCGACGGCAAGCACATTACCTTCAGCGCCAACGTCGACGGCAACGAAGATATTTACCTGCACGATCTGGCGGCGAGCAAGTCAATTGCGCTTGCCATCCTCAAGGGTGTGAACGAACCGGCCGGAGGACATTCCGCCTTCAGCCCCGACGGTTCCCGCATGCTCTACTACCACAACGGGCCAACTGCACCCGGCGACCTCTGGGTTTATCACGTGGCAACGGGCAAGTCGCAGCAGCTCACGCATTCACTGGTGGGAGGCATTCGCTCCGAGGATCTGGTCGAACCGTATCTGGTCCACTATCCCAGCCGCGATGGCAAGTGGACCATCTCCGCATTTCTCTATGTCCCTTATAATATGGCGCGCAACGGGCAGAATGCCGCCATCGTCTACATCCACGGTGGCCCCACTTCGCAGACCATGAACTCGTTCAACCGCTTCGTCCAGTTCGCGGTGAATCAGGGATATATGGTGCTCGCTCCCAACTATCGCGGCTCAACCGGATACGGAAAAGAATTCCAGCAAGCGAATCTCTTCGACATGGGCGGTGGCGATTTGCAGGATGTCCTCGCCGGCCTCGACTGGATCAAGCAGACCGGCCATCTCGATCCCAAGAAGATCGCCGTGATGGGAGGAAGTTATGGCGGCTACCTCAGCATGATGGCCGTGACCAAAGCTCCCGACGTGTGGGCGGCAGGTGTCCCGATCGTTCCCTTCGTCAACTGGTTCACTGAAATTGAAAACGAAGATCCTGTTTTGCAGCAGTCCGACCTGGCCACTATGGGCGATCTGGTGAAGAACAAGGCGCTATACGAGGAGCGGTCACCGATCAATTTCATTGATCAGATCAAAGCGCCTCTTCTCCTGCTAGCCGGTGGACACGACCCTCGTTGTCCGAAATCAGAAACACAGCAGGTTGTCGACGCCATCAAGAAACGGAGTGGCACCGTCGAATACAAGATCTACGAGAATGAAGGCCACGGCTTTGCGCGCGTGGAAAACCAGATCGATGCCTACCAGCGGGTGGCAAACTTCCTGCTTGCCCACGTAGTCCCGGCAGACTGCAGTTGTTCGCTGAACGAATAGTTATTGCTGTTGTTGTTGCTCTTGATCGGTTCGGCGAACGGGCGGCCGCACCAGCGCCGGTCGCGGACGCGCGGTGAAGGTCGGCGCAACCGGTTCGGGCGCGGCGCGATCGGCGGGCGTTACGGTCACGGATACACTCAACTCGCTTTGCGCTTCCCCCTTATAAACGCCGCGTGTCGGGGGCACATCAGCGTAGTCCCGTCCAATCGCCACGCGGATGTGGCGGTCACCACCTACCAGGTTGTTCGTCGGATCGAATGCCACCCATCCCAGCTTGGGGATCAGCGCTTCCACCCATGCGTGGGACGCGCCTTCCAGCGAACGGTCTTTCTCCTTTTCATCCCGATGAAACATGTAGCCGCTGACGTACCGGCATGGCACCTTCATGCCTCGCACAAGAGCGATCATGATGTGGGCAAAGTCCTGGCATACCCCTTGCCGCTCCTTGAGCGCGTGATCAATCGGAGAATCCACCCGCGTGATGTTCGGCACATAGGAAAACAGGTTGCAAATCGCCGCGCTCAAATCGGTGAGCAATTCGAGGGGATTGCCACGACGTTCGCAATGCAGTTCGCGCGCAAGGTCGTCAAGCGCCGGGCTGCTGCGCACGAAATGACTGGGCAGCAGCATCTCCCAGTAATCGCCCTGCTCGACAAGCGCGTCCAGTGCGGCCCAGTCGCCGGCGTCAGCCGCCTTCGGCGGAGTAGAATGTTGAACTTCCACCGACGATTGCGCCGTCACCGTAAGTTGTGCGTGGCTGCCCGCAATATCGAAATGATGCACGATGTTATCCGCAAAGTCGCGGTACTGCATGATCGTCGCCGCTGGATCGATCGTGAGCGCAAAGCTCACGCAACGCTGGTCGCCGTCGCTGCGCGGCTGCAGTCGGACCTCCATGATGCTTTCGCGCACCGCGGGCTCGTAGCGGAACGTGGTCGTGTGTCGGACGGAATAGATCATTTTGTTATTGACGATTCCGTGATTGCGGAACGGCCATTACCGCCGCCCCATGACTCAATCACCCCTTGATTCAACCTTCTTACGCCAGCGCCGATTCCACCGAGTAGTCGAAATACAGCTGGTGGATCGCGCTGTGAGCCTGCGAGCATTGCCACCGGACGCTGTCCACGTATCCGGTCGCTCCGGAAGCCATGACTTCATCGATCTGGCTGAAGTTCAGCGTCGCCTGCAGGCGGCCCGCCAGCCGCACTGGTAACTCTGCCCTCCGCTCGGTCATCTCCCCGATAGCGGTCAGGGCGGCATGAACCCTGTCGATCGAGAACCGCACCGAGTGCGGAAACTCCGGATTCAGCAGCAGAAACTCCGCCACCCGCAGCGGACGCAGCTCGGCCGTGTAGTTCTTGCAATAGGCCTCGAAGGCCGCGCACGATTTCAGCAACCCGATCCACTCCAGATACTCTTCGCTCTCGACAGCCTGGTCGATCGGCTGAGTCAGGCTGGCAAAGTGCGTTCCGATCAGCCGGGCCAGCGCGTCCGTGCGCTCCACAAAGCGCCCCAACTGGATGTACTGCCAGCCTTCGCCCTGCGACATGGTCGAGTCGGTAACTCCCTGAAACAGATACGCCGCTTCCTGCACGGCGCGGAAGAAAACATGCGACTGGAGCATCCATGATTCGGACCCGGCTGTTCCGTTCACTTGCAGGTAGGCGCGGTTCAAGTGCTCCCACATTTCGGTGCTGCACTGCTCGCGCACCTGGCGGAGATTTTCCCGGGCAGAAGAAACACACGACAGGATCGATGACGGATTCGTACGGTCGAGCGTCAGCAGGTGGGTTAGGGACCGGGCGTCGGGCATTCCTTCCGTCGGCGCAGGCACCTGGCATGCCTGCAGCAGACGAAGCCATCGCCCCGCTCCGGCCTCCGGCGTCTGATCGAGCCGCAAGTGCAAATCAACGTCGATCAGGCGCGCCGTGTGCTCGGCACGCTCCAAGTAGCGGCTCATCCAGTACAGACTGTCCGCCACGCGAGAAAGCATCGCTGTTCGTCGATGGCCGTTCATTTCAATGGTCCGTTGTCGATGATCGGTTCTCAGCAACCGGCAAGACTTTTACTGGTCACTGATCCCCGACCACTAGCTCCTCAACACCCAGGTATCCTTGCTTCCTCCGCCCTGCGACGAATTCACCACCAGCGATCCCCGCCTCAATGCCACCCGCGTCAGTCCCCCAGGCACCAGCGTGATGTTCTCTCCGTAGAGAATGTACGGCCGGAGGTCCACGTGCCGCGCCTGAACTTCTCCCTCCAGGAAACACGGAGCACGCGACAGGCTGAGGGTCGGCTGCGCAATGTAGTTCCGGGGATCGGCGAGAATTCGTTGTCTGAACTCTTCCCTTTCCACCGCGGTGCTGTGCGGCCCGATGAGCATGCCGTACCCGCCCGATTCGCCCACCGCCTTGACCACCATCTCGTCCAGATGCTCCAGTACATATGTCCTCTGCGAGTGGTCCGAAAGCAGATACGTCTCGATGTTCTGGAGAATGGGTTCTTCCCCCAGGTAGTAGCGGATGATAGCGGGGACATACGCATAGAGCGCCTTGTCATCCGCCACGCCGGTGCCGATTGCGTTCGCCAGAATCACATTGCCCGCCCGGTAGGCATTAAACAATCCCGGCACTCCCAGGCTCGAATCCTGGCGGAAACACAGCGGGTCGAGGAAGTCGTCATCGACCCGACGGTAGATCACGTCCACGCGCTGCAGCCCGGCCGTGGTCCGCATGTAGACGGTATTATCGTGGACCTGCAGATCCCGGCCTTCCACCAGCTCGATGCCCATCTGCTGCGCCAAAAAGGTGTGCTCGAAATACGCGGAATTGAAGACGCCTGGCGTCAGCAAGACAACTTTCGGTTCGTGCCGGGCCGTGGAATTGGCCGGCGCCAGGGCCCCCAATGTCGCCAGCAGGGCCTGCGTGTAGTGATCGACCGGACACACTCCGTAGTCGCGAAACAGGGTGGGAAAAACCTTCTTGAGAACCTTGCGGTTGGCCAGCATGTAGGAAACCCCGCTCGGCACGCGCAGGTTGTCTTCCAGCACGGCGAAGCTGCCTTCCGGCAGGCGGACCAGATCGGTGCCGCAGATGTTCACATAAATCCCGTGCGGAACCGTCAGGCCACGCATCTCCCGCCGGAAGTGACGGCAGCTGTACACCAGATCCCTGGGAACTACTCCCGAGGCCAGAATCAGACCCTCGTGATAGACGTCTTCCAGAAACAGGTTCAGAGCCGCAATTCGTTGGGTTAGACCGCTCTCGATCTTTCGCCACTCCTCATGGGGAATAATTCGCGGCAACAGGTCATTGGGAAACACCCGCTCGGTCCCCTCGTCATGACCGTACACGGTGAACGTGATTCCCTGATGCAGAAATGAAAGGTCGGCGGCTTGTTGGCTCTTGCGCAATTCTTCGGGAGGTAGTTCGAGCAGCCGTTGGAACAGGACGCCGTAGTGCTCGCGCGGCACGCCCGGCGACGCGAACATCTCGTCATACGCCCCGTCGAATTGATAGTTCCGGAACGGAGGCCGGAAGAGAGTCAAAGGTTCCGGCGCACCCATTCGGTGCGGAAGTCCCCGGGTTCGCAGGCGACTGCTTTGCACACTAAGGAATCTAGGATGCGCCCACGTACCGAGTCCAATTGAAATTGTCTATGTGACCGATTAGGAAATCCGGGGGCAGGGCTCCCGCTCTCTGCTCACACCACTATTTCTTCTGCCCTGCCGTGAACACGGTCCAAGGTCCCGCCTTCATGTCTCTCAGCAGTGGCTTCTGCCACGAAAATTCCGGATGCTCTTTGAGAAACGGCTCGGCCAGAAAATCTGCCCCACACGGATGCCCCGCCCGTGCCACGAAGCTCATCTTGCCGGCCATCGTGCTGTCGGCTGCCTTCCCCTGCACCGCGCCGCCGGGATTGTAGGCGTCCCAAGCCCACTCCTTAACGCCGCGGGGAGAGACGTCGACGTGCCCGCACAACGCTCGCTCGTTCGCCTGCTCTTTCTTCTCGAAACTGTCCACGTGATCCGACAGAAATTGCTCCGCCGTCTGAACGTCAATCTTGCCTCTGGCCTGCTGCATCAATTGCTCCCAGCGCGCGTGACGAGCATTGGGAGAAGATGAGGCGTCACTTGGGTCAAAAGTCGTTTCTTCTTTGATGAGATCAGTCTTGCTCGGGAAATTTGAACTCACAAAATACCCATCTTTCGTGGGGCCTCCCAACCACCAGTGTTTCAATCCCAACTCCAGATATGCAATCTCACCAGTCTTGCGGTCGCCAATGAGCCAGTCATTGGCGTATCCGCCATTGTTCCCGTCTTTAATAATGCGGACATAGTCGTCGATGTTGTTGGCATACTGCATCGCCTTGCGCGAGCGCATGAACTCCGGCTTCCCGTTCGGATCCCAGCCTTCGAACTGCGTCATGGTCGTCTCGGTTATCATCATGCCCGCAGAATTCACCCCGAAATCGTCATCGCTGGTAATCACGCCGGGGAATCCATCCATCAGGATGCGGTTCCCGTGTTCCGGTTGGATATCGAAAATGATTACCCACCGCTCACCGGCTAAGTAGCTGGTCCAGTTGTTATGGGCGATGACGATCTGGTGATCCTTCGTCATGCTTCCGGTAGCAATGAACGCACTGCAATTCCCCGGCGCCGTCAGCTTAGGATTCTTCGCCACCTTGTTCTGCTTGGCCAGCCAAGGCAGGTAGTAGTCCGGCACTTCTTCGAACGCGTTAAGCGCGACGACGTCCCAAACGTCCAGATTGCCACCGTGCGCTTTGACCCCATCAGCAATTCCCTGCAGTTCCTGCTGGTACTCGGCATCGATATGCGGCCAAAGCTGCTCTCGTGCAATCGTCCGGAAGAACTCCCAATCTTTCTGCGACTGATGCGTATCAAACAGCTTGATGGCCTCGAACGCGTCCCCGATCTCCGGCGCCAGCAGATAGCCATGCTGATACCCAACGTCCGCGGGCGTCCCCTCCAAGTGAACATAGGTCCATCCGCCCTGTTGGAAGCGATAGGCCTTCTCGAGCCGAGGATTCGGCACCGCAGCAGCGATCGCCAGGCTGCACAGCATCATGATGCCCGTAACGATGACTACGCCCCGCAAGAGTTGCTTCCCCATAGTCTCCTCAGAATAACCGCAACATTCTAGCCGATCTTCTGGTTTCTCCTGTGCTCCTCTGTGACCTCTGTGGTGAGCAACGCCTTAGATGTCCGTCCGCTGATCAGGATGCCGCCGAAGATACCAGCACGGTTGCATCCCGGAATGCGGGAGCAGTGCATTCACACACGTCTCAGGCCCCGGCGGATCGAAGAAGAACTGAGTCTTGCCGTTCTTCTGCATGACGGCATAGTAATGGCGGACCACAACCGATCCATACGGTTCCCAGTTCGCTGCCACACGCAATCGAAACAGTCCCAGGTCGACGAGAAAGGTCAGGATCGCGGTTCCTGCGGCAAAAAAAAGCACGGAATGGAAAATGCGCCGGATCCGCTCCCTGAGGTTGAGCGCCACGAGGCCAGATTATAAGCCGCTGCCGCAACTGGTAGCCGTTTCAATGTTGAACCACATTGAAAGTGTCCCCTTGGCACCACATTAGAAGTGTCCCCTTTTAGAGTTCCTCCGACGAGGAGG
>Ga0335085_10010886_pt1 | contig 13546 bp, 11 predicted proteins | sample Lox_Sample_45_FD_206712 | JGI IMG/M metagenome (GOLD analysis project Ga0335085, IMG submission 206712) | Soil microbial communities from Loxahatchee National Wildlife Refuge, Florida, United States - Lox_Sample_4.5 | ecosystem: Environmental > Terrestrial > Soil > Wetlands | place: USA...
GGATTGAAGGCCCTTCCTGATGGAATCAGGGACATGGATCTACATTGGCCATCGCCCGGCGTGGTGGCAATGAGCTTGAAACCAGTGGGTCGGTTTCCGATCCGTTATAATGTTGCACAAGAGGAGCGCGCCTTTGTCAGACCAGATCCCGCGGGAGTTAGCCGAGAACCTTCAGGCATTCAAAACATCCCAGGCCATTGACGAATACTCCGCATATTTGTTGTATCCGGAGGAAAAGCGGTTATTCGCCAAATACTACAAGGCCGGCGATAGCGTTCTTGACCTTGGCTGTGGTTTGGGTAGAACCACCCTGCTCTTGTATGAAATGGGCCTTGCGGTAAGGGGCATCGACACCTCCGAGGTTTTTATCGATACCGCCAGGCGGCGATTGCCTTACCTGGATTTGCACGTCGGCAGTTATGATCACCTTGAAGAAGCCGCTTCTTCCTTCACCCATGTCATGATTTCTCTCAACGGAATCGACTATGCTTATCCCGAGTCGCAGAGGGAAGCGGCGCTTCGAGAGTGCGCCCGCGTACTTAAACCCGGCGGCACCTTCATCTATTCTTCGCACAACATCAAATCGCTCCACTTCTTTTCGCCTCGCTACCGCTACCGCATCCTTTGGAAACTCCGCAACGGCTTGCGAGCATTCAAGGACCGGGCGTATGTCATGGAGGCCGGACTCCATACTTTATACACCTCGCGTGAGTTCGTCATCAGACAGACCGAGCAGATGGGGTTGAATCTTTTGGAAATAGTTTGGCTCAAGATGATTGGGCATGAGCGGATCGACCGATACTTCTCCCCCTATTGCTACTATGTGTTTACGAAGCCGGTCATGTTCGGAGCTGGCGAGGCGGGATAGACCTGTTATTTGTTAATGCGGGACCGGGTGCAAGGTCTTGGCAGTTCATTAAGGAATTAGAATCTTGCGGGCGCCTGCATAAACCCATTCAGAGGCTCCCGTCGTTAGAACCCGGTTTGACGAAGAGTTCTATGGAAACCATCCGGCTTTCCGTGGTCATCCCCACGTTTAACCGCGAGCAAGTGTTGAAACGTACGCTGCCGGCGCTCCTAGCCCAGGATTTCCCTTCCGATCAATTTGAACTCATTTATGTCCTCGACGGTTCGACCGACGGCACGGCCCGGATGCTGCGCGCTGTAAAGCCCAAGTGCGCGGTTCAGGTGCTGGAACAGCCGAACCAGGGCCCCGGTGCCGCGCGCAACAAGGGGATCCAGGCGGCGCGGGGAGACTTGATTCTCTTTCTGGATGACGACCTCATCTGCCCCCCCAGCCTTTTCCAACTTCATTCCGCTGCGCATACGGGTTTGGATTGTCTCGTCGTGCATGGTCCCGTGTACGTCTCGCCTGAAAGCCCCAGGACGCTGATCAGGTATACGACGGAAGTTCAATACGAGGAATGTTATCGCCATCGTGATCCCACCCTGGGACTGCCGTTTCCAATGATGGCATCTTCCTTGGTAAACAGCTCCATGCCCCGCAAAATGCTGCTTGCCAGCGGCGGCTTCAACGAGCAAATCAGGAGTGCGGAAGACATGGAACTGGGTCTGCGCCTGTGGAAGACCGGGACGAAATTTCGATTGCTCCCTGCCGCTGTGACCCATGAACTTTTCGTGAAATCCTCTCTTGCGGTCGCGATACAGCAAACGAAAGTGTTAGCAGTGGGCGAGTTATACGTCTGCCGCAAGCATGCTGAATATCGGCCGCACTCGGGGCTGGCCAGGATTGGCCTGCTCACGGGCTGGAAGCGAATTCTGATGAAGATGGCGGTGTGTTCCCCCTTTTCACCCGTCCCGCTTCTAACTCTGCCCATTGGGATGGCCGAGCGGCTCAGTCGGTTCGTTCCCATCCGCAAAACCGGCATTCGTATGCTGGAAATTGCGGCAGACACCTCGCTACACCGGGCCGCACTCCGGGAAACCGGCTCATGGCGAGCCTTGCAAAAGGAATTTGGAATGCGGCTCCCGGTGCTGATGTATCACCATGTCGGCCCCTTGAAACCGCACACTTATCGTGAGCTGACGGTGTCGCCCCGGCGATTTGAGCGGCAAATGCGTTGGCTTGCCGGTCGGGGCTATGTTGGCATCCGTCCCGCAGAATGGGTGGAGTGGCTTCGCACCGGAAAGGGCCTTCCGGACAAACCCGTCATGGTGACCTTTGACGATGGTTACGGGGATCTGGCGGAGTATGCCCTTCCCGTGCTCCAGCGCTATGGTTTCGGCGCCGTGGTATTTGTTGTCACGGGATTGGTGGGTGGAACCAACACCTGGGATGAGGCGCGAGGTTCCAATACCCACCGGCTTCTGACCGCTGAGCAGATTCGTTATTGGGCCACGCAGGGAATCGAATTTGGGGCACACAGCAGGACGCACGCTGATTTGACGACCTTGTCCGCGGATGAACTCGCAAAGGAAGTTGTCGGCAGCAGAAATGAATTGGCAGAGATCCTGGGGGCACCGGTAACCTCGTTTGCTTATCCTTACGGTGCCTATAACCAGGCGGTGAATACCTGCGTCCAGGGGGCCTACAGCCTGACTTTTCGCGCTGACGAGATAACAGCGGGCATCAACTATCTGTGGACCGACCCCTATGGCCTCCAGAGAACAATGGTCCACCCTCAGGACGGGGTGACAGATTTGGAATGCCGCCTTAGGTGGGGCCACAACCCCATTCTGGAAATGCAGAACCGACTTCGCCTGCGGTCCCGCCTGAGGCGTTTAGCCTGTGCGGTGCTTGGCCGCAAACCCCCGGCCCCTCCGGGCGCGTTCTGCTGACCAAGGGTTTTGGTGCGTAGGGAAATTAGTCCAAATTTATCATCACGCGGTTGGGAGGGCGGGGCTGCACAGGCCGCACAGTCTCTCTGCGCACCACATATTTTCTTCATATCCCTTGCCCGAACATCCAGTAGACTTCCGATGACGCAGCCCGGTGAAGGGGCCCATTGATCCGAACGCTGATGACGCGAAACGTTTTGCATATTCTCGGTACGGCACAGCCCGAAAGCACAGGCATGGCCCGCATTGTCCGCACCCTCGCCGAGGGCCTCGATCCTCAGCAATACCGCATTCACGCTTTGTTTCTGGGGGGCTCGGGACCATTGATGGACGTGTTGCAACAGGCTGGCGTGCCGGCAAGGTCCCTCGTCTGGCGGCGTGGGATGCGAGATCCGATTGGAGCCTGGAGGTTTTGGCGTAGGCTGCGCAGCCAAAAGTTCGCGATCATCCATCTTCACTTCGGTGGAAGGTCGGTCTGCTGGCTGGCACGCTCGGCCACACAAGCCAGGATCATCCGGCACCTGCACGGCCGAATCCTTGAGCCGCAGGGCCTCGCCCCCGTCTACTTCTCCACCCGAGGTGTAGATGCCGTCGTCGCCGTCTCTCAGGCAGTGGCAAGCCGGGTTGTGGATGGACCGGCGCGGGTAATCTATGCGGGATTGTCCCTCCCACCCGGCGAACTTCCGCAACACCGCGCCAGATCTGAAATCATCATCGGGACGGCAGGGCGACTGGTGGAACTGAAGGGGATTGAATATTTGATCAGTGCCGTAGCTGCGCTCCGTCGTGAGTTCCCTGCTGTGCGGGTGGAGATTGCGGGATCGGGGCCTCAACATGAGAAACTGGAAGAGGCCATCACGCAACGTGGACTCGGCGAGCAGGTCAAGATTCTGGGATGGATTGACGACCTTCCCACCATTCTCTCGCGCTGGGACGTCTTCGTGATGCCTTCTCTCGAAGAAGGATTCCCGATAGCTGCTCTGGATGCCATGGCAGCGAGCCTGCCGGTGGTTGCGACCTCGGTAGGGGGCATCCCGGAGCTGATTGAAGATGGAAAATCCGGCTGGCTTGTCCCTCCACGCGATGCTGAAGCCCTGGCTTCCCGGCTCCGCCTCCTGCTCTGCGACCCGGAGTTACGCCTGAGCATGGGAGAGGCAGGGTACACCCGGGTGCGGGATCGTTTCAGTGCCGCGCGAATGACGGAGAGTTTCGCCAGGCTTTACGATGAACTCCTGAATCAGACAAGCATGTGGGACCATCCGAGCCGGGCTAAATGATATTAGGACCTTTGCCCTTCGGGTAGTCTGACCCATTCGTCAGACAAAGTGCGGTGCCGTGCAACTATCGTGCACCTTTCACAGGTAAGGAGAGATGGAGATCCCGGGTGAACTACTGAACCAGGTGAGTATCATCGTTTGCACGGTAGACCGTCTGACGGACCTAGGGCTGTGCTTGGGGTCTTTGCAGCCGTTTCGATCTGCCGTCGCGGATATCATCGTTGTCAACAATGGTCCCCACTTTGCAGCCGTAGAGGAAGTTGCCCAGCGCCACGACGCAAAGATTGTGACGGAACCCCAGCGCGGGGTCAGTCGAGCACGCAACTCCGGAATCCGAGTGGCGACAGGCAACATCCTGGCATTCCTAGACGACGACTCCATCGCCGATCCGAATTGGCTTCCGCTCCTGCTGACTCCTTTTCGTGCCCCCCAAGTGCTCGGGGTCGTGGGAGGCATCTCCGCCCAAACCCTCGCCGACCCGGTCAGCCAAACCTTCGATTATCTCCACCGGGCGCAGTTCCCCAAATCGCAATTGACTGTGAACGGAAATGCCGAAAATGAATTTTTCCCGATGCGCTCGGCTTTAGTGGGCAACGCCAACATGGCGTTCCGCCGTGAAGCTTTCGAGCGCTTCGGTTACTTCGACCCTCGCTTTGGCCGGGGAACCCGGATCGGATCCGGCGAAGAAACGGACCTTCTCCTGAGGTTGCTGCGCGGTGGAGCTCGAATCGTCGTGGAACCTGCGGCCCGCATCTTTCATCGGCACAGCAGAGAAAGACACGCGCTTCGGCGTTGGGCTTTCCAATCGGGTTGTGCGCATACTGCCATCCTTACGAAATGCTTCCTTCGAGAACCCTCTTTGCGGGGCCAGATCCTTCGCTACGCCGCCTCGCGCCTCGAGCCACGTCCCGTGCCCGATGTCGCATCCGCAGCGAGATTCAAAGTCCCGCGAATTCCGCTCCTGCTCGGCAGCCTCTATGGCCCGATCGCCTTCCTCCTTTCCGGAAAGAATTAACCGGCATCCCGTTGGCACGGCCAGCCAACGGATGAGTAAAGGCGGGTTTACGCCGCCATTTGGTCCGTCAGCTGACGGATAAACTTGCTGCTACAGCAAATCACCGGCAACAGACTGCCTTGCCACAAACTCCTCCTCCAGGGCGAGGTGCTCACCAAGTTCGCGGATGGTTCGTTCGCCCAGCGTGAGCAGGACGCTGGGATCGCCCGAAAGCTGGTAGGAGGCCATCTGTCTTTCAAACTTGTCCAGGTCGATCCCCAAGCGCTCGTGTCCATCGCGAAATACCTGGAGATTCGCCGCCAGGTCGGGACTTGGTGCGAAAATGCGGAACAGTCCGTTTTCTTCCCGACGGCAATGATCCATGGCATACGTCTTGAAAAAGTGCATCGTCATGCGGAGCGCCGCCAGCGCCGCTTGCCGCTCTGTGAGATTTTCACCGGGGTGCAGAAACAATCCCGCGAGAATGGCCTGCCAATCCTGCAAGGCGGCGCGAACCTTTGCATGTTCTTTCTGCCATTTCACGATGCCGAGCGGCACCACCGCGGAGGGCGGGGCAGGTGCAGGGAGCGGCGTTTCAGATTCCAGGTACAAAATCTTCAGCCCGCGCGCAGCGAGCCTCTCGGCAACCTCTCGCCGTGAAGGGAATCCATGAGTTGAAAACTGCCCGGGCGTGTCATTATGAAGGTACCCACCCGGAAAGGTATCGCAATCCACGGTAAAGAGGTCGCCCGCCGCCACCATTGAGATGTTCATTTCGTAGTTCTCGCGCGTGTTGAAGAACAGCCGTGAGCGGGGGAAGGCAAGATGATAGAGGCTCAGGATAAAGCGATAGTCGTCGTCGGACACCGTGAAGCGGGACGATTTTTGCGATGCCAGCACGCCGCGCGCCGGCTTGAGCCGCGGAATACCGATAGCGTGCGGTTCCAGGCCATAAGTGCGGCGCAGGTATCTGCCCTGCTCGATTGTGGCCAGCCCTTCGTAACGCCAGTCGTAGAGACCGAGCAATGCGCCGAGCGCGACTTTCCGGATGCCCGCGGCGATGACGCGGTCCCACAAATCCAAGCGATGTTCGAAATCCCGCTTGGGCGAGCCGGTTACATGCCAGCGGTCGAAGTGGGGTTGATGATAAGTCTCCTGCCACTCCACCACCCATTCCAGGCCCGCGCCGCGCAGCCGCACATAGTCCTCACGTTCGTAGACCGGCGAGCAAAGCCCTACCACGCCGCCGCCTAGGTGGTCGAGCTTTCGGCGCGTCAGTTCCACGTAACATGCCACCACGTCGGGCCCGAACTCCGGGTCTTCCGAGAGGACCAGCTCAATCTGCCGATGGCCCCACGAGAGGATCAGGTCGAGCTCGTGGCCGAATTCGTCCAGGCTCAGGCGCACGCGTTCGGCCACCGGGTTGCTTTGGCGGTAGCCGCAGTAAAGACACTCGTTCGCGCAAAAGCTGGTGAGATATACCGGAATGACAAACTCCACAGTGTGCGGGGCCACCTGCTGGCGAATCCGCTGCGCCCCCTTGTGGATTTCTGCGCCCCGCGCGGGTTTGCGCCCCCAGGCGATCAGTGAAGCTGCGTCCTCCACGTCGAGGCCGGGATTCTTCTCCGCAACCTCGAGGATTGCCTCCAAGGAGCGTGTGGGCTCCGGCAGCGCCGCGAGTGATTCGATGCGGGCGCCAGAGGCTCGGAAGACTTCGCTGAATGTTGACACTGAGCTTCTACCTCCTTATGACGAGCAGATTCTGCCTAGCTGGTTGCCAGAGGAATTCACAGCAATCCCCTTTCCATTTTGAAGAGGAACCATCGAGCGATTCAATCAGTCTAACTGCTTTTATTTCAATCGATTGATAATTTTTTTGGTTCATGGGAAATTCCTCGAACTGTCTTTATTATCATCAACATAATTTGAGGAAAATGCGATTTTTTGTTTTGCCAGACAGAGTTTCAGGCCACGACCAATATGGTAGAGCCGCCTCTTAATACCGGCCCAGAGCAGGGCAGAGGGACGGCGTTCTTCGCGTTTGCTCGACCTGCGGACCCAAAGGGTGCTACCGTGGCGTTTGTCATCCTGGTCGAAAGCTTCCATCCGGCACTTCTGTGGTTTCATCATGACGAACCCCGTCTGCGGCCTTCCCTATCGCCCATCGCCGATCCTGCCTTCCTGCTCCTGAATGGCAAATCGTCAATCCTCAATTTAGATGGGTGGGGGGATGGGTAGAGGTGCGTTTGTCATCATGGGAAAGGTCCACGGTCAGGAGGCCCTGAGCGCGAAGCGAAAGCGCGAAAAACCCTAGGCGGAATGGGTGTATCTCTTCTATGATAGGAGGGTTCTGGCCAAATTGCAGGAGCAATCATGTTTCTCTTTTTTCGGAAAAACAAAGAGGCAGTAAAGAAATATCTCCTTATTTTCTTCCTAGGCATCGTTTCCCTCAGCATGGTGGTGGTAATGGCGCCCCTCCCAAGCGGCGACACATCTCGTCCCGAAGGCAATGTGCTGGCCTCGATCGGCGGGAACAGCATTTCCAGCGCCGACTTGGATCAAACCATCCGCGACCGGTTCAAGAACTCGCCCATGGGCTTCGACAAGCGCATGGTGCCAATGATCGCACCCAGCGTTCTTGACCAGATGGTGATCGCGCAGATCCTGGTGCAGCAGGCAGGGAAAATGGGAGTGGAGGTTTCCGACGGAGAAGTGCTGAGGGCTTTCCAGAACATCCCCTGGTTGTACCCGAATGGAAACTTCGTGGGGACTGACCGGGCCGCGGACATGGTGGCGCAGAACACCGGCAAGACCCTCGCCCAGTTTGAAAGCTTGTTGCGCGACAGTCTGCTGGAGGAGAAGATTCGCAGTATTGTCACAGACGGAGTCCAGGTAACGCCCGCGGAGATCATGGCGCAGTTCCGTCAACGCAATAACAAAGCTAAGATTGACTATGTACTCTTTGATCCCAGCCAGTTCATCAAGGATGTCAAGGTGACACCGGAAGCTCTGGCAGCGTTCTTCCAGAAAGACCCTGCCCGTTACAAGCTTCCCGAACAACGCCAGGTGCGCTATGTGGTGATCGATCCTGACCAGGTGCGAGCTCAGGTGAAGGTGAATGAAGCGGACTTGCGCCAATACTATGCCCGGCACCTCTCCGATTACCGCGTACCTGACCGCGTCAAGGTGTCCCACATCCTCTTTAAGACCACCGGCAAGACGCAGGCGGAAGTGGCAACCATCGAGAAGACGGCGGCCGATGTGCTGAATCAGGTACGGGCAGGCGCCAACTTCGGCGACCTTGCCAAGAAATTCTCCGAAGACAGCACCGCCCAGGCGGGCGGCGAACTCGGTTGGCTCGTACACGGGCAGACGGTGCCGGAATTCGACAGTATGGCATTTTCATTGAAGCCTGGCGAAGTGAGCGGCCTGGTCAAAACCATGTACGGCATCCATATCCTTAAGGTCGAAGACAAACAGGTTGCGCACCTGCAATCCTTTGACGAGGTCAAGGACTCCATCCGCGTGGATATGGAGAAGCAGTTAGTTGCCGAAGCACAAGAGAAATTAGCCAGCACATTGGAATCGCAGTTCAAAGCGAACCCTCAGCAGTTTGATGACGTCGTCCGCAAGGCGGGACTGGAGCCCAGACTGTCGCCGCTGTTCAAATATAACCAGCCGGTAGCCGACCTCGGCAAGACCGACGCGTTTGAAAACCTGGCCTTTCAGCTTCGCCTGAACGAAGTTGGCATGCCTATCTCCGTTCCCAGAGGAGAAGCGATTTTCCAGTTGGCGCAGATCGCTCCCGCGCACATTCCCACCCTTGAGGAAGTGGGGGCGCAAGTGGAAGAAGACTATCGCCACGATCAGTCCATCGCGCTTGCTCAGGACAAGGCCAAGAAACTCGCGGAGCTGGCGAAGACGCAGGACTTTGATAAGGCGGCCAAAACCCTGGGCCTGACCTCCAAACAGAGTAATGACTTCAGCCAGAACGAGTATGTAGAAGGCGTGGGCAATGGCACGCAACTGGGCGACGCCTTTACGCTTAACCCCGGGCAAGTGAGCAGTGTCATTACCGTGGGCACCAACCAGGTGTTGTTCAAAGTGGTCTCGCGCACACCTGCCAATGAAGCGGATTTTGCCGCACAGCGTGACCAGATCCGCGAGGAGTTGCTGGATCAGAAGCGTGACCTGCAATTTGAGATCTATCGCCAAAACCTGAAGGACCAGTTCATCCGCTCCGGCAAATTGAAAGTCAACGCAGCCGGCATGAAGCAGTTCCTGGCTTCCTACATGGCGGAGTAGATTCAGCGAGCATTGGCACGGGCATCCTGCCCGTGAGAAGTCATGGCCAGGATGGCCATGCCACAATGGGAAGAGTCCCCCGTGGTTCCTTCGCCCGACGAGCAGAGTGCTGCCCGCCGTCATCAAGCTTCCGAGAAAATCATCGAACCCACTTGCGTGGTGGTTCCCGCCGGGGATTTCCTGATGGGTTGTGAGCAGGGCCGCGATGAGGAGAGCCCCCTCCATCATGTTTGGGTGGATGCCTTTGCGATGGCGATTTATCAGGTACGTAACCGGGACTTCGCTGTTTTCATGGATGCCACCGGGCATCCGGCGCCGCCCAACTGGGGGCAGCCGGGCTTCGACGATCCTGACCACCCAGTCGTCGCCGTTAGTTGGTTCGAAGCGCAGAAATACTGCCAATGGCTGGCGGCCTTGAGCGGACGCCATTATCGGCTTCCTACCGAGGCGGAATGGGAACGTGCCTCGCGCGGCGGCGAAGAGGGCCGCCTTTATCCCTGGGGCGACGACCCGCCACAAGCGCGCGCTGAATATCAGCCGCGCTGGGCCGGGGATGTGCCGGGCCCCTTGCCCGTAGGGCAGGGCGCGCCGAATCCCTACGGAATTTACGATCTTTGCGAAAATGTGCATGAGTGGTGCGCGGATTGGTATAAGGCGGATTACTATGTGCAATCGCCGAGGCGCAATCCCTCGGGACCCGCGGCGGGCGAGCGCCGCGCTTCGCGCGGGGGCTCCTGGCGGCACCATGTCAAGGTGAGTCGCGTGGCCGCCCGCTCCAGCATTCCCCCGGCTTTTCAGTATGCGGACTACGGGTTTCGAGTCGTGCGCGGAGAGCAGTAAGCAGTAGGCAGTGAACTGATACCTGAGAGCCGACCGTGGAAGGTCCATTGTCCAACGCTTGTCTCTGGAGACTTTCGTGGGTATCGTGGTATGAGATTGATTGAATTGATTGTACTTTCACCTTCGGAATTCGGAATTAGCCGCGCGAGTTGTGCGCCATGCCGCACTCACAGGGAGGCGTGATGTTACGACGTAGCTTCCTGGCGCGACTTGCAGCGGGCGCCGCGTGGGTGGGACTCGGATGCAGCGAAAGCTCGATCGCCCATGTCCCCCAGACGGGCGCAGCCACCAGAGCCCACACCGCGCACGCGCACGGGACGGACAGCGCTTCTGCCAAGATGGAACGAGTGTCCATCTCTACCTGGAGTCTGCACAACTACTTCCGCGGAACACGTGACAGCGATTTCAATCTGCCCGGCCCCATGCTGGCGCTGCTCGATTTCCCTGAATTGATCGTCGACAAGTACAAGGTGCGTCACTTGGAATTCTGCTCCACCCACTTTGCCTCCACGGAGTCGGCCTATTTGCAGGAGATCAAGTACGCGCTGGTGCGTACGCGCTCGACCATCGTGAATATGCCCGTGGATATCGAAGAGTGTGGGAGCGAGGGTACGTTTTCTGACGCGGACCGGACAAAGCGCCTGGCGGCCGTCGACGCCACGAAGCGATGGGTCGATATTGCGCACGCGCTGGGGGCTAGATCGGTGCGCGTCGGCCCCGGCAAGGTGGATCCGGAGCACCTGTCGCGTACCGCCGAGTCTTACGAGGCGCTCGCGCTCTACGCGCAAGCCAAGGGGGTTCGCGTGATTGTGGAGAATCACGCCGGTTTCGGCAACGAGCATCCGGAAGAACTGGTAAAGCTCTTTAGGCTCACCGAACCCGGACGCATCGGGGCGTTGCCGGACTTCGGCAACTTTCCCGATGAAACCACGCGCGAGAAGGGATTGAAAATGCTCTTCCCCTATGCGCAAACCGTGTGCCACGCCAAGGGCCTGGAATTCGACGCGAATGGAGCGGAGACGGCATACGACTTCCCTCAGGCGATGGAGATTGCCAGGAAGTCTGGCTTCCGAGGAGTCTACTCGATTGAATTCGAAGGCCCTGGTGATCCTTACGCCGGCATCCAGAAAACCTTGGAGGAGTTGCTGAAGTATGTGTGAGATTGCAAACCGTACGGCGAGTGAGCAGCATCACTCCTTCGGAAGATCGGCAAGTGGTACAAGAGCGTAAATGAGTCTCTTGTCGATGTGGAAACCGCCGGCATGTTGACGAAGAATCGCAACGTGCTGCTGACCCAGCGCGGCGACACGCTTTATGTTCACTTGTTCAAAGAACAGGAAATTCCTGCCGTTGCTCAGTTCTGGCGTGGCATCCATGTCCGCAATTGGTGCAGCCGCGTCAACCATTCGAAGACCTCGCCAATTTGGAAAGCCGTATTTTCGAATCGACAGATCCGCCTTATGCGGCTTCCCTCTTACCCCTCTTACCAGGGATTGACCGCGCCGCCCAATTCTTCTATTGTGTCGCAAGCTCAGGGCGGGCCAATCAGGGATTCGGCCGCTCGGGGCCGGGTTTATCTCTTCCATGAGTTCTCCTGAAAATGGCGTGGCCACGACGGTCGCGGCCTCCGGGCAGCCCCAATTGCTGCGGGCGCTGGGCTGGTGGGAGGCCTCTGCCATTGTTATCGGAATCATGATTGGCACGGCCATCTTCATTGTGCCGGCGCAGATCACCCGCTCGATGGGTACCCGAGACGCGGCGCTCTCCGTTTGGGTGGTAACTGGTTTGCTGAGCCTGTTCGGCGCGCTCTCATTTGCAGAACTGGCCGCGATGATGCCGCAAGCGGGCGGGCAGTACGTCTATCTGCGGGAGGCTTACGGGCCCCTGATGGGTTATTTGTGCGGCTGGTCATTCTTCATTGCCACCCAGACCGGAGGCATCTCCGTGCTGGCAGTGGGTTTTGCCGAATACGCCAACGAATTCCTGCCCCTCACACCCTGGGAGCAGAAAGCTGCCGCGGCCGCGTCAATTGCCGTGTTGACAGCGATTAACTACCTCGGCGTGCGCGAGGGCGGCCGCGTGCAGTCAATTTTGACAGGACTCAAGGTGGGCGGCATCACGGTGATCATCCTGTTGGGTTACGTGTTGGTGAGGGGATTGCCTGGCGGGCCCGCCGCGCTTGCCGCGCCCACGGGCCACCGGTTCGTTGCTTCTTTCGGAGTGGCGATGGTCGGCGCTTTCTGGGCTTACGAAGGCTGGAATGCCTGCACGTTCGCGGCGGGAGAAGTGAAGCGCCCGGAGCGCAACCTGCCCCTGGCGCTTATCCTGGGAACCGGGGTGGTAATTGCCCTCTACTTGGCGCTAAACCTGGTTTACTACCACGTGCTTCCGATGGATCAGGTGGCGGGATCTTCGCGTGTGGGAGCGGATGCCGCGGTGCGGATCTTCGGCCGCACCGGATCTTACCTGGTCTCGCTGTTGATTATCATCTCTACGTTGGGTAGCCTGAACGGCAGCATTCTGGCCGCGCCCCGGGTTTACTACGCCATGGCCCGGGATGGCCTGTTCTTCCGCTGGTGCGCGCGTGTGCATCCGCGTTTCCACACTCCCCACTTGGCGCTGCTGGTGCAAGGTGCATGGGCGATTGCCCTGGTGGCGGCGGGAACGTACGAACAGCTTTTTACCTACGTCATCTTCGCGGCGTTTGTGTTCTATGCATTGACGGCCCTCGCAGTGGTGGTGCTGCGCCGCACCAGGCCGTATGCTCCGCGGCCCTACCGGGTCTTCGGATATCCCTATGTACCCATCATTTTCGTGCTGGGCTCAGCCTGCTTCCTGGTGAACACCCTAATAGAAAAGCCCGTGGAGGCGGGATGCGGCGCCATCATGCTTGGTGTGGGAGCTCTGGTGTATTGCTTCTGGAAGCGACGGGCAGCGCCGGGGTCGAATCCCGGCGCTCCGCCCCCCTTATCTCGGGTGTGACCATTCCCACCAGCACAGGCTACTTAGCAGCTGCCTTGACCTTGGCGAGCAGGGCTTGCGCCTGGCTCTGGAAGGGGCCCGGCAAGGTCACTGCCTTGCTCAAGGCGTCCATGGCTGCATGGTGGTTGGGAGGGTATTGGTATTCATAAGCGTTGGCCAGGTAGAAGAGCGCCTGGCACTGGAGTTGGGGATTTGCAGAAGCGAGGTCAGCCGCGGTTTTCAGTTCTTGTATCGCGGGAGCAACTTTGCGTGTCTTCCCAGCCTGCTGGAAATCCACGAACCCGATCGTCAGGTGCGCCATGGCCAGTTGGTTATTCTGGTCCTGTTTAAACGCCTCTTCGGCGACTCC
>Ga0335085_10010887_pt1 | contig 13545 bp, 12 predicted proteins | sample Lox_Sample_45_FD_206712 | JGI IMG/M metagenome (GOLD analysis project Ga0335085, IMG submission 206712) | Soil microbial communities from Loxahatchee National Wildlife Refuge, Florida, United States - Lox_Sample_4.5 | ecosystem: Environmental > Terrestrial > Soil > Wetlands | place: USA...
TCGGGCAGGCGCAGGATGGACTCCAGGCACTGCATCGTGTGTACGAGCTGGTTGTACACCGGAATGACGAGACTGACGCGCACAGTCGGCTTCACCGGGACACCGCCGGCGCCACCGGCGCCTCGCAGCCGAGCAGGGACTCATACCCGGACACGAGCTGGTCCATCATGGCCTCGACCGTAAAGTGCGAGGCGACGCGGGCCCGACCGGCCTCGCCGAGCCGCTTGCATCGTGCCGGGTCCTGCAGGAGCGACGACACAGCCTTCGCCAGCGCCTTGGCATCGCCGGGGGGGACGAGCATCCCGGTCTCCCCGTCCTGCACAATTTCAGGCACGCCGCCGGTCGTGGTCGCCACCACCGGCTTACGCAGCGCCATGGCCTCGAGCACCGCAATCCCGAATCCCTCCATCAGGGCCGGATGCACGTACAGATCCATGGCCGCCAGGCAGGGATAGACCGAATCCTGAAATCCGGCAAAATGCACGCGGCTCTCCAATCCCAGAACTTCGGCCATCGCCCGCAGCCGTGCTTCATAGGCGGCGTCGCCGGTTCCCACAATCAGATAATGTACCGCAGGCGACGTGTTCACAATCACCGGGAGAGCCTCGATCATCACCTCGTAGCCTTTGCGCTCAAACAGATTCGCGACGGTGCCGAGTACCACCGCCTCCGCCGGAACACCGAACCGGCGCCGCACGTCCCGACCGTCTCCTTGATCTTTCACGCGGGTCAGATCGAGGCCGCTGTACAGCGTCCGCAGGCGTTCGGGCCGTACGCCGCCGGCTTCCAGCGACCGCTGAATCTGGCGCGATACAGGGAACACAAGGCCGACCTGATCGAGCTCATACCGTTGCACTTTGGGGGATTCGATCTCCTGCCGGACGTGCGCGACGATTGGAACGGCGGGCAACTCCGCGACGGCGCGGAGCGTCTGCGGAACCCACCAGATGTCGTTGACGTGAATCAGTGCGGGCCGGACCGATGCGATCACGTCGTGCAGCGCGCGGACCGCCGCCGGCCGCTTGGGATACGCGAACAGTTTGCGCCAGGGCGGCATGGGCGCCATGCGCGTCTCGATGCCGCGCCGCTCCAGCTCCACGACCAGAGGCCCACGATCGGGGCAGACCGCGATCGGGCGATATCCGCGCTGCGGGAGCCGGTCCAGCATGACCAGCAACTCGCGTTCGGCTCCCCCGATTTCGGTGATGCCGTGCACAAAAAGCGCAGGTACGGGTTCTACTCCACCCATGCCTGCAACCTCTCATGCACGGCTGCCCAGACTTCATCCAGCGTGATGAGCTTCATGCAGTTCTGCTCCCCTCGAAAGCAGTCGGGATGAAAGCAGGCCCGGCAATCCAGTCCCTTGTAAAACGTCCGGTGCCCGTCGCCCCAGGGACCCCACACGGCCGGATCGGACGGCCCGAACAGACCGATCACCGGGACCCCCAACGCCGCCGCCATGTGCATCGGTCCGTTGTCGTTCCCGACATGCAGCGCGGCCCGCGCGAGCACCGCCGCGAGTTCCTGCAGCCCCGTTCGGCCGACCAGAGAGCGAAACGGCGTCTGCATGCTTTGTGCGATGCGACCCGCCGCACCCCGCTCCTGCTCGCCCCCAAGGAACAGCACCTGCGCGGACGTGTCCGACTGCACCCGATCCGCGAGCGCGGCAAACCGCTCGGCCGGCCAGGACTTGAACCACCAGCGCGCGCCCGGATGCACGCAAACGAGCGGCCGCGACGCGTCGCAGCCTGCTTCCTTCAGCAGGCGCTCCGCCGTCGACCGGGCTTCGGGCGAAACCACGAGCGCCGGCGCCGGCGCCGGCCCCGTGAGCCCCAACGCCTCCGTCGCCTTGAGATGGTAGCGCACCTGGTGCATCCCGAACCGGTCCGCCTCGACGATTCGCGTGTAGAGGCATCCTCGCCAGCGGCCCTCGCTGTTGTAGCCGATGCGCACCGGCGCGCCCGACAGCCATGCCAGAACGGCCGACCGGTCGCTGTCCGTCAGATCGATCACGTGATCGTACCGCCGAGCCCGGAGCTCCCGCATGAAGCGCCACTGCCGGGCCGGATTGCCCCGTTCCACCACCAGCACGTCGTCAAGCGCCGGATGGCCCCGCACCACGTCGTCGGTGCCCGGGTTCACCAGCATGGCAATGTGCGCCTGGGGAAATCCTTCACGCAGCCGGCTCAGCGCCGGCGTCGCCAGCAGGACGTCCCCGACGTACCGGAGCTTGATGACCAGGATCCGGTCAGGAGTCGGTCCCGCCATCAGGAGCCGGCGGCGCCTTTCAGCCTGGCCAGATCTGCGTCCACCATTTCCTCGACCAAATCCTTGAACGCCACCTTGTAGGTCCAGCCCAGCTTCTTCCCGGCCTTGGCCGCGTTTCCGAGCAGCGTCTCCACTTCGGCGGGCCTGAGAAACTGCGGGTCCACCACCACGTGCTCGCGGTAATCGAGACCGAGGCGCGTGAACGCCAGCTCGGCGAATTCCCGCACCGAGTGCTGTTCCCCCGTCGCGATGACATAGTCGTCCGGCTCATCCTGCTGCAGCATCAGCCACATGGCCCGCACGTATTCGCGCGCGTGGCCCCAATCGCGCCGCGCGTCCAGATTGCCGAGCCGGACCTCCTTGGCCAGGCCGAGCTTGATCTTGGCGGCATACGAGGTGATCTTGCGCGTGACGAACTCGAAGCCCCGGCGCGGGGACTCATGATTGTACAGAATACCCGAGGAGGCCTTGATGCCGTACGCCTCGCGATAATTACGGGTCAGGTCGAACCCGGCGACCTTCGAGATGCCGTACGCGGATCGCGGGTGGAAGCGCGTCTCCTCGGTCTGGGGGACTTCCGCCACTTTTCCGAACATTTCGCTCGACGCGGCGAAGTAGAACCGGCATTGCGGCGCACAGTCGCGCAGCGCCGCCAGCACGTAATGCGTGCCGTTGATGTTGGCGTTGAGGGTGGAGAATTCGTCGTCGAACGAGTATGCGACGAAGCTCTGGGCGGCCAGATGGTAGCATTCATCGGGCTTGACCGCCTGGAACACCCGGTAGATGCTCGGCAGGCTCTCCAGGGAGGCCGCGTGCAGATGAAGCCGGTTCTTGAAATGCAGGATGCGCCAGAGCCGGTGCTCCGGATCTTCGATCGCCACGCGCCGGACGATCCCGTGCACCTCATAGCCTTTTTCCAGGAGGAATTCCGCCAGGTAGGACCCGTCCTGCCCGGTGATGCCGGTGATGAGCGCGCGCTTCATGCCGCCCTCCCTTTCATCAGATCCTGATACACATTCAACAGATCCCGGGCCGACTGTTCCCAGGAGAACGCCTTGACCCGGAGGGCGCCGCGCCGGCGCAAGTCCTCGCGCAGCGCCGCATCGTCCGCCGCCCGCGTCATCGCCTGCGCCCATCCATCCGGATCGCGCGGGTCCACCAGCAAGGCCGCGTCGCCGACGGCTTCCGGAAGCGAGGATGCGTTCGAGCACACGACGGGCGCGCCGCAGGCCATGGCCTCAAGGGGCGGCATGCCGAACCCTTCGTATAGCGACGGAAAGGCGAACAGCGCGCAGCCGGTGTACAGCGCCCGCAGGTCCTCGAGCGGCACGTGGCCGGGGAAGATGACCGCCGACTCCAGGCCCGCCCGGCCGACGGCCGCGCGGACCGCCGCCGCGCCGTGGCCCATGCCGCCGGTCACGACGAGATTCATGCGGTCCCGCAGCCGGGACGCGCGGCCGAAGGCTTCGACCAGCAGCGCGATGTTCTTGCGCGGCTCCGCGCCCCCACCCGACAGCACGTACGCGTCGCGACGGATTCCGTAGCGCGCCTTCACCGAGGCGATCGCGCCGGCATCGGCGACCGGGGCGAATTCCGGGCCGACGGCCGGGCTCACGATGGCGATCCGTTCCCGCGGCACTCCGTACAGGTCAACGATGTCCGCCGCCGAATGCGCCGAGATCGTGACGACGCGGGAGGCCCGGCGCGCCGTCCGCCGCGTGCGCAGGAACGAGCGCCGCTGCCCGAACAGCTTGCGCGACGGGAGGCCGAGGCGGTCCACGGACAAGTCATAGATGGTCACGATGCCTCCAAACCGCCCCCATCCCCGCAATTTGAAGTTGAGCCCGTGAAAGAGATCTACGCGATCCCAGCGGGACCGAAGGCCCATCAGAAATTCGGGGCACCGCACGATCCGCACCTGCGGATGGGCGCCGAAGGCCGCGCGGTCTTGCTCCGGCAACGGTTGCGGGGTATAGAACCGATAATCGTGGTCTGGGGCGATCCGGACGAGCGCGGTCAGGAGGTGCGCAACGTAGGTGCCGATCCCGGCACGGTTCCTGGCCAGAGGGCTGACATCCAGCGCAATCCGCATCGCGTCACCGCCTCGGGCTCCCCGTCCCGTCAGACGGCCTTCAGGCCGGCCGTCGCGGTCGACCGCAAAATGTTCGCGGGGATCGCGCCCTGGCCCATCGAGTGCTCGTACCGGACGGCCGGGGCCCCCGCGTTGTAGGGGATGCCCAGCTTCTCCCGGACGTCGGCCTCGAGCCAGTCCCGCTGCTGCACCAGTTCCTTCGCGCTCAGGTGATCGGTATAGACGTAGGACGTGTACTCGCCGGGCACGCCCTTGTAATACTCGGCTACCTCGCGATAGTCCACCTCGATGCTGTGGAGCCGGTCGCCGGTCTTGGCATAGGTGTAGGTCCAGACGCCCGACTTGGTCTCCACGGCCTCGTCGAAGTACGGCGTGCCGGGGTACGTCGTGATCACGGTGGCGTCGAAATCGGCCGGCTTGACCTCGAGCAGCCAGTCGCGGGTCGCCCGGACGGTCTCCTCCGACTCGCCGGGGTGCCCGACCGACATCAGCGCCTTGACCTTGAGGTTGTGCCGCTTGGCGATGTCCATGGCCCGCGTGTTGTCGGCCTGGCTCGCCTTCTTCTGGATGTTGGTGAGGATGCGCTCGTGGCCCGACTCGAACCCGACGAGGATCCACCGGAAGCCCGCCCGGTACATCGCCTCCGCCTGCTGGTCCGTGAACAGCTCGGCCTTGATGAACCCCCGGAGCCGGAACTCCACGCCGAGATCGCGCTGGGCCTTGGCGATCAGCTCCATGAGTTCGACGATCTTCGGGTTCACGTTCAGCTCGTCGTCATAGAGCATGAACCCCGTCACGCCGTACGTCTTGTAGAGTTGGACCATCTCCTGGACGATGTTCTCGGAGGTGCGCATCCGGATGCGGCGCAGGAACGGGCTCATGCGGCCGCCGCAGAACCCGCAGCCGAAGGGGCAGCCGAGCTGGGCGATCATCGAGAGCGCCCGCACGCCGTCGATGGTGTACTGGTAGCTGTCCACATCGATGAGGTGCCGCGCCGGAAACGGCAGTTCGGTCAGCTTCTGGTTGGTCAGGAAAAGCTCCGACTTCGGATCGTCGCCGTCCACCAGCTTGGGCGGGTTGTCGCCCAACGCGTCGAAAATCGCGATCTCGCCGTCGCCGACGACCAGGACGTCGTACATGTCTTCCAGGAGACGAAACGCCGTGGTCGCGCGGCCCGACGCGCCCCGCTTCTGCTCAAACTTGTAGGCGGCATGGATCAGGGTCACATGCGGGCCGCCCAGGATGATGCGCGCCGACGGGTTCAGCGCCCGGATCGCCCGGTAGATTTTCGTGGCCGCGGGCATCTGCGGGGTCGTGGCGGTCAGGCCGTAGCAGGTCGTGCTGCCGCCGCGCACGTGGTCACGGACGACCTCCTCGTAGTTCTCCACGCCCGAGAGGTCCAGCATCTCCACTTCGACGCCGGCCCGCTCCAGGACGGCGGCCACCTTGAGGATGCCGAGCGTCATGAAGACGCGTTCGTCCAGCAGGAAGATGGACGGCGGGGTGATCAGGCAGATGCGTTTGATCATATCGTCCTCGCGCACACGTCCAGGAAATATTCCGCGCGCCGCTCGCACGTATGGTACTTCAGCAAGTGGGCGCGGCCTTCGGCCGTGACGGCCTCGCGCGCTTTGTCCTCCCGAAGATAATACCGCACCAACTCCTCCAAATCGCCGAGATCCGGCCTGCAAAAGACCGCGTGCCGCCGGTCCACGAAGTCGTCGGGGATCAGGGTCTCCGGCCGATCCGCCAGCAGCATCGTCCCCAAGCCCGCGATCTCGAAATACCTGAGAGACGCCGTCAGGCCGCCGCCCCGAAGCGCCACGGCGATCTTTGACGCGGCGATCTCTCGGTAGTAGTCTTCCGGCTGCTGCTTCTTCTGCCGGTAAGCCTCCGGAGCCGGACCGTCCTCAAGCATTTTCGTCCGCAACCGTTCGACCGCGCCGTGCTTCAGCTTGTAGGCCCGATCGTCCGGGCTGGCGTACACGCCCCCGGAAAACCGGATTCCCTCCATCCCGGAGAGAATCTCGACCGCTTTCACCCGGCGCGGATGCGACGCCCGCCCCCGGTACGACACGTCGATCTCTTTCTTCACCCCGCCGCAGTCCGGAAGCGTATCCGTCACGATCGACAACGGCAACGGGACCGTCCGCTCAAACAGCGCGCGGTCGCCGCGAAATGTCCAGGCCAGCGCGCCGAGGTCCCGCAGCCGGCTCCCCATCCTCCACGCATAGTCCCGCTTGAAGTACGCCCGGACCGGGAACCGCTTCACCACGTCGTGGCGGAGATGCGCGCCGTCCTCCCCGTCCACAAAGACCAGCGGCGGAAACGGCGCCTGTCCGAACAGCCGCGCGCACTCGTCGATGCTCTCCTGCCGGAACGACGCGAGGCAGACCAGATCGAACGAGCGGCTGCGGAGGAGGTCCACGATCTCCTCACGGCCGTATCGCCGGCCCGGCCGCTGGGCCAAGCACCACACGCGGGCCTCGGGGTCGTGGAAGCTCCGCTTGTACGGGTAGTCCACCACCCGGTCATTCCCGAGTACCCGGGAAAGGCCGACGTACAGGGGGTCCGAGGCATAGTCGAGTGCGTCATCAGTCAGAAACAGAATCCGCACGACTCGGGCTAGCCTCTCATGACCGTAGCCCGCGATTATACACGGGATTCACGGCCGGAAACTAGAAAATTTCAGCAAGGGGAAAAGTTGTTGTAAAGAGGACTCTAATGCGCCCCTATGAACTCGGCGAGCTTAGCCTCCACGTACTTCATCTGCTCTTCGGTGAGATTCGGCGAAACACCCAAAAAGAACGTGGATTTGGTCACCGTGACGGCGTTCGGATAATCATGCGGGTTGCCGAGGTGCGAATAGGCCGGGTGGAACAAGAGATTGCCCGCGAAGTAGTTCCGCGTCTGGATCTTCGCACTCTCCAGGAACCGCGTGAGCTCATCCTTGGTAAACCGGTTCGTCGTGACCGTAATGGGGAACCCGAACCAGGAGACATCCGCCTTCGGATGCGCCTCCGCGATGCGGAAAAGGTCCGGATACCGTGCGAAGAACGCCCGGTAGCCCTCGTAGTGCGCCTTGCGCTGTTTGTGGATCCAGTCCAGTTTCTTGAGCTGGACAGACCCGATCGCCCCCTGCAGATCGAGCGGCTTGAGGTTGTAGCCCATCTCGGTGAAGACGTACTTGTGATCAATGGTGAGGTCGGGCAACTCCGGCAGCCACCGGTCAAACCGCTTGCCGCAGGTGCCGTTCTCCAGCAGGTTGGCCTTGCCGACGCAGTAGCAGTCCCTCCCCCACCAGCAAAGGCTCCGGACCACTCTCTCGGTGTTTTCGTCCGACGTCGACACCATGCCCCCTTCGCCAGTCGTGATGTGATGCGCGGGGTAGAACGAGCAGGTGGACAGCTTCCCGAACCCGCCCAGCGGCGTGCCGCTCCAGGAAGAGCCCAGCGCGTCGCAGGTGTCTTCGAGAAACAATAAATCACGGCGGCGGCACAGGTCCATCAGCCGGTCCATGTCGGGAGGGTTGCCCAACACATGCGCGAACATGACGGCTTTGGTCTTGGGCGTGAGCCGGGCCTCGACCTGATCCAGGTCGAGATTCAGGGTTTTCAACTCGATGTCCACGAACAGCGGCGTAAAGCCGTTCTGAAGGATCGGCGCGACCGTCGTTGGGAAGCCCGCCACCGGCGTGACGACCGCGATATCGGTGTAGCCGAAGAGCCGCTTCGAGCGCAGCGCCGCGACCATCAACAGATTGGCGGAGCTCCCGGAATTGGTCATGACACTGTGCTGCTGCCCCACTCTCGAGGAGAAGTCCTTCTCGAACTCCCGCACTTTCTCGCCGCTGGTGAGCCACTTCCCCTCCAAAAGGGTATGGATCGCCTCGTAGATCTCCTCCTCGTTCCACACCGGTCCCGAATAGGGAATCACGGTTTTGCCCGGCACGAACTTCTCCGGCATTCCGTAGAGGCTCTTGATGGGCCAGTGCTGCTTGATCAGGTTCAGGATTTCAGGATCCATAGCTCGCCAACGTCCGTGTGATGCCCTCTTCGTAGCTGACCTTGGGCGCCCAGCCCAGCGCCTTGATCTTGGCGATGTCGGCGGAGAAGTTTCGAATCCCCACCACTTCATGGAACGGCGGCGGCTCCATCGAACCGAGGGCGGACTTCCGGCCCGTAAGCCGGTGCAGACATTCCATGAGGTCCTTGAACAGCACCGGCTCACCCGATCCGATCAGGTACAGCTCGCCGGCCGGCGCGCGTTCCGCCACCGTCGCCAGGGCTTCGACCGCATCGTCGATATACAGATAGTCGCGGAAGAAGTCCCCGCCGCGATACACATCAATCGGTTCTCCCAGTCGGGCTTTCCTGATCAGAAAATTAAAGGCGCCTTTCTTGGTGTTGTCGAACGCTTCGCCGGGTCCGTAGACGTTCGTGAGCCGGCAGATGTTCAGATGGAACGGATAGAGCCGGCTGTAGATCTTGCAGAAGTGCTCCGCGCAAAGTTTCGTCGCCGGGTACAGTCCGAGCGGCTCGCAGGGGCTCTCCTCGTCCACGGGCAGCTTGGTCGGATTGCCGTAAACGAAGAACGTGCTCACGAATAAGACTTTGGGCTTGTGCGCCTTGCAGGCTTCCAGCAGCGCGATGGTCCCGGCGCAGTTGGTCCGCACGTCGAGGTAGGGATCCGTCAGAATATTGTAGTTGTCCACCGTGCTCGCGCAATGAATGACGAGGTCCATGCCGGCGCAATCGGCGGATGTGATCTCTTCCACGATTCCCACCTTGACACGCACGCGGTCCGGCTCGCGCAGCCGCGACCGGCCCTTCTCCGATCGCGTCAACACCGTGACCCGATGTTCCCGGCAGAGCCGGTTGGCCAATGCGCCGCCGACGAATCCGAGCCCGCCTGTGATCAGTACGTTCATGTCTTCTGCGCCCGTTCCCAGAGCTTCGCGTACTTGAGCAGGACATGCGCCGCCGAGAAGCCGGACACAATGAACCCCGGCAGGCCGTCCCTGTATCCGCCGCGAACCAGGTAGAACTTCATGAAGGTCCAGACCGGATTGACGAGCAGATGATACCACGCGGCGTCCGGTTTCCCATGCCTGACGCGTTCCTCGGCGGCCAGCGTGCTGTACCGCTCGATCTTCAGCTCGTGCGAGGCCACCGTCGGGTGCGTGTGGTGATCCAGGTGCCCCGTGAGGTCGCCGACCGGCCCCTCCACTTCCAGATGTTCGTGCACCGGCAGGTCGTTGTAGCGGCCGCGCGCGCGTCGGACCAGCCGCAACTGCGGATCGGGATACTGCCCCGCGCCCCTGATCCAGCGTCCATAGTAGAAATTTCTCCGGGGAATCCGATAGGCCGCCGCCGGGCCCGGCGCCTTGAGCAGCGCCAGGATCTCCTCCCGCAGTTCGTCCGTCACGCGCTCGTCGGCGTCCACGATCAACACCCAATCCGCGGCTGCCTGCTCCATCGCAAAGTTCTTTTGCGGGCCATATCCCGGCCATGCACGCACGAAGACACGCGGCGTACAGGCCTTCGCCAGCTCGACCGTGCGGTCCGCGCTCTCCGCATCCACGACGATCAACTCGTCCACCCATTTCAGGGAGTCCAGGCACGCAGCGATGTTCCGCTCTTCGTTCTTGGTGATGGTGATGGAGGCGATCGTCGCCCGCCCCTTATCCGCGAAAGCCACGCCGTGCCACCTCCCGATAGAACCGCCAGTTGAGCCACCGGTTGCGCCTCGGCGCGCGCCGCGATGCCGCCGCCACACGGGCCTGCATCACGGCGGGATGGCGGCCGCCGAACTCCTTCAGGATCGGATAGTCTTCGAACTCGAATTCTTTCAGGTCGTACAGCCGGGCCTCCGAGGGCGGCGGCGCATCGCCGTGATAGACTTTCGCCATCGCCTGCTTCTTGACCAGCATGGTCTTCGGGTCCTTGACCCAGCCGTAATGAAAGACCCGTCCGCCGGACGGCGCGAGCCACTCGCGCGGCCCGCTCTGGAGATACTGCCTTGTCGCCTTGAGATGAAAACCGACCGCGTCGCCGCAGGACTCCACCTCGCCGTTGTTCCGGATGATCCGGACCGCCTTGTGGTAGAACCAGGGATTGGTGGACCAGTAGTCGCCCACGAAATGCAGGTAGCGGAAGACCAAGCCCCGCACCTCCGGCGAGCGCTGGTGCGCTTTCATGGACTCGACGATCCGCGGCAGGTCATCCTCGTGGATCACTTCATCCGCCTGCAGATAGAACGCCCAATCGCCCGTGCAGTGGGACAGCGCGAGATTGGTCTGCTGCGAATAGATCAGGCCGTCCTTCCGCAGCGTCTCGTCCCAGACCGACTCCACGATCCGGATCTTCGGGTCGCCGATGGAGCGGATCCGCTCGAGCGTCCCGTCGTCGCACCGGCCCACGTTCACGACGAACTCGTCCACGATCGGCAGGATGGACCGGATGGACTCCACAACCGGGTAGTCGTAGAGCACGGCGTTCCGGCAAAAGGAAAATCCGCTGACCTTCATGCGCGGCCCCGGTCCATCAATTCCGTGTAGAGCGCTTCGAGCTTGCGCGTGAGCCGCGAGGCCTCGAACTGCTCGCGGGCCTTCTCATAGCCCCTCTCGGCGAAACGCTCGCGGAGTTCGCGGTTCTCCAGCAGCTCGATCACCGCGTCCGCGTACTGCCAGGCATACCGGACGACGAAGCCGGTCACGTTGTCCTCGACCACCTCGGCCTGGGCGTTGCACTTCTTGCGCTGGGGCGTCGCGATGGTCACGACCGGCAGGCGGCTGGCCATCGCCTCGGCGATCACCACGCCGTACCCCTCGCCGACGCGGGCCCCGTGCGTGTACACATCCAGCCCGGCGTAGAAGTCCGCCACGTCGACCGTCGGCTCCGTCAGCTCCACACGGTCCTCGATCCCGAGCTCACGCAGGCGCGCCTTGACCTTCTCCGTCGCCCCGCGAAACCGGCACCGCATCTGCGGCACCTTCTTCCAGACCTTCGGCAGCATGTCCACGCAGGCTCGGTGCCACTTCTGGTCGTCCGCCCGGCTGCACCGCCCGATCGTCCAGGCGAACTCGCGGCGGACGGGGCGGAACTCCTCAAAGTCGATCGGCCCATAGAGCACGTCATAACGCTGGCCGGGAAACCGGCAGTACTTGCTCAGGTAGTCCTGGCGGCACCACTCCGAGAAGAACACATGCGCGTCGATCAGGCTGTTCTCCGCGGGATCGATGGCGTCGAAGACGTTCGTTTCGACGACCTTCGGCCGCCCGTCGTGCTTGCGGGGAAGCGTACCCGGTTCGTAATCGCCGGCGCGATAGACATGATAGATGTCGATCTTGAGGTCCCGGATCAGGGCATCCAGGTCCGGCGGCTGCACGACGACAGTCACCCCGAGCTTCGCAAGTTCGTCGGCCCGCGGTCCGCCCGCCCGCAAGCCGCAGGCGAACACCTCGAACCGGGACCGGTCGAGGTACTTGCTGAAGACCTGAATGGTCTTCTCTGTCCCTCCAATCCCCAACTGATTGCAGGCCTGCAGGACACGGATCTTGGCCATCCCGCGTCCTACCGTCCCCCCTGCGCGTCCCTGAGCCGAGCCCCATACATCTTCTCGTAGTACGCCCGGAATTCGCCGGATTTGATTTTTCGCCACCACGCGGCGTTGTCGCGGTACCAGGCGACCGTGGCCTTCAAGGCCTCGCCGAACGGGAAGCGCGGCGACCAGCCCAGCTTGGCGAGCTTCCCGCAGTCGAGCGCGTACCGCCGGTCATGGCCGGGGCGGTCCGTCACGTGCCGCAGCAGCGACCTGGGCTTGCCGAGCAGGCCGAGGATCGCCTCGGCCACGTCGCGGTTCGGGCGTTCCTCGCCGACACCGATGTTGTAGGCCTGTCCCGGCTCGCCCTTCCGGAGCACCAGCGCGATGGCCTCGCAGTGGTCCTGCACGTACAGCCAGTCGCGCTGCTGGAGCCCGTCTCCGTAGAGCGGCAGCGGCTGATCTTCCAGGGCGTTCGTCACGAACAGCGGGATGAACTTCTCGGGATACTGGTTGGGCCCGAAGGTGTTGCTGCCGCGGGTCACCAGAACCGCGAACTGATAGGTCGTGGAATAGCTCAGGGCCAGCAGGTCCGCCCCGGCCTTGCTGGCCGCATAGGGACTGCGCGGGGCCAGCGGGTCCGACTCCTTCGAGCGGCCGGCCGGCACGTCGCCGTACACTTCGTCGGTGCTGACTTGGACGAACCGCCGGACGCCGGCCGCCCGCGCCGCTTCCAGCAGCACGGAGGTCCCGACCACGTCGGTCCGGACAAACCCGCCCGGCTCGATGATCGAACGGTCAACATGCGTCTCCGCGGCGCAGTTCACGACCGCTTCGATCTGCTGCTCCCGCACGATGCGGCCGACGAGCGCGGCGTCACAGATGTCGCCGTGGACGAAGCGGTAGCGGGCATGTCCCTCGAGGTCCTGCAGATTGTCGAGATTGCCGGAGTACCGGAGCGCATCCAGGTTGACGACCTGCGTGTCGCCGTCATGCAGCAGGTGACGGACGAAGTGCGAGCCGATGAAGCCGGCGCCGCCTGTGACGAGAATACGCATGCCTTAGACTTTGTTCGCGCCGGTCTGGGCCACGAGATTATTGGCCAGCTTCAGCGACTCGAAGGTCCCCGCGTCGGTCCACCACCCGTCCAGGATGTCCCACGTCAGACGGCCGCGATCGAGGTAGGCGTTGTTTACGTCGGTGATCTCCAGTTCGCCGCGCGCCGAGGGCTTCAGCGTCCGGATGATATCAAAGACCTCGTGGTCGTAGAAGTAGATGCCCGTCGTGATGTAGGGGGACTTCGGCTCCTTCGGCTTTTCCTCGATCTTCACCAGGCGGTCGCCCTCCAGCACGGCCACGCCGAACCGCTGGGGGTCTTTGACTTCCTTGAGCAGGATCTTCGCGCCCCCGTTCTGCTTCTCGTAGGCCCGGGCCGCGGCGATGATGTTCTTCTCGATGATGTTGTCGCCCAGGACCACGCAGACCGGCTCCCCCTGCGCGAAGTATTCGGCCAGGCTCAACGCGGCGGCGATCCCCCCTTCGCCCTCCTGGTAGGTATAGTTCAGGTGCTGCAGGCCGAACTCCTTGCCGTTGCCCAGAAGCCGCAGGAAATCCCCCGCGCTGTTGCCGCCCGTCACCAGCAG
>Ga0335085_10010889_pt1 | contig 13542 bp, 14 predicted proteins | sample Lox_Sample_45_FD_206712 | JGI IMG/M metagenome (GOLD analysis project Ga0335085, IMG submission 206712) | Soil microbial communities from Loxahatchee National Wildlife Refuge, Florida, United States - Lox_Sample_4.5 | ecosystem: Environmental > Terrestrial > Soil > Wetlands | place: USA...
GCACGGACAATCTCGATTTCCTGCTGGAAGGCGTTCCGACTCTCGTCGCCAATCAGGTCGAAGCCAACTACCTGCCGAATTACCACGCGGCGTCAGATACCTTCGACAAAGTGGATATCCGCGAGCTGAAGCTGAACACCGCCATCGCCGCCCTGACAGCCTGGGGCATCGCCGATCGCGTCGAGCCTCTCGGCAGGCGCCTCACGCGCGCCGAACTCGACGTTCTCCTCAAGGACACCGGCGTCGACCAGCAAATGAAATTGCTCGGCTACTGGGAAGCCTGGCAATCCGGATCCCGCGGCCGCAAACCCTAGCACACGCCGCTGCTCCTTAGTGCGAGGAGTCAGCGCAGGGCGCGAGTTCCCTCGGATACACGACCAGCCAATCTTTGTGCGCGGCTTTTTGCTCGGGTGAAGCATCCAGCGACCAGCTACTCCATTTGTTAGCAGCGCGCGGCAACTCGATTGTCACTACATCGTTATTCGTCATCGCCAAATATAACCCATCCAAAGCGATGGCGATCGCACGCCGCTCATCTTCGGTGAGATCGTATCTCCCCCCGCTTAACGATCCTTTGCCGAGCGGGCCGAGCACCAAACCTCCCGAGTCGGCTGCAAGTTCCGCGGCTTCCGGAGGACCGTTGAGTTGTTCCGGCGGGCTCGGACCGCGTTTGTCAGAGCTCAGTAACGCAACAAAGAACCGAACCTCATCTCGCACGAGCGCATCGCGAACTTCGCGAAGCGCGCTCTTGCTTACGTTATCGCCCCCGTCGGTAATCGCGTAAACGACGTCAGAGGATCCAGTCTTGCCTAGCAAGTCCAACGCAGCGAGGATGGTGTCGCGCATAGCGGTCTTGGCATGAATATGTGCTTTAAGGAAGCCAGGATCGTCCTCGAGCGCTGAAACGCGTTTGGCGATGGCCGAGGAGCCTGACGAAAAATCTATCTGCTCGTCTATGCTGTTTGAAAAGAGAATCAGCGCGAGCGAAGTATTGGGCAGATTGGCCTTGGCAAGATGCGACGCAGCATAAATAGCCGCCTTCCACTTGTTCTTCGTGGACTCGTCAACCATGCTACCACTTCCATCCAGCAGAATGACGATCCGATGAGGCCGCTCGTCAGGTTTAATGGACAGAATTTTTACTTGTTTTCCGCGAAACTTGCCTTGAAGCTCAGCTGGATTGTTGAGCCGGATCAGACTTCTACGCGAATCTATAACGTTCAGCGTCAGTGCCCGTTGAACGCAACGAACGTCCTGCGCGGCCGAAGGCGCACACAACGCGACCCCCACAATCAGGATAGCAACGGTTGCACTCGAACGGTACATAACTAGAAATGGAATAGCACATCCTCTCGAACACGGCAAGCGGGCCATGTACGGTCCCAATACCGTCCCCTCTTGCATTAGATACTTCACGCTATACTTGAATGGATGACACTAACGCGGGGAATCGATCAGCCAGAAATCTCAGGTGCGCCCCAACGTGGACTGGCTCCCATTCTGGCGCTGGATTACGGTCGCGCGCGCATCGGCTTGGCCATTGCCGACTCGGAAACTGCGTCGGCGCAGCCGCTCGCAACCCTCGTTCGCATCAATCGCAACGAAGACATGCGACGCCTGCGCGAACTGATTCGCGAACACGGCGTGCGCCAAATCGTGGTCGGCCTTCCCCTGCGCCTCGATGGCACGCGCGGCGACATGGCCGAAGAAGCGGCGCGCTTCGGGCAGCGCGTTCGCAAACAACTGGGGCTGCCCGTCGAAATGGTCGACGAGCGCCTAACCAGCTGGGAAGCGGAGCGTTTGCTCGAAGAGCAGCAAGGAAGGACCATTCATCCGGCTTCGAGCAGGCAACGCAAAAAAGCAAGCACAAAGCCCGGCGTAGACGCCATGGCCGCAGCCTTGATCTTGAAGGAATATCTGGGCAGGTGCATAGCGCCGCAACCGACGCAAGAGGCAAAGTGAAACTCGCACGCGCGAAATTCGCGAGGCTGATTTGAAGAAAGTCTTCCTACTGATCGTGCTCGTGGCTCTGGCCGCCGCCGCGGCTGGCGCCTGGATGTGGTATGGGCTGACCCATCCCTACCAGGGCTTTTCTGCCGAGGGCATTTTCGTAACGGTGTCGCATGGCGCCTCCCGGCGCGGCGTGGCGCAATTGCTCGCCCGCAACGGCGTGGTTCGCAGCTCGATCGCCTTCGAGATTTACGCTCGCCGCCATCCAAAGCGGACTCTGGAAGCCGGTGAATATTTCTTCAACAAGCCCGCCACCGGCCGCGACGTTTTCTGGAAGCTCGCCAAAGGCGAAGTCTACGAAGTTCCTTTCACCGTTCGCGAAGGCGAAACGCTTTACGATATCGCGCACGACCTAGAAGCCGGACATTTTCTCTCCGCCAACGAATTCATAAAAGCTGCCAGCGATCCCACGCTGGTTCGTGACATCTCCCCGCAAGCGCTGACTCTCGAAGGCTTCCTATTCCCCGCCACCTATCAACTGCCGCGTCATCCCCTACCCAACGAGCTCACCGCGAAAATGGTAAAAAAATTCAAGGAAGAATGGACGCGCATCGCTCCTCCCATGGCTGACGGCGACAAAACGCGCCTCGCCTCTGGCTACCCGCTCTCTTCCATCGTCACCCTGGCCTCGCTCGTCGAGCGCGAAACGCCCAAGAGAGACGAACGCCCGCTCGTCGCCGGCGTCTTCGAAAATCGGCTTCGCAAGAGCATGATGCTGCAATGCGATCCCACCGTCATCTATGCTCTCGAACAAGAGGGCCGCTACACCGGCAGTCTTTCAAGCGCAGACCTGCACGTCTATTCGCCCTACAACACCTATGAGCACACCGGCCTGCCTCCGGGTCCAATCGGCAATCCCGGTGAAGCCTCCCTCCGCGCCGCCCTCCAGCCCGCCCAGACCGACTACCTCTATTTCGTCGCCAATACCGAGGGCGGACATTTTTTTGGCGCGACACTGGCAGAACACAATAAAAATGTGACAAAGTACCGCCGTCTCCTGGCGGGTCTCCCGGCCGATCCTCCGCCGCCTCCGCCCCGGAAGCACACGCACATTAAAAAGAAGGCGCACACCAAGGCGCATTCAGCATCGCGCAGAAGCAGAGCTTGATGACGGATTCGCAAAAATCGAAAAAAGACTTGATCCTCGAGACCGCCCGAGAGATCGGCGCTTCCCGATGGACTCTCGCGGAAATCGATCAGTTGCGCCGCCGTCTCCACGCGGAGCACGGCGAGCCAGGAAAGATGAGCTCCGAGTACATCGCCGACGTCCTCAAATCCGCAGGCTGGAAAGTGCTGTTAACTCTTCAAGAAGAAGCCGAAGAGCAGTATGAAGAAGAATTCGAAGACCTGCTGCACTTCAAAACGCTTGAGGACGCTGAAGTCAGCATAATGCGTCTCGACGAGCTGATGCGTAAGTTCCAGGCCCACGGCGAACACGCCGCGGTCGAACGCGTTCTCGGCATTGCCCGCCTCGGCAAGCGCCGCGCCGAAATGATCTCCCACAATCACAAAGTCGAACCGCACAAGCGCGCCGAAAAAGAGGAAATCGCCAGCTGGTTCCGCATCTGGCTGGAAACCCCCGATGCGTTTTTCGATTGGCTCGACGTGCGCAAACAAGCACCGGATTTTCGCAGCAAATTTCCCGAAGTGGAGTCCCTCGAATGAGTGCTCCTCCGGGCGTGCCTCCAGGAGCGCTCGACCTGCCGCCTTTTTCTCTCGACGTGGAATCCCTGGACCTCGGCCCCGGAGTGAAAGCGGTCGGCCTCGAACTGGTCGAAACTGAAAACCGCGAGCCCGTTCGCGGCAAACAGGCTGCCGAGATTTGGTCATCGCTTTTCCCTGCACTGGCACTCGAAGATTCTTGCTCGGTGGACTTCTTCAGTCACATCGATCGCGTCCAGGAATTCTGCAAAGCGCGAAAAATTGAATTTCGCGAAGCCGCCGCCCGTTGCCTCATCCTTCCGCAGCCCCGCCAAAGCCAGATCTTCCAGCTTTTCGAACGTTTCGAAGGCGAAACTTTTGGCATCCGCGCTGGCGTCGCCACGGAATCCCCCGACACCGCTCTTGAAGGGGACCTCTCAAAACGCGGCGTCGATGCCTACCAATCCGCGTACGAACGTTACACCTTCTGCGCCGTCTGCGAACCAGAAGACGGCTGGGTCACCCTTCTCAGCCCAACGCTTTGGACCAGCGAAGTCATCCGCCGCATCCGCCCCGCCGTCCAGCCCTTCGACATCTACATCGCCCGCCCGCAATAGCCCGTCCAGTCCAAGTCTGAATCTCCCGTGGGAACCTCTGCTTTTCGAGTATTGGATTCGGTGCTTGCCAGGGAATCTCTCAAGGTTAAGAGGAAGACCATTTCTTGCGCGTCGCACGTCCAACCCCCTGCATCTATTAAGTGCCTGAGCCATGCGGAGTCCGTAACGGGAGGAATTCAAAATGAATCTGCGACGATTTCTTGGGGGCCCCTCGCATCGGTCGGGTTGCCCCACCGCGATTATCTTTCTGATGATTTTCGCTTTCTTGCCGTCGGCCTCCGCGCAATCCTGCGGCGCCCGAGGTGTTGCTCTCCAGGTTCTCGGCTCCGGCGGCCCGGAGTTGCAAGACAAGCGCGCATCGAGCAGCTATCTCATCTGGGAAAACGGCCGAGCGCGCGTGTTGGTTGACGCCGGCGGCGGGAGCGCTCTCCGCTTCGGTGAGAGCGGCGCGCGAATGTCCCAGCTTGAGGTGATTTTATTCTCTCACTTCCATGTGGATCACAGCGCCGACTTTTCCGCGCTCATCAAATCTTCCTGGTTTGAGGATCGCAAGCGTCCTCTCCCTATCTACGGCCCGCCCGGGAATGACTTCATGCCCTCCACTGCCGAATTCGTTTCCGATCTTTTCGGTGAAAAGCGCGGCGCGTACCGCTATCTTAGCGAATTGCTGGTACCTGGTGAAGACGGCAGCTACAAAATGCAACCCCACAATGTCGTCGCGGATTCAACTCCGGTGGCCGCCTTCCGTAGCGGCGATCTCGCCATCTACGCCGTGCGTGTCATCCACGGAGCTGTTCCGGCGCTAGCATGGCGCGCGGAGGTGGCCGGCAAGGTCATCGTCTTCAGCGGCGACACCAACGGCGATGGCCAAAGCCTTCCGCGATTGGCAAAAGATGCTGATCTCTTCATCGCCCACAATTCCGTTCCCGAGGGCGCCACAGGAATCGAACGGCGTCTGCACATGCCTCCATCAGTAATCGGTCAGATTGCCGCGGAAGCACAGGTCAAGCATCTCATTTTGTCTCATCGCATGCTGCGCACTCTGGGTAAGGAAGAGCAAACCCAATCCGAAATCAGAAAGCGCTACTCCGGCCCGCTGGATTTTGCCAACGACCTCGACTGCTTCCCTTTGCGATGATCCACCCAATGAGTAAAACTCGACTTCCTTCCCGCTCAGTCGAGCCCAAGTACCTCGACGGGATGCCGATTGCAAGGCGTCTCAATCGGGTCCGCCTTACCGTTGGGCTCTTTGCAAACGTCGTGGCTGACGTTTCCCGTCTGGCCGAATTCGTTGTCGCCCCAGCAAAACACGTGGTTATCTCGCGTCAAAGCGCAGCTGTAACCCGGTCCCACAGCAATCTGATTCGCATTCTCGATGCCGCTTACTTCCACAACGTCGCCTAGGGCTTCTGGCTTCTTGTCCCCAAGCTCTCCCAGAAAATTGAACCCGCCCCAGCAATAAACTCTTCCTTCTTTGATCGCGCAGGAATGGTTCAGCTCAGTAGACACCGTTGTCACCCCTGTTTCGAGGCCAGGAATAGGCGCCGGAGGCAGATTGCGCACGCCTCCAGCCCGGCTTCCCATTGGGCGGGCAAAATTGTTTCCCCAACATTTCAGGCCTTCGTCATCAACCGCACAGGCAAAGTGCTGCTCGTCGAAACCTGCGGCGGAGATCGAGCGAATTTCACGATTCAATCCGGAAACCTCCTGCACCACCAATTTGTTGCGCTTCTCTTGCTGGTCATATTCTATGGACCAGCATTTCACGCCACCGGCGGATATGACGGCACACTGCGGATTGCCCGATGAGAGTCGATCAACATGGGAATGAATGATCTCCGTTACGCTGTCCGCCGACAGCGAACTCCCATCCCAGCACTTGAGTGCCTCGCCCACGACTCCGCAGGCATAGCGTACGTTGCTGCCAATCATGCTCACGTCGTGCTCGAAACCTGGGATGGGCGTCAACTCTTGCAATGGGAGTTTCGGATCGTAAGGTTGTGCGCAGCGCATGGATGCGGATTGCAGCACGCAAAGCCTTCGCGACCCGGTGGTTACTGCGAGTATCGTATCGTCGATCAAGAGGTCCGGCAGCGCGCGATGCGCTACCATGCCGGGGCCTCGAGTCGCCAGGCTGGGCATTAGGGGAATTTCTCCCCAGCACGATGCGCCCAGCGTCCTCTTCACGCACGAGTGATCCTCTCCAATGGTCAGAACTGCAATTTGTGGTTTGGACTCCCACATTTCGTGCAGCAGTTCGTGTTGCTTCGGAGTGATTTCGCCCAGGACCACCGGCAACTTTTGCCTTCCGTTCGCGCCCTCCCACGTTCCAGTAGAATGGCCGGGCGCGTCCAGGTCGCTCAGTTTGAATTGGGCGCTAACGGTGCCGTCCGGGCTAAGTTCATCGATCTCGTAGACGGATGCCGCCGTTTTTCTGCCGTGCAAGATGATGGCTTTTCGGTGGCGAGCGTACATATAACTCCCATCAACCTGGTTCCCGGCTCTCGTGAGAGTCATTTCTACTTCGAGAATCTGATTGATGGTGCCGTGAAAATAAAATGTGCCATTTTCGTCCTTGGAAGAAAGCTGGGGCGCCCTGCCCTTCAGGCTGACCGCCCCAAGGGACACCAGGAGCACCAGCATCGGCACGGTGGCTAATTGAACTCCGTTCCGATTTTTCATAAACCTCCGGCGAAGGCCGCTTCTCGACCTCAAGTGCAGGATCGAAGTTGATCTGAATCGACTCAGTGCCGAATCTCGAAAAGCACACGCAGTGCGTACAAGCAGATTATCGTGCCGACCCGCGGCGAAAATGTTTCGAAGCTAACCGAGTGCGTAAGAAGCACGGTACCGCAATGGAAACGCCGAGGAGACGCAAGTGATGCAAACCCACGCTGATTAGCCTCCCGCCAAAGTGGATTTCATCCGGTTCGTTTGCTCCGTTTTTTTCTGTATCCGCTACTTTCCTGCGTGCTCTTGGTAAGCTGTTTCTTTTTATGTCGTAGGTTGATCTGTGTAGGGCCCCAATCTGTCGCTTTCAAAGTCGCGCAGTTCAAGGACCATCTGTTTTCGGTCCTTATCTTTTTGTTTTCTTCTGCTTACCGTTGCCAGACCGAGAATTCCCGCTTCCGCTCAACGGCCTGGCAGCTATTCCACCTGTCACGCTCCACTTCCGTTCTCACCCTCCAGCCCGGCTGTCTTTCTGGCCTCGTTCGCGACTCGCTCTTTCCCTCTGCACTCGTTCATAATGGAGGTTGGCACTTCGTTGATGAGCTGAGCCATGGCAGTTGGATTGCTTCATTTGTGTGTAAAGGACGGAAAAGACTGATGCGGCGTGTGTTGGCGTGCGCTCTATTGGCGACAGTGGCGGAGATTTGCTCCAGTTGCGGCGGCGCCGTCAAGCATACCCAGACCGTCCCGCCCGCCCAAATCGTCGTCGCCAAGATGGCCACGCGTGACGAACTGCTCGAGAAGTACAACGCCATCGCCAACGATGTGAAAAGCTTGGACGCCACCGTGCAACTGAAACCAACCGCGGGCTCGCAATACAGTGGCGTCATCGAGGAGTATCACGAAGTAAAAGCCTTTCTCCTGGCGGAGCGGCCTGCTTACATTCGCATGATTGGCCAAGCCCCCGTGATCGGCAAAACGATTTTCGACATGACCAGCGACGGCACCACGTTCCACGTCTGGATTCCTTCGAAAAATAAATTCCTCGTCGGCCCGGTCGCACTTGAACGTGCCAGCAGCAAGCCGATTGAAAACCTGCGGCCTCAGCATCTGCTCGACGCGCTGCTTTGGACCGGCGTTCGCAAGGAAGAATCTGTACTCTTTGAAGAATTCAATGGTGAGAGGGCGCGCTATTATGTCCTCACCGTTTTGCGCGGCGGGTATCAAACGGAAATCCTGCGCAAAATCTGGTTTGATCGCGCCGATCTCCAAATCGTGCGTCTGGAAGATTTTGGCCCCAGAGGCATTTTGCTTTCCGACGTGCGCTATTCGGATTGGGAGCCGCTTGCCGCGGACGAACAGCCTTCCGCGGGAGCAACAACAGGCGTCGCGTCCTTTCCGCGCGTGATTCAGATCGATCGGCCCCACGATGACTATCGTTTGGATTTACAGGTCGCCAAACTGATGCTGAATCAGGATCTTTCCGCGGATCGCTTTAGGCTTGAGCAGCCCGCAGGCTCTGAACTCGTCAATGTCGGCGACGATGCACCGGGAAAACAGCCATGATGGCGGAGCTGATCGTCCGCAATCTTCTGCACCGGCCGCTTCGTACTTTCATCGGCATCCTCGCGATCGCCGTCGAAGTCGCGTTGGTTGTCTTGATCGTCGGGCTTACATCGGGCCTGTTGACCGAAACGGCGAAGCGCATCGAAGGCATCGGCGCCGACGTCATGCTCCAGCCACCCGCCGCTTCTGTCTTCATCGGCATGACTGGCGCACCCATGCCTATCAAGATTGGCGAGCGGCTTGCCGAATTGAAATATGTGCAAGCTGTCGCGCCAACTCTTTTGCAATTCAGTTCTCAGGGCGGCGTGGATGTGGTCTACGGGATCGACCCCGAAAGTTTCCGCGCCGTTTCCGGCGGCTTTGTATTTTTGCAGGGGCATGACATGGAGGGTCCTGACGACCTTCTTGTCGACGATTTGGCCGCAGCCGCGAAACGCATCAAGGTCGGCAGCACCTACAAACTCCTGAATCACGATTGGCACGTGGCCGGGATTGTCGAGCACGGCAAGGGCGCTCGCTTGTTTGTTCCCATATCGACTCTCCAGGATCTGGTTGGCGCTCCCGAAAAGGCCTCCGTGTTTTGGCTGAAATGCACGCGCCCCGAACACACCGAAGACGTGATGGAAGAAATCCGTCACCTCCTTCCGGGCTACACGGTGCGCCCGCTCAGTTCTCTGTTGTCCCTGATGACTTCGACCAACATTCCCGGCTTGCAGACCTTTATCAACGCCATGATCTCTCTGGCCGTCGCCATCGGCTTGCTGGTCATTTTTCTCACCATGTATACGACGGTGATCGAGCGCACGCGCGACATCGGCGTCCTGAAATCGCTCGGGGCCGGCCGGGTCTTCATCGTGCGCGCTCTTTTGACTGAATCCGCGGGCCTGTGCGTATTGGGTATTGTGGCAGGCGTCGGGCTGAGCTATGTTGTGCGCGCTGCTTTTCTCGCGGGCTTTCCAACTTTATCCATTCTTATTACGACCGGATGGATTCTTCGAGCTGCCGGCATTGCGTTGCTCGGAGCCGTTCTCGGAGCAAGCTATCCGGCATGGATGGCCAGCCGCAAGGATGCCGTTGAGGCTCTCTCCTACGATTGAGCAACGAATGTATATGGGGGCTGGCGAAAAATAGAAAATCTGCGGCGCGAAATTGAGATGAGACCAAGAAAGGACGCCTAACTAGGCAGAGATGGGAATCGCAGCTACAATACGGACGCCTGCCGAAGGGCTGATCGTCCCGGGAAAAAAGAGCTTGGAGCCGATACTTAAAACCGAAAGTCTGTGGAAGCTCTACCGCACCGGAAAAGTGGAGGTCCCCGCGCTCCGTGGCGTGAATTTCGCCGTCGAACCGGGTGAATCCGTTGCGGTCATGGGTCCGTCCGGCTGCGGGAAATCTTCACTTCTTTATGTCATCGGGGGCCTGGCCAAGGCTTCCAAAGGCCACGTCCTCGTAGACGGCAACGATCTGACGGCCATGAGCGACGCCGAGCGCACCAAGCTCCGCCGCCATAAAATCGGATTTGTGTTCCAGCGCTTTAATTTGCTTCCTACGCTGACTGCCAAAGGCAATATCGCCATCGCGCAGTTCATTCACGGCGATGGTTTTGACCCACACCGCTTCGAGGTCGTCACCAGCATGCTCGGCCTGGCGGGGCGACTCCAGCACAGGCCATCGGAGCTTTCCGGAGGCGAACAGCAGCGCGTAGCCATCGCGCGCGCGATTATCAATGAACCAAAGATTCTTTTGGCCGATGAACCGACAGGCAACCTCGACTCGAAGAATTCCGAAGCCGTGCTCCAGATGCTTCGTCAGCTCAACAAAGACCTCGGACAGACCATCGTCATGATCACCCACAACCCCGAAGCTACGGCCTATTTCGATCGCGTGGTTCATATGCGTGATGGCGTGATAGTCGACGGGATCCCGGCGGATTGAGATGGCCAGCGTCGGACAAATCTTTTCGAGAACGTTTTTCTGGGCCTATGAGCGCGGCACATGGCCGTATGACGCAGCGGTCATTCTGATTTTAATCTTTGTCTTGCTCACTCCCCGATCATGGTTTCACGACCAACCGCAGATGGGACTGCCCGCCAATACTCCGGGACAGGTAATGCTTCTCAAAGGGGATGGTGAGACGCAGACATACCGCGTCGATGCGCGTATCCTCGCTCCTCCCGAGCAAACCCCGGCACTCGAAAACGAATTGCACAACGCCTTGCAGAAATCACTGCCCGAACTCAACAACAAGCGTTTTACAATCTCCAAAATCGAGGCCGTCCGCGATGATCAGGGCACGGTGATCGCCTACCACGTCGAAATCCACCGCTAGGAAACGGGGCGACCAACGCGGAAAATCAGAAGGCGAGGAGCCCGAGAGGGCTTGCGGGTAACTTTGACGGAGGTTCGCGCATCTGTATGTATATACTAGGATTTGAAGGTACGCAGCCAGCCGCGCGATCCTGAAAAAACAGGGGCTTTGATTGATAAACAGGCGAATGTTTCTATGTATCCTCGGGATTAGCGCGGCATTCCTCGCGGCGGCTGCGAGCCCCGCGCAAACTGGCAACCGGTGGACCATTCAGGGCGTCCTCGAAATGATGGACAGGTCCGCCAAGGATTTCCGGAGTCTTACCGCAGATATCGAGAACGTGAAGTACACCGCGGTAGTGAAAGACACTTCGACGGAAACGGGACAAATATGGGTAAGGCACGACCAGAAAATGCGAATCGAAATCAGCAAGCCCGAACCGCGAACGATTCTGAGGACTGGCGATTCTCTTTTTATCTACAATCCGAAAATCAATCGCGTGGATGAGTACGATCTCGGTAAGAATCGCTCGATGGTCGATCAATATATTCGTCTCGGCTTCGGAACAAAAAGTGAAGACATCAAGAAGAGCTATCTCGTGACCGTCACCGGCGAAGAAGAATTCGATCACAGGAAAGCGGTCGTGTTGGAGCTGACGCCGAAATCGGACGAGATTCGGCGTCAAATCTCACGGATCCAAATGTGGATCGACGAAGCTTCCTGGCTGCCACTGCAACAAAAATTCTATGAGACTGGTTCGGACGACTATATTTTGTTTCACTACACCAACCTCATGAAGAACCTGAAGGTCAGCGACAACAAGTTCAAACAAAATTGGCCGAAAGACGCGACTCGCGAAAAACCTCACGCGTAAGTGCTGCCTTTCATTTCGCCGCGGCACGTTCCGTCGCGAGCAACTGTTCCTTGCGCGAAACTCCCCAACGATAGCCCGCCAGATGGCCATCTTGACGAACGACGCGATGGCACGGAACAACGATGGAAACGGGATTCGTCGCGCACGCGCGAGCGACTGCACGAACAGCTTTTGGACGCCCGAGCGCGCGGGCCACTTGGGAATAAGTTCTCGTTGTTCCGCGCGGAATACGCTGCAATTCTTGCCACACGCGCCTCTGAAAAGCTGTGGCTTGCAGATCAAGCGGAAGGTCCGCTTGCGCGGGCTGACCTTCAATGCGGCGGACAATTTCGCGGACCCATCGCTGCACACCACCGGACGCAAGAGCAATTTTTGCGCGCGGATATTCTTCACGCAATTCCGATACGAGTTTTTTTGGAGCGGATCCCAGATAAACGGCAGATACGCCGCGCTCCGTGGCTCCGACCAAGACTTTTCCAAGCGGTGACTTCGCGATTGTGTATTCGATTTTCATCCCTTTTCCTCCCTTTTGATACGTTGCTGGCGTCATCCCCAATTGCGCGTTACTACGTTCATAGATGCGGCTGGAGGAGCCATAGCCGGTCTCGTACAGAGCATCGGTGATGTTATTTCCCGAGCGAAGCAAATTCTTGAAGCGCCTTACGCGCAAGGCTTCGGCTAGTTCGCGGGGCGCGAGGCCGGTAACCTGGCGGAACGCGCGGCGAAGCGTCGCTGCACTCGAGTTCAAATCCTTGGCGAGTTCGGAGAGCCGCAGGCCTTCTTCAGAGGATTGCGCGAGAAATTTTGCGGCTCGCGATACCAACGCCGTTGAAGCTGCTGTTTCGTTCGGGCGGCAGCGAAGGCAGGGGCGAAATCCCTGCTGTTCGGCTTCCTCGCGAGTGCGAAAAAATAGAACGTTGCGGCGCAATGGGCGGCGGGCCGGGCAAGAGGGCCGGCAATAGATGTGTGTGGAACGCACGGCCAGCAGGAAGGTGCCGTCCACGCGCGCATCGCGAGCGAGACAGGCGCGCCAATATTGCGCGGCTTTCCGAGGCGAGACTGGCTCTGCGAAATCTCTTCGCGAATTAATCATCGTTTCCATGGTACGAAAATAGCGTAGGCCACGATTCAAATTCTATCCGGAAAAGCACGGCAAAGTGAATTCAAGGGGTGGAGGCCGGCGGCTCGCGTAAGCCAATCGAGAAACTTGTTCAGGCCTCGCCAGGATTGGGCAATACCTCGGCGGCCTCGACTGGATTCTTGTGAGGGGCGCTGATCACCAGAAGAACGGCAGTGAGAATTACCGCAGCGGCGAGGGTGGTACGCAGTGTGATCGACTCGCCAGCCAAGAGCCAACCAAGAAAAAGTGCGACAACTGGATTGACAAAAGCGTAGGTGCCGACGCGCGCGGCCGAGGTCTTTTTTAAAAGATAGACGTAGGCCGTAAAACCGATTCCGGACCCAAATACCATGAGATAGACGAGAGCAAGCCAGGAATGCAGAGAAATCGCCTTGAAATGAAGGTCGCGGCCCTCGCCGGATAACAGGCCGACCGTCCAGAGCGCGGCCCCGCCAACCAGGCTTTGCATAGCGACGCCAAGCATGGGCGAACTCGGCAGGTCGTGGTGTTTCGAATACACAGAACCACAAGCCCAACAGAAAGAGCCGACAAGCAAGATCCCTGCACCGAGAGGATCAACGCGCCCGGTGCCACCCAGATGAGCCGGTCCAACCAGGAGGGCCAAGCCGCCAAAAGCCAGAGTGAGGCCGGCGAAAATTCTAGACGCGGGTTTGTGGCCCCCAGGGCGGAGCCAGTCAAGAAGCACCATCCAAAAGGAGACCAGAGCGACGAGCAA
>Ga0335085_10010890_pt1 | contig 13542 bp, 11 predicted proteins | sample Lox_Sample_45_FD_206712 | JGI IMG/M metagenome (GOLD analysis project Ga0335085, IMG submission 206712) | Soil microbial communities from Loxahatchee National Wildlife Refuge, Florida, United States - Lox_Sample_4.5 | ecosystem: Environmental > Terrestrial > Soil > Wetlands | place: USA...
TAACTGGATGAATGAGTAATTTATTGGAAGATTGCGCATTCCGTGTCACTTCGATCGGCAGCGCAGGCCTTCAGGCCTGCGTCTCCTCAGCAACGATCTCCGAAATGTCACCGCCCGTCTGCAGGATTGTGTCCCGCAAGATCGCAAGCAAACCGAGCCTGGCGGCGCGTAGCGTCGCATCGTCGGTCATCACGAGCACATCGACGAAGAACCTGTCGACCGGCGCCTGCAGCTCTGCCAGCCGGTTCATCGCATCGAGGAACTCCTCGCGTTCGAGCGCGGGCTGAATCCGGGACCATGCGCGCATGATCTCATCCGCCAGCGCAATTTCGGCCGGCTCTCGCAGCGCAGCTTTGATCACGGCGAGATCCGCAGGGGTCTTGCCACCCCGCTCGACATCTTTCGTAATGTTCTTCACACGCTTCAAGAGCACGGCCAGCGCTTCAAAGCCTTTCGCCTTCCGTGCCTGCGTCAGCGCTTCGACTCGCTTCAGCGCGGGATGCGGTCGGCTCCAGTGCAACAAGACCGCGCGACCTTCATCGGTGCTGAATCCCCGACGTTCGAACAGCGACAGCTCGCGCTCAGCCAGGAATCTCTCCACCGACGGTACCCAGGGGGCATCGCGCGGCAGTTGCTCGCCAAAGTTGTTTGCGGTTTGAACGAGAAGCTCTGTCAGCGAGAGTCGCGCGGACGTATCTGAAAGGATCTTGATGACGCCCTGCGCGGCCCTGCGCACGCCGTACGGATCGCGTGATCCCGTCGGCTTTTCGCCCGCCGCGAACAAACCGACGACCGTATCGAGCTTGTCTGCGAGCGACACCGCCGCCCACGTGACCGCGGCTTTTCCGAGCTGTTGTCTGGTCGGGGGCGCGTCGGCCTCGACGCCGATCGGCAGGTAGTGGAAGTAGATGGCCTTCCACACTTCCTCCGGCCGACCCTCCTCGCGGGCGTAGATGCCGCCCATCGTGCCCTGCAGTTCGGTGAACTCGCGGACCATGTCGGTCGTCAGGTCGACCTTCGCCAGCCGTGCAGCGGTGGCGGCGTGCGTCGCGGCCGCCTCGTCGGCGCCGAGCGCTTCGCGCGCGATCCATCGCGCAAGCGTCTCGATCCGCTCAGCCTTTTCCTTGTAGCTTCCGAGCTTCTTGTGAAACAGCAATGTCGACAGGCGGTCGAAGCGATCGTCGAGCCGCGTCTTGCGGTCCGCTTCCCAGAAAAACCGGGCGTCGCGGAGCCGCGCGGTCACGACGCGCTCGGCGTTGCGCGCGATGGTGCGCTCGTTGTCGGGCTCGGTGTTGATGACCGCGAGAAACGCGTTCTTCAACCGCCCGTCATCCCCCTCGACCGGGAAATAGTGCTGATGATGAATCAACGTCGTCGTCAGCACTTCCTCCGGCAATTCGAGGAACTCGCTCGCGAACGTCCCCGCGACGACCGACGGATACTCGACGAGATCGGGAACTTCCTCGAGCAAACCGGAATCGCTGCGCGACACGCGTCCCTGGAGCCGCTGCGCCTTCGCGTCGAGCTCTCGCGCGATCTTGTCGTGGCGCTCGCCGCGCTCGAGGATGACGAAGTTCTCGAGCAGCCGCGCGCGATACTCGTCGAACGACCGCACTTTGATGGCACGACCGGCGCGCCCGCTCGTCGTCAGAAAACGGTGACCGTAGGTCACGGCGCCGGACATGACGTCCTGCACCTGGCTGGTCTGCGCGGCAGACGTCCGCGCGATCGTGAACGGCACGACGCGGCCGCCGTAGAGAAAGAGAATCCAGCGGACCGGCCGTCCGAAGAGCAGATCGCCTTTGCCGTCCTCGAGCATCGCATCCCAGCGCATCGCTTTCGGGAACGACAGCGCGCGGAATGTCGCGCCGAGCACGTCCGGCAGCACATCGATGGCCGCCTTGCCGCGCTGCCGCTTCTTGAAGGCGAGGTACTCGCCCTTCGGCGTCTGCACGCGCTCGAGCGCCGACACGTCGACGCCCTGCTTCGACGCGAATCCCGAAGCCGCGGGCGTCGCACTGCCATCCGCCTTGAATGCCGCGCTGACCGGCGGGCCGGTGACGAGCTCCTCGAGATCCGTTTGACGCTCCGGGACGCGGACGATGCGCACGGTGAGCCGGCGCGGCGTGCTGAACGTTTCGGCCGGCGACTCCGCGGCCATTCGATAGGCCTTCAACTGCTGGACGACGATCTCGCCGACCTGGTTGGTCAAGGCCGGCAGCCAGCTCGCCGGCAGCTCCTCGGTGCCGATTTCGAGCACGAGTTCGCGGTCCATCCGCCTACGCCTCCCTGCCTGACGAGGCTTCGGCGTGATGGGTCACATCCGCACCGTCCACGTACGCTTTCGCGATGCCGACCGCGAGCTGGCGCACGCGCAGAATGTACGCCGTGCGCTCGGTCACACCGACGCTGTTGCTCGAGTCGAGAATGTTGAACAGATGCGAGCACTTCAGCGTGTGTTCGAGTGCCGGCCAGATGAGACCCGACTTCAAGAGCGCCTGCGCAAGAGTGTAGTACTCGTCGAAGAGGCGCCTGTGGAAGGCGGCGAAATCCTGGAGATCGACGCCGCTGTTGAAGACGTATTTCGACTGCTCCACTTCGTCCCGCAGGCGTACGTCGCGATACTTCACGCCAGACGCCCACTCGAGGTCGTACACGCTGTCGACGCGCTGCAGGACCATCGCGATGCGCTCGAGACCGTATGTCAGCTCCGCGGAGATCGGCGCGAGCTCCTGACCGCCGGCCTGCTGGAAATACGTGAACTGCGTGATCTCGAGACCGTCGAACAGCACCTGCCAGCCGATGCCCCACGCGCCGAGCGTCGGCGACTCCCAGTTGTCCTCTTCGAAGCGGATGTCGTGCTGGCGCGGATTGATGCCGCAGGCCTCGAGACTCTCGAGATAAATCTGCTGCACTTCGTCGGGCGCCGGCTTCAGGATCACCTGGAACTGGTGATGTTTGAACAGCCGGTTCGGGTTCTCGCCGAAGCGACCGTCCGCGGGACGCCTCGACGGCTGCACGTACGCGACATTCCAGTGTGCCGGGCCGAGCACCCGCAGAAACGTTTCGGGATGCATCGTCCCGGCGCCGACCTCGACGTCGAGCGGCTGCTGGAGCGCGCATCCGCGCGACGCCCAGAACTCGGACAGCTTGAGGATCAAACCCTGAAACGTCACCGCCGCAGCTCTTTCAGCACGCGCACAGATTTCAGATCTTTCTCGAGATGCATCGCGATCAGTTCGCGATGCGCTGCTTCCAGCTCCCGCATCACCTGCACAGACGCCGGCGGCTCGCCGATCGCGAACGGGCTCGACGCCCTGGCGCGCTCGAGAAAAGCACGGGCATCGGGCGACAGCCGCGGGTCGGCCTCGTAGACACCCTGCAGGCGCAGCAACCAGTACTCGAAATAACGCGCCAGCGGATCGACCGGCACGCCGGCCGCGAGCGCGTCGATCATCGAGACGCCGAGGCGAAACAGCGTTTCATTCGGATCCGCGTCAGGCGCCCATTCGTCAATCAGCTCGGCGAAGTAGCCCGTGTAACCGAGGGCGTCGACGCTCGTCGCGAGCATCGGCGACCGCAGCGGCTCGACGTACTCGAGGAACACCAGTTCGCGGCGTTCGCGCTCGCGATACCCGACGCGTCCGTAGGTCATCGGTTCGAGCGCGCCGCCGAACCGCCGCCGGCTCCGCCGCGCATTCTTCGCCACACCGCGCTTCTTGCCGCGGTCCCGCGTCAGGAACACGACGATGCGGTCCGACTCACCGAGCTTGTAGGTTCGCAGAATCAGCGCGTCGGTCGTATGAAGCAGCATCCGAGGGGCGAACCTTGACTGTACTACATGGCTCGCCGGGTCCCAAGGACCCGGCCTACATGCCCAGGTCGGTCAGCACGCGGTCGTCTTCACGCCATTCCGACTTCACCTGTACGCGCAGGTCGAGAAATACCTTGGCGTCGAAGAATCGTTCGAGATCCTCCCGCGCGGCCGTGCCGATGCGTTTGATCATGTCGCCGCGGCGGCCGATGACGATTGGCTTCTGCGACTCGCGCTCGACGACGATCGTGCAGTACAGCTTGAGCAGCCCGTCTGGCTTGTCGGGCTCTTCGAAGCGGTCGACGAGAACGGCGCTCGAGAACGGGATCTCGTCCCGTGTCGACTGCAGCAGCTTCTCGCGCACGATCTCGGCGGCGAAGAACCGCTCGGGCTGATCCGTGAGGTAGTCGGTCGGGTAGAGCGGCTCGCCTTCCGGCAGGCGCTCGATGATCGCGCGTTCCAGTCGATCGACGTTCTCGCCGGTCTGCGCCGATACCGGGACGATCTCCGCAAACTGTCCGGTCCGGCTGAAGCGATCGATCATCGGCAGCAGGCGCGAACGCTTCATCAGGTCGACTTTATTGAGGACGAGGAATACCGGCGCCTTGACGTCCTTCAGCAGGCCGAACACGAACTCCTGTCCTTTGCCGCCAGACTCCGACGCGTCGACGATGACGCCGAGGATGTCGACTTCCCGCAGCGTGTCGAGCGCCGTGTCGACCATCCGCACGTTCATGCGATGCAGCGGCCGATGAATCCCGGGCGTATCGACGAACACCACCTGTGCATCGGGATACGTCCTCACTCCCAGAATCCGATTGCGTGTCGTCTGCGGCTTGTCGGAAACGATGGCGAGCTTCGCGCCGACGAGCCGGTTCAGCAGCGTCGATTTACCGGCGTTCGGACGGCCGATCAGCGACACGAAACCGGTCTTCATAAGCTGCGTGTACGTGCCCCTGTCTCCCCAGCGTCCACTGAGGTTGGCTCGGCTTTCTTCATCCGCACACGGTTGATCCGGCGCCGCTCGGCGTCGACGATCTCGATCGACAGACCGTCGATGTCGAATTTCTCACCCACGGCCGGCACGCGTCCGATATGCGACATCAGATAGCCGCCGACGGTCTCGAAGCCGTCGCGCTCGATCTCGACGTTCAGCCGCTGGGCCGCTTCGCCGACGTTCACCTTCCCGCTGAACAGGAACCGGCCGCGGCCTTCGTCCACGATCGGCTCGGTCTCGACGTCGTACTCGTCGCGGATCTCGCCGACGATCTCCTCGAGCAGATCTTCGATCGTCACGAGACCGGCCGTGCCACCGTACTCGTCCACCACAATCGCGCATTGCGTCTGCTGGCGCTGAAACTGCTTCAACAGCTCCGGCACGCGCTTCGTTTCCGGGACAACGACCGCATGTCGCACGAGCGGCCGGATCGGCGAATCGTCTTTTGCCGCCGCGCCGAGCGCGAACACGTCCTTGATGAAAACGAACCCGGCGATGTTGTCGAGGTTTTCCTTGAAGACCGGAAAACGCGAGTACTCCTGCTCGCCGAACACGGCGCGCAGATCGCCGATCGTCGCATCCTCGCGAATGGCGACGATGTCGGGACGAGGCGTCATCACTTCGCGCACGAGGGTATCGCCGAAGTCGACGATGCTCTGCAGCAGCCGCCGCTCCTCGCCTTCGATCAGGCCCTCTTCCTCGGCGGTATTGATGTAGGCCTTCGCGACCTCATTGGCTTCCTCCGCCGCCTCGTCCGGAGCGACCGGGGTCGTGGGCGCTCGGCGCGACATGGACACCGATCGCGCGAGCCAGCCGGTGATCGGAGCCAGCACTCTCGCGATGGGCGCGAAAGTGGGCAGCAGCCACTCCAGCACGCGCTCCGGGTCGCGGCCGATGATCAGGAGCGGCAGCAGCAGCTCGAACACGATCACGAAGCCGACGACCGCCACAATCGCGAACGCGACGATATGCGCGTCAGTGCCGCCGAACAGGCGCGCCACGAGCGCCGTCGCGACCGCCGTCACGACGCCCAGGAGAAGCCGAACCGGAATGAAGAGCAGCAGCGGATCGTCGAGGTAGGCGCCCAGCGCGCCGGGGCGATTGCTGCGCTCGGCCGTCAGGCGCAGCGACAGCCGCATCAGCGCGCCGAACGCCGCTTCGATCGCGCCGAGGTACACACCGGCGCATCCGAGCAGGAAGATTGCGAGCGGTATCACGCGCGCTCGATCAGCCCTTCATCCAGGCCGCCCTTGCGGCGCAGCCGCTGCTCCACCCGTCGCATCTGGCCATGGTCCCGCTCATGATCGTAGCCGAGAAGGTGGAGGAGGCCATGTAACGACAGCACGCGCAGCTCAACCGATACGGCGTGGCCGCGCTCGTGCGCCTGACGGCGTGCCACGCCTGTCGCGATCGCAATATCGCCCAGAAACTCGGGATTCGGGGTTCGGGACTCGGGATTCGACGGGAAGCTGAGGACGTCGGTCGCGTAGTCCTTGCCGCGAAACGCGCGGTTGAGCTCGCGAATACGGGTGTCGGCGACCAGCGCAACCGTCACGCGGCCGCGCGCACGCGGCGGCGCCACGCGTCGGAGCCAGGAGGCCAGACCGGGCGCTCGCGCCGGCCGGCCGCGCCCGTCGACAATCGTGACAGTCAGCGGCATTCAGCTCCGGCCGTTGCCGGAGAACTTCTCGTACGCCTTGACAATCTGCTGCACGAGCTTGTGGCGGACGACGTCCCGCTCGTCGAAATAGACGAACGAGATGCCCTCGATCTCGTGCACGATTTTCATCGCTTCGACGAGGCCTGACATGCGACCTGACGGCAGATCGATCTGCGTCACGTCGCCGGTGATCACGGCTTTGCTGCCGAAGCCGAGCCGCGTCAGGAACATCTTCATCTGCTCGCTCGTCGTGTTCTGCGCCTCATCGAGGATGACGAACGAGTCGTTGAGCGTGCGGCCGCGCATGAACGCGATCGGCGCGATCTCGATCGTCCCGCGCTCGAGGTAGCGTGCGACGCGCTCGACGTCGAGCATGTCGTACAGCGCGTCGTACAGCGGCCGGAGGTACGGGTTGACCTTCTCCTGCAGGTCGCCGGGGAGGAAGCCGAGTTTCTCCCCGGCTTCCACGGCCGGCCGCGCGAGAATGATCCGATTCACCTTCTTGGCGACGAGAAACGACACGGCCTGCGCCATCGCGAGATAGGTCTTGCCGGTTCCCGCCGGACCGATTCCGAAGACGATGTCGTTCTGCTCGATTGCGTCGAGATAGCGGCGTTGATTGACGGTTTTCGGTGCGACGCGCCGCTTGCCGGCCGCGGTCAGGCTGCCCTTCAGGAAGTGGTCGCGGATGTCGACGCTCTCGTCCTGCGCGACCAGCTCACCCGCCGTCTTCACGTCGCGATTCGACAGCTTGTAGCCGTCCTTCAGGAGCGAGGACAGACCGACGACGACGCGGTCGACTTTGTCGAGATCCGGCGTCTCGCCTTCGACGAGCAGGTCGTGCCCCTGCGTGCGAATGCGGACGTTGAACAGCGCCTCGAGATGTTTGAGGTTCTCGTCGTACGAGCCGAAGAGCGTTTCAATCCCTTCTTCCGGGACCGTAAGCGTACGTTTCATTTCTGATCGATCTTGATATGCAGTTCCTTGAGCTGCCGGGCGTCCACCGGCGAGGGTGCGTCCGACATCAGGTCGATCGCGTTCGCAGTTTTCGGGAACGCGATCACTTCGCGAATGGACGACTCTCCGCAGAGGATCGCGACAATGCGGTCCACGCCCAGCGCGATGCCGCCATGCGGCGGCGTACCGTAGGCAAGCGCCTCGAGGAAGAACCCGAATCGCAGCTTCGCTTCCTCTTCCTCTATCCCGAGGCGCCTGAAGATGCGCGACTGCAGTGCGGCGTCGTGAATACGGATGCTGCCGCCCCCGATCTCGGATCCGTTCAACACGAGATCGTACGCCTTCGCGCGCACGGCGCCGGGATCGCTTTCGAGCTTGTCCACGTCCTCGTCGAGCGGCGACGTAAACGGGTGGTGCATCGAGTACCAGCGGCCGTCTTCCTCGTGGTATTCGAGGAGTGGAAACTCGGTCACCCAGAGGAACTCGTACGCATCCGGCTTCGCAAGGCTCTCTTTCTTCGCAATTGCGAGACGCAGGTTGCCGAGGAGCTTTGACGCGTGGTCGGCCTCACCGCCCGCCATCAACACGAGATCCTCGGCCGATGCGCCGGTGCGCGCGATTGCCGCACGCAGCGTGCCTTCGGTGAGCGCTTTGACGGAACTCGTCGGCGGCTCGCCAGGGCGCACCCAGATCAGGCCGCTGAAGCCCATCTGCTTCGCCTGATCAACCAGGACATCGATCTGACTGCGCGTCCACGAATTGCCCTTGGGCACCGCGAAGGCGCGGATGACGCCGCCATCGGCGACAATCTGCTTGAAGACGCGGAACTCGGAATCCTTGAAGATGTCGGAGAGATCGTGGATCTCGAGACCGAAGCGCAGGTCCGGCTTGTCCGACCCGTATTTCGCGATCGCCTCCGCGTATGGCATACGACGGATCGGGAGCGGCGCGTCCCGGCCGATCTCCTTGAAGATCACGCGCATCAGCGGCTCGATCAGGCCGTAGACGAGATCCGGCCGCGCGAACGACATCTCGACGTCGATCTGCGTGAATTCGAGCTGACGGTCGGCGCGCTGGTCCTCGTCGCGGAAGCATTTCACGATCTGGAAGTAGCGGTCCATTCCCGAGATCATCAGGATCTGCTTGAAGATCTGCGGCGACTGCGGCAGCGCGTAGAACTCGCCAGGATGCACGCGGCTCGGCACGAGGAAGTCGCGCGCGCCCTCTGGCGTCGACTTCGTGAGAATCGGCGTCTCAATCTCCAGGAATCCGTTCGCGTCGAAGTACTTCCGCACCGCCATCGTCACGTGGTGGCGGAGGATCATGTTGTGCTGCAGGCGCGGACGGCGGAGGTCGAGGTAGCGGTACTTCAGCCGCACGTCCTCCGACACCGGCGAGTCTTCGGCGATTTGAAACGGCGGCGTCTTCGCCTCGTTCAGGATCCGGATCTCGCGCGCCAGCACTTCGACTTCGCCCGTCCCCAGCTTCGTGTTGATCGTGTCTTCGGAGCGGCGCTGCACCATACCAGCGACACCGACGACGAACTCGGATCTGAGCCGCTTGGCGACGGCCATCAACGCGTCGTTCTCGCGCACGACTACCTGAGAGACGCCGGCGCGATCGCGGACGTCGATGAACGTGACTCCGCCGAGATCGCGGATTCGATGGACCCATCCGAGCAGCACGGCTTCCGCGCCGACGTCCCCGGCGCGAAGCGCGCCGCACGTGTGCGTGCGCGTGAGCGTTCCTAGCGGTTCTGCCATTCGACGATACGCTTTGCTGCTTCGGTCCTTGCGACGGGCGCCTGCTCGCCGCTCCTCAGGTCCTTGATTGACACGTCCCCGCGCGCACGCTCGTCGTCTCCGACAACGGCTACGAACGGGATGGCGCGGCCCGAAGCGTACTTGAACTGTTTCCCCAGTTTATCCGCTTCCGGATAGACCTCGACGCGCAGACCGCTGGCGCGCAGCTCGCCGGCCAGCGCCAGCGCGTCGGCGCGCTGGTCCGGGTTCCAGATTGTCACCAGAACGTCTACGCCGCCGCCCGCCACGGATGCCGGAAACATACCGCGATCCGTCATGACGACGATGATGCGCTCGAGACCCAGTGAGAATCCGCAGGCCGGCACATCACGGCCGAGGAACATGCCGATGAGGTTGTCGTATCGCCCGCCTCCGCCAAGGCTGCCAGCGAGATCGGGAACGGCGATCTCCATGATTGCGCCGGTATAGTACGAAAGACCTCGCGCCAGGCTCAGATCGATCTCAATCCTGGCCGCGCACGCCGGCGGGCACAACGCAACGATCTCTCTCAAATGTGCGACGGCCGGATCGTCAGGAGGCTGGCGCAAGAGAGAGAGGTATTTCGACGCCGTGCCAGCCGGAATACTGCGCGCGACCAATTCCTTCTCGACGCCCTCGACGCCGATCTTGTCCAGCTTGTCGAGGGCAATCAGCGCGTCGCCGTGATGCGCGGCCGCAACGCCCGCATGTTCGAGTATCGCCGTCAACAGCCGCCGATCGTTCAACCGTATTCGAAACTCCAGGAACCCCAGCGTCGCGAGCACTTCTGCGACCGCGCTCAGGATGTCCGCCTCGACGATCGGAGAAGTCGAACCGATGGCGTCGACATCGCACTGATAGAACTCGCGGAAGCGGCCCTTCGCCGGCCGGTCCGCGCGCCACACGGGCTGAATCTGATACCGCTTGAAGAACTTCGGCAGCTCGTTCTGATACTGCGCGACGACGCGCGCGAGCGGAACGGTCAAGTCGTACCGCAGCGCGAGGTCTGCTTCGCCGGTGTGCTCGTGCTCGCCGCGCTTGAGGATCTTGAAAATGAGCTTGTTGCCCTCTTCGCCGTACTTCCCCAACAGCGTCTCGATGTTCTCGAACGCTGGCGTTTCGAGAGGCTCGAAGCCGTATTTCTCATACACCTCACGAATGACACCGATGACGTAGTTGCGTCGGCGTATGTCGTCCGGCAGGAAGTCGCGTGTTCCGCTGGGAGGTTTGGTCGACATTCAGATGTACGCCTGGCGATAGCCGACGTACCGATCCGCGTACTGCATGATCTCGTCGACTTCCTTCTGCGTCAGCAGCCGCTTGACCTTGCCAGGGCTGCCCATGACCAGCGACCGCGGCGGCACCTGCATGTTCTCGGGGATCAGCGTCCCGGCGGCGACGATCGAGCCGACTCCAATACGTGAGCCGTTCAGCAGAATCGCGCCGATGCCAATCAAGCACTGCGACTCGATCGTGCAGCCGTGGAGCACCGCGGCGTGGCCGATGGTCACGTTGTCGCCGACGTGCGTCTCGTGCGTGCCGAGCATCGCGTGCACGATCGACCCGTCCTGAATGTTCGACCGTTTGCCCACGCGGATGATGTTGACGTCGCCGCGGACGACGGCGCACATCCAGACGCTGCTCTCGTCGCCGATCTCGACGTCGCCGATGATCTGCGCGCTGGAATCGATGAACGCGGTGGGAGCAACACGGGGCGAGACGCCCCGGTACGGACGAAGCACTGACTGATTATAGCGGTCGGGTGGGTCGCGTGGCTTACTTGCCCCCTGTTGGCTTTTCTGGCATCTTCGCGCGGAACTGACCATCGTCGAAGCGCTCGCGATAGGTGCCGTGACAGGAGCCGCACGTCTGATTGAGCGACGCCGCGCCTTTCTTCGCGGCATCCCAGTCGCCGGCTGCGACCGCCTTTTCGACCGCGTCGGCGCGCGACTTCGCGTCCTCCGCAATCTTGACCGCTTCCGGAACGTTCTTCGACTTCCAGAACGTTTCGGTCTGCGTGAACGCTGGCTTGAGCACGGCGAGCTGCGTGGAGACATCGCCGGGCTTCGACGCATCGACCGCGGTCCTGAGCGCGGCGGCAGCGGGACCGACCTTCTTCATCGTCTCGTCGAGCGCCTTTTCGTCCGCTGTATAGGCCGGCGGGAGGCGCATCGCCAGATCGACCATCTTGTTGTTGACGACGACCTTCGCGATGACGACCGGTTTGCCCTTGAACTTCTCGACGAGATCCGGCGGCAGATCGATCTGATAGTTCTTCACCTTCTTCGCGATCTCGGCCGGATCGAACTTGACCAGCTCGCCGGCGACGGTCACGTACGTGTTGGCCTCGACCGGCGCGTTCAGGATCGGCGCCAGGACGAGCAGCGGCGTGCCGCTCGGCTCGTTCTTCACGCGCTGATCGATCGCGAACGCCGACTTGGAGAGGATAGTCTCCACCGACGCCGTGAGCGTCACGAGATCGCCCATGAACTGATCAGGGCTCTTCGCGATCGCCGTCGTACCGACCGGGATGTACGGCTTGGCCGCCGGCGCGTTCCCGCGACCGCCTTCGGGCGGCGCGCCGCGCTGCGCCGACGCAATCGCCATCGTCGCGATCGAGATCGTGACACCGAGCAACATCCGGAACCGGCGGGAACGAAACGCTGATTTCAGCACGACACACACCTGTGACTGTTCTTGGACCCAAGCTTCTCGAGCAGCGCGACCGTTTCGGGGAACGGCGACACGCGCTGGACCGGACCGTTCGCCATGTCGGCGACCGTCTGACCGTTCCGCGCAACGGCCGTGACGTCGGCGCCCTTCGAGACGAGATAGAGAATCATCTCGTTGTCGCCGCGCGCCGCTGCGTGATGGAGCGGCGTGTAGCCGTCGGCGTCGCGCGCGTTGACGTCGGCGCCGAGCTCTTCGACGAGATATTTCACGGCCGGCATCCAGCCGCCTGGCGCGTGCCGATGCGCGTTGCCGGCAAAACCCTCGCCGTATTCGAGACCGGCCGCGGCATGCAGTGCCCATGCGCCAGGACCGCCGTACGGAACGGGCGGCTCGGGCTTGGCGACGACGGCGGCGGTGCCGTCCTGTCCGGGCGCGCCTCCGACGGCGCGGCGCACCGGCCGCTGCGGCGCAATCGTCGGGATGTTTGGATCGGCGCCGTACGCGACCAGCATCTTCATTGCGGTGAGGTCGGTGCCGTACGCGGCGCGCCAGAAAGCGGTCGAGCCCGACGTGTCGGCGAGACCGCAGTTCCTGTTGCCGCAGCCGCTGTAGACCAGGTACCACGGATGCGACTTGATCCGCGTGTTCGGGTCCGCGCCGTGATCGAGCAGCGCCTTGACGACATCGAGATACGTCGCCTGCTGATGCTCCATCTCCTCCGGTTGCGGATAGCGCGTACGCGGCTGCCACTCGGTGTTGATCGCGGCCCAGAGCGGCGTGACGCCGTCAGCTTTGCTGGCGAGGTTCGGATTGGCGCCCTTCTCTATCAAATACATCGCGACGTCGAACTCGCCGTTAATGGCGGCGATGAGCAGCGGGGTCTCCCCTTCGCCGGCGCCTGGCTCGTCGATCGGCGCGCCGCCGTCGACAAGGGCCTTGGCCGCGTCCAGGTTCCCCTGACGCGCGGCGTGCAAGAGGGCTGTCAGGCCGCCCTTGAATGCGACAGGCGGATTGATCTCTTCGGGATCGAAACCGGGCGTCAGGCTGTTGTCGTTCGGCGCCGGATCCTTCGGCGGGATCTTGCCGGACTCGAGCAACTCGCGCGCAGCGTGGATCGCCGCCTGCATCTGACTCGCCGTCGGCTGCTCCCCTTTCGGCACCGTCGTCTCGAGAATCTTTTTCTGGAGCGCGAGGGCGGCGCGATCAAGCGCGAGCTCGTGGGCGACGTCGATCGTTCTTGACGTGATTTTGGGATCGGCGCCGCGTGCGAGCAACACCCGGATGGCCGCGACGCGGTTCTGAGCCGCCGCGAACATCAGCGGCGTCTGTCCCCACTCAGCTTCCTTCGCGTCGATCTCAGCGTGGTGATCGAGCAGCACCGCGATGACGTTCGCGCTGCCGGCTTCGGCCGCAAGATGGAGCGGGGTGACGCCGGTCGACGTCGCTCTGGCCTTTACGTCGGCTCCGGCCTTCAACAGCGCTTCGACGACAGCGGCGCTGCCGGACTGGCTGGCGAGGTGCAGCGGCGTGTAGCCGCCGATTCGCGTGACCGCCGACACGTTTGCGCCGGCGTAGATGAGCATCGCCGCCAGATCCGCGTCGCCCTTCTCCGCCGCAAAGTGCAGCGCGGTCATGCCGTCACCGCGTGACGCGTTCGCGT
>Ga0335085_10010891_pt1 | contig 13540 bp, 15 predicted proteins | sample Lox_Sample_45_FD_206712 | JGI IMG/M metagenome (GOLD analysis project Ga0335085, IMG submission 206712) | Soil microbial communities from Loxahatchee National Wildlife Refuge, Florida, United States - Lox_Sample_4.5 | ecosystem: Environmental > Terrestrial > Soil > Wetlands | place: USA...
GCTGCCGTAGACATCGGCCGTGTCAATAAAGTTGACGCCCAGATCGATAGCACGATGTAAGACGGACAATGCTTCCTGATCAGTCACCTTGCCGACCGATCCGCTGCCGATTTCCCACGTGCCTAAACCAATTGAAGAGATTCTCCAACCAGTGCGTCCAAGTTCACGATACTCCATATCGTCTCCTTTTTTAACGTGCGGTTGTTGCTACCAATAAATGTTAAGAGGACGCCTCTCGCCGCCCATGGGAGGTTCTCACCAAACCTATTTACGGCAAGTACCTCGGCATGGTCCGTCCGAGACGAGGAAGTTTCAGTGCAGTTGTTACCGCTGAGATAAATCGCGGGGCAGAATACCCGTGGCTTCACTGCTCCTTCATAAATGCCCACAGGGACAGGCAGAAAAGCCCTATGCCCAGCAATGTTGTGTAGGTGCTCGCCGTTCCAGTTCTGAGGATGCTCAATACAACAACGGCAACTCCCATTGCCAGGGCGACCCCTTTGAGCACGAGCGGGACGATTGGTTGATTTTTCATGTTAGCCTCCTGCTGATCAATGCGTTTCATCAGACTGATAAGCTCTGGCACGCCAGAGTCAACAAACCTACAGACAGCATCAACCCATGCCAGCAACTGTTAACACCCGCAGGGCGCGGAGCGTGACCCACTTATTGGGTTGCTTCTTCTTTCCGCAGTCCACCCAGGTCTTGCCCGTATAATCATACTCCAGCATCCAGCGTCCGTTTCCATCCTGCTTTTCACGGACCAGTTCCAACGCACGGGATAACCGGGGGTCGTCCGCATAACCCAACGGCACCAGTGCTTCGACGATCTGGAGCAAATCGGTCACGTAGAATATTGGGAAGCCAAATTTCCACCAGTTTGGACTCGGTTTATTGCTGAACCCGGAAGGATAAGCCGCGTCAGCGGGGTCTACACTGAACAGGAAATCAACGCCGTGCCGGATGGCGCGTTTGATGACAGGAGTGCGACGCTCCTGGGGGAGTTTCCCAAAAGCCAGCATCACCTTGACGCCTCCCCACGCGCACGGCAGCTTGTTATTCGCTCCGCAGGCAAAGGTCGGCCCGCATTTGCTTGCATAGTAACGCATAGAAGCTTTGCGGTCGTTCGCGGAGGCAATGCCCTCGCCAGTGACGCTGCGCGCCATCCAGTCGAACGCCTTATCCAGGCGCGGGTCGTCATAACCAAGCTCCAGCAAGGCCCACAAAAGATTCCCCTGCAGACAGTCGATCGTTCCGGAGGGTACGCCCGAGGAGGTGAACTGACCTGCCTCGGTGAGGGAATTATCCGTTATATATTTGCACGCCTGTGAAACGCGCTTATCCTCATCAGCGGAGGCGCCCAACTGTGCCAGCAGGATGATCGACCAGACCGTGGAACGATACTTCGGGTTGTAACCGGGACCGGGTTCAACCCAATAGCCGGCCTTATCCATCTTGTTCAGAATGGTCGCGATAGGACCTTTTTGATGAGCCGCCTTGCGGGCAGCGCGCAGTTCCGAATCGGTTCCGGGGCGTAAATCGCGCAGCGCCAGGTATCTTACTTCAGGCGAATTGGTCTCCAATAACCACGATAACGAGTTGCCCTTAAGTTGATCTTGCCATGACATGGGAACTACCTCCTGAAACTAAATGCTACCGGAGTCCAAATCACGTTATAAGCGCAGCAACTCTCCTCAGAGCAGAAACTCAATCAACCAACTCTATTAAACAGTGGATGGTTAGCATTGATCTGCAATAAATCCCACCAGTTCCCATACAGGTCTTCAAACACGGCAACCATTCCGTATGACTCTTCTTTTGGCGCTCTTACAAACTTTATCCCGTTGGAAATCATCTCGTTGTAATCTCTCCAGAAATCGTCCGTGTTGAGGAACAGAAATACCCTGCCGCCTGTTTGGTTGCCGATAAAAGGCTCCTGCGCCGGCTTGGAGGCCCTGGCCAGCAGCAGCGTTGTCCCCCGAGAGCCGGGAGGGGAAACGACGACCCAGCGTTTATCCTGTTCCGGCTGATAGGTATCTTCGACAAGCGAAAAGTGAAGCTTCTTTGTATAAAAAGCGATGGCTTCATTATAGTCTCTTACGACTAAGGCAATATGGATGATCGATTGTTTCACGCGTTCCTCGCTTTTAGGTTTTCTACCCGATGGAAGGGCTTAGTGGCATGGAGCCGGGGTTAGGCAGCGTGCAGATGATATACGATCATTGCCCATCAGTCTTCTCCCTGCTTGATCGGATGATGCCGAAGAGACCAATTACCGCTACGAAACCTCCAGCGTAGTAAGTCAACATACGATTAGTCGACAGGAAATCTGATAAGAAGTGCCCCAACGGGGAACGGGGGAAAATCCAATCGTAGAGGAGCCCAGTGAGCCATAGCAGTGGAAGGAAGACGATAAAGAGGCCGATCAACAAGTAGATGACTGCCACCCAGGGATTGCTGGGGGTACGGACGAGAACAAGCCAGGCAAGGAGTAGTAATCCCAGTGCGAGAAGAAGGTCAAAGAGAGCGCGAGAAATTAAGATGGCGATGCCAAGGTCGAATGTGCTTTCATTGCGTTGTCGCAGATACGAAAGAAATAAATCTGCTCCGTAAGTGACCATCAAGAAAATCAACAAGAAAGCAATCGAGATCCACCAGGAAGGATTGGACTTTTGCTTTGAATGGTTCATATCTGCATTCCTGCGAGCGTGAGTCTTGCACGTAGCCTAATGGTATGGCTTAGCGGCGCGAGCCGTCAGTCAGGGGTACGCTGTGTTGGGCCTTAATCTTCAATCACACCTCTCTGCTGGAAGGGCAATTGTCTATTGTTGTCGCGTTCTTATGCATTTTCGCTTCTCGCACTGGCTATCCAATCCATGCCTGTAACACCATGCTGTCCAAGTACCAAACTCAACTGCGCTGCATGTTCCTGAACATGGCGCATACTGTACAACTGAAGCTCTAGGAAACTGGGTTCCATCCACTCGAAGACGCAACGTTGTTGCGCTCTCTCGTCCGTTAGCGCTTCGATGGTCGATTGGCATTTCTCGCGACAAGCACCCAGATACGCAAGGATCTGATCTTTTGTGTAAGGTCGCTCCGGCAACGCCCCAAGGAGAAAGGGAGATGGCGGCGTAAAACCTTCCCTGGTACCTGTCAGATATAAGTCTAGCCAGCGCAGTGCGTGGTAGGCAATAAACCAGAACTGACCATACCGTTCATCATCCGGATCTGTATACACTACGGCAGTCCAGAGATGATCAGGGCATAAATTTATCGCATCAACTAGCATATCGATGGCAGCCCCAAATTGCTTCCAAGTGCTCGTTCTCCATTCGACTTTCATCTGGTGCCTCCTGTAATAGGTTGTAGGTATTCAGCAAAACCCTTGCATTTCCCATCGATTTGCGATAGCTTGAGCGGCCCACCCAGTGTTTATACGGTCCGTCTAATAGCTTATAGACAGTCTTTGCTTAAATCATTATACGGCAATGGCTTTGGGAATAATCCTGTTAGAATCAGCAGGTCTGTCACTCACTCCATGCATCGCGGGGTAATGTTTTTGGACCAGCCTGCAACTCCCAAATCCGCCAGGCGACCGTTGGCTTCCGTGATCCGCTACGGGCTGACGCTGTTTGCCCTCGCTGTCCTGCTCTACCTCTTCTGGCCGTTCATCGGAGAGCTGCGTGGCTCCTTCGCCGTATTACAGACGGCGAACTGGGGCTGGTTCGCACTGGCGATTTTTGTCCACTTCCTGTCCTATGCCAGCCTGACCGGTTTGAACTACCTGCTGCTGAAACCCTTCAAGGGCAAAGTCGGTTACTGGCAGCTGATGGCCATCCTGCCCTCCATCGCCTTCGTCGAAGTGGCGCTGCCGAGCGCCGGCGCCAGCGGCCTGGTGTTACGCGTCCGCCTTTTGGGGAAAAGCGGCTATTCGGTCGAGGCTGCCACCTTCACCAACATCATGGAGACCATCTACCTCACCACCTTCATGGTCGCCATCTCGGTGACCGGATTGTGGTACCTCATCCGGACGGGAGAGCTCCGCACGATCCAGATGGTCATCCTGGGATTGATCGCCATCGCCATCCTCGTGGGGAGCATCCTCGCCTATCGGGCCGGGCGGGAACGCCAGAGCGGGAAGGCGCTCGCGAGCCGGCTCCTCCTGGCCTGGAATCGCCTCATGCTCCGCTTTCACCGCCCGCCGTACCGCCAGGAGGATCTCGATGCCCGCCTGGACCTCTTCTACGACGGGCTTTCCCAGCTCGGGCAGACGCGGCGCTGGCCGTTCCTGATGACCGCCGGGACGCGCGTCGCCCTGGACGTGGCAACCCTCGGGGTCTGCCTCGCCATCTTCAATTACTCAATGCCGGTCGGCATGCTGGTGACCGCCTACGGCCTGACCCTGGTCATGAGCGGGCTGGCAGCCCTGCCGGGCGGGTTGGGCCTGGCGGAGCTGTCGCTGGCGGTCATCTACGCCAAACTTGGCGCGCCTGGCCCGGTCGCCGTGGCGGCCGCCCTGAGTTACCGCCTGATCGCTTTCTGGCTGATTCGTTTTGCCGGCTTCATCACCTGGCAGTTCCTGGAGGTGCGTTCATGATCGATAAAGTCCGCCGTGGGTTTGACTCACGTGCTGATAATTACGACAATCCTGTCACCGCCTTCATTGGCGAAAGAGAATTAAGGGCCATCCGCAAACTGGTTCCGCCCGGCTCGACGGTGCTCGATTACGGCTGCGGCACGGGCCGCACCACCCTCGACCTGCTGCGCCGTGGCTGCACGGTGACCGCTTTTGACATTTCCCCCAACATGCTGGCACTGGCTGAAGCGAAGTCTATGGAGATGGGTTTCGAAGCTGAGTTCACCACGGATGCATCAAAACTCACTGGCCGGACGTGGCCTGTCATCACCTGCATCGGCGTGCTGGACTATTACCGCGACCCCCTGCCATTATTGAAGACCCTGCGTGAACATCTGCAGCCAGCCGGCTGGCTGGTCGTTACCTTCCCAAACGCATTGAGCCCGCTGGCATGGCTGTACGTCCTCGGCTCGCGCTTTACCGTCCAATCCGTGGCGCGCACGCCAAATTCCGCCAGACGGTCGGCGGCCGAGGCCGGGTTCCAGGTGACGGCGCTATCATACGCCTTCCCCGCCATCGCGCCGCTGGGCCATACCATGGTGGTGGGCCTGCAATCTGCAAGCCAGTCAGCCACCGGACAATAATCCTGCTCTGTGCCCAGGCGGCTACACGGCTGAATCGGGCCTGCGAGCCATCCAGATCATGTTCGCGCTTTTGTCTTCCAGCGGGTTTTGGTGGAAATCCCCGTAAACCTCTTCGATCAGGAAGCCGGCCCGGGCCAGCAGGTGCTCCATCTCGAAGCGGAAGACGCAATGCAGGCGGATCGGCTCGGTCTTCCACTGGTCGACGATCCTCCCGTCGTCTCCGACGGCCTCCCAGGAGGTCGTGCAGATAGCGGTCTGCGTGGCCGGCTCATATGCCCAGGCGCGGAAGGCGCGAATCCGGCGGCCGGTCCGGGCATGAGTGAATTGCTCGGCGGGCTCAAAGACCCCTCCCTTGTCCCTGACCAGATCCCCCAGCCAGCCGAAATCCTGGTGGTCGAGATGAACCACCAGGCGCCCGCCGGGGATCAGATGGCGGTGGATGCACTGCAGACAGGCAACCTGCTCCTGCGGCGTATTGAGGTTTTGGAATGCGTGCCCGGGAATGATGACCAGGCCGAAGGTCTCCCCAAGGTCAAAGGCACACATGTCGGCCTGGACCCAGCGGATATTCGCGATGCCCGCGCTCTTCTCCCGGGCCACCTCGAGCATCTTCTGAGAAAGGTCAAGGCCGACGACATTCACGCCCTCCCCTGCCAGGCGGATGGCAACCCGGCCGGTGCCGCAGGCAATCTCAAGCAGTGAAGTCCCTTTGCTTTTTGCCTCGGAGGCAAGGCCCTGATAGAATTCCAGCTCGCCCGGCCAATCCGGCACCGACTCGTCGTAGGTTTGCGCATAAAATTCGGCGACCCGCGGGTCAGAAGAGGGGCTCATGGGTTCAAGGAATTCATCAGGCCGTGGAATGGGATATCAATGTTGAAATAAACGGTTGTTGGACCGCCTGTCTTTGCAATCACGCCGTCTAAAACATCATAGGAGTGACCGTTGGCTTCCATTTCGGACTGCCCTGTACCCTTTATTCCCAATACATCTAAAATTAGATACTCCTCTTCAATCAAGACCACAACAAAGGCGTGCTCTGGACTCTTGCCATCGCCAGAGTGCAGTATGGAGGCAATTAGGCCGTTCAGAACGTAACGATGGAAGTCTGCCTCCTCCGTTTGTCCCAATGCTTCACAGGCGCGAATAGCGACGATATGCGCCTCGGGTAAGATGAAATTCTGCGCCAGCATCTGGTCCGCCAACTTCAGTGCCAACTCATAATTCTTATCGTTCAAGGCGGTGACCATGGAATCTCTCAAGTCACCGGTGCTGAAACTATATGGATCATACTTGGACGTTTTGGCATATGCCAATCGAAATTCGGTGAAGTCCACGCTGGGATCAGACGCCTTGACCTTCTCGAGCAACTCCGCAAAAGCAGCATCCGCAGATTCTTTGCTGGAGCCTGATTGGGATCCGACGGTCGCTGTGATTGGTGCAGCAGTGATCGTCGGGAGCGGGGCGGGAGTTTGGGTAGATGCCAGGGTAGGTGCTGGCGCTGTGGGTAAAGGCAGGGCCGGCGTCGAAGACTGTGCCGCGTTGCAACCGGAGGCAGCCCAGACCAGCATAAGTGCACATGTGCTTAAAAAGATTCGTTTCATGTCACCCTCCCAGCTGGATTTAACAGGTTAAGATTCTCGCTCAACGCCACCCAACCAGTGTTCAGGCGGTCTGCACAACTGCTTAGTGAAGGTTATTCCTTAATTCATTATACAGCGATGGCCCAAGGATCGAACAATTCCCTTCAAAGGCCGGGGTGATTCGCTGTCCTTATAAAACAATTGCCGATAGTTGGTTTAAAGGGCCGGTAAAATCCCCCTGAGAATCTCAAACCAGTCGCAGGAGCGCGCCATGACCGACATGCTGGTGAAGCTGCATGACCTTGAAAACGACTGGGGCTGCCTGGCTGAACAGGAGGCGCTGGGCGCGATCGAGATCCCCGGTTCCACCCGGGCATCTGGAAAGATACGTTCGAGGGATAAAAATGGGTCCCCTCACGGGGCAGGCATGAAGATCAGCTTCTTACACGCGCCGCGAGGAACTCCCCGTTCCCGACGGGCACCGTGCTGATGATGAACTCCGGGTCGGCTTTGACCAGGGCGACAAAAGGTGCCAGCTCTTCGACATGCGTGGACGCATTGTCCGCCACGATCAAGCCGCCGGGCCGCAGCACCCGCCGGATGTCCGGCCACCAGGCCGGGTACTCCGTGCGTTCCGAATCCAGGAAGATAAAATCGAGGTCGGCAATCCCCCAGCTGGCGAATACACGGCCGGCCTCATCCTGAATCTGGGTGATGACCGATGCCAGGCCGGAGCGCGCAAAATTTCTAGCCGCCAGCCCGATCTTGTACTCGGAACGCTCCACCGTGTACACGTGGCCGCCGTTCGGATCTACCACGCTGGCCAGCCAAAGCGTCGAATAGCCATTGGATGTCCCGATCTCAAGCACCCGCTCTGCATGCGCGGCGCGGACGAGAAAGGCCAGGAACTCGCCCGTATCGTGCGTGATGTTGAGCATGCGCCGGGACCGGTCCGTCGTCGAGCTATCATTCGTTTCCTTAAATTGTTCCAGTTCAGTTAATAGTTGCGACAATGATTCGTCCATGCTTCTCTCCTACCACTAAACGGCATCGTTATTTGGACACAGTGATGCGACCATCATGTATCTTTCATAATCTGATGCTATCAACCGGCTTGAATAACATACCCGCAGAACGGACACTTTAGTTCATCCCCGGCCATGGAGCGGGGGAGCGGCGCGCCGCATGAGGGGCAGACCGTGGGCACATGGTCTGCAGAGGTCGGTTTCAGCATCAGCCCAAATTCACCCAACTTCTTATTGAGCTCGCCGGCAAATGCCTCGGCTTCATCGTTATAACCCGCCGCCCTTAATTCGTCGATCATCAACTTCAGGTCCAGCACCTCCTCCATCGACCTCTTCAGCCAACCGGTGTCGTCCAGGACGTGAAAGGCCGCATGCGCCCGTACCAGCGCCCTGTCGGCGTTCTTCGCTTTCAGCCACATGCGGAACGCTTCATGGCAGTAGCCGGCATAGATCAAGGTATTGCTGTCGAGGTAAGCCGCTGCCATCTGCTCGTAATTCCCGGCGGCCTCGGCATACTGGCCGTGCGACTGGAACTTCGAGGCTTCCTCTTCCAGGGCCTCGATCTTGCGTTTATTAACGCCCTTGCCAATGCCTTTGAACAATTCCGGTTCCTCGTGCCCCCTATCGTATCACATTGCGCCGCAGAGTGCCCGGCGTTAATCCGCAACGACCACTTGATCCTTGCCCAGGCTTTTCGCCCGCTGGAGCGCGGCTTCCGCGCTGTCGACCAATGCCGCGATGCTGTTTCCGTGAGTGGGGTAAACGGCGATCCCGATCGAAATGGTGGTGGGGAATCTCCAGGAGCGCGAGGCTTCCTTGACCGCCAGCCGGAAACGCTCCGCAACCACCTTGGCCCCTTCGCCAGGCGTGTCGGGTAATACGGCAATGAATTCGTCGCCGCTGCGCCAGCGGGCCACGAAATCGCTGGGGCGCAGGCTGTTCTTGAACACACCTCCCATGTCGTGAATCATCTTGTCGCCGGCTGCGTAATTGATGCTGTTATAGGTGTGGATGTTGTCCCCGTCGATCAGCAGGATCGAGAATTCACCGTTCGCCAGCGCCGAGCTCTGCAGCTTCTGGTCCAGGTTGACCTGTGCCGCCCGCATGTTCGGCAGGCCGGAGACCGTATCCATGAAAGCTTCCTGCTGGGTTTGATTGAGCATCCTGCCCATGTCCAGAATCTGGTGGACGTTCCGGTTGGAAATCCAGCGCATCAGCGAGGACATGTCCGTCTCGCTCGAGGCCGCCCAGCTCCTTTGAGCCATAGCGGTGACCTTCAATTTCTTGGCAAGGAAGACTTTATGGGCGGTCTGCGGCGTTTTCTTGATCTCCAGCATGGCTTCGTTCATCTGCATCAACACAGTGGACGGGTTGGCGGAGGCGCCCTGCTTGTAGCGGATGAGCGCGATGTGCACCGCCGGGGCGGCCATCTTGATCGCTTCACCCTCCGTGGCGATCCGTGCCAGGATGCGGCGCAGCTTTTTTTCGTGATCCGCGAACGCCGCGGATTTCATCAGCACGACGAACTCGGATCCGCCGACGCGATAGACCGTCGCGCCGCTCTCCTCGTCGAGCAGGATGCCCAGCCAGCGGATGGCGGAATCGCCATAGGCATGCCCGTACTGATCGTTCAACTGCCTCAAGTGATTGATTTCAGCGAAAAGCAGGGACGTGTCGCTGGACCACGTGACCAGAGGCAATGCATCCGGGATGCGGGAGGCGTGCCGCAGATCCGCCCTGGACAAATTGGCCAGATCCTCGATGAAGCCCAGGTAGGTCCGGCAGCCTGTCAGCTGGTCAATGCGAAATAGGTCTGATGAAGGTGTGGCCATTTAGTATGGTGAACCCCTTTCCTGCGAGAAAGCACCTCAAGAGATTGTCGCGCAACACAAATTATGCCTATGCTCTCTTCGCCATAATTATTATACGGCAAGTGAAATCCGGTAACTGCCAAAGTAATTATCAAAATGAAGTAGAGAAAGGGTAAAATGTAGCATCCTGCTCGACCAGCGTGAATGGCATTGACCAAAGGAGAGAGTAGATGCGACGAATATTGGTATTGTTCTTTATTGCCTCAATGCTATTAACGGCCTGCGGGGCCCCGGCGGCCGTGCCGACAACCGCTCAAACCCAATCCGGTATCACCGCGCCAACTGCCACACCTGCCCTCCCGGCTGCTTCAGCGACCGCCAGCGTACCAGGTGATACGCCCACGGCGGCAGCCACTGACACGCCCGCAGCGACTCTCACTCCCACAGCCTCACCGACTCCCGCCTTCATCGGGCTGGACAATTTTGCCCAGCTCGTCCAGTTGCACAGTTACGCGCCGAACTTCCAGCAGTTTGGAGACCAGGCTGCGTTCGGTCATGAGGCTCCTGCTTTCAGTCCGGACGGCAAAACTTTCGCGCCTTTTCGTTCGTACCCCACGGATTCTGGAAAAAACGCTGTGCTTATCGTGGATGTCGCGACGGGAAAACAGGTAAGCTCCATCCCACTGGATAAATCCAACGGGCTTGGCAGCCTCGCATTCAGTCCCGACGGGCGATACCTGCTCTACTCGACCTATCCGGCAGGGCAACTCATCGTTTGGGATCTCGCCGCGCAGAAAGTGAGCCGGACTTTGTTTAGCAAAAAATACAATGTCATCACGGACATTGCCTTCACGCCGGATGGCAGGCAGGTGGCTGCCGCGACCGGCGACGTGGCCTCGAAAGGAGCGGGGAATACGTTGATGGTCTGGGATTACGCCAGTGGGAATACCGTCGCCCAGTTGCCGGCCGACCGGCAGTATGGCGTGGATATCAGCAAGCTCAGCGCCGACGGCAGCCGGCTGATCCTCTCGGACCAAAAAAACGGCAGGCAGTTGAGCGTGTACGATACCTCCACCTGGAAAAAAATCGCCAGCATCCAGCCGACAGGCAGCGCCGCTGAAGTGGCTGCCATCTCGCCGGACGGGGCTTTCGTTGTGACTGGTAAACAATCCGGCGGGGATATCCTGGTGTGGGATGCCACCACCGGCAAACAGGTTACATCCTTCACCAGCCCATTCGATGATATGGCCGATCTGGAGTTCAACTACGACGGTTCGATGCTGGTCGTTACGGGCACTCCGCCCTTCAAGCCCAAGACGGACAACATGTACCTGAGCACCGCCTTCTGGGACACCTCCACCTGGCAGCAGGTCGGCGTCCAGCATTGGCCTAATACCCTAGACTTGAAGTTCGCTTCGGACGGCAGGAGCCTCCTGGCCGTCAGCAGCAGCAGCCTGGACCTGTACCTCATCGGCCTTCCCGACCAGGGATTCCAGGCCCCGAGTCAGGCCGTGGTGGATTTCTTCACTGCGCTGGGCAAAGGCGATTACGCCGCGGCTGCTTCCCTGCTCAACCTGACCGCCATGCAGCAGGACTACTACAAAAGCAAGGGATTGATCAGCGACCCGGCGGCCATCCTGGAAGCCATCTGCACCCGGGATGCCTTCCCCTGCCTGCCGGCGAAGGTGATCTACTCTGCAAACAATGGGAATTTCTACCAGTTCCTGGTTCAGTTCACCAACCCGGACGGGACCACTTATGCCGATCAAAATGGCGCCACCCTTTTTCCCGTCTATTCCGAGCAGGCCGCCGACGGCAGTACCAAGGTCGACCTGCCGGACGTCCCTGACGATGTCTTGAAAAAATAAAACGGACAAGCATCAACTCGACGTAGATAAAAAGATGGGACGGCAACCAAGTTGCCGTCCCATCTTTGATTTAATCCGTTAAACATACAGCGCATCATCCTCCGCCCGGGCGGTGATACAACTTGAGCGTGCCGGTCTCGGTGGTGCTGGTGGCGCTGTCGTCCTTGATCCATTCCTTGCTGGCCATCAACGCGTCGCCGGGAGTCACATTCCAATCGGTGGCGAGGAATCCGTCCCCTTCAGACATGACCGGCGCCGGCATGGCTGGAATGGCGCCCATCTGTAGTCCTTGCATATCCGGGATGGACGGAATCCCAGGGCCGGGCGCCGTGCCGTTCAATTCATCCTGGTGCAGGAGGAAGAAAATCCCGGTCCAGTATCCGCTTGGCGGGGCGGCATAATCCTGTTTGGTAACTTTCCCATTGGAATCGGTGAGGTTGCAGTGGATGTTGTAACTCTCGCTGGTCACGCCGGGAAAATACAGAAGCTTGAAATCGCGCACATAAGGTTCCGGGTCGGTCGAGGAGCGGGTGTCCTCGATGTATTCCAGCGACTTCGCTTCAAATGTCCCACCGCCGGGCGTGTTGTCAGCCGTGCATTTCATTCCCTTGCCGCCTGCGGGCGGGCGAAACTCGAACGACAGGTCTTCGAGCGGGCCGCTGCCCTTTATGGTAAACGTGTCGGGGTCGAAGTGCAGCATGATCTTGCCATCGACGGCCGACTTATAGCCCCCGTCGCCGTCGTCAAAGCTGCCCGCCGAGTGGAATTGAAGCTCGAAGGTCAGGCACTTTGAGGTCAAGTCACGAGCAAGTACAAGATTTTCCGGTTCGGGGATGCTTGCTTCACTCCCCTCCTTCGCGATCTCATACTGACGCAGCTGGTCAACGTAGAGCGGGATCATCCCATTAATGACATGCTGATCCACACATCGTTGGTACTCCTCTTTGATGCATTTGGTAGCTCCGCTTTTCAATAAATCCACCACTTGTGCCATGGTCGCGGATGAACCGCCCAAGCCAAGCAGCTGCCGCGTGCGCTCCTGGTCAAGGATTTTCCGCATTGCTTCCTTCCCTGCCGCACACGATGTCCCAGCCCCCTCAATCGCCGGCTGAATCACTTCCCGGTCCCACTGGTCCATCAAGTCAAGGATGGTCTGCACCTGTTGAGTATCAAGAGTGGTGTTACCGCTTGTTTCCTGGCTCTCCCGCATCTTGGCTATTGCTTCAGCTGCCAGGCTTTGAATTGCAGCTTCCGCGTCGCCTCCCAGCTGACTTTGAATGGTTGATGTATCCTCTGCCCAATTTTGATCATCGGAGACACCATAGCCGCTGAAGTGCATCAGGCGAATCTTGAGTTCCTTTGAGTCTGCGACGGGGATGGCGAGACCGACAGTTTGTCCATCACCCTTATAGTCAAAGAAAAGTTGTTGAGCAGGGGGGATCGGTTTCACAGGGGTGATGGTGAGAATGGCATCCACGTAGAGATACAACCCTTCCGGTTCCAACTGCACGGTGTAGGTCTGCTTCCCATCGAAGGGCGGGCCTGAAAGACTGGCGACCGGAGTCATGGTGATCTTCGTTCCGCTTAGCAGTGCCTTGGCGGGGATTTCCAGCTTGTAGACGGTGCCATCCGCGCCAGTGGCACTGAGCGAGCCGCCCGCTGCGGAGATGACTGCCTCGGCGCTGTGGTCCTTATCTAGCGAGGTGGTGAGCTTGATTGGGTTGGTCGGCGCCCCAAAGATGTACTGGTATTTCGAAGCGTTCCCCCCTCCGCCGGTCAGGTTGGTCGCGAACCGGCAGGCTGACATGGTCACAGAAATGATGAGCGCGATGGCGAGTATGCGCGATTTCATGGGTTCCCTCCTCCTCTGTGCGATCTCAATATATTGCCAACGATGCAATAGATAAATCAATCTATTACATCATCTACCACAAAGCCCATTCACTTGATAAATTAGGAATAGGCTTTGATGGGTCAAATGGTATTAAATTATGGAAAGAGTATAGCACGGATGACTAGGGCGATTCAATCAG
>Ga0335085_10010892_pt1 | contig 13540 bp, 9 predicted proteins | sample Lox_Sample_45_FD_206712 | JGI IMG/M metagenome (GOLD analysis project Ga0335085, IMG submission 206712) | Soil microbial communities from Loxahatchee National Wildlife Refuge, Florida, United States - Lox_Sample_4.5 | ecosystem: Environmental > Terrestrial > Soil > Wetlands | place: USA: Florida...
GAGAATATCCCGGATGCGCTCAAACTGTTCTTCCGTCAGTTCATATCGCTTGGCCATCCCACCCGCTTACCAAATTCCTTGTTTTCGTACAATCCTGAATGTCGATTGGCCCTAAAAGAAAGCGATTGGGGACACCAGCCTTGTTGAACAGGGCAATCTTCAGGCAGGCGGCTTCTGTTCATTTAGTTTCGCCTGCAAAAAGCCGCCTCGCAGATTGGCGACATCATCAAAGCCGCGGCCGTTCAGCACGCATGCAGCCAGATAGCCGCGCTGTCCTTTCTGGCAGTAAGTGATGATTCGCCGGTCTCGCGGCAGACTGCCGATTTTTTCGCGGAGCTTTGAAAGTGGGACATTAACCGCGTCTCCGAGGCGGCCAAGGTCCTGCGCCTCATCTTCGTCCCGCACGTCCAGCAGGAATTCGCTGTCAGGTTTCCAGTTCTCCGGCGACACAGTCGCAATATCTCCGCGTGCGATATGACTGGCGACGAAACCCGCGATGTTCACGGGATCATTCGCCGAGCCGAACGGAGGCGCATACGCCAGATCCAGATTCTCGAGGTCGAAAACGCTCATCCTGCCGGTGACGGCAGTGGCGAGGACATCGATCCGTTTGTCCACGCCGGATTCGCCGACCACCTGCGCGCCGAGCAGGCGCCCGGTTCCTTCTTCCGCAATGATTTTAATCAGCATCGGCCTGGCGCCTGGATAATAAGACGCGTGGCTGTTGTCGCGGGTGAGGCTCGTGAAAAAACTCAGCCCCGCCCTGGCGGCTTGCGCGCTGCTCAGGCCGGTGAAGGCAGCCGTCATATGCAACACTCTCACGATGGACGAGCCGAGCGCGCCCGGATAGGTGATGTGCGCGCCGGCGGCGTTGGCTCCGGCGATGCGGCCCTGGCGGTTGGCGGGGCCGGCCAGCGGAATGCGCGTTCGCGCGCCGGTGACTGCGTGGATCGTTTCGGCCGCGTCGCCCACCGCATAAATGTCCGGGTCGGAAGTTTCCATGCGGCCATTGGTCTTAACTCCGCCAGTGACTCCGATTTCCAGTCCGGCCGCGCGGCCCAGTTCCACTTCCGCCTTCACGCCGACGCTCAACAGGATCAAATCAGCCGAAAGCCGGCTGCCATCGGCGAGTTCCAGGCCGTCGCTCGTAAAGCGAGCGGCCGTGGCGCCGGTCTTCAATTCAAAATCGTCGCGGCGGATTTGATTTTGCAAATGCACGGCGAGGTCGTGGTCGAGCAGAGGCAGAATGTGCGGGTCCCGCTCGACAATCGTCACGTGCATGCCGCGACGATGAAATGCCTCCGCCATTTCCAGTCCGATGAAACCGCCGCCGATGACGACCGCGCGGCGCGGTTTGCTTTCGTCCACGAAACGCGCGATGCGATCCATGTCCGGGATGTCGCGCAGCGTAAAGACATGGGGCAAATCCGCGCCTGGAATCGGCGGGACAATGGGCCTGGCGCCCTGGCTCAAAATCAGTTTGTCATACGGGACGTCGTGCTCCCTGCCATTTGGTCCTTTAACGCGAATGGTTTTTGTCTGGCGGCTGATGGAGACGACCTCGTGATTCACGTGCGCATAAACGCGCGAACGATCCCAAAACTTTTTTGGGGTCATGATGAGCAGCTTCTGGCGGTCCCCGATTTCGCCGCCGATGTAATAGGGCAGTCCGCAGTTGGCGAAGGAGATATAGGGCCCACGCTCGAAGACGTGGATTTCCGCGGTTTCATCCACTCGGCGGGCTTTGGCCGCGGCAGAAGCGCCGCCGGCCACGCCGCCCACAATGATAATTCGACGAGGAGCTTTCATAAATCAATTGCCGCCTGCCGGCTTCCTGCTGTAGGCCATGTAATATAACACGGGGACAGCCATGCGGCTGATGAGCAAGGACGCGATTTCGCCCGCCATCAACGAAATGGCCAGCCCTTGAAAAATCGGGTCGGCCAGAATCACGCTCGCGCCCACCACCACCGCCAGGGCGGTCAAAAGCATCGGACGGAACCGAACCGCGCCCGCATCCACGACCGCTTCGGCGAGCGGCATGCCTTCGCGCACCCGTTGTTCAATGAAATCAACGAGGATGATGGAATTCCTCACGACAATCCCCGCGCCGGCCATGAAACCGATCATGGAAGTGGCCGTGAAAAATGCTCCCAGCGCGCCGTGCGCCGGCAGGATGCCCACGAGCGAGAAGGGAATGGCCGCCATGACAACGAGCGGCGTGAGAAATGAGCGAAACCATCCGACCATCAAAATAAAAATCAGGATCAAGACCGCGGCAAACGCAGTGCCGAGATCGCGAAAAACTTCGATGGTGATGTGCCATTCGCCATCCCATTTGATGGCGGGTTGCTGGTCCGTGAACGGCTGGACTGCGTTGTAGATTTTTATTTGGGAAGAAGCGCCGGTTCCTCCGAATTGATGGGCGTCGAGTTTTTGGAGCGCCTTGTTCATCTTCGTAATCGCGTAAACAGGGCTTTCCACAACTCCAGCCACGTCGCCGATGACGTAGGTGACCGGCATCAGATTTTTGTGATAGATGCTTTTGTCGATGGTGGTTTGCTTGATGGTGACCAATTCGCGCAATGGCACGAGTGGCGGCATGCTGGCTGAAGAACCTTGCTCGGGCAATGCGTTGGCATCGCCGGAACGCACGCGTAATGCGAGCAATTCTTCGGGGCTGCTTCGGCTGGCGAGCGGCAACTGGAAGACGATATTGACGTCCTCCTTCTCTTTCGGCACGTGCAGCAAATCGACCGATTCGCCTCCGACAGCGATGCGCAAGGTTTCGGAGATGGTTTCCGCGCTGATGCCGTGAAGCGCCGCCTTGGCCTTGTCGATGACAAAATCGGTTTTCGGCTGGTCCGCTTCGATATACCAATCGGTGTCCACGACACCAGGCGTTTGTTTGAAAATCTCAATTACTTTTTGGGCGAGCGCCTGGCGGGACTCCTGGTCGGGCCCGTAGATTTCGGCCACGAGCGTTTGCAGCACCGGCGGACCGGGAGGCACCTCGGCAACAGCGATGCGTGCGCCGAATTTTTCCGCAATGGCCTCGACGCGCGGGCGGATGCGTTTGGCAATGTCATGGCTTTGGGCGCGGCGCTTCCCTTTGGGCAGGAGATTTACCTGGATGTCCGCGATGTTCGCGCCGCGCCGCATGAAGTAGTGCCGCACCAGCCCGTTGAAATTAAACGGAGAGGCCACCCCCGCGTAAATCTGGTAATCCGTCACTTCCGGTTCGGTGCGGATGGCGGCGGCCATTTCCCGCGCAGCCTGTGTGGTCCGTTCCAGCGAGCTGCCCTCGGGCATGTTGAGAATAATCTGAAACTCACTTTTGTTGTCAAACGGCAGCATCTTCACTTTCACCCATCCAATGCCGACGAGCCCCATTGAAACCAACAGCAGCCCCGCGATGACGGCGAGGAACGCATAGCGCCATTTTCTTTTCGCAATGAGCGGTCCCATGAAGTGACGGTAGAGCCGGGTGAAAAAATCTTCGGGATGTTCGCCATGCGGGTGGGGTTTGTCCTCTCCGTTGCCGCCCGCGCCCTCGGTGAGCCGGGAATATTTCCGGCCCCAGCGCAGTATCCGAATGCTCGCCCACGGCGTCACAATGAATGCGACCAGCAACGACCAGAACATCGCTGCGCTGGATCCAATGGGAATCGGCCGCATGTAAGGTCCCATCAGGCCGCCGACAAAGGCCATCGGCAGCACTGCCGCAATGACGGCGAAAGTCGCAAGAATGGTCGGATTTCCCACTTCGCTGATTGCTTCCACGGCGATGCGGCTCCAGTCCCGACCCCGGTTGTGCGGAAGATGGAAATGCCGCACGATGTTTTCCACCACGACAATCGCGTCATCGACCAGGATGCCGATGGAGAAAATCAGCGCAAAGAGCGTGATGCGATTCAATGTGTAACCGTGGAGATAAAAAACCAAAAGCGTCAATGCGAGCGTGGACGGGATCGCGATCGCCACAATGACCGACTCGCGCCAGCCCAAGGTCAGCAGGACCAGCAGGGAAACGCCGATCACGGCGATGCCCATGTGCAGCAGTAATTCATTGGATTTCTCCGCGGCGGTTTCGCCGTAGTTGCGCGTGATCGAGACGGTGACATCTGCCGGAATGATGCGTCCCTTGAGCGTGTCGATTTTTGCCAGGACGCGGTGCGTGACGGAAATCGCGTTGGCGCCGGGCCGTTTGGCGATGCTCAGGGTCACGGCGGGTTCTTCCGCGGAAATTGCCGGGGAAGGGCCGGCCGCGGCGCCGTTTCCAAAAAGGACATACTGGCTCGGTTCCTCGGCTCCATCTTCGATGCTCGCGACCTCGCGCAGGTACACCGGCTTGCCGCCGAAGACACCAACGACCACGTTGCCGACGTCCTCCGCGCTCTTGAGGAATGCGCCGGTTTCAATCTTCACTTCGCGATTATTGCTCGTGAGGCCGCCGGCATCGAGTTGCCGGTTGGCTTGCTGCAGCATGGGAACCAGCCCGGCCGGGCTGAGATTGCGCGAGGCCAGTTTTACCGGGTCGAGCAGCACGCGCACCTCGCGGTGGGCACCGCCAATAATCGACGTCTCGGCGACCTGTGGCACCTGTTTCACAGCGTCATCCACCTGCGCCACGAGCCGGCGGAGCATCAGATGATCGTAACGCGCGCTGTGAAACGTCAGCGCCAGGATCGGCACATCATCGATGGTCTTCGGCTTGATCAATGGGAAGGAAACTCCGTGCGGGATTCTGTCGAAATTGGCCTGGAGCTTTTGGTTCAGGTTGACGACGCTCTTTTCGAGATTTTCGCCGACTTTGAAGCGCACGATGACAACCGACTGGCCTTCGCTCGAGGTCGAGTAGATGTATTCCACGCCCGGAATTTCCCAGAGCAACTTTTCCATCGGGCGTGTGGCGCGTTCCTCGACTTCCTTTGCGCTGAAACCGGGCATTGAGACGAGCACGTCCACCATGGGGACTTTGATTTGCGGCTCCTCCTCGCGCGGCAGCAAAAATACCGCCGCCGCGCCGAGCAGGATGGATGTGATCACCAGTAACGGCGTGAGCTTGGAATGAATCATCGCTCGGGCGAGCGAGCCGGCAACACCCGGCGACTCGCCGTCAGTGGATTGACGCGGAGTTTTCACTGAACCAAAAGAGGCTGGCCGTCCAGAAGCTGGCCGGCGCCGTCGGTGACCACCAGTTCGCCAGCGTCGAGTCCGGAAACGATTTCAACTTCATTGCCGACCCGTTTTCCGGTCTTTACCAGGCGCAATTGCGCACGTCCGTTTTGAGCGATAAATATAATTTCCATCTGGCCCCGCTGAATGACTGCAGCCGCAGGAACCCGGAGGGCGGAGGTTTTTCCAATGGGTATCGAGACCCGGCCGAATTGACCCGCGCGCAAACCCGGCGTCACCGGCAAATCCAGCTTCACGAGAAACGTGCGGCTGTTCGGATCCGCCGCCGGGGCGATTTCATCGACGGTGCCTTTGAGTTCCGGTTCCAGCGCGGAGGCGTGCACGGCCAGTTCGTCCCCCACCTGGATGTTGTTTATCATCGCTTCCGGCACGTCGGCTTCCAGGCGCAATGTCCTGCCGTCTTCCATTTCCAATAACGGCCTTCCCGGCGCTGCCAAATCACCGACGTCGGCGAGCTTTCGTGTGATGGTTCCGTCAAAGGGCGCAACCACTTTGGTATAGTCGAGCATGGTTTGCGCTTCGATTAACGAGGCCTGGGCCACGCCGAACCTGGATTTCGCGGCATCATATTCCGCCTGCGAAAGAACCTTTTGTTCCCAAAGCGCCCCAAAGCGTTTCCAATCCGAATCGGCCTGTTGGAAGACTGCCTTGGCCTGGTCCACCCGCGCCTGGACTTCCTGCGCGTCCAGTTCCGCGAGCAGCTGACCTGTCGCCACTTTCTGGCCCGGCACAACCAGCATCTTTTCAATCCTCGCGCTGATTTTGGCTTCGATCGCGGCATGCAATTTTGCGCGCACCGTGCCAACGACTTCCTCCGTGGCGGCGCGTTCCTTCATTTCGGCCCTCTGGACGTGGGCCGGCACGGCTGGAAGGGCGGGAGGTTGCGCGGTTGGGCCGCCCCGGCGGCAACCGGCGAGGTACAGAGTCGCCAGCGCTCCGACCAGAGCCAGGTTGCGTGGAAGCGGTTTCATGAGAGGAGGATTAAGACCGGCGGGCGTCAGCGGCGCAGCAATCGCCTTTGCCCACGTTCATTTTTTTGAGCACCATTTCGAGCGGGCAGAAATTGGTGAAGGACGACTGGAGCAGGTTGAAGCCGACAAAAGCGGTGAACCACAGCCAGTACTGGCTGTGATAACGAGCCAGGAGCAGGCTGGCGAGAATGAAGACCCCGGCGAACCGGCGGATGATCAATTGCAGTTTCATAAGTTCATTTTTTCTGTGGACAACGCGGTCCTTTTGATATAACTATATAGTCATATAACGATATGTCAAAAGATAAATTCAATCTCACCTCCGATGAGTTGGAGCGGGTCGCCGCCCGTTTCCGCGCTTTGGGCGAGCCCATGCGGCTGAAAATTCTGCAGGTCGTCTGCCGCGGGCCGCGGAAGGTGAACGACATCGTCGCTTCCGTGGGGGCGACGCAGGCCAATGTGTCCAAACACCTTTCACTGCTCGCCGCCGCAGGGATTCTAACGCGCGAGAAATCCGGCCAGTGCGTCATTTATGGAATGAAGGACCAACTGGCCGTGAAGATGTGCGAACTGGTTCACAAGCACCTGTTGAACGAGAATTAACCGCCCGAGCGCGTTGCCGGTGGCGGCGTTCAAGGCGCATCCGGCCCGACATCCGCGGGGGTCAGAACGCGATTGATGACCTGGCTTCTTGCTGCCTGATCTGCGCCTATCACCCATTTTCCACGTCGTTTTTCTCCGTTGATGTCAAGCGTCACAAAAGGATAAGAACCAACCGCCGCGCCAATCGCCGGACTGCCGTCATGAAGATGAAATATTCCGCTGGCGTCCACTTTTAATCGCGGGTCCTCCAGTTTGTATCCGTCTTCAGGAATGTTCCCGATGTTCGTCGTGCCCCAGATGATATTTCCCTGCCACACGGCGTTCGTCAGCGGCCCGTCAATCGCCACCGCCCGGCCGCTTGTCTCGATGATGTTGTCCGCGAAGGTAAAATCCTTCGCGCCGTATCCTCTGTTCCTTTCGAGCATCATGAGGCTCGCGCGGTTGTTAACGAGCGTGTTGAAGACCACTTCGATGCGATCCGGGCGATCGTGCGCGGTCAATTTGGCGGGAGGGATGATGCCGTCGCCGTTGCCGATGTGGATTGCCCGCGCGCACTTCTCGAAATAATTGCTGTAAATCTTGTCGTCGCGGCCAAAAATTCGGACGCCCTCGCTGCCGAGAAAAAAGTTTGCGTAAACGATATTGCGATTGCCGTGGCGCAGGGACAGTTCGCTGCAGCCCTCGCCGAACGTGTTGAAGCGATACGTGTTCTCGCAGGACTTGTTGCAGATGTTTTCGTTTTCGCCGTGGCAATGCAGGAACAAATTGGATTCCACCAGCGCGTGCGCCGCGGCCATGCTGCGGCCGCTCACGCCGATTTGAATCGCGGAGCAATTGTTCTCGTGCGTGTTCTTGAAATCAGTGAAAAAGTTGTGGTGAATCCATGTCCGTTGCGCCATTTGATTGGTGTCGGGACCGTGGACGATGATCATCTGCCCCTCCGTGAATTTGTTTTGGAATGTGTTGTGGTCGATCTCGGCGTCGTCGCCGCTGATCATCAGGTAATGGCCGCGGCCGGTGAGTTGAAAGGTGCAGCGCGTGTAGCGGCAATGGCTTGTGCCCTCCGCAATCTCCTCGCCACCGCCGGTGCCATTTTCATGCCCCACGGCGTGGGTGAATTTGAACCCGCGAATGACGATGTAAGCCGCAGGCCATTCCGAATGAAACCCGTCGGTGCCGTTGATTTCCGCTCCGCCGATTGTCTGCGCTGAAATGGTGATGGGATGCCGCTCGGTTCCCTTTTGCGTGATGCGAATGGCATTCGTGGAAGTGTAAACGCCGTCGGCGAGGACGATTTGCGTGCCGGGCGAGGCGCCGGCAAGGGCGGTTTCGAGCGCGCTCAGTGAATTCACTTTGACCGTGGCCGCGCCTAGGCGGGCGGCGAAGAAACAACACAGCGCGCAAAGGTAGGGGTATACTCTTTGCATACGCAGCTATGGAGGGCACGGGGAACGGGAAAGTTACAGAATTCGTTGGAAACGGTCGCAAAATAGACATGGAAATTTCCCAAAATTGAATTACATGAATCCATGAATCCTCCCATTACCGGCGGCTGTGTTTGCGGCGAAATTCGATATGAATGCAGCAAGAAACCGCTGATGATGCTCAAATGCCATTGCCGGGATTGCCAGCAAATCTCCGGCGGGCCTTACGCGCCGGTGGTGGTCTTGCCGTTCAAGGCGTTCAAAGTCATCAAAGGCACCATTCAGCACTATGGAACGCCGAGCATTAATGGCGGACACAATCTCCGCGGCTTCTGCCCCAAATGCGGCTCGCGGCTGACCGGCGCGGAAAATCCGGAGCGTGGAATTATCGCGGTTACGGCATCGAGCCTGGACGATCCGAGTTGGTTTAAGCCCGCCATGGATATCTTTGTTGGTGACGCTCAGCAATGGGACTTGATGGATCCGGATTTGCCCAAGCATCAGGAGCACATGCCGAGGTCTTAATCCACGATTGGTCTGGAAGATTTGCACTTTTGCCGCGGCTCGGAATATGGGTGTTCTTTTCTAATGCCCTTTTTTCAACGTCTGTTAGATTCCTGCACATGGTACTGACCCAGCAAGAACTCCGCAGCCTCGTTGAAGTCAATAATCGCGCGCCGCATCAATTGCTCGGGATGCATCCGCTGGGAGATGGCTCCGGCCTCGTGGTCCGCGCGCTTGTGCCGGGCGCCTCGAAGGTGGAGGTACAGCCGGTGCACGAGAAAGACAAACCGAGTTTCAAACTCGAGCGGATTCCGAACTCCGATGTTTTCGAGGGCGTGACCAAGGCGGCCAACCAGGTTTACGCCTACGACCTCGTCGTCACCGACAAAAAGAAACAAACCCGCCGCACCCGCGATGCGTATTCGTTCCTGCCAACCCTTGGTGAATCGGATCTGTATCTCTTCGGCAAAGGCGATGAGCGGCGCATCTATGAAAAACTCGGCGGGCAGTTGCGGGTGATTGACGGCGTGCCCGGCACGAGCTTCGCCGTGTGGGCGCCAAATGCCCAGCGCATCAGCGTCGTGGGAAATTTCAACGGCTGGGACGGGCGCTGCCACATGATGCGTTCGCTTGGGCCGTCGGGCGTGTGGGAAATTTTCATTCCAGGCATCGGCGAGGGCGCGATTTATAAGTTCGAAGTGCGAAACGCGCACGGTCACATCGTTCTAAAAACAGACCCGTATGGATTTTTCTTTGAGAACGCGCCCAAGAACGCCGCAATTGTCTGGGACACCAAGAAGTTCAATTGGACGGACCAGCAGTGGATGGAAAAACGCCGCCAGCGCGACCCGCTGCAGTCGCCCTTGAGCATTTACGAAATGCACATCGGTTCGTGGCGGAAGAAAACCGCGAGTGAATCCCTGGGCTACCGTGATCTTGCGCGGCCGCTCGTGGAGTACGTCAAGCAAATGGGTTTCACGCACGTCGAATTCATGCCGGTGGCGGAGCACGCGTTCTATCCGTCGTGGGGTTACCAGGTCACGGGTTTTTATGCCCCCACGAGCCGCTACGGCACGCCCGAGGATTTGAAATTCCTCATCAACTCGCTGCACGAAGCGGGCATTGGCGTGCTGGTGGACTGGGTGCCGGCCCATTTTCCACGCGACGAATGGGCGCTTGCGAATTTCGACGGCACAGCCCTTTACGAACACGCCGACCCGCGCAAGGGCGCACACCAGGATTGGGGCACGCTCATTTTCAATTTCGGCCGGCACGAAGTCGTGAATTTCCTCACCGCGAATGCGCTCTTCTGGTGCGACCAATATCACATCGATGGCCTGCGCGTGGACGCCGTCGCCTCGATGTTATATCTCGATTACTCGCGCAAGGAAGGCGAATGGATTCCGAATCAATACGGTGGGCGGGAAAATCTGGAGGCAATTGAATTTCTCCGCGCCTTTAATCACATTACGCACGTGGAATTTCCCGGCGTCATCACGGTGGCGGAGGAGTCCACCGCGTGGCCGCAGGTGACGCGTCCACCGTATCTCGGCGGCCTCGGATTTTCCTTCAAGTGGAACATGGGCTGGATGCACGACACGCTGAATTATTTTTCGCACGAGCCCATCCATCGCAAATATCACCAGAACGATCTCACTTTCGCGATGCTGTATCATCATCACGAAAACTTCATCCTGCCGCTGTCGCATGATGAAGTCGTGCACGGCAAACGCTCGCTGCTCGGCCGCATGACGGGTGATGATTGGCAGCGCTTCGCGAACCTGCGCGCGCTGCTGGCGTATCAATGGCTGTTCCCCGGAAAAAAATTATTGTTCATGGGCGGCGAAATCGGCCAGAGCCACGAATGGAACGCCAACGGCGAAGTGGATTGGTGGCTGCTCGGCGCGGGACCGTATCATCGCGGCCTGCAGAAAATGGTTGAAGACCTGAACAAGCTCTACGTCCACGAGCCGGGGCTGTGGAAGGCGGATTACGATCACGCCGGGTTTTATTGGATCGATTGCACGGACCAGGACAGCAGCATTCTGTCCTTCATGCGCCAGTTGCCGGACGGCTCGGGCCGCATTGCGGTGGTGCTGAACCTGACGCCAGTGCCGCGTTCCAACTATCGCGTTGGCTTGCCCGCTCCCGGCAAATGGCGCGAGGCGCTGAACACCGACGCCGGCGTTTACGGCGGCAGCAATGTGGGAAATCTCGGCGGCGTTCTGGCCGAGGAAAAGGCGTGGCACGGCCAGCCGTATTCCGCGGAACTGACGCTGCCGCCCCTCGGCGTGGTGGCGTTCAAACAGGAAGCGATTTAGACTATCCTGTTATTTCCGCGGCTCCAAAAACAGGTAAAAGACTTGACATTTCGCAGGTGATTCCTTAATTGTCCAGCCACGCACCCCGGTTTCCCTTAAGAGAAGTGGATTCTTCAAATCCACATGACTGTACAGACCGCACGGCATGCCTGCGGAAGGGGGCGAGAATGCGGAATGCCGGATAAAATAAATCGGCTCTCAAGATCGCGATAGGTTTCACAACACGGAATAGCAAGCCATCGATTAGCCTCCAAACCGATATGAAATCACTCCAGGTGACGACTGTCTTACTGTCAGTCTTGTTGGCCGGTTGCGGAAAAACTTCGGCCTCGTTCTCCGAGACGGTGCTGTGCCCTTATACCAAGGATGGAAACGGCGGCTTTTCGCCCTTTTGGGCGGCTTATCTGATTTATCCGCCGGAACATACAACCAATCAACCCGTTTGGGTGAGCCTAAATGGCAAGCGCCTGGGCCCATATAGCGGGGTCAGCGGAATGCTGGAAGTCAGCCAAGACGGAAGACATCTCGCTTTCGCCGCAAAAAAAGACGCGCAATGGGTTGTTGTGGTGGATGGCGTGGAGAAGTACTGCCACAAAGGATTGCTTTGGCCATGGTCTGCCTGGTCGCCGTCATTGGAAGGAAATCAGTACATCCCCCAAACGCGAGCCGCCGTCTTGGAGTTTTCTCCTGATGGCAAATCTCTTGCCTATCCGGCGGCGATGGAGGACGGCAAGTATGCAATGTATGTGAACGGCAAGCCGGGTCCGGCATACCCGGGCGTTGGAGCGGAGGTGCAATTTGTAGCCGGCAAACCGCTGTATTATGCTTTTCCTCAGGATAAGAAAATTGTCGAGGTTTGCGGTGAACAAGTTCTTGGCCCCTATGACAGTTCCTACACCACCAAAGTTTCGAGAAATGGTCAGCATTACTGTTTTTGGGCTGAGGATGGAAACAAGAATATTTTCGTGGTGGATGGAACAACGGCAGAAGTGCCAGGCAAGATCTCAACTTACGCCATCGGCGATGATGGCGTAGCGGTTTTCGCCTATAAGGCAAACGATAAGTACCACGTTCGTGTTGGAAAGACGGATTTAACCAATGAATATGAGGACGTTGCCGAGTTAACGCCCAGCCCGGACAACAAAAAGGTTGCCTTTTGGGCGCTTAAGGATGGCCAATGGATCTTTGTCGTTGGGGATAAGGTTCTTGCCGGTTTCCAAGGGTATTTTTATTACGACTGCGGCGGAAGAAAGTATTCCGTGATGTGGACTCCAGACTCGCAGCATATAGCGTATTATGCGCGTGATGGGTACAATGGGCGGCTTATCCTGGATGGTCAAAAACTTGAGAATCCCTTCAGACCGCCGGGGCTTGCCTTGCAAGTTATTCGGGACGAGAATGGGCAAACCGTTGGCTCAGGCATGATGAACGGGCCATCCACGGATCCGGAAGCTTTCGCGCAAGCCGTCGTGCTGAGGGATAAAATAAAGTGCGATCCGTTTTCTGCCAGTTTGTTCGGCTCAACGTTGTGCTATGTCGAAACCAACAGCACAAGTGCTTTAATGCATGTAGGTGAAACGACACAGGGCCCCTACAAGAGTATCAAAAGCAGACTTGCAACATCCGAGGATGGCAAAGACTACGCTTACGTGGTTGAAACTGATAAAGGCCAACAACTCGTTGTGAACGGAAAAGTTGCACCACATGCCTACGACGCAATCTATCGAATTAACTTTAACGAGGGAGACAAGGCAATAGACGCACTCGCCGTGCGTGACGGAAATTTGATTCATGTGGTGCAACCTTTAAGCGCCGAGTAGTTATTAGAGCCATTCGAGCCGACGGTGAATAAAAACCGGCGGCCTGCTTGCGCAGACCGCCGGGAACCAAACCCAATTCAGAAGAGCGTCAGCTTAGGGCTGTCGCATTCCAGCGGATTTAAAGGAGGACTGGGCGCCTTCCTTGGATGCGGAAGACGCGGGGCGATACAGAACTGTACTCTGTAACTGTTGCATGCCATCCTTTTAGCAGGGTATGTACCAAGCCTTCCCCGGGGACTTATCCCCGGTTGGAAATCGTTGAAAACGGCAAATCTGTCCAACCATCGTCCCGAACCGGTACAGCGCGCGCACTGGCTTGGCCTGGTTCAAAAGGAAAGCCGCACGACGCGCTCCTGGATTTGCCCGTTCCATCGGGCGAAATAACTGAACAACCGATGAAGTTCTTCCACGCGCGGAAGCAAGGACTTGCGCGCCTCGGGATGCAGTTCCCACTCGGCATCAACGCGCTTCAGCTCTTCACTCAATCGCTCGTTCAGGGAATTCACGCGTCGTTGAATGCCCTGCAACGCTTCTACAAATTCCTGGCCGCGCTCGAAAAAACTCACTTGCAGCAGCGGTGAAGTCACTTTTGCCTTCTCGGCAAGAAAAGCATCCGCATCGCGGCAAGCCTTGCCCACTTGCAGCGACAAATCCATCAATTCCGACGGGATGCGCTGAATGTCCTTCGGGAGCGCGCC
>Ga0335085_10010893_pt1 | contig 13538 bp, 9 predicted proteins | sample Lox_Sample_45_FD_206712 | JGI IMG/M metagenome (GOLD analysis project Ga0335085, IMG submission 206712) | Soil microbial communities from Loxahatchee National Wildlife Refuge, Florida, United States - Lox_Sample_4.5 | ecosystem: Environmental > Terrestrial > Soil > Wetlands | place: USA: Florida...
TCACCAGCCAGGTAACTGTCACCCCTGGGCTCACCAGCCAGGTAACTGTCACCCCTCGGCTCACCAGCCAGGTAACCGTTGCCGCTGCGCTCCCCCGGCAGGTAACCGTTGCCCCTGGGCTCACCAGCCAGGTAACTGTCACCGGTGGGCTCGCCCGCCACGTGGCCGTTGCCCCCGTGCTGGCCCGGCACGTAACCGTTGCTGCCGTGCTCACCCGGCAGGTAATCACGGCCGGCCTGCCCCCCGGCCAGGTGCCCGCCGGGACGGCCGGCATCCCGCCGCTGGGGGCCAGGCGATTCTCCAGCCGAACGCCAGTCCCGCCCACTCAGCCCAGCCAGGCCCGCGGCCGCCGCTGGCCCGGGATCACCAGCGCCGTAACCGGCCGGTGCGTCGTACCGGCCGGCCACGTCGTGGGACTCGGCTGGCCGGTAGGCCGCAGGCGCGCCGGGGCCGGCACTGGTGGCCTGGCCCTCCAGCCGGGCCGGGTCATGGCTGGCCCGCCCTGAACTGGCCCGCCCTGAACTGGCCGGCACGGGGCTGGCCGGCAGCACTGAACTAGCTGGCACTGGGCTGGCGGGCCGGGCGGCGGTCGCCGGGCTGGCCGTGGCCGGTTGCAGCGGGGACTCGCTGCCCCGGCCCCAGGGCCGCAGCCGCGGCATGGTCAGCCAGAGCAGGACCAGGAAGCCGGCCAGCGTGACGACCCCCAGGATCGGCAGCTTGGTGCGGATGATCGACAGCAGCACGACCGTGCCGGCGAACAGGGTGGCCCACAGGTACATGATCAGCACGCTGGTGCGGTGCGAGTGCCCGATGTCCAGCAGCCGGTGGTGCAGGTGCTTCTTGTCCGCCTGCCACGGCGACATCCCGGCCCGGGTCCGCCGCACCACGGCCAGCAGCAGGTCCACGTACGGGATGAGCAGGATGGTGGCGGGCAGCAGCAGGGGCAGGATTTCCGGGAACCGGTTGACCGTGCCGCCGCTGTAGGCGGACGGGGTGGTCAGCGTGTTCGGGTCCAGCGAGGCCAGGCTGGAGATGGGCACGTAGGCCAGCAGCAGGCCGAGCAGCATGGCCCCGGTGTCGCCGAGGAAGATCCGGGCCGGGTGGAAGTTGTGCGGCAGGAAGCCCAGGCAGACCCCAGCCAGCACGGCCGAGGCCAGCGCCGGATCGGTCTGCTCGCCCAGGCCCAGCCGCTTGGCCAGCGTGTAGTAGTAGATGTAGAACGCGGCCGCGCCGATCCCGACGATCCCGGTGGCCAGGCCATCAAGCCCGTCGATGAAGTTGACCGCGTTGATGGTCAGCGCGACGATCAGGATGGTCAGCGCGGTCTGCTGGTCCGGGCTCAGCGCCAGCGTGCCGCGGCCGGGCAGCGGGAGCCAGCCGACCACCGCGCCGCTCCAGACCAGGATGGCGCCGGCCCCGATCTGGCCGACCAGCTTGGTCAGCGCGCCAAGACCCCAGCGGTCGTCCACCACGCCCATCAGGACCACGACGCCGCCGGCCAGCAGCAGCCCGCTGCCCACCCGGGTGCCCGCGAACACGCCGCTGAGCGGGAACATCCGGGAGGCGACCAGCAGGGCCGCGGCCACACCGCAGAAGATGGCCAGCCCGCCCATTTCCGGCACCGGCTCGGTGTGCACGTCCCGGGCCCGGGGCTCGTGCCAGGCGCCGAACCAGATGGCGAACTTACGGACCAGCGGGGTGAGCAAGTACGTCACGGTAGCCGCGACCAGCACCGTGAGACCGTACTCCTTCATCCCGGCTCACCCGGCCTGCCTGATTGGCTGTCCATCAGCAATCAACTCTAGAGCACTTGCCCGGGGGGCTCAGGAGCAGCGCCGTTCTGGTCAGCCGTTAACTCGGTGGCCGTGACGCCGTCCGATTCGTCCGCCTCATCCGGTACGCCTGCCACCTTACCCGCTTCGCTCTCCGGAGCATCCGCGTCGCCACCCGGAGCATCCGCGCCGCCGTCCTCGGTGCCAGATTCGTCCGTAATATCCGGATCTGGGCGCTCTCCCGGACCGGGCTGGAACGCCTCGGCATCCACCAGCGGTACGACCTCGCGCAGCCGGTCCGGGGTGATGACACCGGGCCGCAGGAGCCTGGGCACCGAGCCGGTCAGGTCCACGATGGTGGACGGGGTGTCCCCGGGGCACTTCCCGCCGTCCAGGTAGACCGCCACGCTCTCGCCGAGTTGCTCGACCGCGTCGTCGGCGGTGGTGGCGGGCGGCTGCCCGGAGTAGTTGGCGCTGCTCACCGCCAGCGGGCCGGTCTTCTTGAGCAGGCCGAGCGCGACCGCGTGCAGCGGCATCCGGACCGCCACCGTGCCCTTGGTCTCGCCGATGTCCCAGACCAGGGTGGGGCTGGCCCTGAAGACCAGGGTCAGGCCGCCGGGCCAGAACTCGTCGATCAGGTCCTTGCCCATCTCGCCGAGTTCCTGGACCAGCGCGATAGCCGCCCGGACGGTGCCGACCAGCACCGGGGGCGGCATGTCGCGCCCACGGCCCTTGGCCGCCAGCAGCCGGTCCACCGCGACCGGGTCGAACGCTTCGCCGGCGACCCCGTACACCGTGTCGGTCGGCATGACCACCAGTTCGCCCCGGCGCAACGCGGCCTGCGCCGCCTGCAGGCCCGCCTCGAGCTGCTCTGGGTCGCTGCAGTCAAACCTTTCGCTCATGGGCGTTCATCCTCCCACCTCTGCGGCCCCGGCCAGACCGCGGTGACGAAACGGTCCCGGCCGGCCAGATCGCGGTGGTTGCGGGTGTCCCGCCAGCCGCGTTCCTCGGCGAAAACCCAGTACACCGCGGCCCCCTGCGGGGCGCCGTGCTCCACCGCGACGAGGCCGCCGGGGCGCAGCAGCCGCCGGGCCGCCTGCTCCACGACCTTGACCGCGTCCATGCCGTCGGCCCCGCCCCACAGCGCGGTCGCCGGGTCGTACTCGCCGACCTCGGGTGGCACCGACGCTCCCCACGGAATATACGGCGGGTTGCTGACCACCAGGTCCACGGTGCCGTCAAGCTCGCGCAGCGCGCTGCCGAAGTCCTCGCCGCGCAGCGTGACCCGGCCCGAAGTATGCGGCGCGGCGGCCGCGCAGCGATCGATGTTGCGCTCCGCCCAGCTCCGGGCCAGCGGGTCCACCTCGACCGCGTACACCCGGGAGAGCGGCACCTCCTGCGCGATGGCCAGCGCGATCGCACCGGACCCGGTGCCCAGGTCGGCGACCACCGGCTCGGTCACGTCCATCTCACGCAGCCGGTCGATGGCCCAGCCGGTCATCACCTCGGTCTCCGGCCGGGGCACGAACACCCCCGGCCCGACTTCAAGATCCAGGTACCTGAAGTAGGCATGCCCGGTGATGTGCTGCAACGGCTCGCGGGCCTCGCGGCGCGCTATCTCGTCCCAGAACCGCGGGTTGAACTCGGCGTCTTTGACCCGGTGCAACTCGGTCCGTGAGACGCCGTGCACATGGGCCGCGATCTGCTCCGCATCGGACCGCGGGGAGTCCACACCAGCTTCAGCCAGCCTGGACGAAGCGCCCGCAATTTCGTTCAGAAGCAGGGTCATTGCGGTGCGCCCCGGGATAGCGGCCGGCGGACCTCAGCTGGCATCGGCCGCTGCCGCGCGCTCGGAGCGGTCCGCGTCGATCAGGGCGCTGATGACCGCGTCCAGGTCGCCATCGATGACATGGTCCAGGTTGTAGGCCTTGTAGCCGACCCGGTGGTCGGAGATGCGGTTCTCCGGGAAGTTGTACGTGCGCACCCGCTGCGACCGGTCCACTTCCTTGACCTGGCTGCGCCGCTCGGCCGAGGCCTGGGCGTCGGCGTCGGCCTGCGCCTGGGCCAGCAGCCGGGCGCGCATGATGCGCATGGCCTGCTCCTTGTTCTGCAGCTGGCTCTTCTCGTTCTGGCAGGACACCACGATGCCGGTCGGCTTGTGCGTGATCCGCACGGCCGAGTCGGTGGTGTTCACGCTCTGCCCGCCAGGGCCGGACGACCGGTACACGTCCACCCGCAGGTCGTTCGGGTCGATGGTCACGTCGACCGGGTCGGCCTCCGGCATGACCAGCACGCCCGCGGCCGAGGTGTGGATACGGCCCTGTGACTCGGTGACCGGCACCCGCTGCACCCGGTGCACGCCACCCTCGTACTTCAGCCGGGACCAGACCCCGTCGCTGGTGGCGCTCTTACCACCGGACTTGACCGCCACCGTCACGTCCTTGTAGCCGCCCAGGCCGGTCATGGTGGAGTCGAGCACCTCGGTCTTCCAGCCCTGGCGCTCGGCGTAACGCAGGTACATGCGCAGCAGGTCGCCGGCGAACAGGGCCGATTCCTCGCCGCCCTCGCCCGCCTTCACCTCCAGGATGACGTCCTTGCCGTCGCTGGGATCGCGGGGGGCGAGGAACTCGTTCAGCCGCTCCTCAAGCTGGGCCCGGTGCTGGCTGAGCTGTTCCGCCTCGGCCGCGAACGACGGGTCCTCGGTGGCCAGCTCGCGCGCGGTCGCCTCGTCGGCGGACGTCTGCTGCCACTCGCGGTAGGCCTCGACGATCGGGCTGAGCTCGCCGTAGCGGCGGGACAGCGCCCGGGCGCGCTCGGGGTCCGCATGCACGGCAGCGTCGGCGAGCGTGCGCTCCAGGTCCGCGTGCTCCGCCGCCAGCTCACCGAGCCGGTCGAACACCGTCGTCCTCCTCTGGCTCATCATCGTGATCGTGCCCCAAACGGACGATCACCGTGCCGCGACCGCATGGCCTTGTCCTCACATGAGGGGCCACGCCGTCCCAGCACGGTGACCGGGTAAAGCTATTTGGAGCCTGCTGCCTTCTTGCCGAACCGGCGCTCGAACCGGGCCACGCGGCCGCCGGTGTCGAGGATCTTCTGCTTGCCGGTGTAGAACGGGTGGCAGTTGGAGCAGATGTCGGCGTGGATCACGCCGTCCTTGGCCGTGCTCCGGGTGGTGAACGTGCTCCCGCAGGTGCAGGTCACCTCGGTCACCACATAGTCAGGGTGGATACCTGGCTTCACTTCGCAACTCCTAGCTCTGGCAGTCGCCGGGTCGCCACAGGCGGGCGCTGCCGCCCGGGCGTGAACCGGTACTGCGCTATTGGTGGCTATCAGTGTGCCAGACCCTGCAACGTGCTGCGGGGCCTGGCCATTCCCTCGGCGCCGGGGCTTAGCGGTGTACATCCGTGCCCTTATAGGGGCAGCGATGTACACCGCTAACCGGTGCTCAGCTGCGGTCCTGGCCGACGGTGGTTTTCTGGACGTGGAGCAGGAACTCCGCGTTGCTCTTGGTCTCCTTCATCCGCTCCATCAGGACCTCGAGCGCCTGCTGGGGCTCCAGCGCGTGCAGCACCCGGCGCAGCTGCCACACGATACGCAGCTCCTCCGGGGTCATCAGGATCTCTTCCTTGCGGGTGCCGGAGGCGTCCACGTCGATCGCCGGGAAGATCCGCTTGTCGGCCAGCTCGCGGCGCAGCCGCAGCTCCATGTTGCCGGTGCCCTTGAACTCCTCGAAGATGACCTCGTCCGCGCGGGACCCGGTCTCGATCAGGGCGGTGGCCAGGATGGTCAGCGAGCCGCCGTGCTCGATGTTCCGCGCCGCGCCGAAGAACCGCTTCGGCGGGTACAGCGCGGTGGAGTCCACACCACCGGACATGATCCGGCCGCTGGCCGGGGCGGCCAGGTTGTAGGCGCGGCCCAGCCGGGTGATCGAGTCCAGCAGCACGACCACGTCGTGGCCCATCTCGACCAGGCGCTTGGCCCGCTCGATGGCCAGCTCGGCCACGGTGGTGTGGTCCTCGGCCGGGCGGTCGAACGTGGAGTGGATCACCTCGCCCTTGACCGAGCGCTGCATGTCGGTGACTTCCTCAGGCCGCTCGTCCACCAGGACGACCATGAGGTGGCATTCCGGGTTGTTCTTGGTGATCGCGTTCGCGATGGCCTGCAGGATCATCGTCTTGCCCGCCTTCGGCGGCGACACGATGAGGCCACGCTGGCCCTTGCCGATCGGGCTGACCAGGTCCATGATCCGCGTGGTCAGCACGCCGGGGTCGGTCTCCAGACGCAGCCGGTCCTGCGGGTACAGCGGGACCAGCTTGGTGAAGTCCGGGCGGCCGCGGGACTGCTCCGGGTCCAGGCCGTTGATCTTGTCCAGGCGGACCAGGGCGTTGAACTTCTCCCGGCGCTCGCCCTCGCGCGGCTGCCGGACCGCGCCCTCGATCACGTCGCCCTTGCGCAGCCCGTGCCGGCGCACCTGGGACAGCGAGACGTACACGTCGTTGGAGCCGGGCAGGTACCCGGTGGTCCGGATGAAGCCGTAGTTGTCCAGCACGTCCAGGATGCCGGCGATCGGGATGAGCACGTCGTCCTCGGCGATGACCGGCTCGGCCTCGCCGCCGCCACCGCGCTCGCGGCGCCGGTTGCGGTTGCGGAACCGGTCCCGGTTGCGCCGGCGGCCAGAAGCGTCGTCGTCATCGAGGTCGGCCCGCTGCCCGCCGCGCTGGCCGCCGTCACGCTGGCCACCATCGCGGCCATTGTCCCGGCCATTGTCCCGCTGGCCGCTGTCACGCTGGCCGCCGTCACGCTGGCCACCGTCCCGGCCGCCCTCGCGCTGCTCGCCGCCGTCCGCCCGGGCCTGGTCGTCCCGGCGCCCGTTGCGCCGCCGGTCACGCCGCTGCCCGTCACCCTGCTGCCCGCCGTCGGCGCCACGGCTGCCGCCCTCGGCCTGGCCGTTGCGGCCCCCCTCGGCCGCGTCCTGCCCGCCGAACGCGAGCTGGCCGTCCGCTCCCTGGCCGCGGCCCGCCTGTCCCTCGGCGGGGCCACCGGCCTGCGCGCCCGAACGGGACCTGCCTCGCTGCGCCTCACGCGCCGTCGCGGCTGCTTCCTGCGCCGGCACGGATGCGTGCCCGGCGTCGCCCAGAGCGGGCTGATTAGGTGTGTCTGACTCCATGGCGTCCTGCTCACGCTGGCGAGGTGCGCCGGCTCCCGCAGACGCGCCACGCTGGACTGAGTTGTCGTATGCCCCGCTCCCGTCGCCAGCCGGCGAGCTAGCGGCCTCCTGGCCGTTGACAGACTCGCCGCCCTGGCGGTATCCCGATCCGTCGTCCTGCCTGGGGTTGGAAGCACCGGTGTAGGCGGAGCCGCCTGCCTGCCTGGCCTGGATGGCTTCAATGAGCTGGCCCTTGCGCATCCGGCCGGTGCCGGTAATGCCCATTTCCTGCGCGATGCGCTGCAGATCGGCCAGCAGCATGCCCGACAGCCCGGAACCGCCACGGCGGGTGGGCTTGTCGGTCACCGTCTCACCGGCGGGGGTAACCGCGCCCGACGGGCCATTGTCTGGGCCCGACGGGGACGCCTCAGGGGTGCCTGAGGAGCCGGTGAAGAGTTCGGTGGTGTCGCTCACGAGGGGTCCTTCCCAGGGAGCGGGCACCGGCCGCGCATACGGCCGGTCGACCCGGTGTCACGACCCGGCGAATCGGCCGGGCCAGGTACTGCAGTTTTGCCATGCCCGCACTGCCGGGGCGCGGGCTGTCGCCTGTTTCCCGTTCTCCCGCCCTGCGGGCCTGGCGATTGCTGGCCTGGCCTATTGCCTCTGGCCGACAACCGCGGGGTTAACCCGGATTCCATGGCCGGGGCAGGGGTTTCGGAACGAGCCCAGACGGCTGGGGTAGCCCACCTTGGCACTCCGTCCGCTTCTGGTCCACCGCAGCCCCTCCATGTTCGGTGTACGCGGAGGGGAAGAAGTGACTCAGAAAGTTGACGGAGCGTCACTGACCCCGCCCGGCGGTAAGGCCGGTCAGGCGGCAAGTGACGGGCGAGCACCTGACCCCATGGCGGGGTATCTGGTGCAGTGCCTACCTTAACACTAGGAGCGCCCACAGCATTCCCTCGGCACCGGTCCGTGTGTCGGAGATGACCCCTGGCCAGCCACGCGGCAGTACCCGCACAGCGCGCTCGAGACAGGTGTGCTGGGCGTCCGGAAGCCGGGCGGCTGGGAGCCGGGCGTCCGGGAGCGCTGGCCGCGCGCTGTCTCAGGAGCGTTCGGCCGGCACGGCGGTCTGGAGGGTTGCGCCTTGCCGGTCGATGTCCAGGGGGCTTATACGCCATCCGATACCCGTTTCAGCAGCGATTGAATCCACCAGGTCAGGCCCAGGATTGCGGCCGGCCACGGTGAGCGCGAGCACGGCCGGCCCGGCCCCGGACACGGTGGCCGCCACTCCGGCCGCGCGCAGCCGGCCGAGCAGGTCGGCGGTGCGCGGCATGACCTCGGCCCGGTAGCGCTGATGAAGGTAGTCCTCAGTCGCGTCGAACAGCACCGACGGATCGCGGGTGAGCGCCGCGACCAGCAGCGCGCTGCGCGCCGCGTTCGCGGCCGCGTCCCGGTGCGGCACCGTGGCCGGCAGCGCGCCGCGGGCCGTGGCCGTGGCCAGGCTCTCGGCCGGGACGCACAGCACCGGGCGGATCTCCTCGAGCACCGGCAGCCGGATCATCCGGGGCGCGGGCGGCCGGGCGCCGTCCAAGGCGGCCCGCGGGGCACCGCCGCCCGGCCCGGCCGGGTCCGCCGTCCACGCGATCGTCAGGCTGCCGTGCAGGCACGCGGCCACGTTGTCCGGATGCCCTTCCAGTTCCGTGGCCAGTTCCAGCACGGCCGGGTCCGGCAGCAGCCCGGGCCCGTCCGGGACCAGTGCACGGGCGGCCAGGATGCCGGTGACGATGGCGGCCGCGGACGAGCCGAGCCCGCGGCTGTGCGGAATGGCGTTAAGACTGCGGAGCGAGAGGCCGGCCGGCTGCGGGCCGAGCCGGTCGAACGCGGCCCGCATGGCGCGGACCACCAGATGCTTTTCCCCCGTGGCCGCCGTCTCCCGGCCCTCGCCGGAGACCTCGATGTCCAGCCCGCCGGTGGTCGCCCGGACCACGGCCACGTCGTGCAGGGACAGCGCGAGGCCGAGCGCGTCGAAACCGGGCCCGAGGTTGGCGCTGGTCGCCGGGGCGCGGACGATGACCGGCGCGGCCGGCCAGCGGGACTCCGTGGTCACGCGGGTGATCTCCCAGGTCAGGCCAGGCCCAGCGCGGCCGCGGCGGCTGCGGTGTCGGCGGCGATGGTGATCGGGGACGGCGCCGCGGACACCGCCCAGTCCGGGTCCTTGAGGCCGTTGCCGGTGACCGTGCAGACCACCCGCACGCCCGCCGGGATCTGGCCCTGTTCGCGTGCCTGGAGGAGCCCGGCCACCCCGGCCGCGGAGGCCAGCTCGCCGAACACGGCTTCCCTGGCCGCCAGCATCCGGTACGCGGCGAAGATCTGCCGGTCGGTCACCGAGCCGATCAGCCCGCCGGACTCATCCCGGGCGGCCTCGGCCAGGCCCCAGGACGCCGGGTTGCCGATCCGGATCGCGGTCGCGATGGTCTGCGGGGCGCGTACCGGCTCGCCGCGCACGATCGGTGCGGCGCCGCTGGCCTGGAAGCCGCACATCCGGGGCGTCCGGCTGGCCCGGCCCGCCTTGGCGTACTGGGTGTAGCCCATCCAGTAGGCGGAGATGTTGCCCGCGTTGCCGACCGGCAGGCAGTGCACGTCCGGCGCGTCGCCCAGCTCGTCGACGATCTCGAAGGCGGCCGTCTTCTGGCCCTCCAGGCGGTCCGGGTTCACCGAGTTGACCAGGGCCACCGGGTAGTCGGTGGCCAGCTTCCTGGCCAGCTCCAGGCAGTCGTCGAAGTTGCCGTCCACCTGCAGCAGCTTGGCCCCGTGCACCAGGGCCTGGGCCAGCTTGCCCAGCGCGATCTTCCCGCGCGGCACCAGGACGGCGCAGGACAGCCCGGCCCGGGCCGCGTAGGCGGCCGCGCTCGCGCTGGTGTTCCCCGTGGAGGCGCAGATCACCGCCGTAGCACCCCGGCCCACGGCCATACTCAACGCCATTGTCATGCCACGGTCTTTGAACGAGCCGGTGGGGTTGGCCCCCTCGACCTTGAGGTACACATCGCACCCGGTCTGCGCGGACAGCACCGGGGCCGGGAGCAGCGGCGTGGCCCCTTCGCCCAGCGTGATGGCGGTGGTGCCGTCCGGCAGCGGTGGCAGCCAGTCCCGGTACTGGGCGACCACGCCGCGCCACGGCGGGTAGCCCGGCGGGGCGTGCCCCGGCTTGGGCTGCCCCGGCTTGGGCTGTGCAGCCTTGGACTGGGTCGTGGCGTTCATTCGTTCGCCTCCCCCTCGACACGCATCACGCTGGCCACCGCGCGGACGGGGTCCATAGTGCCGAGTTCTGCCACGCAACGCGAGAGCGCGGCGTCCGGGGCGATGTGCGTGACGATCACTAGTTGCGCGTCGTCGCCGCGGCCCTCCTGGCGCACCGCCTTGATGGACACGTCGTGCCGGGCGAAGACGTCCGCCACCCCGGCCAGCACACCGGGCCGGTCGGCCACGTCCAGCGCCACGTGGTACCGGGTCAGCGTCTGGCCCATGGGCAGCGCGGGCAGCTTGGCGTAGGTGGACGCGTCCGGGCCGCGGGTGCCCGCGATCTGGTTGCGGGCCACCGCCACCACGTCACCGAGGACCGCGCTGGCGGTCGGCACTCCCCCGGCGCCCGCCCCGTAGAACATGAGCTGGCCTGCCGATTCGGCCTCGACGAACACCGCGTTGTAGGCCTCCCGCACCCCGGCCAGCGGGTGCGACCGCGGGATCATCGCCGGGTGTGCGCGCACCGACACCCCGCCGTCCCGGCGCTCGCAGATAGCCAGCAGCTTGACCACCCGGTCCAGCGCCTTGGCGCTGGCGATGTCGGCCGCGGTCACCGCCGTGATGCCTTCGCGGTACACGTCGGCCGCGGTGACCCCGGTGTGGAAGGCCAGCCCGGCCAGGATGGCCGCCTTGGCCGCCGCGTCGAAACCCTCGATGTCCGCGGTCGGGTCGGGTTCGGCGTAGCCCAGCGACTGGGCCTCGTCGAGCGCGTCGGCGAACCCGGCGCCGGACGTGTCCATCCGGTCCAGGATGTAGTTGGTGGTGCCGTTCACGATGCCGAGCACGCGGTGCACCGCGTCACCGGCCAGCGACTCGCGCAGCGGCCGCAGCAGCGGGATGGCACCGGCCACCGCCGCCTCGTAGTAGAGGTCGGCGCCGTTCTCCCGGGCCGCCTCGTGCAGGGTGGCGCCGTCCTCGGCCAGCAGGGCCTTGTTGGCCGTGACCACGGACTTGCCGGACTTCATAGCGGCCAGCAGCACCGTGCGGACCGGCTCGATGCCGCCGATCACCTCGATGACGATGTCCACGTCCGGCCGGGTGACCAGTTCCATGGGGTCGGCGGTGAGCAGTTCCTGGTCGATGGGCACCGCGCGGCTGCGGCCGGGCCGGCGCACCGCCACCCCGGCCACGTCGAGGCGGGCGCCGATCCGCGCGGCCAGGTCGTCCGCCTGCTGCCCGAGCAGGCGGAACACCTCCGAGCCCACCGTGCCGCAGCCCAGCAGGGCTACTTTCAGCGTCCGCACGACGGCTGCTCTCCTCTCCTCACCTGGTGGCCCTTCACCCGGCGTCTCACCTGGTGGCCCTTCACCCGGCGTCCAGCCGGAGCAGATCCTCGATGGTCTCCCGGCGCAGCAGCAGCCGGGCGGCGCCATCCCGGACGGACACCACGGCCGGCCGCCCGATGTGGTTGTAGTTGCTGGCCATCGACCGGCAGTACGCGCCGGTCGCGGCGACCGCCAGCAGGTCACCGGGCACCACGTCGGACGGCAGGTAGCAGTCCCGGACCACGATGTCACCGCTCTCGCAGTGCCGGCCGACGACGCGGGACAGCATCGGCGGCCCCGCCGACTCCCGTGAGGCCAGCACGGTGGTGTACTCCGCGTCGTACAGCGCGGTGCGGATGTTGTCGCTCATCCCGCCGTCGACGCTCACGTAGCTGCGCAGCCCGTCCACATCCTTGACCGTCCCGACCTCGTACAGGGTAATGGTGCCCGGCCCGACGATGGCGCGGCCGGGCTCGACCGTGAGCCGGGGCACCGGCAGCCCCGCGCTGGCGCACTGGGCCCGGACGATCTCGTGCAGGTTCTGGGCGATGATCTTGATGTCGGCCGGGTCGTCGTCGCCGGTGTAGGCGATGCCCAGGCCGCCGCCCAGGTTGAGCTCGCGGATCTCCAGCCCGTGCTCGTCGCGGATCGCGGCGGCCAGCCCGAGCACCCGGCGGGCGGCCATCTCGAAGCCGTCGGTGTCGAAGATCTGCGAGCCGATGTGCGAGTGCAGGCCGGCCAGGTCCAGCCCGGGGCAGGCCAGCACCCGGCGGACCGCCTCGGCCGCCGCCCCTGAGGTCAGGGAGAAGCCGAACTTCTGGTCGTCGTGCGCGGTGGCCACGAACTCGTGGGTGTGCGCCTCCACCCCGGTGGTCACCCGGACCAGCACGGCCGGCCGCCGGTCCGGCGGCGTGGCCGTGGTCACACCGGGTGCGGTGACCTCGGGCTCGGTCAGATAGGCCAGCCGGGCGATTTCCTCGAAGGAATCCACCACGATGTGGCCCACTCCCACCTCGATGGCCCGGGCCAGCTCGCTGGCCAGCTTGTTGCTGCCATGCAGGGTGATCTGGGCGGCGGGCACCCCGGCCTGCAGCGCCACCTCCAGCTCGCCGCCGGTGCACACGTCGACGCCCAGGCCCTCGTCGGTGACCCAGCGCAGCACGCCCCGGCAGCAGAACGCCTTGGCCGCGTAGAACACCCCGGCCGTGTCGCCGAACGCCTCCCGGTACCCGCGGCAGCGCAGCCGGAAGTCGTCCTCGTCACAGATATAAAGCGGGGTGCCGAACTCGGCGGCCAGGTCCCGCACGTCCAGGCCGCCCAGGGTGAGCACGCCCGCGGCCCGCTGCGCGGTCCGCGGCCAGATGGCCGGGTCCAGCGCGTTCAGGTCGCGCGGCGGCGCCGGCGGGTGCTCCGCCGGCAGCACGTCGGCGTGGCGCGGGCCGGCGGGGTGGGCGACACGGCTCATCGGGGTTCCTTGCTGGTCGGGTGCGGTCCGTCTGTCTGGCTGTCTAGCTGGGCGTTGAGCAGGCTGTCTAGCTGGCTGATGCCGTCCGGCGCGGCCACGCTGAGCAGCTCCAGGCCGGTGCCCAGCACCGTCCGGGCCGCGTCGGCCAGCAGCAGCCTGGCCTGCCGGAGTTGTGTCCCGGCCGGGCCAGGGCAGGCTGGCCGGTCCCGGTCGGCCGGCTGGTGAAAGCCGGGCGGGTGGCCGGGGCCGGGCGGTCCGTCGGGGCCGGGCGGTCCGTCGGGGCCGGGCGGGAACGCGCCCGGCTGGCCAAGCGGGCAGTGCTCCTGCCAGTCCAGATACGTTCCGGCCAGGTCTTCCAGGTAGCTGGCGAGCACGTGCGGCTGGCCGCGGCGCGCTGCCCCGGCCACCCGTTCTGGAAGCCAGGACATCGCGTCGAGCAGCGTCTGCTCGCATGGGTGGGCGAGCAGACGCGGCTGGAACTGGGCCGCGTCCGCCGCTGGCAGGCCGAGGTGAGCGGACCACCGGAGAATGGACGCAGCGTGCGCATGCGCGTACCGCACAGCATAGAAGGGGTTGCCCAGATGCTG
>Ga0335085_10010894_pt1 | contig 13537 bp, 12 predicted proteins | sample Lox_Sample_45_FD_206712 | JGI IMG/M metagenome (GOLD analysis project Ga0335085, IMG submission 206712) | Soil microbial communities from Loxahatchee National Wildlife Refuge, Florida, United States - Lox_Sample_4.5 | ecosystem: Environmental > Terrestrial > Soil > Wetlands | place: USA...
TCGCCCATCGTGCTGGCGCCCGGCCAGCAGCAGGAGGTCCACTTCTCCCTGCGCCCGCAGCCGGTCTTCAAGGTCTCCGGCTTGGTGCGCGGGGTGCCCCCGAATGGCGGAGTCGATCTCCAGGTCGTGGACCGGATCGGCGAGTTCCTTGCCGTGGCAGTGCAATTCAATCCCGACACCGGAGCCTTTGACACCAAGGTTCCCGCCGGGGACTACACGCTCCGCGCCCGCGCACAGGATGCCCGGCAATCTCTCGCCGCCGACTTTCCTATCAGCGTGACCGGAAATCTCAGCAATGTGCAGATTGTCCTCGGCCCGGCGATGTCGATTCCGGTAGAGGTGGAGCGGCAGAACGCGCTTCCTGATTCGGACGCGCAAGCCGCCGGAGTGCCGGCCCCGCAGCCCATCGCGGTTCATCTCAGCACCGCCGATACGCCGTTCGGTTCCTTTGATTTCTGGTCGGCGCCTGATCCGCGCAAAGATCATGCCGTCGCCCTTCGCAATGTGGACCCGGGAAAATATTCGGTAGACATCGTGACCAGCGGCGCCTGGTACGTACAGTCGGCGAGTTGCGGCAGCACCGATCTGCTGCGCGATGCGCTGGTGGTCCCTACGGGCTCGCAGTTGCCGCCCATCGAAGTGATCTTGCGTAACGATGGAGCTACGCTGAGCGGATCGGTTCAATCGGACGGGAGTCCCGCCAAGGGTACCGTCGTACTCGTTCCCGAGCGCGGCACCGTCGCCCAAGCCAAAATTGCCTCGGCCGCGCAGGCTGGCGAATTCCGCTTTGATCATCTCGCCCCGGGAGATTACCGCGTACTGGCTTTTGATCGCGTGAGCGACCTCGAATATCGCGATGCCTCGGTGATGAACGCGTACCTCTCGCGCGGTTCTCACGTCAGCCTGCAGGCCAACGGACAAGCCTCCACCAGCGTGGAGCTGATCAGGATAGAGAAGTGAAGCGCCCCCTGGTTTCAATCATCCTCTTGCTGGCCCTTGCCGCTGCGGCACAAAAGACGTCCAAGCCGGCTCCAGTCCATCCGCAATACAGGATTTCAGGAACGGTTGTGAATGCCATTGGAGGTCAGCCCCTCGCTCAAGTGACGGTGTTCATCTCCGTGCCTGACAACCCGAATGACACCGAGCAGGTCACTACCGGAGACGATGGCCGCTTCGTCTTCGATAACGTCGCGCCGGGGAAGTACGCGATGAGCGCGCAGCGCCGCGGCTTCACCCGCCAGTCTTACCAGCAGCACGAGTTCTACTCCACTGCCGTTGCTGTCGGTCCGGGCAAGGTTTCAGAAGATCTCGTCTTCCAGCTCAACCCCGACGCTACCATCTCCGGCACGGTTACCGACGATAACAACGAGGCGGTCCGCAACGGGCGCGTCATGCTCTTCAAAAGCGGTCTCGAGGATGGCAGCCAGGGGGTGCGCTTTGCCAGCCAGACGCAGCTCGATGACTCCGGCCATTACCGCTTCGACCATCTCGATCCCGGAAAATACTATGTTGCGGTTCTGGCCCGTCCCTGGTTTGCGCAATACGTGCAGCGCTCCTCGCAAACCGTAGTGGAGAACGGTGAAGCGCGCGAGATTCCCCAGCCGCCGCTTCGCCCCGAACTCGACGTCGCTTACCCGGTCACGTTCTACCCTCAGGCCACCGAGGCCAGCGGCGCTACGCTCATTACCGTCGGCCCGGGAGATCACTTCGTGGCCGACATGGCGATGACGGCCGTGCCCGCATTGCACATTCGCATCGTTAATCTCAAGGAAGAGGGAAGCGTGATCCTCTTCCAACAGACCTTTGACGGGGTAAAGATGCCGCTCTTCGCCGACACCGATGAAATCTCGCCCGGCACCGTGGAGATGAGCGGCGTGGCGCCCGGCCACTATCTGCTCAGCATGGTCGCGCGCATGGACAATGTCTCCAGCCGCCTCGATCGCGAGGTCGATCTTTCCGGGGACCAGGAAATTGACGCCAGCCGCCGTCCTGGCTCGGTAGTCACCCTCACCGGCAACGTTCATCTGCAAACCCACCAGACCTTGCCCGGACAGCTCTTCCTTCGCTTCCGCAACGTAGAGACGGGAGAGAATTTCGGAGAACCGGTCACGGAAAAAGGCGATTTCGAATTCCAGCACGATCTCGAACGCCCGGGAACGTACGAAGTCATACTCGCCAATCCCGACGGTACCATCGGTGTGAGAACCATTACCGCGACCGGAGCCAAGGCGACAGGCCATGACCTGATCCTGACCGGCGGCAGCTCGGTGCACCTCGACATCCTGGTCGCAAAGGGATTAGGACGCGTGGACGGCCTCGCCTTGCGCGACGGCAAGCCTGCTTCTCAGGCGATGATTGTGCTGGTGCCGCAGGACCCTGGCAACAACCGCGTCCTGTTCCGCCGCGATCAAAGCGATAGCGACGGTACCTTCACCCTGGCCAATGTGGTTCCCGGCCGCTACACGGTGATTGCTCTGCAGAATGGATGGAACCTGGAGTGGTCAAACCCCGCCCTGCTTACGCCTTATTTGAAAGACGGCGTGCCGCTTCTGGTCGAGACGCCTGGGACTTACAACGTCAAAGTCGGCGTGCAGTAACTGCCTACTTCGCAGAGTTCCTTGGGCACGCCGCCTGGCATGGGCGGAGCGGGGCATTGTCAACCCGAAACTCACATCCGCTTCATGCCTCTGCTGCTCACTGCGAAGCGTGACTCCCGTCACTGTCAATGACAATTCATCGCCATAAACTCCGACTGGTAGCATAGCCGTGAGCCGCCGGCCTTAATCCGTTCTCCTTTCCCCGTGGATTGAGGTTCGTTCAACCATTTGCAAGGAACCAGGTTCTGAGCTCAAATCCCAGGACGAGTCTCCTGATGGCTTCCTTCTCCGTTATGTCTCGTCCCTTGCGTTGAACCCCGGACCGTCGAGATCGGTCGTCCCATCCCTTCGAAAGGAGCGGCATCATGAACCTCCTGCGAAAGCTCCTATTGAGCCTGATCGGTGTCTTTCTTGTCGTCCCCGCGCATGCGCAGTTCACCGAATACCCTCTACCCTCCGAGAACCCCGCGCCCCTCTGTGTCACACTCGGACCCGATGGAGCCGTGTGGTTTGTGGAGATCGTAGGCAACCGCATTGGCCGCATCACCGTCAGCGGTGAGATCACCGAGTTTCCTCTGCCCACACCGAACAGCTATCCCCGCGGAATTACCAGCGGGCCCGACGGCGCCGTCTGGTTCGACGAGATGTACAACAACAAGGTCGGACGCATTACTACCAGGGGAATCATCTCGGAGTTCAGCATTCCTACCCCCAACAGCAATCCCCGCAGCATCGTCGCCGGACCCGACGGCGCCATGTGGTTCACCGAAAATGTCGGCAACAAGATCGGGCGCATGACCCTGTCGGGCGCATTCAAAGAGAAGAAACTGCCTCATCCTTTGAGCGGGCCTGAGCACATCGTGCTCGGACCGGATGGCAATCTGTGGTTCACCGAAGAAGATGGCGGCCGCATCGGGCGCCTCACCCCCAACGGCGTCTTGACTGAATTTCCTCTGCCCGATCCAGAGAGCCACCCCGATGTCATGACCAGCGGGCCCGACGGCGCCCTCTGGTTCACGGAAAACATATCCGACAAGATCGGGCGCATTACCACCGCCGGGGTCATCGCCGAATACAGCGTCCCAACTGCCGGCAGCGATCCCGCCGGAATCACCTCGGGTCCCGACGGCGCCCTCTGGTTTACAGAAATGCTGGGAAACAAACTAGCGAGGATTACGACGGAAGGAACCATTACCGAATGGCCGGTACCCACCACCCGCGCTCACCCCGCCAATATCACCTTGGGATCGGATGGAGCCCTCTGGTTCTCGGAGCGGCTGGCCAACAGTATTGCGAGGTTTCACCCTTAGCGCCGAATAAACCGGGCGGCGGCCTATCCCCGGGCCGCCACTCTGGGCGGCGAACACACCGAATCGAACCAGCGGCTGATGTAGACCTGCGCATGAGCTTCGCCACAGAAGTGCCGCGCCTGCGGCGCATTGGCAGTCGTCAGGTTCCACTTGTGCACGGCCAGCGTCTCGTCTCCGCAGTCGATGACAAACCAGTGAATCGGACTCGGTTCGATGATCCCGCAGATCTCACATTGAAACTCGCGCAGTGTGCTCATAATCCCCCAAAAGATTTATTCCGCTTGCCAGAAATTATAGCCGCTCCCGCGGTCCCAATTTCTTTACCACTGTGTACGAATTCACAATTGCCAAGCGCAGCGTTTGGGAGTACAACTCTGTCCATTCCGTCACATCCGGAGGCTGCCAGTGAAGGACCTCTACCTGGTGTTGCTGCAGAAAGAACAGGAAGTGCAGCGGGTGCGTGAAGAGATTGAAGCCTTGCGCAGCGTACTCCCCCTCCTGACCGATGAATCGCCCGAAGCCGCCAAGGCCGAGGCGCCTGCCGGCAACAAGTGGCCGCTGGAAGTGACCGGCTCGCGCTGAAGCGCAATTTCTTGCAGCTTGACTGGGCCTCTACACCGGGGCACAATCCTTGCGGCCCGCTGGTTCGCCCCCCGCGCGGAGTCCCGTCCATCCAGGAGAATCCACTATGCGCGTAGTGCGGCCGATGCTGTCTGTCCTTTTTTTCCTCGTCCCGGTTTTCTTCGGCTCTCTCGCTTCCGCCCAAACCACCGGAGCCATCTACGTCAATACCAACCAGCTGGCCAACGAAGTCTGGTCCTATACCCGGGCCACCGACGGCACGCTGAGCTTCGCCGGCAGTTTCTCTACCCAGGGTGCTGGCTCCGGCACCGGCAACCTCTCCTCTCAGGGCGCCGTCATTCTCAGCGCGAACGGAAAGCTGCTCTTCGTGGTCAACGCCGGCAGCAACGAGATCACCAGCTTCACGGTCGGCTCCGGAGGCCAGCTGACCTTCGTCGCTAAAGTTCCATCGGGAGGAACTTTCCCGGTCAGCTTGACCTTGCACGGCAGCTTCCTCTATGCCCTAAATGCCGGAGGCACCGCCGCCCGTATCAGTGGATTCAAAGTGAATGCCAACGGCGCCATGAAGGCCATTGCCAATTCCGCGCGCAAGCTTTCCACCGCATTACCGACGCCTACGCAGATCGGTTTCAATGCCAACGGAACCTTGCTCGTCGTGACCGAAAAGAAAACCAACAAGATAGACACTTACACTGTCTCTGCCACCACCGGTCTCGCCACCGGACCCAACGTGCAGAACTCCAACGGCCCCGGCCCCTTCGGCTTCGCCTTTGACAATCGCGGTCATCTCATCGTCTCCGAAGTGATGAACAGTGCCGCTTCCTCCTACTCAGTGTCTTCTTCCGGGACCCTGACCGTCATCACCGGATCGCTCATCGATTTTGGCAAGGCCGCCTGCTGGACCGTCAACACTAACAACAAGAAGTACCCGACCCAGTACTCCTACATCACCAACACCGCCGACGCCACCATCTCCGGCTTCAGCATCGCCGCCAACGGAGCCATCTCGCTGCTGAATGCCGACGGCCGCACTTTCGTCCTGCCCACCGGCGGCGATCCGCTCGACGAAGCCCTCAGCTCCGACAGCAGCTACCTCTATGCCCTGGAAGGCACTTACGGCGGCATCGTCGGCTTCCAGATCCAAACCGACGGCAGTCTGGTGCAGATAACCAACCCCTTGGGAACCCCAGTCTCCTCCTATGGCATGACTGGAAATTAACCACTTTCATGCGGGGACGGCCGCCCGGTTGTCCCCCACCATGTCCGTTTCCGTCCTGAAAATGGACAATCTTTTGACATCTCTCTCGGCGAAAGCGTCCTATAATCGCGGCAAATTGGGGGCGTTGCCATGAAGTGCTGGATTCTCGCTTCGTGTCTGCTCGTCGTAGCCACCACCGCCAGCCTCGCGCAACGGCGTCCTGGCCGTGGCCTTCCCACCGCTCCGCCGCCTCCGGGAGTGAACCCCAACTCCTCGGGGAGTATCTTCCTCACCGGAAAGGTTGTCATCGAAGATGGCAGCGAGCTCGCCGAGCCCGTCGCCATTCAGAGTGTCTGTCGCGGACATAAGCACACCGAGGGATACACCGACTCGCACGGCGGCTTCAGCTTCGAAATCGGCCGCACCATCAACAGTAATTCCGCCGGACTCTCCGACGCCGATACCGATTGGAACAGCATCAGCAGCCGCGCCCGCGATCTGCAGGAGTGCGATCTCCAGGCTGCTCTGGCCGGCTTCACTTCCGACTCCATTCCTCTCGCCTCAAAAATCTCCATGGGCCAGAGCAACGACGTCGGACACATCGTGCTTCACCGCCTGGAGAAAGTCGACGGCCTCACCATCAGCGCTACCAGCGCCGCCGCTCCCAAGGCAGCGCGCAAGGCCTACGAAAAAGGCCGCGCCGAAGAAGCCAAACAGAAGTGGGACCAAGCCGAAGAATCTTTCCAGAAGGCGGTAGCCATCTATCCCCGTTATGCCGTCGCCTGGTGCGAACTCGGCCGCGTTCAGCAGGAAAAGAACGACGGGGCCGGCGCCCGTACTTCCTATAATCAGTCCATTGCCGCCGATCCCCAATATGTCAACCCTTATCGCGGGCTCGCCCAGATTTCCGCTGTGGAACGCAAGTGGGCCGAACTGGTCGCCGTCACCACCAAGCTGCTCGCGCTAAATCCCGTCACCTTTCCTGACGCCTGGTTCTTCAACGCTCTCGGCCATTACAACCAGCACAGTTTCGAGCCTGCCGAGAAAAGCGCGCGGCAGGGAATCCGCATTGACGTCGATCATCACATTCCCAAGCTCGAGCTGCTGCTCGGAGACATCCTGGCGCACCGTCAGCAATACAGCGCCGCCGCCGATCATCTGCGGCTGTTTCTGCAGCTCCAGCCCAGCGCACCCGAGAGCGATCTCGTCCGCCGGCAACTCACCGAGATCCTGCAACTGGCCGCCGCCCGGCCCCAGACCCCCTGAAAACCCTGCGGGCAGCGGCCATCCTGGCCCTGCCCCTTCCCGCAGATCGGAAGTTATCCACAGCGGTTTTTATGTGCAATCCCCTTCACAGTCTGCTAACATTTGCGGTCCATTAGCCAAACATCTCTAGCAGTTCCGCCAATTTAGAGTCGTAAGTCTGGAAGGATAACTGCACTGAGTCTGAGTTTGGTGTGTCTCCCCCGTAACATGCCTTCCCAGGCATAGGTTCTGTCGTAGGAGAGTATCGTGGGCTATGCGGTAAGACGATCCCGGCGAGGACACTCCAGCCGGTTGCGTCGGCGTCGCAGACGGCTAGGCGTCGCTATGCTTCTGATGTTTCTGGTCGCCGCTGCCTTCGGTGCCTATCGTGTCGCTGCCCGCCGCACCCTCTCTGAAAACGATCTTCCGGGCCATGCCTGGACCGACGGCAACGCCAGCAACCGCATCGCCGGCCTGGCCGCAGCCACCGCCATGGGCCCGGTCGCGATTCCCCAGCCCCGGCGCGAAGTCTATCCCTACTCCGTGGTTCCGGGAGGAGTTCGCTCTGCCGAAGAGCTCGAAGAAGCCGCGGCACGCGACCAAGTCGTCGCCGCGCACTACGCTGGATTCGACTATAAGCACGCCCGCGTGATCGAACTCCAACAACCCCAGCTGATGTATCTCTCGTACCGCATGCGCGACAAGATTTACTGGACCTCGAAGCGCATCCGCCTCCACGCCGGAGAAAAAGTCATCTCCGACGGCAAGATGATGGCCCGTTCCCGCTGCGGCAACCAACTGTCGGAATCCGCGAAAAAGGCCGTGTCGCCCGAAGAGCCTCCCGCGGAAAGGTTCGACCAGCCTTTCCTGGCTGACGGCGGCACCGCCATGCAATCGCCCTTCCCGGGGACGTTTGAGTCCGCTGCCCACACCCTTCCCGCGTTTAACGGGGCAGGGGGAACCGCTCCGATCACCAGCGCCTTCCTCTACGGCCCGGGCTCGGGCACCGGATTTCCCCCCGTCTTTCCGCCGCCGCTTCCCGGCGGCGCCGAATCCTGTAACACCATCTTTCCCAGCCGCGATGAGAAAGGGAGCGCGGTCGCGGATACCGCGGTCACGCGCAATTGCCCCAAGAAGCCTGGTACCGGCAGCGGCCCCACTCCGCCCGTCGTGCCTGAACCCGGAACCATTGTTCTGTTTGTGTCCGGCGCGGCTGGTATCTACTACCGCTATCGCAAACTCAGGCCTTAGTTCTTGCCGGGGTGCCGACTGCGGAAGATTGAAGCCCGATCAGGTACCGAAGTTCCTCTGCGATTTCCCGCGACGCTGCTAGAATCGTCTCATCCCGCAGATCATGAAGAAGTGGTTCACCCTCGCCTGCGTCCCCCTTCTGGCTTTCGTGTCTCTGGCGCAGGCCGCCAATACAGTGCGCAAAGTGACTCTGCTGGGCGGGGCATCGGGCACGGAACTTGAAATTTCCACCGACGAAGCCGTCACGCCCAACGTCCAGGCCGTGACCGCTCCCGACCGCCTGGTGATCGATTTCCCCAACTGCACTCCCGCCAGCACCTTGCGCAATCTTCCGCTGGCTCGCGGAGAAGTCACCGGGGTGCGCGTGGGTTTGTTCTCAGCGCAGCCTCCGGTTACGCGGGTGGTGGTCGACCTGAAGATGCCGCAGAGCTACCAACTCTTTCCCTCGCGCAAGAGTGTGATCGTGAAACTCGGCCCGCCGGAAACCGAATTTGAAGTGGTGAACGAACCGCCGCCCGCGCCTGCGGTGCCGCAAGGGCCACGGGTGCGCGTGACCTTCCGCAACGGCCAGTTGCAAGTCTGGGCGGAAAAGGCCACGCTGGCTGAAGTGCTCAATGAGATTCATCGCCAGACGGGAGCCGACATTGCGATTCCCTCCGGCGCCGAGCAGGATCAAGTGGTCGCCAATTATGGCCCCGGTCCCGCCGAACAGGTGATTGCCGCTTTGCTGAATGGCTCGCGCTTCAACTTCGTTACCGTGGGGGCGCCCGACAATCCATCAAAGATCAGCAGCGTGATCCTGATTCCACGCACCGGCGGCGTGCCCAATAACAGCGTTCCCAAGCCTTACTGGGAGCAGCAACCGCAGCCGCAAACCCAGCAGCGCCCGCCGCAGCCTCCGCCGCAACCGGTGGAAGGCGACGCTCCCAACCCGCAATAACGTTCTTTGCGAAACCAGGACCGCAGGCGGCGCCGGGTCCGCAGAGGCGCAGGGAAAGATTTACGGCGACTGGATCAAGCGCACCGGTACCGAGGTCGCCGCGCCCTGAATCGCTGTCGTGGCTGGTCCCGGAGCATTGCCGCATCCGGAGATGTTCAGCACGGTGACGTTGAAATTACCGGCATTGTCGATGGAATTCACGAACACCTGCACATACCCGATGATGGTCACCGGCGTCCCCACCTGCGGAGTGGTCAATCCATCGTAAAGTGGGAGCGAAATCACCGAATCGCTGGTAAGAATCAGGTCATTTGCCTGGACCGATGATCCTACAAAGGGATTATTGGGCCCGGCCATGAAGACTGCCGGGAAATCCTGCACCAGCGCATCCTGCCCGTTCCCTGGACTCTGATGAATCATGCATTGGCCGCCGGTCGCCGCGGCCAGTCCAGTCCCGTTGGGATTGATGGAATAATCTACGCTGGCTTGCTGCCCGCAGGTGAGCGCCGAAGCGTTGCAACACTCGAGATCCTGTTGGAATCCGCCGGCGGAACTCGAACAACCCGGACACAAATGCAGGGCAGTCGCGGAGAGACCGAGAGGGTAATAGGTACTGGTTGCGGGAGGGTTGGGAGTGCACGAGGCCGGATTCCCCGGCCGGCAATTCGGGCTCAAGGTGAAGGTCTTGTTGATGGCTGAAACCGGGAACGCACCGGTTACCGGATCGACCAACGTGTTGCCCAGGCCATTGCAGGTGGGATTGCCGCTGGTCGGATCGCAATTCGGCAGCAGCATCGGCTTGGCGCATCTGGGCGAGATCGGGATCACCGCCGAGGTGGCATTCAGCGACGCCGAGTTCGACGGGTTATAAGCCTCCGCCACCGCGGTCGCGCTCACCGTCCCCAAGGCCGCTCCCCAGATGCGCGCAAAGAACGTGGGCAGGTTTGAGCGGGTCACCACCACCTGGATCTGCGGATTGACGCCAAAGGCATTGGGGCAGTTCGTCGAGCCCACGAAATTGGGATAGGTGACGACGGCCGTTCCCGCCCCGCCGGAGATCGAATTTTGAGCAACCACGGTCTGTGCCTGCGTGGTGGCCAGGGCCTGGGCCGTGGTTGCCAGCGCTCCGTTGCAGGGATCGGCCACCACCCCCGCCGTGACCAGCATCTGCGCTCCGGCCAAGGCGCCGGCATCGGCGGCACGCTGCGTCTCGGCGCGCGCCACGTACAGGGTGACTACGTCAATCGCCAGCGCCGCCAACCCCAGCATGGCCACCATCGAGACGGCCACCAGCAGAATGGTCTGGCCGCGCTCCCTTCGTCGCTCCGGGGATGCCAATCGTTTCATCGTCAATCCAGGTTCGGGGCCAGCGCGTCGGTGGGAATCTGCGTCACCCCGGCGTAGCTGGAGCCCGGCACCAGCAACTGAATCACGCTGTTGAAATGCCACATGAACGGGTAGGAAATCGAGACCCGGGTACAGATCACATCCACCTGGTTGAGGCCCACCGTGGTCTTGAAAGCGAAGCCGCGGTTCACCGTCAGGGTGAGCGGTCCGGGACATCCCCCGCCGCTGCCCGTGTACACCCACGTCAAGGTCCCCGAGGTCTGCGCTCCCGAGTACGACTGCAGCCCGCAATCGTTCAGGCCGGAGGAAACCAGATAGGCGTCCACCACATCGCGGATGCCGTCAACGGTGCCGCCGCCCTGCAGGGGGTTTCCCGTGAGGTCGCTGGTGGGAAAGCCGGCGCCGACCCGAGCACCCTCGCGTACCGCTCCATTCAGCTTCAGCTTGATATTGAACGCCTGGCCAAAATCGAAAATGCCCACCACGAAGACCACCAGCAAGGGCAGCGCGACGGCGAACTCGACCAGTTGCGAACCCTCGGCACTCCGCCAGCGCATGCGCATTTACTGCTCCGACTTCGCCTGCACCTGGGTGGGAAGATAAATCTGCTGCAGGTTCAGCGAAGTAAACGGCAAGTACGCCTGATAGGGATAACGGAAAGCTACCGATACGCCACACGATCCCGGCGTGGTTGCAAGGGGATTCAGTTGCACATTGAATTGCACGCAAATTTGCGGCTGTCCCGCCGAGATGGTGGCGCATTGCACGCTGGTCTGGCAACTGGCCACTCCGCAGGCGCAATAGTTCGGCGTGATCTGGCTGACCTGGTTGGGATCGAGCTTCGAAGCCTGCAGCGACTGGGCGACAACTTGCGCGATGGGATCAGGGTTCTGCGAGTAATCCACATTGCCGCACAGGGCGCAACTGTTGGTAGCCGCCCGCCGCGCCGCTTCGCGAGCGGCGTGGTTGATGGTCGCGTAAATATTGAAGGCCCGCCCGAACCAGAAGATTCCCAGAAAGATCAGGAATACGATGGGCAGCACCAGCGCGGCCTCGGCGATCTCCGAGCCGCCCGCCTCACCCGCGATCGTTCTGAATCGGCGAAGGAAACTCACCAGGCTCCCCACAATTGCCGCGCCGAGAATAAGACCACGGCTGCGGTTACGGCTACTCCAAACGGTATCTTCAGCGACTCCTTGCTGTCGAGTGATACCTCTGGCCCCGGCAGGTGAAAGCTGAAGAACGCGCCCACAATATGAGCGATGTTCCGCGCGGTCTGGCGCACCCGCCCCTTGCTCACAATCAACACCGCCGCCATCACTCCGGCGGCCAACACCGTGATCAACAAGACATCGAGCAGGTTCCCGGGACCGAGAAACGCTCCCATTGCCCCCGTCAGCTTCCAATCGCCGGCCCCCAGGCTGCGAATCAGCACGAAGGGCAGCAGCAGCAATAAACCCAAACCCGCGCCGAGCAGGGAAGACTTGGCTCCCGCCCATCCCAAAAGCAGGGTGTTCACGCCGATGCCGACCGCTAAGCCCGGCACCGTCAGCCAGTTGGGAATACGGCGCGAGCGCCAGTCGAGCACGCCAGCCACCACCGCCAGGGCTACGGCCAGTCCAATTATCTCCGGTTTCATGGATGGGCAGAAGTATTTTAACGATAAGTGTGAGAAACCAAAACCGCAGGGGGGCGAAACTCCCCGGCCGGTCACGTGGTGCCGGCGGCCCGCTAACTCATTGAAAATTGGTTCGACCCGGTTTCTGCCCACAATTCACCCATCCGTCCTTCACCTAAAGTCGACGCCAGGGCCCTTGGCTGCCCCGTAGAGCGCGCCGGGGAGGCCGGGTGAGGGTTCAGGTCATCCCGCATGCCAAGATTAGCTCTAATCGAAAATAATAGCCTTAAGATATAAGCGTTTCCCGGAATGGGAAAAGAAAAGGGCCCGGGGATCGCTCCCGGGCCCCTCAGAAAATTCCAAGCACGCTTAGCGGGACATCTCGTGCATCTGCGCGCGCTCGGCGACAATCTTGCGTGCATTGTCAGCCAGGGTTTTGGCCTGCGGCATCAATTCCAAAGCCTTTAATACTTCCGGATCGGTTTCGGCCTTCACCTGCATACCGGCTTCCTGTCCGTAGGCGTCCACGAAAATCTCGCTCTTGATGCTGGAGCGCAGCCAATCGTTGTTTTCCAGCAGATCGGCTTCGGTGTAGGGAATCTTTTCGCTGTCGAGGAACTTGCGGAAGTCCTGCATGACGGTGTCATCCACCTCGAAACTCTTGGTGGGATGGTGGTTGATCATGAAATGCTTGGCGAAGTTGAAGAACGCATAGTGTTGCAAGAGCGTGTCCTGAAAGTGGTTGCTCTTGGTGGGCGGGATTTTCACGTCTGGGGTGATGCCGCCGCCGCCGTACACGGTACGCCCGCTATCGGTCAACTTGATGTCTTTGTTGGTCGAGTTGTCTTCGCTCGAACCGTTGTTCTCGCGATTGAAGTAATAATCGTAGAGAGATACGTTCGAATAGTCGCGCTGAATCAACCGTCCGCTGGGCGTGTAGTACTTCGCCGTGGTCAGCGCAAGCCCTGTGTTTTCAGACAGGGGATAGACCGTCTGCACCAGGCCTTTGCCGAAAGTAACTTCGCCCGCGATCAGGCCGCGATCATGATCCTGAATGGCGCCCGCGACAATTTCTGCCGCCGAAGCGGTGCCGCGATTGACCAGAACCACCAGGGGATATTCCTTGCCACCGTTGCCGTGCATCGCCACGTAGCGCTTCTCGGGTGAAGAGCGGCCATGGTGCGAGACGATCAACTGTCCTTTGCGCAGGAACTTATCGGCGGTGCCGACGCCTTCGCTGAGAAGTCCGCCGGGATTCTGCCGCAGGTCGAGAATCAATCCCTTGAGATCTCCCATTTCATCAAGCGCCTGGGCGACTTCATGCTCGGTGGTCTCGTTGAAGCCGGAGATGTGCATGTAGCCGATGCCGGGGCGGATCATGAAGTGCACGTCGACGCTATAGCGCGGAATCTCGTCGCGCACGACTGCAAAATCAATGGGTTTGTCGCT